>Ga0116193_1000019_pt1 | contig 167217 bp, 141 predicted proteins | sample AD_UKC115_MetaG_FD_89892 | JGI IMG/M metagenome (GOLD analysis project Ga0116193, IMG submission 89892) | Active sludge microbial communities of municipal wastewater-treating anaerobic digesters from Hong Kong - AD_UKC115_MetaG | ecosystem: Engineered > Bioreactor > Anaerobic > Digestate...
GGCGCAGACCGGCGAAAAAAGTGAGAAGGATTTTTTCGCAGCGCGGAGATTGGGCGCAATCCGGCGCTGTCCGCCGGATTGCGCTGCCGCTGACGGGAGCAATCGTGGGGATGTTGGAAGCGGTGATGGTGGGGCTGACGAATGCGTGTGCCGGCGAACCTGCCGCGAACCGACGGGCGGTCGCTGAACCCGCTTCTACTCGATCCAGATCGGCGCCGAGTATGCTGTCGGGCCGTCGGTCTTGTCAGCGCAGTAGACCTGTGCGAAGTAGTACTTCTGCGTCGGCGGGACCGTGACGTTCCAGGAGACCGTATGCGTGGAGAACTCCCTGGCCGCCATGACCACGCCGCTCTCCCCGACGATCTCGATGCGCGTGACCCGGTCGTTCGCGTCCTTCACGTTCGGATCGGCAGCGCGGATGGAGAACGAAAGGCTCGACGGCTTCGAGAGTACCGAGCCCATGATCGCGCCGTTCGCCCGGAGGGTCAGCCGCAGGTTCGGGTCCCACGTGCAGTAGACCCGTCTCGCCTTCATCGCCTGCAGGATGTTCTCCCGCGTGAGGCTCGGGGCGAGCACTCCCGTGCGGTAGAAGTGGCGGGTGAGCCTCCAGGTGCCGTGGTCATCCGTTCCGGCGATCGGCGCGACCCTCCATCCCTTGTTGAGCGCCGCCAGGTACGCCTGATACCTCGCGGCGCTGCCGCTGTTGATCATCTCGAACATGGTGACGGAGTCACGTCGAGCGGGCGTCAGATAGTCGAAGCTGTTGTAGGTGTTCGCGCCCGGATGGTTGAACGACGCGGCCACCGTCGTCGGCTGATCGAGCAGCCAGTCATAGAATGTCGTGAGAGTCACCTTAGGGCCGGTGGCGTCGAGAGTGGTCGTGGTGTTCAGCGCATTCAGATGTCCCGTTCCGCCCGGCCCGTCGTTCTCCGAGAACTCGAAGCCCGCGATGCCGACGAACGTGCTGTCTGTGAAGCGGTCGGCATCGCGCTTGGTGGTCTCGTAGTTCTCGGGGGTGTATCCCTTGTACTTCGACAGCGCGTGGTCGGTCACCGCATAGAAGTCATATCCGTTGGCCTTTGCCAGGCTGAAGTGATCGGCGGGCGTTTCCTTCCCGTCGGAGAACTGGGTGTGGGAGTGCGTGTTGCCGAAGTAGTGGCGATAGACTTCGGCCCGCGCTGATGCGGCGACCAGCAGGATGACAAGAACGATGAGTGCGCGACGAGTGATCGTAACCACAAGGTACCTCCTGGAAGCGGATTGCTCTCGGTACTATTCGCCACTCACCCGCCGGAAAACTCCTTCTTCGCGCGCTCGGTGATCTCGCGGATGAAGTCGCCCTTCGCTTCGGTGTATCCCTCGCGATCGAATCGGTAGACCTCGGCGAGGTGACATTTCAGCCGCTCGTACTCCTCCGCGGTCTCCGGATGCTCGCGCAGGTAGTCGCGGAAGTAGATGCGGTCCATGAGCGGGTGGCCGGCGGGCGCCATGTGGTAGTGGAACTTGACAGGGGTCTCAGGGAAGTAGCCCTTCCAGAATGCCATGTGGCCGGGCGCCGGTCCGTTCGGGTAGCCGTATCCGATCGACTGCGCCGTCAACGTCGGCACGATCTCGCGCTCGGCATCCTCGAAGGATGTGATCTCGGCGATGATGTCGATCGTCGGCTTCGCGGCGAGCCCCGGAACGGCGGTGCTGCCGATGTGCTCCGTGCGGAGGATCAGGTTCGGGAACTGCTCCCTGAGGGATTCCGCCTCGGCCTCATACATCTCCGGCCAGCGGGGATCGTACTCGACCAGGTAGATGGGGAACCTCCGACCGAGTTCTTCACGCTCGGAGTCAGCCATCGAGGCCCGCTCCCTCGTCGAGACCGAGCATTATGTTCATGCACTGGACCGCCGCGCCGGACGCTCCCTTGCCGAGGTTGTCGAGCCGAACCATCAACAGGATGCGCTCGTCGTTGCCAAAGACGAACACGTCGGCCCGGTTGGTGAGATTGCATGCCTCGACGTTGAAGAACCCCTCTTCGAGGTTCGCGTCGAGGTCGAACGGCATCACTCGGACGAACCGCTGACCTGAGTAGTGCTCGGCCAGGAACTCGCGGACGTCCGATGCCGTCATCCGCTTCGGGAGAAGCCGCGGTTCGAGCGGGATGGAGACCGCCAGCCCGCGGTAATAGTTGTCTACGATCGGCACGAACACCGGCGGGAACTCCAGCCCGGCATGCGCGGTGATCTCCGGCAGATGCTTGTGCGTCAGGCCGAGCGCGTAGTGCCTCGGGCTCTGAAGGCTCTCCCCGAAGTCGCGGTATCTTGCGATCAGCTTCTTGCCTCCGCCGCTGTAGCCGGTGACCGAGGTGATCGAGACCGGGTAGTCGCGCGGGACGATCCCCGCCTCGACGAGCGGATAGAGCGCGAGCACCGAGGCCGTCGCATGGCAGCCCGGAACTGAGACCCGCCTCGAACCGGCGACCGCTTCCCGATGCTTCGGGCTCAACTCCGGCAGACCATACGTCCACGCGGGGTCGGTCCTGTGAGCGGTGCTGGCGTCGATCAGCCTGGTAGTCTCGCTGGTGACGAGCGATGCCGACTCCTTCGAGGCGACATCCGGCAGGCAGAGGAAGGAGACGTCCGACTCGTCGAGCAGGGCGCGCCGCGCCTCCGGGTCCTTGCGCTTCTCGGGATCGATCAGCAGAATCTCGAGGTCATCCCGCTTGGCGAGTCGCTCGTGGATCTCGAGCCCCGTCGTTCCCTCCTGTCCGTCTACGAATATCTTGTACTTCATCGGGTCCCCCGGAGTGCGGTGATTGGTTACTCAATCATACTCGGGCGCGCCCGATCCGTCAACAAAGCCGGAGGCATCGGAACGATGCCGGTTTCGCTCCGATGCCTCCGCATATGCTGCCGATTCGGTTGGTTCGACCGACTTACGCCTGCGTTCTCCGGCGGATGAGCGCGCCGCAGATCGGTAACAGGCCGCCTGCCATGACGAGCAGCGACGACGGCTCCGGAACCGGCACATAATCCTTACTGATGCGGACGTAGTCCCAGTAGGAGTCGCCCGTCACTTCGCGCATGGCCGGTCCGCCGAACCGTACTCGAGCGTCGCCTTCCCGATAGAGGCCCCATACTGAGCCGCTGTAGACTTCCCTGCCGTCAAGCCAGACATTGGCGTGTCCGATGGCGTCGCGAGCAAGGCGCACAGTCCGATACTCCGTGAAGTCAGTCTGAACTATCAGATTCCCAAGAATAGGAGTGATGATCAGCATGTGATCGGGATAGAGCGCCACTTTCAGGAACGCGCCCGTCTCACCCAATGTGAACCTGACGGCGCCCGTCCACGCATACGGGCTCGAGCCCGAAACGACCTTCACCCGTGCCTCAGCGGTGATAGGTACGGGCTGGTTGTCATCCCATCCAAGATACTTGTAGTATCCCATGTTCGCGCTGGAGGACTCGTCCAGGATGCGAAGCGCGCCGTCCTGGACCGATGCCATCGATGCGTCTTCATCTTTCCACTCCAACCAGACGTTTGTTCCCAGAGAAGGATCGGTCGGAAGCGGACATCCTGCCACGCGGCTGCGCCTGCGAGGATATCTCGTCCGGAAGGCCCGACTACCGTCGGCCTATCGAGTCCTCCTCCGCCCCCTGATCCCGTCCGCGCTCCCAAGTGTTGTCTGGGGGAACTCCCAAATCCGATTAGGGAGCTCCCTTTTTTCGTTGGGGAACTCCCTTTTTTCGTTAGGGAAGTCCCCAATTCAACCAGGGAACTCGCGAATCCTGTTTGGGAGCCCCCGATTCCCCGGAGATACCGACCTCTTCGCTCGTGGGCCGTACCACCCCTCAGTGAACTACGGATCCATCTCTCCACCCAACACTACTGCCGCACCTCTATGTCCCTCACAGCTACGAAAACAACCACCCGAGACATGCCGCCCAAAGACCGAATCGCCGACCAGCCGTGGGGTGGGGCGCCTGCGATCCCATCTCAGCCGGCGGAGGCCGACTTTGTGCCCTCGGTAGGCGCGAGTCTATCCGCGCGTGAGGACGCTCGGCCGGTGGTCCGCCCGGCGTGGGTGTCCGCGGTTGAAATCGCGCCTGCGGACCGCGCGAGCTGTCCCTTCAGACACCAGGGGAGCTCGGGCAATCGTGCCGTGGTGTCATCCTGAGCATGTTTCCGCAGGGTCGGCCCGGTTGTCTCGGGGAAAGCCCCGCCAGTCCTGTCAGGGCTCACGGTCGTTATTCCCCGGGACATGGAACCCGCTAGTCCTGAGTAGCGAAGCGTATCGAAGGACGGCCAGGTCTAGTCATGGTGGACGGCGCGAGGTCTCCCAGTAGCGACAGGGACGATGATCAGCGGCAGGAGCCGTCGATCATCGAGTGGAACCCGGCCGCCGCGCTCCAAACAAAAGCCCCGGCCTCCGTCTCCCCAGGGAGGGGACGGATGCCGGGGCCCGCTCTATCCCAGACCGGTCGCGCGTCCTACGGTGTTCTCAACATCACCGTGTTCGACCACGCTGACGTGCCGCCCGCGCTGGTGGCCGCGACGCGGTAGTAGTAGGTCGTCCGCCGAGACACGGGCTGCCGGTACGTCGTCGTGTTCGCTCCGACGGTGTACTGATTCGCACCGGTGAACGATGCGTTGGTCGCGCGCTGGATTATGAACCCGGTCTCGTTTGCCGAGTTGTCGATCCAGCGAAGCGTGATACTCGTGCTGTTCCCGGTGCTGCTGATGGTTCCCGTCAGGTTCGACGGCGCTGTCGGCGCAGTCGTCACGTTCGCGGTAGCCTCGTTCGAGAACGCGGACGGTTCTCCCACGCTCGCCGTGGCTCTCACCCTGTACGTGTACGAGTTGCCGACCGCGACGTTTGTGTCGTCGTAGGTAACCGTACCAGTGCCGGTCCTCGGTCCGACCGTGGTGAGCGTCGCAAACGCACCGCCGTTGTCCGACCGCTGGATCTCGAACCCGGTTTCGTTGGTCGCGTTGTCACTCCACGACAGGCGGACCATCGGCCCCGACATCGGTGTCGCCGTCAGGTTGCTCGGCGCATTCGGCGGAGGATTCCCTGCGCGCACCGTCACGATGTTCGAGTTCCTGGAGCCGGCTGCGTTGAACGATACGACGCGGTAGCGATAGTACTGGCCGGGTGTGATCGACCTATCGACGTAGGTCGTGTGGTTCGCAAGGGCGGTCCCGACAGGCACGAAGTCCGTGCCGGACTGCCCGGTAGCGCGCTCGATCCGGAATCCGATCTCGTTCGCCGGATTGCCCAGGGTCGTTGCCGGCGACCATGAGGCATAGTCGAACGGTGTGGTATCCGTCCAGTTGATCGTGCACTCCGTCTGCGTCCCGATGGCGCTGGTGATGTCGAACTGCGCGGGCCGCTCGCTCGGAACCTTGAACACGATCGGTCGCATCATATCGTTCTCCTCGTGGCCGAGCAGATGGCAGTGCCAGACGTATTCCCAACCGAAGTTGGTCATGACGTTGGTGATCTGCGCAACCGACGGCACTCCTATGGGCGGTGGTATCGGCTGGAAGTGCCCGGGCTCGTTCGGCGGCATCGACGGATCGAGGAGCCGCACGCTGTCGGGGAGCCCGAACGGCAGCTTCATGTTCGACACCTTCGGCCGCAGGGCCAGGATGATATCCTCGAACGGATTCGTCCTGATCGTCTCCTTCCAGCCCATCTCCTCGGCATACGGCGGACTCACCGTGTTCGTCCAGTCAACGCGGTTGACCACCTGCACGTCGAAGAGATGGAAGTGGACGGCATGAGAGTCGACGCCTATATGCGTGAGGCGCCAGAGCCTTTCCTCGTCGGGGTTCAGGATCTCGGTCGGCGGGTCGATGTAGAACGACGCGCCGGGGATCGGTCCCGCGCCGACGGTAGGCGTGAACGGGTTGGGTATGGAGCCGAGCACCGCATTCATGCGCCCATACTCCATATCCATTCCCTCGACGATCGTCTTGCCGTCGAGCGGCATATCGCCCTGGAGCATAGCAGCTCCGGCGGCTCCCATGCCTCCGCCGCCGCTGAAGAAGACGTAGGGGGCCTTCGTGTACAGCCCCGGGTTGTCGATGACGATCGATCCCACGGTGCCGAGCGTGACTCTGGCAATCGCCGTGGCGCCCGTGCCTCCGCCGCCCGACAGAGTGACCGTCGGAGACGTCGTGTAGTTCGATCCCAGTTCGGTCATCACCACAGCGGTGACGACGCCGCCGGACACGATCGCCTGCGCCGCGGCGCCCGTGCCTCCGCCGCCGGTGAACGTCACGGTTGGAGGCGACGTGTAGCCGCTGCCGCCGTTCGTCACTATGACGCCCGATACGCCGTTGAGCGTAGCGTGAGCGGTACCCGGGGTGATCACCGTACCGGGGCTGCCGTAGAGCGTCACCCTCGGAGGGGACGTGTAGCCGAAGCCGGGCGCCTCGGTCAGGATCCTCGCGACGGGCTTCTGTCCGCCGGTCACGTTCAGGGTCTCGTCGGCGACCGTGGCGTAGATGCCCGGAGGCACCACATGCGGCTCATGGCTTGCCGCGAAGGCCTGGGGTATGGCGGTATCCAGTCGGTCGAAGTTCCGGGGAGCTTCGATGGTCGTCGGAACTACCCTGATCTGCATGATAGTCCGGGTGTTCGGTCCGAAGCCCGGCGGGATCATCGGCACGCCGCCCTTCACGGTGCGATCGACGGGATCCTTTGTGAAGATGTCGTACCGCGCATCGAACAGAGGTATGGGCGCGGGCGCGTCGTTGTAGAGGATCAGCGTCTTGCCCTCGTAGCCTCTCAGGTCCACGAGCACGTCGGCGCGGACCGCCGGCGGCAGGAAGAGCGACACACTGCTGACGCTTCCGAACGTCGCGCTGGTCCTGTCGTAGTCATAGTCGATCGGCTGAGCGGGTATTCTGGCGACCTGTGACAGGAATCCGGACTCGTTGCCGATCTGGATGATCTCGGGGCCCGAAGTGAGCGGGTCGGGCACGCCGCCGTCTCTGCCGTCCCTGGGCCAGTCCGGGAAGTCCTCGTTGGGGGCTGCCGGGACCATCTTGACTTCCGTGCCCCAGGAGTCTCCGTTGGCATCGACGACCTGGAATCCGAGCGGGTCCGCCTCGTACAACTGCAGGTTGAGCATTCGGTCGTTGCATGCGTTCAGGATACGCAGGCGGACTACCGTCGCCGGTAGTTCCACGTAGGGATACGCCGTGCCGTTCACCACCATCGTGTCGAGGAAGGCCTCCGGGACGTGGCTCGGGCTCGGCAGGGTATCGTTCGTCGGGAACATCGGCGGGAGGATCCAGGGCCCGTAGTCCCACCGGCCCATCGGCCAGAACCCGGTGCCGTCGAAGAGGTTCTCGTTCGGCAGGTATTCATGCGGGAACCACAGGTCTCCCTCGGCGCTCCCCGAGATATGCTTGTTCCAGAGAGGGTCCACCACTGATGTAGCCGAGGTGGGCGTGTAGTCCGACGGGAAGTCCGGATGCGGCACGCCGTCGTTCACGAAGGACTTGTCCTGGATGATCAGAGGGACTCCATAGCGATATGGCAGCTCCCAGTTGGGCAGGAAGCCGCTGTCGATCAGACGTTCCTCGGTCATATCGGTCAGCAGGTATCCCGCGGCCTCACCCACGTAGACGTTCAGGCGGGTGATGCCCCAGGCATGGTCGTGGTAGAACATCAACCGGGCCGACTGTCCGTTGGTCCAGTAGAAGTTCATCGCACCCGGGCCGGGGTCCGGCATATCCGGGACGTTGGTGGTGGCAACGCCCTTGGTATAGATGGTCATATCCTCCCCGGCGGGAGTAATCCATTGATGGGGCGTGCCGTCGCTGATCCACGGGGACAGGCCGCCGTGCAGATGCAGGGTGGCGCGATTCTGGGTGAACATCCCCATCGCAAGACCACCGTCGGGGCTCAAGGAGTGGAACATCCCCGATCCCATGATCGAGGGATCGACCGGGACGAAGAGGTCTCCTCCCATGCCGGTGGGAAGCATGTTCACAAACTTCACGCGCACCGGGCGGTCCCTCTTGGCGATGATGATCGGTCCCAAGTAGTGAGGCTGTCCATCACCACCGTTGAGCTGCACGTAACCTCGCAGCTTCGTACCGCCGGTCGTCATCGGGTCCATCTTGTCGCCGTTGAGCGCGGGGAGGTCCGAGTGCATCTGCTCGCGATACTCAACCAGTGCGATCTCGTAGTAGTCTGATCCCGGGTAGGTCGTCCTGTCCGGTTCGGCGATCGGAATATACTGTCCGAGGTTGTTCTGGTAGGTGGCGGTCAGGCCTGGCAGTGAGTCGACGAACTTCCTCAGGTTCGGGCTGTACGACCAGTTCGGCTTCGTGATATCGACATCCTGATGAAGTCCCTGCGGGGGTTTCGTCTGAGTCGCGAGCGGCACCATCGGCTCTGCCTTGGGCGCCAATTCGGGTCTCAGGTTTCTCAGCATCTGTTGGAGGCGTTCCCTGGCCTCCTGTCGTCGTTGAGGCGTTGGCTTTTGCACCTCTTCACGCGCTGTCTGCTCCTCTGTCTGCGGTTTGGCAAGGCCCAGGCAGGGAATCAGCGATAGTGCAGCCAGCACGAGTGACAACCGGGCGAGAGATCCGTGGCTTTTCATATGTACCTTCTCCTTTCGTTCCGGTCTGCTTCGGTAGTTGCGTGTGTGTGCAGGCACGGCTGAGGTCTGGGCAGAGCAGTGGGGTCCCGCAAGACCTCACGGGGTGTGTACCCCCTCGAAGCACATGCCGAAACCAGGAACCGGCGGAGAGCACGGACATAGTTGGGCGAATATTGAGACCGATCAGAATATGAGACTGATGTGCGGTGTGGAGAGGAGACTATGCGCGGGACGGGTCGGATGCGCTATTTGAGAACGTTTCCGACCCACCGGATTCATTGCTAGAGCGTCAACTCCGGCTTGAGGGTCCAGCGATCCTCGCCGCCGATGATGAGCGGCTTGCCGGTCGCGTCGTTCACCAGCCGGAGCGATCCGCCCGGGGAGCGGGAGAGGGTCCAGCGCTGTTTCGGGTCGGCGCTGTCCCAGGCCTGGATGATGCCGCCGTCCGATGCCTCAAGCGCCAGCCCGCTGTGGACCGCGATGATCCGGTAGCGGTTCTTGCCGAGGTGATAGAACCAGAAGAGTCCGACCGGCGCCTTGCCCGGCTTGCATTCCCCGAGCAGAGCCCCGGGAGCGCCGTGGCTCAGCTTCTCCTCGTTCAGGATGCCGAGATGCCGGCCGCTCGCGCCGCCGATGATGCGGTACGCCCCATCGCGGACCAACCCGCCCGGCACGACCGATACCTTCCCGGACGTCCATTCGCGGACCCTGTCGTAGAGCGCGGACGGGTTCAGCGCGCCGGTCCGATCGTGTACGCGGCGTCCGAGTTCGCAGTGGGCGGTGTCTGAGACGAGCCAGCCGTTCCGCTCGGTGGGATCGTCGTAGGAGCCGATGATGATGTGCTTGGGGTTGCTTTTCCTCGCCAGCGCGAAGTTGTAGTCGAGCCAGGCGATCGATTTCCGCCACATCGAGCCGTCCGCGGGATTCCATCGGACCGCCGGGGTGACGAACATCGAGTCGTCGGACGGGACGACTCCCACCCACGGCTCGAGCTGCCAGCCCCACTTGTTGATGCAGGAGTCCTCGCCGGACGCCCACACGAGGCTGAACTTCGACCGATATTCGGCGTTCGATGTTCGATGTTCGCCTTCCGCCCCCATCTTGAGGTACGACCGATACCAGTCGCGGATCGAGTAGCACACGATCAGCGGCTTCCCCCGGTAGTGGAAGTAGGTCTCGTGGTGGGGCGCATCGGGTCCGGCGAACCGGTCCCAGATGTCCTTCGCGTGGGCCTCGAAGGAGGCGGTGTTCCCGCCGCTGTTCTCGGCGACGCAGAACTTCATGCCCTTCTCGGCGCAGAGCTTCTGGATGAATTGGCAGCGCGAGTCGAGCCAGCCCCATCCGTTCGTGAGGTCGGCGATGACGACGGTGACGCCCGCGGCCTTGATGGCGTCGAGGTGGTCGCTGATCTGGGAGTTGTCACACCAATCGAGCGTCTTCCACTCGCCCTTGACGAGGTTTCTCGTCGCGTCGGGGTTTTTCTCGCTCCACCACGCCTGGTCGCGCCCGTACCAGACCATGATCCACGTGGCGTAGGTCGTGGCATGACAGACCGCCGGGACCAGCATGCCGAACAGATACAGACAGAGCAGCCATCGTCGCATCTCGCTCACCTCCTGCCGATGGGTGCATTATAGCCTGCCCGGGCCGGAAGGGCAATCATGTGGTATAATGTTTTCCTGGAGAAACCATGCGAATCGGTCGCCTGATCCACAGAACCCAGGCCATCCGGCGCATGTTCACACGGGGCATCTCCGCCGACGATGTGCGCGATGTGCTGACATCCGGGGAGGTCATAGAGGACTATCCCGAGGATACGCCGGACCCCGAACGCCGGTCACGGGACTTCAGGGGAAGTGTGCAGTGAAGTGCATTATCTGCAAACAAGGTGAGAAAGAGCCTGGGACTACTACAGTCACTCTCGAACGTGACGGTATGACGCTCGTCATCAAGGGGGTTCCGGCACAGGTATGCGCCAACTGCGGCGAGGCGTATGTTGACGAAGAGACCACGCAGGCGCTCCTGCGCACTGCCGAGCAGCTTGCCGAGTCCGGGACCGAAGTGGAGATCAGGGAGTATGTCGCCGCATAGATCGGCAGCTCCATATGCAGTCTGAGGTTACCGCTGCCGGAGGATGGTTCGCCGTCAGACGGACGTGACCGCTAGCATCCCGGAAAGGAGAGCGAAATGCCTGTCATCACATTCGACGGTGGGAAGATGACGAAGGAGCAGAAGAACGAACTGGTCTGCGGGTTCACCGACGTCGCCGAGAGGGTGACGGGCATCCGCAGAGACGCGTTCGTGGTCATCATCCGCGAGAACGATCCCGAGAACATCGGCTCCGGCGGAGAGCTTCTCTGCGACAAGCTGAAGAAGTAGTCGGCGCTGGTCAGAGCTTCCCCAGACGTTTCTCGATCCAGCGGTGGAAGTTGTGCGGGAACCCGCCCCCGGCGATGTAGAGGCACGGGCACTTGCCCGCCGACGGATCGAACCCCGCCTCCTCCGCAATCCGTACCGCGGGAGAGGCTTCTCCCGCAGTATAGATCCACAGGCGCGTGACCCCCTGGTCCTTCGCCTGGTGGACCGCTTCGGACGTGAACGCGGCGGCGGAGTCGTCCCACGGCGCGGGCGGCAGGAGGACTACCCCGTCCACCGGTCCGGCTTCCGCGAGCGAGCGCGCGACCTCAGCGCCCTTCACCTCCACGCCGTCCGGCTCGACGGCGATGGCACGCTTCCCGGCCTTCTTGAGCGCGGCGATCAACACCGGGCCCTGCGCCCTCCCGCGGGCTTTGACCCCGAAGACCGCATATCGATCCCCCGAGAAGAACTCATCAGATGGTCTCATTGGCATACTCCTCGCGCCGGCTGGATTTCCACGGGCTCATTCTACCGGCAAACCGCCATCGGACACAATACCCGGCCCGCCGGGGTCGGGAGCACGGAGGCGGCGCCAGGTGGTATAATCCACGTGAAGGAACTGGAGGTCAAAGGCTCATGCGCTGTTACGACGTCGCCGTCATCGGAGCCGGATCGGCCGGTATCATGGCCGCCATTACCGCGTCCCGGATGGGCAACCGGGTCGTTCTCGTGGAAAGAAACCCTCAGATCGGCAGGAAGCTGCTCGCAACCGGCAACGGGCGGTGCAACCTCACCAACGCTCGCGTCACCGCCGACCGCTATCACGGCTCGGACAGGGAGTTCATCGAGACCGTCCTCGATGCCTTCGACCACGTTGCCACCATGAGGTTCTTCGAGGCGCTCGGACTTCTGCTCAAGGAAGAGGACAACGGCAGGGTATTCCCGCGTACCAACCAGGCTGCCAGCGTGGTGAAGGTTCTGAGGCTGGAGCTGCGCAGGACCGGCGTTCACGTCATGCTCGATGCTCAGGTGAAGGCCATACGGCGGGCGGCGTCATGGGAGGTCTCCATGCTCGATGGGGCCCGTGTGGCTGCCGAGAGACTGATCGTCGCGACCGGAGGCAGAGCGGCCCATCACTTCGGCTCGACCGGCGACGGGTTGTACTGGGCCGAGAAGCTGGGACATACTCTCACTCCGATTCACGCCGCGCTCGTTCCCATGGAGACGGTGGAGACCTGGCCGAAGGATGCCCAGGGCACGAAGGTCGATGCGGCGGTCAGGGCGACGACCGACGGCCGGACGATCGGAGAGGCCAGTGGCGACGTCCACTTTGCGAGCTATGGTGTCTCCGGTCCGGCGGTCATGGCCCTTGCCCGTGCGGTCGCTCCTCTGCTCGCATCCTCCCGGGTAACTCTGCATATCGACCTGTTCCCGGACATGACCGAGGCGCAACTGCGGGAGATCGTTGCCCGGCATGCCGATAGAACCCTCCAGGATGTCCTCGTGGGACTCGTGCCGAGCGGCCTGATCCCCGTGGTCGCTCGCTTCGCAGGAGGGATGGACGCGGTTCCGAGTGTCTTGAAGAACCTGACTCTCACCGTGTCGCAACTGCGCCGCCTTAAGGAGGCCCAGGTCACGGCAGGTGGGATCACCGCCGACGAGATCGACCCCCGAACGCTGGAATCCAGGCTGCTTCCGGGTCTCCACTTCGCCGGCGAGGTCCTCGACGTGGACGGAGACTCCGGAGGCTTCAACCTCCAGTGGGCGTGGTCGAGCGGATACGTCGCCGGGCTGCTCGGCAAGTGAAGCGGCGCCTGGAGGGATCTGCCTGCAAGAGAGGAATAGGGGTTCTGTTCGCACAACAAAGCAGTGAAACCACCGCCGGAAGGGGAGACAGGTATGCTGTCACGAGAACGAGTCATCGAGACGATTGAGCATCGGAGGCCGGACCGGGTGCCGGTCTACGGATGGGTGCGCGCCAACCTCGAGCCGCAGATCAGAGAGGCGTTCGGCTCGGTCGAGGCGTTCGAGGATCGGTACGAGTTCGACTTCGCCCACCTCTTCGGCGGTCCTTCGACCTACGACTGGCAGATCATCGAGGAGTCCGGCAAGCCTTCGCGAGGCGACATCGAGCCGCCGGACCTGCTCGACGTGACTCCCTCGGACCCCGACGACATGTCCGCCTACCAGGGGGTGATCGACGGCGTCCGTCACCACAAGGAAGAGCGCGGGCGGTTCGTCTACATGCAGACCCCCGGGTTCTTCGAGGCGCTGAACGGCGCATTCGGCATCGAGAACCACCTCGCCTACCTGCTGCTCTATCCCGACGAACTTCACGAGATCTACGCCCGGCAAGCCGAATGGAATATCCGATTCGCGATGAACTGCCTCGATCTCGGCGTGGACATGGTGCACGTCTCCGACGACTGGGGCGCTCAGCACTCGCTGATGTTCAGTCCCGAGATCTGGCGGACGCTGATCTTTCCGTACCACAAACGCGTCGTCGATGCCGTGAAGGCTCGTGGCGCGTACGTCAGTCTGCACACCGACGGCAACAACATGTCGGTGCTCGACGGCATCGTGGAGATCGGGTATGACGTGGTGCATCCGTTCCAGGAGTCGGCGGGGATGGACTTCGGCGTCTACCGGTCGAAGTACATGGACAAGTTTACGGTGATGGGCGGACTCGATGTGCAGACGACGATCGGCTTCGGGAAGCTCGATCACCTGCGCTCCGAGATCGAACGGGTGCTCACCATGTTCAAGGACGGCGGCCTGCTCTTCTGCACGACGCACTTCATCCAGAACCACTGCACCATCGAGGAACTCACGTTCGCCTACGATTTCATCTATGAGTTCGTGAGGTCCTGATGGGACCTATGTGTCCCATCAGTCCCATCGATCAGCAGTCAAACCAGCGAGCCTCAGGAGACCGAGACGTTTCCATCAGGAGTCCTCAGGGTAGAACGAGGGACGCAACGTCCGAGTTCGGAGGAGCCCTGGGATGAACAGACGCGCCCTGCTGATCATGATCGTCCTCTGCCTGATCGCCTGCCTTCCAATCCGCTCGGCGGACCTGCCGGTGGTCGGCATCGCGAACAAGGCTGCCGGCGACCCGATCATGACGACGGCCAGGAATTCGTTCGCGTTCAGGGTATTCGGCCGTGTCGAGTCATCCGGCCTCACGACCGACCGGTTCGTCGTCGATGACGGCTCCGGCAAGGTCAGGGTCGTCGCGCCGGGCCACTTGGCAAACGCCGGCTGCTACGTCTCCGCCACCGGCACGTTGGACCCGAGCACGACACCCCCAACGCTGACCGGCGCCTCGACCGATGTCGTACTGATCGGTTCGTGCATCGCGCCGCCGATCATCTCGGTGAACGACTTCCCCAACTACCGCGTGTTCCAGCGCACCATCGGCGGCGCGTCTAAGAGCATCAGCATCACCGGGACCTGCTCCAATGCGAACTGGAGCCGGATCGATGCCCGCATCGTCCGGCAGAGTGGGGGAGCGCCGGTGGTCGACTGGACGACGATCGACTCGACACCGAGCGCGGGGACGTTCTCCGGGAGCCTCACCGTGCCGCAGGGAGGATGGTACCGCATCGAGGTACGAGCGTGCGACTCACTCGGCCGTGTGGTGAGCGCCGCATCGAGCGCGAACAAGTGGGGGGTCGGCATGATCATCCTCTGCATCGGCCAGTCGAATATGGTCGGCAGGGCCGCGCCTCCGTATACGACCGCCTCCGACCTCGCAGCGCTCTACAGCAACGCCGGGGTGTGGGAGCATCTCGCCGATCCCTGGGACAGGGGCAGTCCAGCGGGCGCGATCGACGGCGATTCGGACGTCGGAGGATCGATGATCCCTGCGCTCGCCAACGCTCTCCTGCAGACGTACAGCTTCCCGATAGCCTTCGTACCGTGCGCCAGGAACGGCTCGCCGCTCTACGTCAGGCCGGGCAACTACGGATGGTCCTACCGCAACCCGTCGAACCACTACGACACATCCACGCTCTACGGCCAATCGATCACCAAGGCGCAGAATGCGGGAGGCGTCGAGTTGATCGTCATGCACCAGGGTGAGCGCGACCTGCTCGACGGACGAAGCGAGGCGCAGTACGAGGCGGATTTCGCCACCATGATCGGGAACTACCGGCAGGACCTCCGGCCGGGCATTCCGATCTTCATCTGCCAGCTCGGCACGGTGGGCCTGGGGAGCGATTCAGGGGTCGTCGGCATCAGGAACGCCCAGCGCGACCTCGACAACGGGACGAACGTTCTGATGGGCGCAACGGCGATGGACCTTGCGCGCTCCGACGAATGGCACTACACCGGACCGTCGTTGAACGTGCTCGGTGGGAGGCTGGCCAACGCGACCAAGTACTACTTCGGCAACTCATCGTACTACCGCGGCCCGTCGATCAGCTCCGCCAGGTTCAGCGACGGCAACCGCAACCAGGTGATCGTGACGCTGAGCCACCGTGGGGGAACCGATATCTCGCCGGCATCGGGGATCACAGGGTTCGAGGTGTTCGACAACGGCTCGCCCGTGGGGATCACGTCCGCCGTGCGCCACTCTTCCAACGCCGTCCGGCTCGCTCTGTCGCACTCGATTTCGTCGAGCCACACCGCGACCCTGCGCTACCTCTACGGTATGACGCCCAACGTATCGGGACTGGTCAGGGACAACTCGCCGCTCGCGCTTCCTCTGGAGAATACCGCTGCGCCGATCACGATAGCCGGACCGTGAGGCAGCCGGGCTATGGGACTGATGGGACATATGGGACGAATGAGAGTGAGGCGTACTATCAGTCGCATTCTGCAGAAGGCGGACGCTCTCCTGCCGGCTCCCCATTGTACCTGAGGATGTTGTGCTCGGGCGGATGGTATTTCCATGCGACCGCTTCGATGATCTCATCGCGCCTCGATGCACGCTCTTCCTCAGGCAGATAGACGACGATATCATCGACATCGTACGGCCCGAAGCGCCAGTGACCGCAGACGGCGCCCTGGAGGTCCCCGTCGATCAGCAGGAACTGGAGCACCTCCAGGCCGGGGAAGCTCTCCTTCAGCCAGGTGATGTCCGCGCGGACCAGCGGGTCGGCCCTGTGCAGCATGAAGACCGAGCGGACAGGGGACTTCTTATCGAGCGCGAGATCCTCCGCGAGCATCCATCCCTCACCAAGCTCATCGATCTCACAGGCGACGATCGTGCCGTCTTCCTCCAGAACCTCGAGCAGGCGCTTGATGTCCCTGAGCGCCCAGCCCGACCAGTCCCTGATCTGTTCGATGCCCGCGAAGACCTGCGACCGCAGGAACCGGACAAGCGCCTCGCATGCGGACGGCTCCCAGAGGTCCGGGCTAATCTCGACATCCGGCCACATCTGCTCGAAGGCGTACCAGGCGCGCTCCCAGTCTCCGGTCGTCTGGTCCTCGTAGACGAGGAATGCCTCCTGGAGGCGGTGCAGCGCCGGCATGATCTCCTTGTTGAGGAGGCCGGTCTCTTCCTTGATCCGGCGCGGGGTCATCGGTCCGGCGCTCCGGAGTGTGTCGAGGATCAGCTTCCGATTGGAGTTGAGGCGCTCCAGTGGGCGCTGGAAGGCATTCCCGTAGAGGGCGAGGTCGTCGGCGAATACGTACCCGATCGTGCCGTTCAGGAACCGGCCCTTGACGATCTCCCGGGAGGCGCGCCGCTCGTCGTTGAGCTTCATGTCGTCGAACGTCGTCCGGTGCACGAGGCTCGGGGCGATGCCGGGCATGGCGAAGTAGATGGTCGGGACCGGCTGGAGTCGGCGGAAGAGGGATGAGTACTCATCCGGCGTAGTCACCGGTCGGGCGAGCCCTTGCCGCTCCATCCGCTCAGCGAGAACCGTTTGTTTGTCGACAGCCATCGTGTCATCCTCCAAGTCGTATGATCAGCAGTTCGTCAGCCGAAACCGCGAATCCTGGTACTGGAGCGCACTGCGGTTTCCACGAACCCGGTATAGGGTATCGACCTGTCTGAAACGGGGACCGGTCCTCCTGACGCGCTCCCCGTGAGATTGGCAGAGACAGTGGCATCCCCGCAGGACTCATTACACAAGGAGAAAGTGAGAAATGTTCACAAAGAGCACTGCTATCCGGACCCTCGTTCTTCTAGCCACCTTGGTACTGATCGGCGGAGCACACGCGCACGACGGCTGGATCCAGACGAACGTGACGAGGTTGCTCGTCGGTGACATGTGCTACATCGACATGCTGTTCGGCAATCACGGCAACACGCACAGGGACTACAAGGTCTGGGGCTCCAAGTGGGACATGACCAAGTCCACCTTCACTCTGCACACGCCCAAGGGAGAAGCGATCGACCTTCGAGATCGCACGATCGATGTCGGCTATAGCGAGATCAAGGTCGTCCAGGGCGTGAGCTTCCGCGATGTGAACGGCTACCTGGTGGCATCCTTCCAGGCCTCTCAGCAGGGGCTGTACATCGCCGACGTTCGGCAGGACACCGTGGTGACCTATGCGCCCGAGCGCTCGATCAAGTGCGCGAAGGCGATGGTCAGAGCATTTGCCTCGACCATAGGCCGGCAGGGTGAGTCGGCCCGACGGTTCAACGCGCCGGTGAACCAAGTGCTCGAGGTCGTCCCGCTGAACGACCCAACGGACCTCACCGTGGGAGACCGGCTGTCGATACAGATTCTCTACAAGGGTAAGCCACTGCCGCATGCCCATGTCTCGGTGATCCCGAGGGGAAAGGAACTGCCTCCCATGGGAACGCCAAATCCTCACGACATCATGACGGACATGCACGGGAAGTTGTCCTACACCTTTGACGAGGCCAACTACCATCTGATCGTCGTGCATCTCGAGACCGACGAAGCCGGAGTCCTGGACGGGGTTCCCTATGAGTTCACCAAGTACACCGGAGACCTGAGTGTCATCGTCAGGCCGAAGATACGCGGTCCGAATCCACCCAGATAGGGGCGCTCCTCATTTCAACGACATGAGCGCCGGATGTCATCTGTCCGGCGCTCTGCTTATGACATCCTTGCACGCCAGGCGTCGTATCCCTGGGCGTTCCATTCCCTGAGCGTCTCGATGCACTCGCCGTTGCAGCCCAGTTCCTCGTTGTACGCATACTCGTTCAGCGTGGAACAGGGCATGTCCTTACACATGCCACAGTGTTCCAGTCCCTTTTCTATCACGCACTTGGCGACATCACACTCGCCCCAGAATATCTTTCCCTGAGCCGCCAGGCACCCGGGGCAGTTCATCTCCTCCCTGCATGTGCAAGTCTTGCAGTCGATTCCGCATCGACTCATGAACTGATCAGCCATGACTGAGCCTCCTGGTTGCATGATGATCTCATTGTAATCCGGGAACCTTGACAGCAGTTTGTCATGGTTCTAGAATGCAACCACAGCTTTGGTTTCGCCACGACTCGACGACGGGAGTCGTCGGGGCGGGAGTCTGTCATGCGCCTCCATCGCCTTATCGCCACATTGCTGCTGCTCGAGTCACGCGGTCAACTGAAGGCTCGCGAGCTTGCCGACGCCTTGGAGGTCTCCGAGCGCACCATCCACCGTGACGTCGAGACGCTCTGCGAGGCGGGCATCCCCATCGAGGCGACCGCCGGGCCGACGGGCGGATTCCGGCTGATGGAGGGGTATACGAGCCACCTGCCGCAGGTCCGCTCCGATGAGGCGGTGGGACTGTTCCTTCGCGGCATCGGGATGGACCGGTTGGAGCAGTCGGAGGCACACATCGACCTCCAGCGCGCGCTCGGACGCCTGGAGTCGCGGCTGCCGGAACGATACCGCCAGGACGTCCGCACTGCTCAGAAGAGGTTCTTCTTCGACCCGACTCCGTGGTGGGAGGGGCTGCCGGTCACCGCTCACCTCGATGTCCTGCGGCAGGGCGTGTGGCATTCGCGGAAGGTTGCATTGGAGTACGAAAACGCCGCTCAGGAGCGGACCATGCGCGTGGTCCGCCCCTACGGGCTGGTGGTCAAAGTAATGCGCTGGTACCTCGTGGCCTACTGCGAGGTTCGCGAGGCTGTTCGTACGTTCAACGTCTCACGCATCCACCGAGCCGAGTTGCTGGAGGACACCTTCGACTGGCCGGATGGCTTCTCCCTCGAGTCCCACTGGAAGGCTCGCACGCACCAGTGGACGACCGAGGTTTCCGAGGGGGAGCATCACGAACGGAGCGACGACGGAGCTGATGCGACCTGATGAGTCTCAGGTAGATCCAAGACAGATTGTCATTCCGGACTCGCAACCAGTCATTACTGCGCAGCAAGCGCAGTTGTCTCGGATAGAAACCCTGCTGGTCCTGTTAGGGCCGGCGGTGGTTGTTCCCCGGAACGTAGAAACCCGCTAGTCCTGAGTAGCGAAGCGTATCGAAGGACGGTCGGGACTACTCAGGGCTGACAGTGCGAGGTCTCCTAGGAGTGACACCCTGGCACGGTTACCTGAGATTCCTTGGGCAGTCGATCTCAGTTCTCGACTCGAACCATCGCTCCTACTACTCCTCGATTGCCGGCGATATCCCATGCGTAGACGTTCACCGAGTACGTGCCGTTCGGCCAGAGCGGCTTGCCGTCCGCACCCTTTGCCGTGGTATCCCAGCACTCCTTCTCGTCCTCCGGCTCGATCTTGCCGTCGCCGTCGGTCTTCGTCACGCGAAGCATCTGATAGCGGGGGAACGAGTCCAGGTTCATGAAAGCCTTCCGCTCCTCCGATGAGAGGTAGAGCGGCTTGGTGCATTTGCTATCACCGACATCGCCGCGGTGATCGAGGACCAGCTTCCGCACGGTGTGCTCTCCATCGCTGATCGAGAGCATCACCACCGGCACGCCGAGGTTGCCCATGTGGCCGGAGTAGGCGGAGTCCGTGATCGATGCCACGATGTCTACCTTGCCCTTCACCATCACCACGCCCTTCTCATCGGCCCTGGCGCCCTCCGACACGAAGCGCAGAGGCAGGAACGACGGCGGCACGGTGTCCTTCCAATCGAAGTAGTAGAGCGGATCGATAATGCCCTGCACCCTTACCGTTCCCCCTGATTCCTTGGCGAACTCGACGTAGCTGAGGTGGAGGTGGTCCGCTTCCCGCACGCCGTCGATCGCGAACTCTATGAGTGAGCCGAGCCGCTGTCCCTTCTGGATGTAATCGCCCTCTTTGAAAGTGAACGTCTTCGGGTCCATGTGCGCGTAGCACCAACCCCTGTTGCCGCCCTTGTCCGGAGTCACGACGAAGTAGTCATGGGTACGGGGATCACTGCTCCATATGGCGGCTACGTATCCCGAATCGACCGCAGTCACCGGCGTTCCGGCACTGTGGATGAAGTCGAGGCCGCAGTGGATATAGTCGTCGGTTGCCTGCTGATAGTTGTTCCAGATGATCTGGGCCTTGTGATTTCCCGGGAACGGCCATGGAAGCGGCTTGGCGACCGGATCCGGTCCGGGCGGAGGCGCCGGCGCTCCGGACGGGGCCAGTTCCTTCGTAGTCACCGCGGCTGCGGGCGGCAGATCGGATCCAGTGTCCGCCGGCCCGGGGTCTGTGATGGGAGTCGTCGGAAGCTCGCCCAGGTAACGCTTGAGCGTATCGAGCACGTACTTGCTGGTCTCCTTGCGCGCCGACTGCTTAAGCGCCTCCATTGCTCTCGGGTTCTCGCGGCATATCCACCCCAGGGCCTCAGCGGCCACTCCTCGCATGACCTCATGATTATCGTTCAGGAGGACCTTGATCACCGCAGACACGCCCGGTTCGTCTCCGATCCGGCAGAGCACGTAGCAGCACTGGAAGCGCTGGTTCACGGTGCGGGACTTGTCCTTCATCGCAGCTATGACCAGAGAGAGCATGAACTCGCGGGCTGCGGCATTGGCTTCCTTCACCTTCCGGGTGAGGGCATAGAGCGCGTCGAGCCGGTCGGTTCCCGGCTCAGGGTTGTCCATCTGCCGCAGATACGTGTCGACAAGCCTGAGTATCTCGGCCGGGACATCCTTGGATGCCGAGAAGCCGGGATTCACCGGAGACGAATCATCCTTGTCTGTCTTGCCGGTAGACACGCGGCCTTTCGTGTCTTCGACCGTCGAAGTACCCATGCCGAGCGCCTGAACGACGGCCTCGGGATCATACTTGTCTGAGAGGAACAGGTCGTCGAAAGTCCAGAGGAAATACGGCACCCCGTTCTCACGAGCAAGACCGTCGATCGCCTTGAGCTTCTCCAGGGAGATCCTTGTCAACTCATCCCAGGTCACTTTGCCCAGGCACGGGCCCATCTTTCCGGCCATGACGGAGCGAACGGCCTTGATGTTCGCTATCTCCTTGCCGGCGTCTGTGTCTTCGCTGATGAGCAGGTAGGGATGCGCCACATCCACCACTTCCGAACATGCCTTCCAGAACGCCGGGACGGGCATGTAGACCACTCCCAGCTTCACTCCGGGCTGTCTTGCCCTCCATGCGGACCTGGCGCCCGCGAGGAAGTGTACGATGAGCCTGTACGGGTTGCTGTTCCAGGATGCCGTACACTCGGGGCACCGGCAGCTATTCTGGGGGTTGTAGATAATGATCTCCCGGAAGCCGGGGCACTTATCGAGGATCTTCTCGCCCCAGGAGAGCCCCCACTTGCGGGCCGGCGCGCTGGAGTAGCAGATCTCAGCGTGGTCCGTGCTCCGCTCGCCGTCCTGGTTCATCAGGGTCGGCACGGTGGGATTGGAGAAGAACCGTGGGCGGTACATGGCGGCGACCGGCACCTTCTGCGCGGCCATCAACCCGAGGAAATTGTTGATCGCGGCGAAGTTGGTCCGGTCCCAGTGATAGGTGATCCACGCCCAGTCTGTCACGACCGGAGAGAACCGCCCCTGCTGCACGAACTTCGCCAGATCCTCGGGCGATACCTGACGGCCTATGCTCGAGGCGAGTATCGCTATCCCGCGCCCGGAAGGCCCTGGTCTGTTAGGTTTGACGGCAGGGAACGGTCGTGACCGCGAGGTATCCTCAGCTTTGGCAATGAGGACGCCCGCATCAGGACTGCATCCGGCTCGTGGGGAGAACACGGTGTAGCGCGGCGCCGACGGCAGACCGTCGGTCTCCGTATCTACCTCCGCGACGAGGCGTGCATCGTCGGGGTTGTCCGGCAATGCCGCGGTGCTGCCGGCCTGCTGATTCGGCGCAGGACCGTCCGGCATACGAGTCGGCGCGCCGTGACGCCGGACAGGATCGTTTGTCCCGGCTTCCACAGCCGGTCGCCGGTCCGAGTCTCGGGGTTGAGGACTATGCGGCGCCAACGCCGTCCGTTCCGCGGGTGGAACCTGCCTCGTACCCCTAACACCGGGAGAGTCGATGAGGTTGCTGACCAGAACGGTGGCTCCAAGTACGATGGCCGCCGTCAGCGCCCCGGCCCACGCCGGAAGTTGTCTGCGGACGCATCGTTCCGCACGTCGCGGGAGGAGGGACATTACGGACTCGCGCATATCTACGTTCTCCACCGGGGCCTTCAGGGTGTCGGACAACCGGTTCTGCAGCGCCAGAAGCGACGCCAGACGCGCTCTGCCTCCGCCGCAGTTCCTGATATGGTCTTCCACGTCTCGTCTCTGCCGTCCGTGGATCTCACCATCCGCGTATGCCGAGAGTTGTACTGCCATGTCGCTACACCTCATCGAGAATCACCGTAAGCCTTTCGTTGAGCATCTTCTTCGCCCGATGCAGTCCCACCCGGATCGTGGTCACCGGTTCCTGAGCGAGTTCGGCAATCTCGGCATAGGAGAGATCCTCCATGTACCGCAGGATCACCACCGTGCGGTAGGCGATGGGGAGTCCGTCAACGGCGCGCCTGATGTCGGCCTGCCGGGCGTTCGCCAGTGTCTCCGCTTCGACAGGGTTATCCGACGGACAGGCCGTGTCAGGGAGGCTGTCCAGATCGTCGTGCGGTACCTCACGCGAGAACTTGCGCAGGCACACGTTGACCGCAATACGGCGCACCCAGGCTCGGAACTTCCCGTCGCCTCTGTAGCTGTTCAGGTTCTGGTAGGCGCGCAGGAAGGTCTCCTGCACGGCATCTTCAGCCTCCTCACGCCTCCCGAGTATCCGGTATGCGAGGCGAAAGACTACCGCCTGGTGATGCCGCATCAGTTCGCTGAAGTCCTCAATATGCCCCTTTCCAACACGTTTGGCCAACTGATCGTCAGTCAGCAATTCCATCTCTCCCCGGGATCTGTAGACCTGCTGCCATTCCAGTAGATACATGCGCGCGAGAACCTTACAGGAACCGGCGTAGAACGGATGCGCAGGTTCATCACTCTGGCTCCCGCCCGAGTTCCCGTCTCTCCCGTCCACCGATCCTTCTACGCCCTGAGCTACAATACGGCGATGCCTATACTATGATCTCTACTATCCCGGGTGGTGGCACAGTCCGTTCTTGTAGTGAGGAATGCTTGATGGACAAGTTGCATAGCCGCAGACTGTCTGCCGAGACTCGCCTGGGCCGAGTCTTGGCGAACAGATCGCAGAATCCGCATTGTGGGAGGAGACTAAGATGAAAAGAGCGATGATTGTTGTCGCGCTCGTGGCGTTGCTCTCTGCATCGGACCTGACGCGGTCAGTCACGAAATGCTCGATCCGGACTGGTACTACGCCGACCACAAGCCTATGGACTTTGCGGAGGCACGCCCGACGATCAGTCTTCCCGGCGGCTGGGTCGTGGTGATGTGGGGAAAGGTCGAGGCCCGGGCCGGAATGAGTTCGGCGAGGCGTATACATCGATCTGCCGCAAGTTCGCCGGTTCGCAGGCGCCGTCAGAGTCTCATCCCTCGCCGGATGACGGTATCGTCCCACGCCGATTGGCATTCCCGCACGCCCGGTCACGCGGAGTTCACCGCGCTGCCTGCCGATCTCTTCAACCGCCACCAGCGCGACGGAGCGGTCGAATTACACGACTCAGCTCTACCTCGGCCAACCGGACGCATGATCAGCCACCGTATAGCCGCATGAGGACGCGGTCTACCGCATCGTAATTTCGCGTCGATTCGGTCTGGTCCGGGAAGTACTCCAACTGCACGATCAGTCGCAGACCGTCCTGAGCCAGTCTGGGCAGCAGTTCCATCCACGGATCGAGCGTCTTCGGCCCGCGGACCTTCACCGCGATGCCCGATCCGCCGAACGCATCTCTGACCGCCTCCGGGTCGTTCGGGTTCGGATCGCTGTCCGTATGGATCGCGCAGTCGATTCCCACTATGCCGGGCATCGCGGCCACATCCGGCATGAGGTGCTGCCAGCGTCCACAGCTATGGATCGCCAGGCCGCCCATCGCATCGGCCAGCTTCCGGTCGTACTTCAGGCAGAACTCCCTGCCTATCTCCGGTGAGACGACGGCGAGGTTGTCGTCGGAAACCGCCATGCCTGCCCAAGTCGGATCGCTCACCATAATGTGTCCCGGGCGCGCGACCGGAGCCTCTCCGATCTCTTCTATCTGTCGCCGCGAGAAGTCGATCACCAGATCGTTGATCCGGCTGAGGAAGCGACGCACGACGTCCGGGTCGGAATAGCAGCCGGTCAGCAGCTCGACGGCATCGAGTATCAGCGTTGCCGTGTCGTTCGCGCTCTGCGTGTCGGTGAGGGCGATCGGGATCCGGTCGCCGGTGCGCTCGCGGAAGTACCTGATGATCTCCAGCACGCGCATCATGACCGGGCTGTCCTCGATCCTGGGCGGATCGATGTCAACGACGTCGCTCAGGGAGTGATATCGGTAGTGGACCGCCGGAGCGTCGTTCTCACGCCAGACGTACTCGCAGCCGAATGCATTTGCATACACGCCCGTCCCGACCCACGGCTCCAGGTACGGCAGCCAGTCGGACTTCACCGAGAGTTGCCGCTTGAAGAAGCTGAGGTTCGACTCCCAGACGGCCTCGACCGAGTTGCAGTTGTGGTAGACGTCGAGGGGGACCGACTGCACGATCAGGTACGGCTGCCTGCCCGAGGCAAATGCCTCCAGCCTGGGCAGGAGCTGCTCGCGCTTTTCGTAGTAGAGGTCGATGGTACGTCTGTCCATGGGACTCACGGCGAGAGATGTGTTCTCCCTATGGTTATCCGGAGGAGCGGCTCTGCCCTCTTTGTCTGGAGCCGATCAGGCGGATGGGGACCGGGCCAGAGTTCCGGGGCCCCACACAATGGTCACGACCACAGCCGTGATCGCAGTGAGGATGAAGGTGATAGAGGGATCGTAGTACGAAGCATCGCCCGGCAGCAGGACAAGGAAGCTAATGTTGTACGTGGCATGGAGCAGGCTCGCGGCGAACACGCTTCTGCCCGCGTTATTGTAGATCCAGACGATCAGCACGCGGTTTGCGACCGTCGAGGCGATCTGCCAGGCCACCCACGGGGGGGTGTTGGCGTCAGGAGCCTGGAAGTAGGGTAGCGCGTGCCAGATTCCCCACACTGCGCCAAGGATGATGCCCGCCCACAGCGCGTTCGTCCGTTCCTGCAGCGGCTCAGTGGCATGTCCTGACCATCCGATCTCCTCGCATACCGCCGCGATGAGGAAGACGAGCGAAGATGCGGCCACCACGAGGACCGGGAATCGGAGACCGGGGACAGGGACGTCCATGAGCCTGAGCAGTCCGTACTCCGTCAGCATGAACACGGGCTGCAGGAGCAGGGCGGGCAGATACCAGGTCTTGTTCCTGATCCTTCCGTAGTCGACGGCCCGTCCGAGCAACTGCCTCACGCCATCCCAGCCGCTTGATCGGTAAACGAGGATCGATGCCGCGATCATCGGGCAGACGAACATGAACGCGCTCAGGGGGAGATTGGCCGGCAGAGCGGATGGAATCATCCCGATCAACCAGAACGGGATGGACAGGACGAAGACCAGCAGGACATATGCCGCAAGAGACTTGTCTGCTGACGGCCTTGTGTTCATGCTCACGATGTCCTGATACCCAAAACAGGCGTGCCCTGCTGACTCTACATTCCCGCGGCCGCCACGGTCAGACACACGAGCGAGTCTAGGTCACGACCTGCTGATGATGGGCATGCTCGTACTCCAGCTCGGCCTGGTACCTGATATAGATCTTCCTCACCAAGAGCGGTGCCAGCACTCCCGCAAGCACAACCGACGCCAGAGCCGCATAGATGAGATGAGCTACGAAGGTCTTCCGGCCCTGTCCATCAATGCGTTCATGTACCGGGAGCGCGGTGTCTTGATCGCATATCCGCTCTGCGGCAGGTGTGCAGAGAAGCTCGTGGCGCAACGGCCGACAGAGCCGACGAGCATGCACAAGGACATCGAGAGGAATCTGGTGGATGCGTACCTGGCTTACCTGGACTCGCTCACGTGAGGAGCCGGATGCCTTGTGCGGCCTGCTCCACCATTCACCCTGGCAGCGCACTACAGGGCCGCGTTCCTCTGTACATCCCAGCCCATCCGCACCGGCGCGCCCGCGGCGCCGCCTGACCGCTGCGGCACATATTCCATCACGATGGTCCCGTAGGACAGTTGAACCGTCTCCACCGGCGCGGCGTTCTCCGAGGGTGCTTCCTGCGCAAACCCGGACACCACTACGTCGGTCAGGGTGAAACGCAGGTACTCATCGCGAGCCTGTCCGGGCCGGCGCACCGTGATATCGACCCTCGGCAATACCTGCCCTCGGAGACTGGCGATTGCGAGGCGAGGCGAGGCCGAATCCACGGGTTTTGTGACAACGAAAGGCGTGACGGTGGCGCGCCCGGCGGATGCGCCGCCGCCCCGGGATGGGCTTGCCGACTGCGCGATGTTGAACGAGTATGAGGCGACTACGATCTCGTCGCGGTGTTGGGCATCCGTGGCGTCTCCCGGAATGCCTTCGACGCGCATGAAGATGTCCGGCGCCGCCTGCGCTGCCGCAGCGAGAATCAGCAAAGTGAGCAGAGGAAATACACGTCTCAGCATGGTCAGTGACTCCTTGTGTTTGATATTCATATCATTAACGCCCGTGGCCGATCCGAAACATCGTTCGTTACACGTTGCGAGATGGGGAAGAGAGACACAAGGAGCTTAGAAGACAGGGGAGGGAGACCTTTTCCCGCAGAGTCACCCAAGGGGATGGAGCCGGAGTTCTCAGGTCCGATGATTTCCCGCGATGCTCTACGGGGTTAGCTTCGGTCCGCTAAGGTAGTCACACGCCGGACGGCATCGATGCCGAGCGAGAGTGCTCCTCCGCTGAGTAGCCAGTCATGTATGATGGACAAGACGATACGCTGCCCGCCACCGGTGCCCCTGCCAACAGCGATGGCCGCGCCCGGTTTTCCTTCGAGAGGTCGATCGTGCCGGTATGCGTACGCGCGTTCGAAGACGGCAGCCGGCTTTGAGGGTATGTTCCGATAGTAGACCGGAGCGGCGATGATGACGGCATCCGTCCAGTACAAGTCGTCGTAGATAGAGGCGATATCGTCATCGATGCAGCACTTGCCTTCCGTCCGGCAACGTTCGCACCCGAGACACGGCTGCATGTCGAGGTTGCCGACTCTGTGCATACGGACTTCCGCCCCTTTACGACGGAACGGCTCAAGAGCCAGTCTCAGCAAGTGCTCACTGTTGCTGCCTTTGCGAGATGATCCGCATATCCCGACGATTCTCATGGATTTACCTTGCCGATTGCCGTGACGAGCCCCACCAGACATTACCGCCTCCCGGATGGCAAAGCATCTTGCCGGTCAGTGTACGCCCTTATGCGGGGGCTTGTCAGACTGCATAGACGGCCAGGCGGCTCTTGCGCTATTGAGGCGGTTGCATCTTGCGGCTTTTCCAGCGCATGAGAACGCAGGCTAGTATATCCACCGATTCCACGCATGATACGACAAAAGCCCCGGGAGACAACATCCCGAGGCTTTTGCAAGGTGGAATCCTTGTGTTCGATTGAGCGGTGGAGGAACCGTGCTCTCCGCCGGATGCGGCGACTCATCACCGCGCCATCAGCGCGAATACACCCCAGCCCAGGTATTCACGCGTGTAAGCGGCATAGCGCTCCGGTTCCGATGTCAGTCTGGCTCGAACCTCTCCCGCTAGTTCGTCGTCGGGATTGGCCTCAAGCCATCGGCGCATGGTGAGCCATTTGGCCGCCTCGTATCTGTCCCAGCCGTCTTGGTCAGCCAAAACCATCTCAACGACATCGTAGCCAAGGTGGCCGAAAGACGCGAGAAGTTCCGGAAGCAGGAGAAAGTCAGAGATTGAGTTGGCCATATCTCCCTTGACAATATCGTCGGTCGACGGTAGCCGCCGCCAGTAGGGCTCGCCGATGAGGATGATCCCTCCCGTGTGCAGACTTCGCGCCAGAAGCTCGATGGCGCCGGCGACTCCCCCGCCGATCCACGTGGCGCCGACACAGGCTGCCACACCGACCTTGTCGTCCGAGACGTATCCGGAAGCATCGCCATGTATGAACTTGACTCTGTCGGCAACGCCGAGTTCCTCAGCGCGAAGTCTCGCTTGCTCGGTGAACAACCGGCTCATGTCGATCCCGGTGCCGGTAATGCCGTAGTCGCGAGCCCATGTGCACAGCATCTCCCCCGAACCGCTGCCGAGGTCGAGCACTCGAGTCCCCGTTTCCAGGCGCAGCGCCGCGCCGAGAGTGGCGAGCTTTTCGGGTGTGAACGGGTTATGAATGCGGTGAGCACTCTCGGTGATGTTGAAGATCCGTGGAATGTCCATCTCGGGACTCCTTATGGGCGCAGATAGGGGCGGGCGTCTCGCTCCAATGCGTGAATGATCTCAGTGTAGTTGAGGCTGGGAACCTTGGTCAAAGGGTAAGTTCCTTGACTACAGCACCTTTGGGGGTAGGATAATCATCCAGCGGTTCGAAGTATAGCTCCACAGCTTCGCGGATGTTGGTCATCGCTTCCTGGATGGTGTCGCCTTCGCTGATGCATCCCGGCAGCGCCGGCACGATAGCAGTGTATCCGCCTTCTTCACTTGGCTCCAAAACGACCTTGAATACCACGCAGGCCTCTGACTTTCGAATGGTGTTGTTGGTGGAGGCGCGGGGACTCGAACCCCGGTCCAAAGAACAGCGCACACAGGCATCTACGAGCGTATCCCGCGATTTGGTTCTCGCGCTTCGGTCTCCCACGGGCAGGATACCTCCACGCCAGCTCGATTTAGTGTCCCCTCAGGCTCCCCGAGCGAGGTCCCTTGGGTAATCCGGCATTAATGACGCCTGGCTCCGATCCGGCCGGAGGGGATCGGGCAGACGGGCTACTTAGTTATTAAGCGGCCAGTGCGTAGCTGTTTGTGCCGTTTATAGGCTTCCCGCTTTTAACGAGGCCAGCGGGTCCTCGGCGCGCAACCCATGCTGCTGTTTCTCTGTCGACTCCAGTCGCCCCCACGTGATGCGTCCGCGCAAGATCGAGGTCGAAGGGAAGGTATCAAGGTGCGATACGCGGACTTTTCTACACCCGTATTATACCCGAAATCCGGCCTCCCGTCAATGGATTTCGAGCGCCGGCCTTTCTCGTACTCCTGCTCATACTCATACTCAACAGCCCGGCAGGAGATATGAGCCCCATACGTCGTATTGTACGCTGAGTCTTGCGCAAATGTCATTCTGACAGGAAAAGTGCCGTGACCAACACAACCGAACGACGTGTCCTCGAGGGCGTGCCGCGAATCCATTTCTACGAGGGTGGACCGAGATGCCCGGAGGACGTCCCGTTCCCGTCCGCCGTGCGGGCCTACATGGAGTACATCGGCGACGATCTCGGCTGCAAGCACACGAAGTCGCCGGCCTCGATCTCGGGGTGCGACTGCGCGTATGCCAACATAACGGGCATCTCGGGCAGCGCGTTCTTCCTCTCATGGGGCCGGGGCTGGCAGACGGACAACGCCGCGCTTCACTTCATGTCCGACGACCCCGGCGCTCCGTACGAGAGGACCTTCAAGGCCCTCGGATATGACTTCGACTGGATCCGCAAGGACGAGGCGGAGATGCGCCGGTACATCGTCGAGTCGATCGGCAGAGGCCGGCCGGTGATAGCGTTCGGCGTCGTCGGACCGCCGGAGCCGAGCCTGATCGCCGGTTACGACGAAGGCGGCGATGTCCTGGTCGGCTGGAGCGTCTTCCAGGGCATGCCGGAGTTCAACGTAGGCGTGGAGTTCGAGCCGTCGGGGCACTTCCGCAAACGCAACTGGTTCGAAAGTACCGAATGCATCGCCCGGATCGGCGAGAAGCGCGAACGCCCGGCGCTCGATGAGACCTACCGCGACGCTCTCCGCTGGGGCCTGCAGGTCGCCCGCACGCCGGTGACCTACGGCACTCGCCCGAACGGCCTCGCCGCGTACGATGCCTGGGCCGCTGACGTCCTGCGGGACGAGGATCTCGCCACCGACGACATGGCGGTGCTTATGGAGCGGTACATGGCGCACTTCATCGTGGTCGGCATGGTGGCGGAGTGCCGGTGGTACGGTTCGCTCTTCCTGAACCAGGTCGCGCGCCGGATTCCCGAGATGGCGGATGACCTGGCGAAGGCCGCCGAGTGCTTTGTCGCCGAGCATGACCTGATGTGGGCGGTCTGGGAGTTCGCGGGCGGCAACGGCGTTTCAGAGGTCCACGCCCGCAAGTTCGCGGAGCCGATTACGCGTCAGAGGATATCGCCGCTCATCCGCCTCTCGCGCAAGCTCGACGCCGAGGCCGCCGATCACATCGAGCGGGCTCTGAGTAGATGAGCGGATTACCGATCTGAACGGCGGAAGTCGCAACGGGGAGAGACCCGGATATGAGTAGGTCGGTGCTCTACCTTGCTGTCGCGTGCATCCTCCTGGCGGCGAGCGCCCGGGCGTCGGAGCATGTCGTCTGGCAAATCGGGCGGTCCGGCACCGACTACGCGGAGCTTGCCATCGCGGGCGATGTCGGCAGGTACCAGTCAGCCTTCCCGCAGGGCGTCACCTTCCGCGTCGGCCAGGATGATCCCGCCAAGGATTGGCCGTTCATCCACCCAAGCCCCAGCGATGTGGGGTGGGCCGGCGAAGGCACGCATCCTTTCACGGTCCTTTTTCGATCTCCCGGAACAGCCAAAGGGCGCATTCACGCTGACCATCGACTACCCAGTACGCGACTTGAGAACCGCTTCTACCGCATCGAGCTCGATCCGGTCACCGGCGGCAAGGCGCTGATCATCAAGGGTTCGGCCTACAACACGCCGGAGTGGACTTCCGAGATCCGTACTCCGCGACGACGAGAAGCGCATCGACTTCATCGACAGCATCGACAAGAAGGAGACGATGGATAACGAATGGGGCTACTACGCGTTCCCGTTCCACTTCGACAAGCCTCGCCTCCATATCGAGTTGCCCGACGGCGTACTCCGTCTCGACACCGAGACGCTTCCCGGCGCCTGCATGGAGTGGTGCTGCCTGAACGATAGGCTGACTGTCAAGCTTCCCGCGAACGGCCTTGCGACAGTGTGGTCGATGTCCCGTTAGCGCTCGAAGTAGATCGGGTTCGTGAGCGCGAATACCACGCCATCGGCCCTCTGCACCTCAAGCCGCACGTAGGATCTGCTCAGCGACGCCTTCACCGGCACCGAGTACTCGATCCGGGCGAAGGTCCGGTCGATCGGTATCTTCGTCTCGCCGTCCTGCCACACCAGCCGGAGGGTCATGTCCTTGCCGCCGACGACGCGGACCTGCACGGGCACCGATTCCTGATTCCCGATTCGGACGGTATCCCCCGGCAGCGCCGACGTTCCCGGCACGGAGATGTAGGGCAGGGGGCCGCTCTTCTGGTAAGAGATGAAGACGTGTCCCTTCCGGATACCGTCCACTATCGCCTCCCGGGACAGGTTCTCCGCCCATACCCAGGTGAGCACCTTCAGGTTAGCCGTCTTCGCGTGCGTGTCGGTCCCGCCGACACCGGTGATGCGCTTTCCGGATTTCAGCAGGCTGTCCCAGAGGTCGGCCGCCTGGCGATCATCCGCGCCGAACCAACCGCCCTGGAAGATCTCCATCGAGTCGGCGTTCGTCCATTCCTCGGGCGGGAACGCCCAGCCCATCGGGGCCTTCGCGAACGGATGGTTGACGCTGAACAGCGCGCCCTCGCGGTGGACCTTCTCGATCAGCTTCGGCAGCCGCCCGTCGCCGGGGATCATGCGCGGGTCGTACCAACCGCCCGGCTTCGCGCCGATCACGTTCGCATGGCCTGAGAGAGTGGAGATCTCTTCGCCGGCAAGGAACAGCATGTTCGGATACCTGGCCGCGACCTCGGGGAAGTCGAACTGAGCGGTCATGACATTGTGGTCCGTGTTCACCATGGCATCGTAGCCGGCCGATGCGTGGAACGCCGCCACTTCATCGAGCGTGCCCTGGCCGTCGGAGTGTATCGTATGCGTGTGCAGATCGACGGTGTACCAGCCCGGTTCGTTCCTGATGATCGGATCGTACGGCACCTCCGGCATGGAGTCGAGCCGCGGACCGTCGAACGAGAACGTGATCGTGTATTTGTACCTGATGCGCTCCAGGTCCTTGCTCTTCCATCTGAAGTGCTGGGCGATGTGCCATCGTCCGGGCTGAATCGGTCCGTGATAGAACTGCCGCGTCGTGGTCGCCTTGTCCGCCGTGATTACGATCGGGTCTGTCTGCCACTCCTGGCAGCCCCGGAACCCGTTATATGGGAAGCCGATCCCGCGCGCGTCGAAGAGGTATGTGCACAGCCCAAGTCCACCCGGCGGCTCGATGCTCATATCGCGCTCGATGGTGAGCTTCGTCACGCCCGGCGGCACGTCGAACGGCAGGTAGTAGAACGAACCCATGTTGTAGGCGCAATCCTGGGGTTCACGCCGGCCCTCGATCACCACCGACTGCGGCGGCTGAGCGAAGAGCGGCGCGGATATCAGGATGAGCGCGATGATGGCGACAAAACGTAGATTCCTCAATGGACCGATCCTTTCGTCTCTCAGGTGATGGTGCTGCGCTATCGTTCTAAGCGAAGCGGGGAATCCGGCGGCCGGATTCCTCCCCGATGATCGACGACTCTGCCGTCGATCATCGTCCGTGTCGCTCCTAAGAGACCTCGCACCGTCAGCGCTGAGTAGCCCCGACCGTCCTTCGATACGCTTCGCTACTCAGGACTGACGGGTTCCATGTCCCGGGAAGTCCACCCCGCTAGCCCTGAGTAGTCCTGAACTCCGACTGCACTTCGATACGCGCTGCTACTCAGTGTAGTCGGAGTTCAGGACGTATCGAAGGGCGGCCTAGTTGCACGACCTCTGGCTAGCTCTGGCCGTCTTTCGATACGCTTCGCTACTCAGGACTAGCGGGTACTATGTCCCGGGGAATAACCACCGCCAGTCCTGACAGGGCTGGCGGGGTTTCCACCCGATACAACTGCGCTTGCTGCGCAGTAGCATGCTCAGAATGACAGGCTGTTCCGGACTGACCTGAGACTCATTAGGAGCATTTCTCCTCTCAAGTTCGGCGTAGGCGGAGCGTATTCCTCGTGTCCACCTATGGACACACGATGAGCAATCGGCTACTCTAGTGGCAGACCGAATGCTGGGAGGGGCGGCATGATCGAATTACCGGAAGCATATACCATCGCACAGCAGATCGCCGAGACGCTCAAGGGCAAGGTGATCGAGCGGGGAGTCCGCGGCAACTCGCCGCACAAGTTCGCCTTCTACAACCGCGAGCCGGAGGAGTACGAGTCGATCCTCAATGGCAGGACTATCGGTGGGGCATATCAGCTCGCCAACATGATCATGGTGCCCGCCGAGCCGGACTTCGTGATCGGCCTCGGGTGCGGCGGCGAGCGGATACTCTACCATGAGAACGAGAGCACTCTGCCGAAGAAGCACCAACTCCTGCTGCAGTTCACCGATGGTACGTATCTGTCGGTCTCCGTCCAGGGGTGGGGCGCAGCGCTGCTGCTCGAGGAGTCGGAGGTCGAAACGCATCCGTTCTGCGGAGGGCGCGGACCGTCACCGCTGAGTGACGAGTTCACGCTCGACTACTTCCTGGGCCTCTTCGGCACGCTCAAGGAGAATGATCCCGCGAGCGCCAAGTACTTTGCCATCACCAAGCCGGGAGTCGCCGGGATGGGGAACGGCTGCCTCCAGGATATTCTGTTCAACGCGGGCATCCATCCGCGCCGGAGAGTGATCAGCCTGTCCGACGACGAGAAGCGGGCCTTCTACGAGGCAATCAGGACCACAGTCCGCGAGATGACCGATCTCGGCGGTCGGGACTCGGACTACGACCTGTTCGGCAGGCCGGGTGGATATCGGCGCATCCTGCACAGCAAGGTCGTCGGCCGACCGTGCCCGAAGTGCGGTACGCCGATCGAGAAGACCGCGTTCCTCGGCGGCGCATCATACTTCTGTCCGACTTGCCAGAAGTAACGGGTATACTGCCGATGGAGGTGTGCCGTGTCTCAGAGTGAGGTAGTCGCCATTTTCGCCGTGCTGATGATCCCGGGATTCCGGCCATGTTCCTGGTGGCGGTCGTCTTCGGCTTTGTGGACTACTGGCAGCGCCTCTTGCCCTGGGAACTGGCGGTGCTCTTTGTCGTCGTTCTGCTCTCCGTCCTCACGGATTTCCTCTCGGGCCTGATCGGAGCGAGATACGGCGGAGCGACTCGCCGTGCCGTCCTCTGGGGGCTGGTCGGATTCGTGATAGGAGTCCTTGCCTTTCCGCCGCTCGGAGGGTTCATCGGCCTCTTCGTCGGCGTGCTCGTGGCGGAACTGAGCGCCGGCAGGAAGCAACTCCAGGCTCTCAAAGCCGCGACAGGGAGCCTCCTGGGCTCATTCATCGGCATGCTTGCAAACCTGTTCCTCGCCATCGCATTTCTCGTACTGTTCATCATCTTCGCCCTCCACTGATTGAAGGGGTTCCGCGCTGCCGTCTGGTATACTAGCACAAGACAATACTCGTTGAGGAACCGGATGGTGGAAAGGATTATCATCGCACCGTACGACCCGGAATGGCCGGAGCTGTTCCGGCAGTTGGGGGCACGACTCCGAGAGGCGCTCGGCGATGTCGCCCTGCGGATCGACCACATCGGCTCGACCTCGATCCCCGGCATGGATGCCAAGCCGATCATCGATGTGCAGATATCCGTGGCCGCCCTCGACCCGGTCGATCCGTTCCGCATCCCGCTCGAATCCGTCGGATTCGTGTGGCGTGCGGACAACCCGGAGCTGACCAAGCGCTACTTCCGTGAACAGCCGGGAGCGCGCCGCGCGCATATCCACGTCCGGAAGCACGGGAGTTTCTCCCAGCAGTTCCCGCTTCTCTTCCGTGACTATCTGCGGGCGCATCCGCAGGAGGTGCCGCCTTACTTCGCGATGAAGTATCGACTCGCCGAGCAATACGGCGAGGATCGGGAGGGCTACACGATCGCCAAGGGCGACTTTGTGTGGGCCGTCGTGCGGAAGGCCGACGAGTGGGCGCAGGATATCGGCTGGGAGCCTGGTCCGTCCGACGCATAGAGAATGGAGAGAGGTTGGGATGACAGATCATTCGATTCGTCTGCTTGTTATTGCTGCTTTGGTCTTGCTGGCATCCGCGGTGACGGCCCAGAACGCCCCTGCGAAGCCCGTGCTGCCGCCCGCGCCGGAGGGAGTGATCATCCACCCGGACCTCCCGTACCTGGAGCCGGGACGTGAGGAGAAGCTCGATCTCTACCTCCCCGCCGACCGTCCTGAGGGCGTCCGCTCGCCTGCCATCGTCTTCATCCACGGCGGTGGATGGGTCGGCGGCGACAAGGCGGAGACCCGCGCGTTCAACTACGGTACGACTCTGGCGAAGGCCGGCTACGTGTTCGTCAGCATCAACTACACCCTGGAGCGGGGGAAGTGTTGGCCGACGAACGTGCGCGACTGCAAGAACGCCGTGCGCTGGCTGCGCGTGAATGCCGACAAGTACCAGGTGGATGCGGACCACATCGGAGTCGTCGGCGGCTCGGCGGGAGGGCACCTCGCCCTCATGGTCGCCTACACCGGCAATGTGCCGTTCCTCGAGCCGGCGTCACCGTATCCGCTCGTGTCGAACAAGGTGCAGTGCGTCGTGAACCTGTACGGCATCACCAATCTGCTCACCCGTCAGAAGACGGATGATGACGGCAATCCGACCGGTGTGACCTACACAACTCAGGCGCTGATGACGAAGACGCGCGACGAGGATCCCGATGCGTGGAAGCTGGCATCGCCGGTATATCATGTTTCGAAGTGGAACTGCCCGCCGACTCTCACCCTCCACGGCAAGGCGGATGCGACCGTGGACTACGAGCAGGCGATCGAACTGGCGAAGAAGCTCGACGAGCACGGAGTCGAGAACCAGCTCCTCCTGATCGAGGGAGTCGGCCACACGTTTGACCTTCAAACATGGAGGAAGAAGCCGCTTCCCTACGACCTCCGCCCGATCGTCATAGGCTTCTTCGACAGGCATCTGAAGAGGAACTAGCCGATGCGCTACATCATCCTGGCGCTTCTCCTTATCTGCTCCGGGGTGTCCGCTGCCCCTCCGAAAGCCGTCATCCTCGACGACGGGCCCTCGGTTGCTGATCTGCGGAGCCTCTATCGTCAGGCCGGTTACTCCGTCGCGCTGGTGAAGGAGGCCGACCTGGCGAACCTCCGCGCGCCGGACGTGTCGATCTTCGTCGTCCCACCGGAGGCCGTCTTCCCACCGAACGGGCGCAGGCATCTCCACCGCTATCTGACTGAGGGCGGAAACCTCGTCGTCCTCTCCCCGCGCGCGTTCGACTACATGCCGCGGCCTGTCGATCCGATCCCGGTCGTCGACTTCAGCCGCGAGGATGGATACACGATCAGCAGGCCGGATACCGCCTCATCCGAGGTGATCGACATCCCCGCCGATCGACGGGCGGGCATCCGGCTGTGCTCCGAGTTCATGGCGCGCGGAGACCTCTCCGTGAGCATTTCCCTGGCGCAGCATCGCTCCGCAGACCGCGACATGGTCTGTGTCAAAGCGAAGGGCGACTACGACATCGACGTCCTGATGCTGACTCTGGAGGACGAGGGTGGCGCGAAATACGTCGCCTTCACCGACCTGACCCGCGGCTGGAAGGACTATGCCATCCCGATGGCCGACTTCGCCCCCGTGAGCGAGGACGCGGATGCGCCGTCGATCGATCCGTCGAAGGCGAAGATGCTCACCGTCTCCGCCTCGACTCGTGTTGTGTGGAAGGGCGCGAAGGGATACCTGGCGGTCGGCCCGGTGTCGCTGGCGAAGTCGAGCCGCTATCCCGGCATGACGACGTCGGAGGCGCTGAAGTGGCGGGCGGCGTGCATCCGCACCAATGCCGTCTTTCGCGACTGGGCGATCGATCCGTTCCTGGACACGCGCAGACTCGTGAACCAATCGCCGATCAAGGTGGTCGAAAGACAACCCGTGTTCAGCGGCGATGCGGGGCATGTGACATCGGCCTGGCTGGTTCCAGGCTTCCCGGCCTACAGAGCGTTCGAGTATGGCAAGGTCGAGGACATCATCAAGCTCACCGAGTCCCGGCGTATACCGTTTCTTCAGGCAACCGAGAACGGCGTTCCGGTGACCGTGGCCGAAGTCCGCACCTTCAGCGATGGACCCTATCGCACCGCATCGATGGTGCTCATCGGCATCGAGGGCGGTGACTATGCCCCGGGCGCTCGCCTCGGCAAGATGCTCATCGCCGCCAGCGACTACGTTGTCAGGACGCCGAGGATACTGAAGACCACCGCGATGACGACTCCGTCCGATGTGTCTCCGACCAGGCTTCTCTGCCGCCTGACGATCCTGAATCCTCTGCCCGCACAGACGGTCGGCAGAGTCGATGCCGGTTTCAGCCGTCTGAGGGACTCGCGGACCGTCGTACTGCAGCCCCGCGAGCTCACGGAAGTCACCCTGGATCTCGGGGAGATGACCGGGGACCGGTACGAGCCCTGGGACGCGCGACTGACCGCTGCGGGCCGGGAGGATGTCATCGGTGACTATCAGAGCGCCGAGCGGGCGCTCATTCGAGCTGCGAAGTATGCGCTGGAGCTGCAGAAGCGGCATCGTGACGGCCGGTTCAGTCATTACTTCTTCAGCGACATCTACACCGCTCGCATGCTGGTCCTGTTTTCGTACTACATGAGGAATGGCAACGTGTCCGAGTTCAACCGGGACCTCCTTGTCGGGCTGACGCCTGATGATTTTGCCGACGCCGGTTTCCGGTTCTGCGATATGATTGCCTCGAAGCAGACGCCGGAGGGCGCGATTCCCATAGGATATTCCGATCATCGAGGAGATATGTTCACGGCCGACGACGGCACGATCGTGATGGGAATGCTCCAGATAGCGTCTTGGCTCGGGATGAATGATCCGCGATCGAAGCGATATATGGATGTCGGCAGGAAGTACTTCGCGTTCCGCGAGTCGATGTACATCACACCGGAGAAGTCCGAGCGTCTCCGGGAGCAGTACGGTCGTGGAGCGAAGGGCACGGACGCCGGGTTCTACGGTGTCGGTATCCTCAGCACGGATCTGTTCACGGAGGGGCAGGAGGTGTGGCCGTCGTTGGCCGTCGAGGAGCGAGGCTTTCAGTGGGTCCTGCCGGTCTCCATGGGCGCAGTAGCCGGTCTGCGGCTTCTCGATCAATCGAATCCCGACTACGCCGAGGTCGTCCTCCGGGATGCCGCCGAGATCGTGGAGAAGGACTATCCGGTCAGCAAGTCGAGCCATTTTCACTTCGAATGCCTCTATCCGATGATCCGGGCTGTTCCCAGCGCCGAGTTGCGTGATAAACTTATCGGCAGGGCGGAGCGTCTCATCCCTTTGATGCTCGATAACCACGACGGTCTGCTGCATTACTTCGAGGGGCGTGGGGCGCTCAACTGGCTCAACCTCATGCAGTATCAGCGGGATATCGGCTACGATTCCCGCGTCGAGGCGCTGAAGCGGGTGGGCGTCTGGAATCTCTGCTCGGAGAGCTCAAACTACTCGATCCGCAGCATGATCGAGCAGTTCCCGATGACCACGTTCGGACCGCCGATCGGCGCATATCGGTGCATCTCGAACGCGGCCATGTTCCTGATGGAATGGCACGTTCCCGAGATCACGATGCTCAAGGGCTGGTACTAGAGCGTGTTTCCGTAGGAGAGGGGATTCCGATCTCCGAACTCGCGGCGCTACGTGGGCATTCGCGGCTGGGAAGCCGCTCCTACAATGGTTCTGCAATGCGCGCTAGGACGCAGACTGGAGAATAGGCAAAGCAGATGGAAGAACACGGACAGACGACAACGGAATACACACCCGAAGAACAGATGGCGGCCGCCGAGCAGGAGTGGGAGCGCAGGAAGCCTAGAGCGTCGAGCGCGCTCGGAGGGCTCGCCGCGCTTGCCGTCCTGCTGTTCAAGTTCAAGGGCATCATCCTGCTCGTGCTGGCGAAGGCGAAGCTCCTGATCGTTCCGCTGAAGTATATGAAGTTCGGCCAGATCTTCACCACTTTCGGCAGTATGATGTTCTCGGTCGTGATCGATGCCATGATGTGGGGCTGGTGGTTCGCGGTCGGCTTCGTCATGCTGCTCTTCGTGCACGAGATGGGCCACGTCGCCGCCCTCCGCGCGAAGGGGATCAAGGCGAGCGCCCCGATATTCATCCCGTTCATGGGCGCGGTCATCGGTATGAAGGAGATGCCGAAGGATGCGAAGTCCGAGGCCGAGGTCGGGATTGCCGGGCCGCTGCTCGGGACGCTCGGCGCGTTTGCCTGTCTGCAGATCGGGCGGATGACGGGCATGCAGTTGTTCGTCCGGCTCGCGTACGTCGGCTTCATGCTGAACCTCTTCAACCTGCTGCCGGTCCTCCCGCTCGACGGCGGGCGTGTGATGGCGGCCATCTCGCCGAAGGTCTGGCTCGCGGGCCTGGTCCTGACGGTGCTGCTCTTTCTCTGGAGTCACAGCCCGATCTTCCTGATCCTGGTGATCCTGTCCGTCGGTCGCATGTGGCACGCCATCAAGTCGAACCCCGAAGACCTCGACTACTACAAGGTCCCTCGGGACGTGCGCATCCGCATGACGCTCCTCTACTTCGGCCTGGCGGGTTACCTCGGCGTGATGCTCATGCAGCTTCGGCATCCGTAGGCTTTGGCGGACGGATACTGACGTCTCGTCGGATTCGGTGGTATAATAACTGACACACACGAACCGCCTGGGGTGCCTGAATGGACAAGTACGAATGGGACAAGATGTCGCCGAAGGCGCGTGAGAAGTACCTGGAGATCATGCGAAACATGCCTCCGGGGAAGAAGATGCGACTGGCCATGGAGCACAACGACGCCGTCCGCGAGTGGGTGAAGGCAGGCATCCGTGCGAGGAATCCCGGCATCAGCGAGGAGGAGGTTCGCAGGGAACTGATCAAGCGGATCCTCCCGCCCGACATCGTGAAGAAGGTGTACGGTTGGTAAGCGCGACCGAGGCATACCGCAGGCTGCTGTGCAGTTGAACGAGTCCGGGATCGAGTACATGATCGTCGGCTCGTTTGCGGCTGCTCAGCACGGCCACATTCGCACCACCCACGACATTGACTTGGTGGTATCGCCTGACGCCCTCGGAGCGGCAGTTGACGGATGTGCAGGGAATCCTTAGTCTGCATCGAGCCGGCTTGGATTGGGAATACATGCGCTGCTGGGCAGAGCGTCTGGGTATCGACGACTTGCTCGAGCAGGTGAGCGAGGAGATATGAGCGATCTGATAGCACCTTGGACGAAGGAACACGAAGACTACCTCCGCGATGAGTCCCGACGCATCGGGACCGCCGACTCGATCTCGTTCCCGACGAGCGAGGCCGAGGTCATCGAGGTTGTGAAGGCCGTGCGCGCGCAGGGAGGAGTGATCACCACCCAGGGCGCTCGGACCGGCATCGTCGCGGGCGCGGTCCCTCATGGTGGGCATATCCTCAACCTCAGCCGCATGAACAGGATCGGCGAGGTCAACGGCGACTCGATCATCGTCGAGCCCGGAGCGATCCTCGACAACATCCGCGAGGCAATCGAGGGATCGGGCCTCTTCTTCCCGCCGGATCCGACCGAGAGTACCGCGTCGATCGGCGGGATGGTCGCATGCAATGCATCCGGCGCGCTTACCTTCCACTACGGCCCGACTCGCAATTGGGTGCAGGCCATCCGCATGGTCACCAGCAACGGCGACGTGATCGCCCTCCGCAGGGGGCAGTGTGTGGCTCGGGGACGCTCGTTCTTCCTCACGACCGAGGGCGGCCGGACGATCAGCGGCGACCTGCCGACCTACGCGCTCCCGAACGTAAAATCCGCCGCCGGATACTACGTCGCAGACGATATGGACATGCTCGACCTGTTCATAGGCATGGAGGGCACGCTCGGCATCATCACCGAGATCGAACTGAAGCTGATTCCACGCCCCGGCGCGATCAACGGCCTCACCGTCTTCCTGCCCGACGAGGAGTCGGCGCTCAAGCTCATCCGCATCCTCCGCGAGGAGTCGGAGGTCCGTCCGGTCGCCATCGAGTTCTTCAACCACGATGCGCTCGACCTGCTTCGGCGCATGAAGTCCGAGTCGTCGGCGTTCGAGAAGATCCCGGCGCTGAAGCCGGAATTCCACACGGCGATCTACACCGAGTTTCACGCCGACAGCGACGAGGAGATCGAGGAGCCGATCATGGCGCTCATGGAGTCGATCATGGAACTCGGCGGGAGCGACGAGGATACCTGGTACGCGACGAACGAGCGCGAGCTTGAGCCGCTGAAGGCATTCCGCCATGCGACTCCCGAGGCCGTGAATTTGCTGATCGACCGGCGCAAGCGCGACTGCCCGGAACTGACCAAGCTTGGGACCGACATGTCCGTCCCGGACGACCGCCTGGAGGAAGTCATCGCCATGTACGATGCCGACCTCGCAGCGAACGGTCTGGAGTCCGTGGTGTTCGGGCACATCGGCAACAACCACGTCCACGTGAACATCCTGCCTCACAGTATGGACGAGTACGACAAGGGCAAGGCGCTCTACCTCGGTTGGGCGCAACAGATCGTGGGGTGGGGCGGCTCCGTTTCCGCCGAGCACGGGATCGGCAAGATCAAGGTCCCGTTCCTCCGCATGATGTACGGCGACGAGGCCGTCACCGAGATGCGGGCGCTCAAGTCGATCTTCGATCCGGACTCGATGCTGAATCCCGGCGATCTCTTTTAGGCCGTCGACCTAATCATACGAGGCTGCCATACCGAGCGATGCGGACGATGATCGACGACAGGAGTCGTCGATCATCGGGGAAGAATCCGGCCGCCGGATGCTTCGCTCAGTACGGCAGTGTGCGTAGCCCAGGCGGAGAAGCGTCACTACGAGCCATATCCGGTACCATCGGTGATAGAGCGGGTATACTCATGAGGAAACGCAGGCAGACTCGGGAGCGGTCTCTGATGTCCAGGATCACCGGCTGGGTGCGCGCCAACGCAAACAACAACGACTTCGTCTCGGATCAACGCGCCCGGGTCGTGCTGGTGACCGACGTCGTTGCGCTCGTATCCCTCATCGGCCTGCTTGCGACCCATGGCCTGCTGCGCGACGAACCATACAGCACACCCACTCTAATCGTCATCTACCTGGTCATCGCCGGCGCCTCGGTCTCCTTGCTCCTCCTGCGGTTTGTCGGCTACCACCTCGCCTCGCATACGACGGTTGCAGCCGCCATGCTCGGCGTCTGGTTCCTCAACACATGGTATGCGGGAGTAGCCGGACCCAAGACCGACACAGTGTATCTCGTCGCCGTATCCGCGCTGCCGGCGCTTCTGCTCGGCCGGGTGTGGATGATCGTCTACGGCGCGGGCACGCTTCTGGTCATCAGCTACGTAGCCTCTGTTCTCGGCCGAAGCGGTGTGCTTGACCACGGCATGGTGCTCGATTACCTCGTGGACAGCAGCCTGGCCGTTGTATTCGTCGTCTTCTTCACGTTCATCATCTCCGACATTTACAGTCGGGCTCTCAACCGGGTGCGCAGGCTCCTCGACCGCCAGCAGCGTCAGAACGAGGAACTCGTGCGCATGAGGGAGCTGTGCGAGGTGAGCGAGTCGCAGAAACGCCAGTTCTACCGCGACACTATCTTCAGCATCACGGACGGCAAGCTCTCGATCTGCGATGTATCCGAGATCCGGCCACTCGTCGCATCAGCCGACGTATCGTTCGACGTGCTCGACGCCGCGTCCACCTCCGCGGTCAGGCATGAGGTCAGGGAGTATCTGGAACGGCAGGGGCTCACCGGCGAACTGCTCGACAGCTTCGCCATTGCCGTCGGGGAGGCCATCACCAATATGGTCAAGCACGCGAACGGCGGGCGGGTCTACGTCGGTAGATCGGAGGATTCGGTCTGGGTAGCCTGCGAGGACCACGGTTCGGGCATCGAGTCGCTGACCCTACCGAGAGCCGTGCTTCTCCGCGGGTTCTCGACCAAGCCGTCGCTCGGCCTGGGCTACTCCGTGATCCTGGAGGTCGCCGACCGCGTGCTGCTCAAGACCGACGAAACCGGCACCACCGTCGCGCTTTTCAAGCGTGTCCACCCCGTGCATCAGGACGTCTCCATCGGTCGCCTGCCGGACACCTGGACGTAGGATCGGGAGTCGCAGGTCGCCGCTCCCCCGTGGACGGGTTGGTGGAGGTGCGAGCATTGAACATCGCCTTCACCATCGGATGGGCTGCCGAGTTGACAGTGAGGGCGCTATCCAGGAACCGGGTGCGTCGCTTCGGCTCGGTGATGCTCGGTGCTCTATATATGCTGCCCGCACTGCTCTGCGCGGCCGTGCTGGGGGCGGCTGCTTCTCATATGCTGACACACATGTGTTGCATCACTGATTACTGTTGAACCGATCATCCTCCATGCGGTAGAATGTCCATCAGTGTTTCACCCGGAGGAAGCTGATGGAGACAACCAGACTCGGACGCACCGACCTGCAGGTCACACGTACCTCGTTCGGCGTGCTGCCGCTCCAGCGCTGTGACATGGACGAGGCCGCGCGCATCCTGCGTCGGGCATACGATGCCGGCATCACGTTCTACGACACGGCCAGGATGTACTCGGACAGCGAGGAGAAGATCGGCCGCGCGCTCTCCGACGTCCGCGACAGGATCATCATCGCCACCAAGAGCGGCGCGACGACTCGCGCCGGCCTGATGGAGCATCTCGAAACCAGCCTGAAGAACCTGCGCACGGATTACGTGGACCTCCTCCAGCTTCACAATCCTCGGGAGCTTCCCGACCCGGACGACCCTGATTCCTCCTACGCCGGCCTGCTGGTCGCCAAGCGGAAGGGGATGGTCCGCCACATCGGCATCTCGAACCACCGGCGCGACATTGCCATCGCCGCCGTCGATTCCGGCCTCTACGAGACGCTCCAGTATCCGATCAGCCACCTCTCGTCGGACGAGGATGTTGCCCTTATCGAGCACTGCAAGTCGGCTGATGTCGGTTTCATCGCGATGAAGGCGCTCTCCGGCGGGCTGATCACAAACGCGCGGGCGGCGTTCGCCTTCTTCCGCCGGTATCCGACCGCCGTCCCGATCTGGGGCATCCAGCGGATGTCCGAGTTGGAGGAGTTCATCGCGCTGGAGGCCGATCCGCCGTCGCTGGAGGAGATGTGGCCGGTGATCGAGAAGGATCGCGAGGAGCTTGCGGGCGACTTCTGCCGGGGATGCGGCTACTGCCAGCCGTGCCCCGCCGACATAGCGATCTCGATGGCAGCGAGGATGTCGCTCCTCCTCCGCCGAATGCCTTACCAGGGCTTCATGACCGACAAGTGGCACGAGCAGATGCATCGGATCGAGCAGTGCACCGAGTGTGGCCACTGCCGGGCGCACTGCCCCTACGGCCTCGATACGCCCGCGCTGCTGAGGAAGAACCTGGAGGATTACGAGGCGTTCTATCAGGAGCACAAGTGACGAACAACGGATGTCAGAACGGATGAACGGATGGGATGCGTCGTGGAAGGCAACGTGCACTGGTATCCCAGTCGTCGTCTTCGGACATGGTCGATCCTATCCGCTTATCCGTTCCAACATCCGTTGACCGACCCGACTCCGTCGCCGATCCGGACGGCGATGGAGTCGCCTGTGATCGTTGTACGGGCCGTGCCTCCGTGCCGGCCTGACGAATCCTTGAACAGGAGTATGAGTATGAGCAGGAACGATTGGGAGAATCCCCAAGTAGCGCACATCAACCGCCTTCCCGGGAGGGCGTACACCTTCCCCTACCCGGACGAAGCATCGGCGAAGGCCGGGGCGTCGCCCTGGGTCCAATCGCTGAACGGCCGGTGGAAGTTCCACTACGCCGAGACGCCCGCCGAGGCCCCGCAGACCTTCTTCGAGGAGGGCTTCGACGTCAGCGGCTGGGACAGCATCCCCGTCCCGTCGAACTGGCAGATGCAGGGCTACGGGCGCCCGCACTACACCAACGTCCAGTATCCCTTCCCGGTCGATCCGCCCCGAGTCCCGACCGAGAACCCGACCGGCTCGTACCGCCGCGACTTCTACGTCCCGGATGACTGGGCCGACCGCCAGATCTTCCTGCGGTTCGAGGGAGTAGACTCGGCCTTCTACGTCTGGGTCAACGGCAAGATGGTCGGATTCAGCAAGGGGAGCCGCATCCCTGCCGAGTTTGACGTAACCTCGCTCGTCCGCCCCGGGATGAACACCATCGCCGTCCGCGTCTATCAGTGGTCCGACGGCTCATACTGCGAGGACCAGGACATGTGGTGGCTGAGCGGCATCTTCCGCGATGTCTACCTCACCGCCGTCCCGAAGACCCACCTCTGGGATGTGAAGGTCACCACCGACTTCGATGAGTCTTACGCCGACGCGACGCTCAACCTGAAGGCGAAGGTGCACAACTACGACTCGAAGGCCGCCAACGCTATCCTCGACGTCGCGCTCCTCGATGCCGATGGTAAGCAGGTCGACGCGACGAGCGCTCCCGCGAAGCTCAAGGCGAACGGCGAGGCGCAGATCGACCTCTCGATTCCCGTCACCGGCCCGAGGAAGTGGTCGGCCGAGGACCCGTACCTCTACACCGTGTTTCTGACCCTGAAGGATGCGAAGGGTGGGGCAATCGAGACCACGCCGGTCAAGGTCGGGTTCCGTCAGGTGGAGATGAAGGGCGGCAACCTGCTCGTCAACGGCGTGCCGATCATCTTCAAGGGCGTCAACCGCCATGAGTTTCACCCGGACCTCGGCCGCGCCCTGACGACCGACATCATGGTGCAGGACATCCTCCTCATGAAGACGCATAACGTAAACGCCGTCCGGACGTCGCACTACTCGGACGACCCGCGCTGGTACGACCTCTGCGACTACTACGGCCTGTACCTCATAGACGAGTGCGACCTCGAGACCCACGGCTTCGGCCAGCAGCCGGGATGGAGGGGCAATCCGGCGAACAACCCCGAGTGGGAGGACGCCCTCGTCGACCGCATGGTCCGCATGGTCGAGCGCGACAAGAACCACCCGTCGGTGATCCTCTGGTCGCTCGGCAACGAGTCGAACTGCGGGTGCAACCACCATGCGATGGCCGCGAAGACCCGTCAGCTCGACAGCCGCCCGATTCACTACGAAGGCGACTACCAGCTCGAGGTTGCGGACGTCTACAGCCGGATGTACGTTCATCTGGACGACGTCATCGCCATCGGACAGGGCAAATACAAGGACTGCCCCGACCGCTACAAGGGGATGCCGTTCATCCTCTGCGAGTTCTCGCACGCGATGGGCAATGGTCCCGGCGGCCTGCTGGAGTACGTCGAGGCGTTCTACAAGTACCCACGCCTGCAGGGCGGCTTCATCTGGGAGTGGATCGACCACGGAATCCGCACGCATACGTCCGACGGCAAGGAGTACTTCGGCTACGGCGGAGATTTCGGCGACGTGCCGAACGACGGCTGCTTCATCTGCGACGGCCTGATCTTCCCGGACCGCAAGCCGAGTCCCGGCCTTATCGAGTACAAGAAGGTCATCGAGCCGGTCAAGGTCGAGGCCGTGGACCTGGGCATTCCCTCTGGGGGAGAGGGTCGGGGTGAGAGTGCTCCCCTCCCTGCGAGCGGGGAGGGGCTGGGGGAGGGGTCTCCCCGCCTCGGCAAGTTCGCGATCACCAACCGCTATGACTTCATCGGCCTCGACCACCTCGCGCTCTCGTGGACCGTCACCGCGGACGGCGAGGTCGTCAAGAGCGGCGTCGCCCCGATTCCCAATGTCAAAGCCGGCAAACGCGCGCGCCTGAACCTCCCGTACGAGGTCCCGGCGGTCGCTCCCGGCGCGGAGGTCTACCTGACCCTCTCGTTCACGCTCAACCGCGACACCACCTGGGCTCCGCGCGGCCACGAGATCGCCTGGGCGCAGTTCCGGCTGCCGTCCCATGTGTCCCATGTGTCCCATGTGTCCCATGGGTCCCATCCGTCCCACAGTCCCATCACCCTGGTGGACACCGCCAACACCATCCGCGTCTCGGGCGTCGATTTCGAACTCACCTTCGACAAGATCCGCGCCGTCATCGCCGACTGGACCGCGAACGGCCAGCGCCTCATCGAGACCGGGCCACGCCTGAACTTCTGGCGAGCGACCACCAACAACGACCGCTCGTGGACCAACGCCAAGCCGTGGAGGGACTCGTGGCTCCACGACCTTCGACACCGCACCGACTCGGTCGAGGCCGAGCAGATCAGCCCGTCGGTCGTGCGCATCACCGCGAAGACGCGCATCGCCCCGCCGATCATGGATAAGGGCTGGGAGTGCGAGTACGTCTACACCATATCTTCGCTCCCTCTCTGCAACGGGGATTCCACCCAAGCACTCCCTCCCCGTGGTGGGGATTCCACACAGACACTCCCTCCCCGTGGCGGGGAGGGCCGGGGAGGGGTCGAGGTGCTCCTCGAAGTCCACGGCGTCCCCAAAGGGGAGTGGCCTAAGACGCTCCCGAAGATCGGCTTGCAGATGACGATTCCGAAGACGCTCGATCAGGCCACATGGTTCGGGCGCGGGCCCGGCGAATCGTACGTGGATACCAAGCAGGCCGGACGCTTCGGACTCTGGAAGATGAGCGTCGATGAGCTGCACACGCCCTACGTCTTCCCGCAGGAGAACGGCAACCGCACCGACACCAGTTGGGTCGCGCTCACCGACCTCGGCGGCTCCGGACTGATGGCAGTGGGGATGCCGACGCTCGACTTCAGCGCAAGCCGGTTCACCACCGCCGACCTGGAGAAGGCGACGCACGCCTACGAGCTGACGCCGCGCGACTTCATCGAGCTGAACCTCGACTACAAGCACAACGGCATCGGCTCGGCATCGTGCGGCCCCGGTCCCTGGGAGCACTACCTCCTCCGACCGGAGGAGTTCCGCTTCTCGATCAAGCTGAAGCCGTTCAGAGGCTGAGTCATGGCTGGACAGGAAACAGGGCCATGAAGAGAATCAAGGTTGATCTTGGTGAGCTAGCGTTTGCACTCGAGAACTCCAGTCCTGAGGCCCACAACTACCTGGATACGGAGACCGGCGAGATCATCGTCCTGATTGGATGAGTGGCTTGATCCGGTTGCCGACTTCCTGGATGGGACGCGTGCCGGTCCCGAAGATCGGGCGTCCGACTTCGAGGCATGGCTTAGTGACGGTAGTTGGGGGGGCAACGAGGGGTTTCTGCGATCCGCCTTTGACATCCTGACCGGCGGCTCGCGATACATAGGGGTTCCTGCCGCTGACTCGAGTGAGGCCTATGAAGATATGCAGGAGTTCGCCGGATTAGTCGAGGATGAGCGAGCGCAGCAACTGCTGTTCTCCGCGCTGTCCGGCCCGAAACCGTTCCGGCGGTTCAAGGACGCCCTGGAGCGCTATCCGGATGAACGCAAGCGCTGGTTCGCATTCAAGGACGAACGGCTCAGACAAAGGGCGCTAGACTGGCTGGAATCAGAGGGCTTGTCGGTAGAGAATCCGACTCAAGACTAGCAGGGAGAAAGCAATGGCATTACCGGTAGCAGTTCGAAAGGATGTCGAGTCAGTTCTCGGCGAGTACTGTAGGAGGCAGTCTTCGGGCCAAGTTCGCATGAGCTATGGTATCCGCGGTAGCAGCGTGACACTCTACGAGGAACAACCTTCCTGGGATGGCCGAGGCGACTGGTCAAAGCTGGGGATCGCTCAGTTCCGGTATGAGGACGGCGAGTGGACGCTCTACTGCGCTGATCGAAACAGCCGCTGGCACCCGTACTTCGACGCGGACTCTTCACATGACATCCAAGACCTGCTGGACGAGGTTGACGACGACCCAACAGGCATTTTCTGGGTCTGATGGTCGAGTCCGTGTCGCCGACGGACTGCAGGTAGAACAGCTCAATGACGTACCGGATGCACACCATCGCCGAGCGGCCGGAACTGCTGGCCGAGGTCAACCGCATCAGTCCCACGATCTGGCCGGAGTTCATGAGCCACGACGAGGTCTGCAACCGCTTCTGGCGCTTCCTCTTCGAGTGCTTTGCGGAGTACCAGGTGGTCTTCTGCAACGAGGCCGACGAGGTGGCTGCAATGGGTCACGCCGCGCCCTTGGAGTGGGATGGGGTGGAGGCGCATCTCCCGGAGGGCTGGGACGCCGCCATCGAGAAGGCCGTGCGCGACCACGAAGCGGGGGTCGCACCTACGGCGCTCGTCGGGCTGGCTGTCGCGGTCGTCCCGGAATACCGGTCGCAGGGCATCGGCGCGGATGTCGTGCGGGCGATGAAGTCCCTGGCGGCGACACGCTCTCTGCTTGGACCGGTGATCCCCGTGCGCCCTGTCCTGAAGTGCGAGCATCCCGACGTTCCGATGGAGGAGTACATCACCTGGCGCAGGGACGACGGCCTGCCGTTCGACCCCTGGGTCCGCCTGCACGTCCGGCTCGGCGCTCGCATCTTGCGCGTCGCCCCGCGTTCGATGGTCGTCCGGGGCACCGTCGAGGAATGGGAGCGCTGGACCGGCATGCGCTTCCCCTCGTCCGGTTCATATCCTGTTCCCGGCGCGCTCAGCCCGGTCACCATCGATCGTGAAGCCGACCTCGGTGAGTACATTGAGCCGAACGTCTGGATGCGGCACTGAGCTTCCCCCGCGATTGCGTTCCCCCTCTTGTCTGCCCTCACGAGTATCCCGGGTCATCGAGGCCCTCGGATGGGTACTACTCCCATACAACTCCGAAGGAGAAGAACCGATGGAAGCAATGAGAGAAAGGACCCCCGAATCTCAGGAGATGATGATGCCTACGCCCCGGAAGGAGCATGAGTGGCTGCAGAGACTCGTCGGTGAGTGGACCATTGAGGGCGAGGCCTCAATGGGGCCGGACCAGCCGATGGCGGGCTTCAGCGGGACCGAGAGCGTCCGGTCGATCGGCGGCATCTGGATCGAGGCCGAGGCGCGGGTGGAGTCGCCGGACGGCGCCGTCGGGACGAACATCCTGACGCTCGGCTTCGATACGTGGAGGGCGCGGTTCGTCGGCTCGTTCATCTCGTCGATGATGACGTACATGTGGTCCTACGACGGTGAGCTCGACCCGAGCGGTCGGGCGCTGAACCTGAACACCGAGGGTCCGACGATGGCTCCCGAAGGGAACATGGCCCGGTTCCGCGAGGTGATCGAGTTCGTGAGCGACGACCACCGGACCTGGACATCGTGGACACAGGCCGACGACGGCTCGTGGCAGCAGGTCATGAGGTCGGACTACCGGCGTAGGAAGTAGACTCGATACGCGGATCGCGCTAGTCTTCGATCCTCACCCGGCGGATTCGGACGTTCGGTCCCGCGGAGAGGAGTTGGAGGAGCGCATGCGTCCCGGCGGCGAGGCCCTCGTCGGTCGCGGCAACGATGGAGATCGTGTCACCGACCATCAGCCGGTAGCCCTGCTCGCCGAACGAGAGATCGTCCGTGATGCTCAGGGTGACGTCCGCCCGGCCTTCCAGGGCATTCGAAACCGATGGATCGAACCCCTGCTTCCGAAGCTCGCAGGCGAGCGTCCGAGCGGCTCTCTTCGCGGCCGGGATGTCTACGCCCGCGGCCTTGATCACGAGAGCCACCTTCGGCCGGTAGCTTCCCGCGAGGATATTCACCTTGCTCGGCGTCGGGTCGAGCACAGGCTTCCACGATCCGGCTTCCGCAGCCGATGCCGCGAACACCGGGCACGCGAGCATCACCATCACCTTTAGGTCGAACATATCGGTTGCGCTCCTCTACGTCAATCCGTTCGCAGTCGAGGGCGGGCAAGCGTGCCTCCCCCGAACAGGATGGTGTTCGACACGGCGGCCGGTTTCACCTACGGCGAGGCAGGGCGACTGGAGTGTTGGAGTATTGGGAACCCAGGACTCCATCACTCCACCACTCCATCCCCACGCTCCCTCACGCCGCCCGACGATAGGTCGCCTCCAGGAGGAGCCGCTGCTCCGCCGACGCGATAATCTCTCTCGTGTGGAGGATCGCATCCGGGTTCACGGAGATCGACGTCGCTCCCCACTCGACGAGCTTCTCGGTCAGTTCCGGATAGACCGACGGCGCCTGGCCGCAGATCGAGCTGGTCATCCCGAGCCGCCTGCAGCCCTCGATGATCGCGCGCATCGACTCCATCACGGCCTTGTCCCGCTCGTCGAAGAGCGGCGCGACCTTCTCGCTGTCCCGATCGACGCCGAGCACGCACTGCGTGAGGTCGTTCGATCCGATCGAGATCCCCGTCACCCCGAGCGCCGCGTAGTCATCAAGCCGGTAGATGATCGAAGGCACCTCCGCCATCACCCACAGCTCCATGCTGCCCGGCTCGGTGGACATCAGGCCGACCTTGTCCACCAGCTTCTTCACCTCGACCATCTCCCAGAGCGTGCGAGCGAACGGGATCATCAGGTGGACGTTCTCGAAGCGGTATTCCGTGCGAACTCTCTTCAGCGCTCGAAGCTCCAACTCGAACAGGTCCGGCTCGCTGACATATCGGAACGCGCCCCGGTAGCCGATCATCGGGTTGGACTCCGTGGGCTCGAACTCCTCGCCGCCCTCCATGTTGCGGTACTCGTTCGACCGGAAGTCGCTCGCGCGGAAGATGATGGGTCGAGGGTTGAACGCCTGGGCGAAGGTACGCAGGCCGTCCGCCAGCTTGTTCATGTATTCCTCACCGCGCCCATCCTTCATCAGCTTGCGAGGATGGACGTTGTTCGTGATCGATAGGATCATGAACTCCGCCCGCAGTAGCCCGACTCCATCCACCGGCATCGCGGCGACCTCCTGGGCCATGTCCGGCTCGCCGAGATTGACGTAGAGCTTCGTGCCGGTGATCGGAGACGGGGGCGGGGCGGGGCGAGCGGGGGAAGGGGCGACCGGCGCCTGCTCCATGACCCCACGGTAGACGACGCCTTCGCGGGCGTCCACTGTGACCTTCTCGCCGTCGGCGATCATCTTCGTCGCGGTGCGGGTGCCGACGATGCAGGGGATGCCGAGCTCTCGGGAGACGATCGCCGCGTGGGCGGTCATGCCTCCCTCGTCCGTCACTATCGCCGCCGCCTGGCGCATCAGCGGCACCCAGTCCGGCGCCGTCATGCGGGTCACCAGGATGTCGCCCTTGCGGAAGCGGTCCGCCTCCTCGATGCTCCCCAGGATGCGCGCGGTCCCGGATGCGATGCCCGGCGACGCCCCGAGCCCCTGCGCGATGGTCTCGTGCTCCTCCTCAGTCGGGCGCGTCTCGACGGGCGGCTTCATCCGCTCGAGGCCGGTCACCGGTCGCGACTGGACGATGTAGACTTTGCCGCCCTCGACCGCCCACTCGATGTCCTGAGGGCTGCCGTAGTGGTCGTGGATCTTCCTTCCGAGCCGCGCGATCTCGCGGACCTCGTCGTCGGTAAGGGAAGGGGACTCCGCCTGGTCTTCGGCAAGGTCTCGCCTTTCGACGCCACCCTCCGGGCCGCGGACGTTCATGAACTCCTTGTGGGCGATGATCCTCTTCGCGATCTCCAGCGAGTCTCGCCTCACCTCGTAGTGGTCGGGGCTCACCGACCCGCTGACGACCGCGTCTCCGAGGCCGAACGCGCCCTCGATCACGATCACGCTCGGATCGCCGTTGGTGGGATTGACGGTGAACATCACGCCGGCTTTCTCGGAGTTCACCATCCGCTGCACGACGACGGCGATGCTGATCCGCTCCTCGGGGATGTTGTTCTTCCTGCGATAGAAGATGACTCGCGCGCCGTAGAGCGAGGCCCAGCACTTCCGGACCGCCTCGATCAACTCCGCGCGGCCCTTCACATTCAGGAACGTCTCGTTCATCCCGGCGAACGACGTCTCCGCGGTGTCCTCCGCGGTGGCCGACGACCTCACCGCGACGAACGGGTCCGGCTCGCCTGCCTCGTCCGCGAGCCGGGAGTACGCCTCGCAGATGGAGTCGCGGATTTCCGGCGGCATCTCCGTGTCCATCGCCCATCTCATCAGTTCGTCCGCGGCCTCGCGGAGCTGCTCGGTGTTATCGACGTCCAGGCCGTCGAGCCTCTCGATCACGGCCCGGCGTAGGCCGGTCGCGTCCAGGAAGCGGTCGAAGGCGTCGGCGATCACGACGAATCCGGGCGGCACCGGAATCCCTGCGCGGGTCATCTCGCCCAGGTTTGCGCCTTTCCCGCCGGCGATCGGTACGTCGGCGCGCGACAGCGTATCGAACCAGCGCACGTTGGCGTCGGACGGTATCTCCTCCGCGGCATGTGCCTGGGTGTCCATCTCTTCCTCATCAAGCGTTGCACGGGTCTCGTCCATTCTGGTAACCTCCGGAGTGTTCGGCATTCTCAGTTGCCGTGTACCCGTGCCGTTTGCTCCGCAAAACGGCAGCCGGATGGGGTGGGCGGGTAATGGGTTCTCCACGAACGTATGGTGCGCTCGTTTGTTGTCCGCACTTGCGCCGGTACGGCGGACGGTCGGGGTGGCTCCGCAGGCAGCCTCACAAGCGGATCGGTGACCTTGGCAGGTTTAGATACCATCGGTATTGGGCATCGTAGAGTAGGAAATGTGAATCGAGAGGAGGTGGACAATACCTTGGCAAAGGCAAAAACCCCACAGCCTATGCCCCAGAGGGCTCGCAAGGGCGGTTATCGCTCCGATCAGAACATGGACTTCAACAGGTCACAGAGCATCGAGGAGTTGACAGGCGGCCGCATCAAGAAGAAGAGCAGATAGTCCAACATCCGGCAATAGTGCTCTTAACCATACCCATTTTGAAAGCGGACAGGTATCTACCCGTCCGCTTTCGCAATTCAACCGGAAACGCTCGCCGGTCAAGGCGCCCTATGCTCCGAATGCGGTCGATCCGCCCCGCAACCGAGCCGCGATCTCCAGCTCCAGGGCGCTTATCAGCGTGTCATAGGTGTTCGCTCCGCTGACCCCGGTGTGGACCTGAGCGCTCACCTCGCGCAGCATCGTCTCGAGCCGATCGGATTCGATCTCGTCCGATGCTTCGCCGAGCCATTTCCCGATGATCCGTTTCGCTTCGTCGCGCCTCAAGTTGCCCGCCTCCTTTGGGATCGTGTCTCTACGTACATACCCACGCGGAGGCGACATCGCGCCAGGGTTCTGCTAAGTTGGATTCTCGCGCTGTGTCATTCTTCGCTTTGCTTCTCGGAAACCCACCCCGCCAGCCCTGAGTAGTCCCGAGTTCCGGGTAGCGGGTTCCTATGTTCCGGGAAGTTCACTCCGGCAGCCCTGAGTAGTCCTGAACTCCGACTGCACTTCGATACGCTCTGCTACTCAGTGTAGTCGGAGTTCAGGACGTATCGAAGGGCGGCCTTGCTCCACCAGATCTCCGGCTAGGCCCGACCGTCCTTCGATACGCTTCGCTACTCAGGACTGACGGGTTCCTGTGTCCAGGGGAACCCATCCGAGACAACTGCGCTTGATGCGCAGTAACATGCTCAGAATGACAACCTCGAGGGATCCGGTTAATCGCGCGCTAGTAGCTGGCGTCGAGCTGTTCCTGCCAGAGAACCTTCCTGAGGGCCTTCGCGGCGTCGCCGGTGATCTTCTGGATCGTCGCGCCCGCGAGGTCGGCATCGTCCGAGGTCGGCTCGATGATGATCTCGTCCTTGATCTGCACGAACTTGCCCGTGATGCTCGTCTTGACGTCGCGCATCTGAGCCCCGGCGAGGAATGCCGCGTCGAGCTTCTTCGCCACTTCCTCCGCCCTGGCCTTGGCCTTGACCTTGCCGGAGTCCGCAAGCTTGATGATCGGCGTCCCCGCGACCAGTATCTCTACCGACTTGGGATCCTTTTCATCGTCGGGCTTCAGGGTCACCGTCAGGAAGCTGGTGACCAATCGGCGGTTGACCTTGATGCCGTTCTTTTCTATCTGCCGGGATATCAGCTTGGCCCTCTCATACGACGGCGGGTGAGTGCGGAAGATGCCCCAGTCGATGTACGGCTTGCGGACCTCGTCTCTCGCCAGCCGCTCCATGAACGTAAGCATGCCGACCGGGTTGAACTTGCCGAGCATCATGTACTCGACCGCCGTCCTGTCCGCGTCTCGCTCAGCATCCTGGCCGTAGGCGCTCATCTTGGCGATCCTGACGAGGTTCGCGCCGTACGCAAGTTCGCCGACCGCCTCTCCGCCGCCCAGAGCGTATCCTGCCAGCACCGCGATCGCAAGGGCGAGCATCTGCTTGTTCTGCTGCTTCACGAGCTGCATGACGTGGTGGTGCGATGCATGGGCGATCTCGTGGGCGATGACTCCGGCCAGTTCATCGTCGGATTGCACGTAGTCGAGCAATCCCTTGTTCACGTAGATATAGCCCGCCGGAAGGGAGAACGCGTTGATATCCTTGTCGTCCACGATCTGGAAGGTGTAGTTGAACGGGGCGATCTTGGAGCTTCCGTAGGATGCCGGCACTTCCTTCTCCAGCGCAACCTTGGCCAGCCTGTCACCGATCGATTGGACGCGCTTGACGAGCTTCTCGTCGGTGATGAACTTGCTCTGCTTCGCCACCTCGGCGGCGCCTTCCTTGCCCATCTCGATCTCGTCCTTGAACTCATCGCTGCAAAGAGCGGCGGAGGAGGCGAGAACGAGCATCAGGACTGCAAGCGCCATCGCGAGACTGACGCGCGGAGCGCGGCGCGTGATCTGGATGTTGGCATGGTGGAACGACATCGGACAATCCTTTCTCGTGAGCGCCGAAACGGAAGACTCCCCGAGCACGCCCGGGGAGTCGCTCTATTTATGCAGACGTTCAAGCGGCACGAGAGGTTTCACAAAGTGCCGTGCAGGACCGTGCTACTTCTTCGGATGGAGGATCTTCTCTCTGTACTTCGCGTAGTCGAACTTCGGGCTGTTCGCGCCGTCGTGGCACTTCCGGCACGTCGTCTCCGATACCGCGCCGTAGCCCTTGTCGGCCGGTCTGCGCAGGTGAAGGATGCCGGGACCGTGACACGACTCGCACTGTACGGAGCGCAGATACGGGGTCTCCGTCTCCGTCGTGAACCCGCCCTTCGATCCGTATCCCGTGGTGTGGCAGGATATGCAGTCCGGGTTCATCTTCCCGTTGACGTCTCTCTTTGCGAGGTCTTCGAATGCCTGGGCATGCTTCGTCTTCTGCCACGACTGATGGATGGACAGGTGGCATCCGATGCACCTCTGCGCGCCGACATACGGCTTGGGCTCGTTTTCGAGACTCAACTGCGAACCGGGCTGCGGAGTCGTCCCGGTAGGGGTGGACATGCTGGTCTGGTAATACTTGGTCACGGCCGCTTCGGTGTCGTTGATCAACTTCTCCATCTCGGCGTCCTTCCCCATCTTGTCCGAGAGAAGGTCCAGAGTGCCGGACGCGGATGTGATCTTGCCGTCCGCATCTATGTCGAGGATGAGCTTGCCGACATACTTGCTGCTCCCCTTGCAGTGCATGAGAATGGTATCGCCCACGCGCTCGAAGTCCGTCGGAGTCGGCGACGGATGGCTGCCGAGCACCACGTGGATGCCCTTGACCTTCTCCGCGAACTTCTTGGCGTCCTGATACCCGGAATGCGCCAGCACGACGAACAGGTCCGCCTTGCCCTGCAGCTTCCCCACGAGCTTGGTCACCGTCTCCTCCGGCGGCAGCACTTCGACGCCCAGGTCCTTCGCAAGCATCCCATGGAGGGTGACGTTGCCGATGACTGCAATGACCGCGACTCGCAGGCCGCTCGGAAGCTTCTTGATGATGTACGGCTTCGAGAGCAGCGGCTTCTTCGTGGTCGCGTCCACCACGTTCGCACAAATCTGCGGGATGCCGGCCTCCTCGAACGCCGATTTGCCCATCTGCTTGATCAAGCGGACGTCGAGCTCGCCGACGCCCACGACATCATAGCGCATGTAGGGCAGGGCGACGGTATACAGGCTAAGTTTGATCTCAGCCGGCTTGCCCATGCCCGGCACGAAATCGCCGAGATCGATAAGCATCCGGTTGGGAGCGGAAGGCGTGGCCTGCTTCAGGTATGTAGCTCTCTTGTGGACCCCACCGAGGTCCTCTTTATCGTGTCACCCACATGTTCCCTTGTAGCCTGCCCAGTCATCACCGGTGAAGAAGATGGTGAACTGGTGGGGAGTGATCTTCGTCTTGCCCGCGAGTGAGCGGGTGGCCACGATCCCCGACGTGACGACGATCACGCCAAGCAGGAACGCTGAGAGGGCTGCTCTGTAGAATCTGGTCTTCATGGCATCACCTTGTCCAGGGCGATCGGCCCATGGGGGGCCGGCAAATCATCGCCGGAACACCACTGTCTATTGTACACCTAATGCGCCGCTCAGGGAAGCTTTTTTTGCACCCGGCCGCCTCCTGCATGCTTTTCCCCCTTCCGAAGCGCTATCGTAGCGCCGGATTGCGTACATACGGCGACCCGTCGGCGTCTAATACTCGGGAGAGGCTGCGGTTCGAGCCTGCCAACCTGACGTTGCGAACACCGAGCCATGTGTTCGGCTGCTCCCAACCCGGGAGCCGCGGCCTGTCCCGACTCTGCGCACAGGGGCCTGGGAAGCATCCCGTCTCCACCATAGCAGTATGTGCCCATATCGGGAAGGAATGAACCGCGGGCAGGTCAAACTCTGAGACATGAACTGTCCTTCCCCCCTGGCAGTATGGAGGTCTTCGTGATTACCAGATCGGGATTATTCGCCATCGTCATGATTCTATGTCTCTGCGCCGTCGGCTTCTGCCAAGGACAGGCCGACAAGCCTAAGCCCGAGTTTCGAGCGATGTGGGTCACGGCCTGGGAGAGTTCCCTGCTCACTCCCGCTCAGATCGACGAGACTATCGAGGTTGCGCGGAAGGCCAATCTGAACGCCCTCATCGTCCAGGTCCGAAAGGCCGGGGATGCGCACTACAAGTCGTCCTACGAGCCCCGCGGAGAGAATCTTCCGGACCCGAACTTCGATCCGCTCGCGTACATCATCAAGAGAGCCCACGCATCCGGGATCGAGGTCCATGCCTGGCTGAATACCTACAAAGTTTGGCAGGGCTCGAGGCCGCCCAAGAACCCGAATCATGTATTCCACAAGCATCCCGAGTGGCTGAACAGGAATGATAAGGGCGAGCTTGCCAAGTCCGGCAGCAATTACGGCCTCGATCCGGGGATCAAGGAAGTCCAGGAGTACACCCACAAGATCTTCATGGACATCGTCAAGAACTACGACGTCGACGGCATCCACTTCGACTACGTGCGCTACTGGGATCCCTGGTTCGGCTACAGCGATCTGGCGGTTGCCAGGTACAAGAAGGAGACCGGCGCCAAACATACGCCGTTCTACAACGATCCGCAGTGGTGCCAGTGGCGGCGCGACCGTGTGACCGATCTGGTCCGCCAGGTCTACGAGAGCGTCAAGGCTACCAAGCCGTGGGTGAAGGTCACCGCCTCCGTCGTCTGCAGCCAGGCATGTCCCGAGAGATGGCAGGAGAGCCACCCGTACAATATGCTCCTCCAGGATTGGGAGCGCTGGCTCCACGACGGTATCGTCGATGCCGTCGTCCCGATGAACTACAAGACTTCTCCCGAAGAGGCCGAGCTGTTCGCCCAGTGGACGGCGGCGATGGTGAAGTGGAGTCACGGCAGACACGCCTACAACGGCATCAGCGTGCGTACCATCGAGACTTACACCAACCAGGTGAAGATCAGCCGGGAGAAGGGCACGCAGGGCGTCGTGGGCTTTGCGTTCAACGGCAGGAACCGCGGCGCGTTCGCTGAGGGACTGCGCGGAAGCGTCTACAGCGAATGGGTCCCCGTTCCCGAGATGCCCTGGAAGCCGGTCCGAAAGAGCGGCGGCCCCATCGTCTCCACCGATCCCAAGGTGTTGTACGACAAAGCCATAACCTTTGCGAACAGCAATGACTTCGATACGGCGATCATCCTGCTGAAGCGGGCGGTCGAGAGGGACATGAACTTCAAGGAAGCCTACTTCCGTCTCGGGCGCTGCTACCTGCGCAAGAACATGAAGAACGAGGCCGCCGAGTACTTCAGGCAGGTGCTCGAGTTGGACCCGAGCAACAAGGAGGCGCAGGAGGAATTGCGTAAGATAGCGAGCTAGGAATCCTGAGCGTATTCCACCCTGCGGGAGGGGATTCCAATCCGCGAGTTCGCGGCGTAGAGCGGGCATTCGCGGCTGGGAAGCCGCTCCTACAAGGGTTCGGGAATGCGCTCTTGCATAGGTCCGACGCATACGGCCGGTCGGATGTGTCGGACCATCAAAGCAGAACGGGGAAAGCAGTCGGGGCGGGGTCTCGGATCCCGCCCCGACTGCGCCTAAGGAATCTCAGGTGATTATGCTGCGGTGTCATTCTGAGCATGTTACTGCGCAGTAAGCGCAGTTGTTTCGGGCGGGGTGGGTCTCCCGGAACATAGTACCCGCTAGTCCTGAGTAGCGAAGCGTATCGAAGGACGGTCGGGACTAATCAGAGCTGACGCTGCGAGGTCCCTTAGATGCGAAGCGAGGAATGACAGGCTGTCTCAGACTTGCCTGAGACTTGCTAGGTTACAACCTCGGCGGAGCGCCGACCTCGATCCTCTCGGCGTCCACGGCCTTGTCGGTGACTTTCCCCTCGATCCATACGCGGTCGCCGCGCTTGAGGTCCTCGAAGTCGCGCTCCCTGCCGCCGTACCATATCTTCGCCCGGTCGCAATAGACCCTGCGGTCGCCTGCGCCCGTGTCGATCACGAACTCACGCTTGCGGTAGTCGATCTGCTTGATCGTACCCTGGATGCTGCGGTAGTCCCTGCGGTCGTAGTCGCGCCCGATGCCCCCGCCGCCGACCTCGATGCGCACCGGCACGAAGGTGGACTTCGACCACGTGCCCTCGACGTAGACTATCTCGCCGGCCTTAATGTCGTGTACGGAGATCGTCCTTCCCATGCGGCGGACCTGCGCGTCCTTGGGCACGTCGATCTCGATCGACTCGCCGAGCCTCGGATTCCATCCGGTCGGCTCCACCCTGATCTTCCGGCTGAGCCAGGAGGTCTTCCTGACCACGCGCCCTTCGAAGCTGTCGTATCGGCCGTTGCTCCAGCCTCGGTCATCCCAGCCGTACCCGCCCATGCGGATCGATTCGGCCACGATCTCGTTGCTCCTGGTGCGGTAGCCCTGGATGCTGACGGCGTCGCCCTTCTTCAGCCCGCCGATGTCGATCCTGCGTCCGGTCGCCCCGACGATGTCGGTCTCCGGCAGGGTCCGGATCTTCTGAGTCTTGCCGTCGGTCGAGAGCTCTATCTTGCGCCCCTTCACATCGACCTGGCGGATCGTGCCGTAGAGCCGCACGTTCCCCAAGCGCTCGTCCAGCGGCTGTTCCTTGCCGTATCCGTAGATCACGCGCGCCTCGAGGACCGATCGGCCGTTCTCCCGGCCCTCGATCCTCACGATGTCGCCGACATCGATGTCGTTGATGTTGCGCTTCTTCTCGCCCTCGTAGATCAGAGCGCCCTTGCACAACACCGTGTAGTGGCGGTGAGAGCGATCGTATATCTCCAGCGTCTGGTTCTTCTTGTCCTTGGCGATTATCTTGCCGACGACACCGGGGCCGTCATCATAGTAGTAGCCGCCGTCTCTGTCGAACTGCGCGAACAGAGCGGAGGGGATGGTCAGTAGAATGACGAAGCAGAGTAGCTTGGCCAGGTTCTTCATGCGGGCACCTCCTGAGGGGAACTTCTGCTCCGCATTGCGCGGAGTGGTAGTGTATACGACCGTCAAAGGCAGGAGGTTTCACATATCGGTCTCGGCGCATCGGGGAACGCTCGGGAAACGCATTTCGCGCAACAATCCGGGCCGGAATATCGTATCATACTGTAGACGTTTCGATTGACAATCCCGCCGCTGGCTAATAAACTGGAGCTATCGGAGGCGATACGCGCAGGATGCATACGATAAACAGACCATTACGTCCCAGAGACCGCAACATAGACATCCGCATGAGGCTGCTCGGCGTGCTCGGCTTCATGCTGCTCGCCGGGTTGTTCTTCAGCGTCGGAGTTTTCTGCATAGGCCCGCGGCTGAGGTCGGTCCAACCGCAGCCCGACAGCTCGCAGACCGCGCCGCTCTACGCTCCTCGACAGGATTTCGAGCGGGCCGCCGAAGCGGACAAGCCCGAGGAGAACAAGCCGGACCTCAAGCTCGAGGTCACCGAGGCCGACGGCGCCGAGATCCCCGAGGCCGACGGGACGATCGACGGATCGACGCCCGATGTGGTCGTCGATCCGAAGACCGACGGCAACAGCATGACCGTCACCCTCGAAGGCAGGGACAAGACCGACGAGGCGCGCGCCGAACCGAAGCGCCCGACCACGCCTTCGACGGCCGACAAGCCCGCCAAGACCGGGACCGCTTCCGGCGTCGAGAAACCGAGGGCGGCTGCGGAGAAGCGAAACGTCACATACCTGGTTCAGGCCGGTTCCTACGCGAACAAGTCGAACGCGGACGACCTGGCAAGGAAGCTCAGGGACGAAGGCTACCGCCGCGTCACGGTCAATGAGGTGCAGGCGAAGGACCGCACGCTCTACCGGGTCCATGTCGCCGAGTACAAGACTCGGGAAGACGCCGACGAGTTGGCGAAGGACCTCAAGGCGACCGGCTACACCCCCGCGGTCATCGAAATCATCAGATAGCCGCCCGTCCCCGCGTCCCCGTGCCATAAAACCCGCTACTCAGGACTGGCGGTTCCTATGTCCCGGAAAACCTATCGTGTCAGGACTGATGAGCCCCGACCGTCCTTCGATACGCTTCGCTACTCAGGACTGACGGGTTCTAGGTTCCGGGGGGAGAACCACCGCTAGACCATGACCATCCTTCGCTACTCGTCCGCGGGTTTCGGTGGAAAGAGCTTGCCGGCGGTGATGTCGCCGAGGCAGGAGTTGCGGCCATTCCGGAGGGGCGCGCCGCCGTCGTCCTTGCCGTCCGGGCCGACGCTGTAGAGCAGGTAGCCGTCCGACGTCACCTTGTACTTGAGTGGGTCGCCGGTGAACTCGTCCATGAAGACGAGGCTCGACGGCTGCACGTCCGCGATGGAGGCGGGATACTTCCCGTCCTCGAGGTAGTCGAGCCGGAGCGCGATCATCAGCTTCAGGATCTGCCCCTGCGTCGCGAAGATGCTCTTCCGCGTGAGGATACCGGCGGGCGGCGCAAGTATGAGCGAGAAGGCGCCTTCGGGGTCGGCCGGAGGCTTCCGCAGGTAGAATGGTTTGGACGACTCCGCCCTGTACCGGCGCATGTAGGACTGGTATTGCTCGATCGATGTCCCTCCGCGGCTCATCAGTCGGTCGATCATGGGGGGCAGGGGCTGCATCGGTTTCCCGTCGGCCCCGTTCACCTTGCCCTGTCGCTGCGCCTGGAGAAACATCAGCCCGAGGACTTCCTCTCCCTGCAGCACCTGGCCGAACATCGGCTCGCGCATGTCCGCCTTTCGGAGCTCGCTCAGGACGTACAGGCACGTCGCCTTGTCCATCTTGCCGACGATCTCCTCCAGACCGGCGTATCCGTATTCAGACATGCCGGCCCCGAGCGTCCAATGAACGAGCCAGCCGCCGGTCGGGACCATTGCGCCGAACCGCCGGGCGTCGAGGAAACTCTCCGCGGCCCCACGGTAATCGCCCCGCGAGGCCTTCAACTGCCCGTCGAGACGGAAGAGCCCGGCGCACCGGCGGAACTCTCTCAGGTAAGGCCATTCCTCGTCCCAGGAGTTCGGGCGGGGGGTCATGTACGCCTTGCCGAGCGCCTGCCGGACGATCTCCATCGCCTCGCGGTTCGATTGGAGGAGCGCGCGGGCTTCCCGGCGGTCGTCGGCGGACAACTTGTCGGCCCGGTCCGCGTCCTTCAGCAGCGAGACGGCGCGGAGGCAGTCGTCGAAGCCGTTGTCCGCGGGCATGGCGGGCGCGGGCGGGATCGCTATGGGCGGCAGCGGGCGTCCGAGGAACAACTTGAGGCCGAGGCCGGCCATGGCGATCACCATGACCACCGATCCGAGTATGATGACGATCTTGCTGTTGCGCAAAGTCTATCCTCCCGGCAGAAGCTTATCACATCCCTCGGGCGATTTCCAGGGGTGCCGGGGGTTGTAGTGCTTCCAGACCATCTCCGCGAGGGTGCGGATCGCCACATCGCCCTCGTTGTTGTGCGACCAACTCGTGTCCTGCTGCTCCTTCGTGTAGATGGTGAGGACATACTGCCCGCCGGGACTGTTCACGACCGCCACGTCCGACCGCGAGCGGTTGAGCGCGCCGCTCTTCGCGCCCGCATGGACATCCGGCGGCACGGAGCAGAGGATCGCGTTGTCCCAATACTGGTGGGTAAGGATTCGGAGCATCCTATCGCACGATGCCTTGCTGCCCGCCTTCCCATCGACTATCAATTCCATCAGGCGGAGCATCTCGTTCGGCGTCGTCATGCCGAGCCCCCATTTCTGCTGGAGCGGTCGGAGCCCGAGTTCGTCGCACTTCTTGCCGTTCAGGAGGCGTGTGACCTTGAAGCCCTTCGATTCGAGCCAGTCGTTCACGTTCTTCTGGCCGAGGTGCTCGCGGAGGAGCATCGTCGCGGTGTTGTCGCTCACGGTGATCATGAGGTGGACCCACTGGCAGAGGGGGAGCTTCGTGCCCTCCTTGAAGTAGTAGGCGAATCCGCCGGCCTGCCGGTCCTCCATCAACGGTTGGACCTCGATGTCATCGTTCCAGCCGACCTTGCCCTGTTCGACCTGATGGAGCGCCTCGCACATGATGGCGGTCTTGATCGTGCTGGCAGTCGGGAAGGTCTCGTCGCCCCGGAGTTCGATGCGCTCGTCGGGCTTCCCGCGGAAGTGGAGGCTGTATCCGAGCGTGCCGTGGAATCCCTCGGCCACCTTGTCCATCCTCGCCTTCAGTTCGGCGAGCGTCTCGGCGGACGCGGGGATCGCGCATATCAGGATGGCGGTCAGGAATGTGATGCAGAGTTTTCGCATGTGGGTCTCCTTGTCACCTCCGTTTGTATACGATCAGCGCCGAATCCGGCTGGTTCGGCAGCGTCACGACAATGCCGGTTTCCATCAGCTCCTTGCCGGTGCGTATCTCGCCGAGGACGCTGTATCGCGCCGCCGGATCGAGGCCGTGGAGTTTGAGCCGCGCCGACTCGTAGATGCTGTTCGGGCGACGGAATACCTGCACCATCCCCTCGCCGAGGTCCGGGCGGTCGAACTGCCAGGCCATCCAAACGTCGTTCTCCGCGCTGTACGGCGTGAGCGGATAGTAGTCGCCGGAGTAGTACGGGTTGATGCTCTTCCACTCACCGATCAGCCGCCGGACCGCATCCCAGTCGGCCTCGCGGTTGCGCATGTCATAGCAGGCGTTGATGTACGGGCACATCGTGCTCCGGAAGCCGTATGCGTCGAACTGGTTGATCCCCGTGCCGTACGCCGGAATCCATGATGCGATGCCGTAGGTATGGCACTGCTGGCTCGTCGGCTCCAGGAGCCAGTCGCTCCGTAGGAGAGGGACCGCCCGACGGAGCGTCTCGATGTCGTTCCTCCGCCCGCCGGACGCGCAGGTGTCGATCAGCATCTTCGGATGCCGCCGCCTGAGCTCGTCCCAATACGCGAGGTAGCCGGTGACGTGATGGTTCTCGGTGATCCCCTGCCGGTCCTCCGCGTCGTTCGCGCGCCAGTAGGAGAGGGGGTCCACATTGAAGTCCTGGCGGTAGAGATCGATGCCCTCGGACTTCAGCAGGCCGTCCACGTGGTCGGTGAGCCACTTCCGAGCCTCCGGGTTGCCGAGGTTGAGGAGCTTCTGCTCCCCGTCCTTGCCGAGCAGCCATTCGGGATGCGTCTCGTAGAGCCACGTACCGGGCGTGACTCGTTCCGGCTCGAACCAGACGATCGACCTCACTCCCTTCGAGTGGGCGTGATCGGTGATCGAACGCAGGCCGCCGGGGAATCGCTTCCTGTCTACCTCCCACGTGCCGGTGTTCGGCCAGCCGGACGTGTTCGGATACCAGCCGGCGTCCATCCACCAGTAATCGAGCGGCAGCTTCTCCTCCAGGTAGCGGTCCACGAAGAGCTTCTGGCTCGCGTCATCGGCGTTGATCATCTCGGCGAACTGGTGCGAGCTGCACGCCGCCATGTGAGGGGTCGGATACTTCCCGGCGGGGTAGGGGGTGTTGTGCGCGATCATCCACTGCCGCCAGACGTTCTGCGAGCGGATGCGGTCGCCCTTCCAGAACTGCAGGACGACGAGCGGCGACCGGATCTCCTCTCCGGGATGGAGCCGGAGGTGAGTCAACTCCTGCCCGCCGACGACGCGGAGGCCGTTCGCCTGGTCGCGGCTGAACTCCGCCGCCCATTGTCCGGGCCATCCGAGGACCACGATCACTCCCTCGCCGGGCCACTCGATGTTGAAGTAGGGCAGGTCGCTGTTCGTCGGACGCCCGCCTGATGTGGTGATGCGCTTTGTCGCGCCGGGAGCGAGCACGTCTCTGAAGGGTCGATAGTCGGTAGGGGTGCATGGGCTGCCGGTGTTGTGGTTGAGCGCGAACTCTCCCTCCGCGTTGCGCCGGAAGGTCACGTCGAGCGCCTGGATCTTCTCCAGGATCGGCGTGTCCGCCTGCCCGGTATTCTTGAAGTAGACCGTCCACTCGATGGTCGGGAAATCCTTGTATTCGATGCCGACCCACTTCACCTGCAGGCCGGTCTGCGCGTCGGTCCAGATGGACGTGTACTGCACTCTGTTCGAGTCGAGCTTCTTCGCGCTCTTCTCGGCCTTCCATGCCTTGAGCAGGTCGGCGGATGGCTTGCCCCCGTAGACGAACGAGAACGGCGCGTCGGTGGAGTACGTCTTTGCCGCGTCCGAGATGATCGGCAGGTCGCCGAGCCGGACGGTCTCTCCGTTCGCCAGCACGACCTTCGCATCGGCCCAGTCGGACTGATCGCACGCGATGCCGTCGCCCGCGTCACCGACCTCCAGCGCGAATTCCGATGCGCCGCCGAGATCGACCGACACCGGCGCGCCCGGCATACCCTCGCGCATCACGCCGGAGTTGTACTTCTCGGCGCCGTCCACTCTGACGGAGAAGACGACGCTCCCCCGCCCCCCGGAGGTCTGTTCGTTGCTGTCGACGCCGACTACTGCGCTGAACGACTTCGCCGGTCCGGGCAGGCGGACGATCACCTTGCTGACCGCGTGGCAGTAGAGCCCGCGCGCGTACTGCTTGCCGGCGATGTTCATCGGCTTGCCGTTCCGGGCGTTCCTCTGCACCGGATCGTTGTTCGCCAGCACGATCAGCCCCGGCGTCATCGGATGCTTCTCGACCTTCCCCTCGAACCGCGCGGACGCCCACATCCGGGCCTCCGCCATCTCGTCCTCTCGCGGCGTCGCGGCATTGAGCGAGGTTGCCATCATCAGCACCACCATTCCTGTTATTATGCGGTATGTCGTCATATCGGTGTTCGCCGTCCTTCCAGGCTCTGTTATACACCCCGGACGCTCGTTTGGCAAGGAGCAACCACGTATGTGCGCAGGGAACGGGCGCTGTCCCGTTCCGCTGGTTGCAGATATCCGCCCACGGAACGCGGCGGCGGGCGCTCCCTACATGGCATACCCGAGGGCTTCGGTAGCGCTGTTCGCACAAACCGCGGACTCTGCTTCCGAAGCATCCAATCAATCGCGGACTGGAATCCGCTCCTGCAACTTGACCTCGTCACGCCCCGCACCGTATCATGGACCCACCATGTCTACACTCGTCCCATCCACCATATCGCTGTTGATCAAGCCCGCGGGCCCGGACTGCAATCTCCGGTGCACGTACTGCTTCTACCGGCAGAAGTCCGGCCTGTTCCCCGGTAGCAAAGTCCACCGCATGACCGACGAGACGCTCGATCTGACGATCTCCCAGGCGATGGACGCCGGCCGCGACCTCGCCATGTTCTCGTGGCAGGGCGGGGAGCCGACGCTCATGGGCCTCGACTTCTTCAAGCGCGCCGTCCAGCTTCAGGGCCGGTACCTCCGTCAGGGGCAGATCGTCTCGAACGCGCTCCAGACCAACGGCACGCTGATCGACCGCAAATGGGCCGAGTTCCTCAAGGAGTACAACTTCCTGGTCGGCATCAGCCTCGACGGGCCGTCCGGCATCCATGACCACTACCGCAAGGACGAGAACAAGGCGCCGACGCACGCCCGCATCCTCCGCAACCTCGAGATGATGCTCGATGTCGGTGTCGAGGTGAACATCCTCACGCTCCTGAACGAGAAGAACGTCAAGGAGCCGGATCGCGTCTATGAGTTCCTGCTGAAGACCGGGGTGAAGTACTTCCAGTTCGTGCCGTGCGTCGAGCCGGGTCCGGGCGGCAAGCCCGCGTTCTTCTCGATCACGCCGGAGGAGTACGGCGATTTCCTCTGCCGGCTCTTCGATCTCTGGCTCGACAGCTCGATGGACATCTCGATCCGCGACTTCGACGACCTGATGATGCTATTCCAGGGCCAGCGCCCGAACACGTGCATATGGGGCCCGAGGTGCGGCATGTACGTCGTCGTCGAGCACACCGGCGACATCTTCCCGTGCGACTTCTTCGTCCTGCCGAAGTGGAAGCTCGGCAACGTCCATGAGACGACGCTCGGCGAGGCGTTCCACTCGGACAAGCTCCGCGAGTTCGGCGAGGAGAAGGTGAAGTTCGCCAAGGAGTGCGAGGAATGCGAGTGGGTCGGATGGTGCCACGGCGGATGTCTCAAGCACCGCCTGCTGATCGGATGCGCGTCGCCCGAGCAGACCTACTTCTGCAAGTCGTACAAGCAGCTTTTCGAGCACAGCAAGTCGGTCCTCGATGAGATCCGGGCGGAGGGAGACCAGTGGCCAGTAATCAGTGACCAGTGACCAGTGACCAGTCAGGACCCACTCTGTCCACCGATCACCGGATCAGGCTGTACACTAACGGCATCGCCGGAGCGTCTAAAGGTTAGTAGCCGTGTGACCCACTGCGCAAGGAGGAACGCCTGATGATTCGTGCTGCTTTCCGAGGTACGGCGCGGGAGCACCTGATTGCTGTCGCCCTCGCTCTTCTCGTCGCCATCTGCTGCCTGCTGCTGACCGGGGTTCCCGCCCACGGAGCGGACCAGGCGGATGGTTCGGCGATCAGGGCCTATAACCCCTTCAACGACCCGAAGCCCGCCGTCCCGGCGGAGATGCTCTCCGACAAACGTCTCGACCGCAAGGTCCGCGTCTCCGTGAAGTCGAAGGGCCTCAATCAGTTCCTGGCCGACCTCAGCGCGAAGACCGGCGTCAAGCTCTCCGCCGATCCGAAGGTCCAGGCCGAGCGTCCGATCATCTGCTGCAACGGCCGTTCCCTCCGCGATCTGCTGACGGAGATATCCGGGCTCTACGGCTACACCTGGCGCGCGGTCCCGGACAGGGGCGGATACCGGTATGACCTGTTCGAGGACGCGCCGCACATGAAGCTGCGGACGGCGCAGTCCCGGGAGAGCGCCCGGAAGGCGAATGCGCTCCTACTCGAGTTCACGAAGAAGTTCCGCACTCTGACGCCCGATGACCCGGACGTCAAGAAGTTCTCGTCGTTCAGCAACAGCGCCTATCAGTCGCTGTTCGGCGCCTACGGCAAGCCGATGGCGGCCCTGATCTCGAATCTCAGTGACGACCTCCTCGCCCGCGCGCTGGAGGACGACGGGGTGAGCGTCGCCTACTCCGAACTGCCGTCAGCCGCGCAGACCGCGATGGTGGACTGGATCAAGTCCATCGGCGAGCAGAGCAGGCGGTGGCGTTCCGATCAGCAGTCGTCCCCTCCGTCCGATCCGGCGGCATTGACCCCGACCAAGCTGACCATCAGGCGCGCGGAGGGCGTCTCCTCCGGAATCGCCCGGTTCGAGTTCAGCGTCAGTACCGCCGGGGAGAGGAGTTTCACCACCCAGTGGCCCTCGTGGCAGATCCGGGCAAGCGATCTGTTGACGCTCGCGGGGATGCACGCAGAGGAGGATTCCGCCGCCCAGCCATTGCCTGACGATGTCACCATCAGCCCGGCGATCCCCAAGAACCGGCTTTGGCTTACTGCCGCCGATATCCTGCAGGCGATCGCGGACCAGTCCGGCAGGGACGTTATCTGCGACTCGAATCCACAGGACCAGCAGCCGCTGATGTCCGGCATTCCGCTCGGCGCGCTCGTCGAGCGGCTCTGCAGGGAGTACGGATACGCCTGCCACGCCGATGACTCCATGCTGCGGCTCAGGCTGAAGGAATGGTACGTCCGAGCCCAATCGGAGGAGCCTCCGGCCAAGCTGATCGAAAGCTGCTGGAACGACGTGGAGAAGTCCGGCAGGCTCAGCGTGTCGAATCTGGTCGCGCTGGCGAGCCTCCCGCCGAGGCAGATGGCGTGGTCCGGGTTCCGCGACATGCCCGGCTCCAGAGACGCGCTCAGGTCGCCGCTCGCGTTCAGGCTGTGGGCGGCCCTGAAGGATGCGAAGGCGTCGGCGGAAGGCATAGCCGTCTCCAAGCTCCCGGACGCGCAGAAGAAGCTTTTCGACGACTGGTATGCCTCGCTCGGCCTGTCGATAGCGCCGGAGAAGCTCGCCGGGGCGACCGTCTCCGTGACCACCCAGCGAGCGGAAGGCGCATTCGGCTCCGGCAGACAGGGGTCGCAGTTCGAGTACGATCAGATCAACCTCAAGGCCGGCGACGAGGAGCTGTTCCGGCAGCCGATCTATCTTTCCGCGCCTCTCAGCGACGAGGACCGCAAGTCCCTGATCACGGCGCGCAAGGCCGAGTCCCAGGCCGACATCATCAAGGTGCTCGACTAGTGGGGGAGGTTGTGGGTTGCAGGTTACGGGTTATGGGGAACCCCACAACCCGTAACCTGTAACCCATAACCCATAACCCCACCAGTTACTGCGGCGGCTGCTCCGGGGTGGGCATGCCCATCTCCTTCATCACCGCGATCGCGTCCTGCTTCAGGATCTCCTGCTGCTCGGGCGTGATGAACTGCATCGCCTGCATCTGCATCCTCATGAGCGCCTGCCTGTCCGCGGGAGGCATGGAGAATATGCCCTGCATCTGCGTCTGGACGATCTGGCCCATCGTCTCCGGGTTCTTCATCAGGCTGCGAGTTGCCGCGAGCATGTAGTTCGGGTCCATCTGCTGCATCAGCCCCATGCCGTCCGCCATCGCCTGCTCGCGCTCCTCGGGCGTCATCTTCATGAACAGCTCCATCGACTCCCGCTGCAGCGCCAGGTACTTCTCGACGTTCGATTCGGCCTTCTCCTTGGCCTTCTTCGCGGCCTTGTCATTCGTGATCAGGTAGAGCGGCACCATCCCCATGTCCTTGCGCATCGCCGACGGGACCGCATCGACCACCGGCTTCTTTGCGATATGGACCAGGTGCTCCAGCGTCGAGGTCTTCTCGATGATCAGGTCGGGGAACTTGAGCCCCTCCATCAGCCGCAGGGTCGAGGCGAGCGTCTCCGGATTCTTGAGCAGCGGCGAGTCCACCTTCACGTAGATCCGTCTCCACGCCAGGTCGCCGGCCTTGCAGATGACGCCGAGGGCATCCTCGACCGACACCTTATCGACGTTGGCGGTGATCTTCACCTCCGCGGTTTTCTCGAGCAGGATGCGCACTCCCGCCTGCTTGCAGATCTGGTCGGTCGCCTCGCTGACCTTCTTGTCGTCTACCGAGAAGCTCACGAGCTTCGGGCTGTCCGCGGCCGACGTCTCCGGCTTCTCCGCCTGGGCGAATGCCATCGATCCCGGCACGAGTATGCACAGCAGTATTGCGAAATACCGAATCATTGCTACCTCCTTGGCGCAGGTCGTGTCCACTAGATTTAGACTCGCGAGGCACTGATATTGTTGCGGAAATCGTAGGGCTTTTCCTCTGGTTCCCATCATGCCCATCCTGTACTTTTCTTGCTCACGCCGACTTTCCTGCAGTCAGCAGTCTGCCGTCTGCAGCCTGAGCGAGCCACTTGCCACAGCCGAACCATTTCCGGTAGAATGTCACCGGAGGATGATCCATGGCTCTGGCAAACCTGTACGTTCAGTTCAAGCAAGATCCCGAGGCCGAGAGTCTCTTCGATCAGTTAAGAGAGCTCGGCTATAATGTTGATGGAGTGCGGATCGAGCGCGTGATCCGCCTCGAAGGGGATATGGACATCGACAGTCTGCTTCCCCTCCTGGTGAACCCGATCTACCAGACTTCATCCCGACAGTCTGCGCTCGACCCGTCTGAGGGACCGATCGTCGAGATCGGATACCAGCGGGCCGTCACCGATCCCGAGACCCCCTCGATCTTCGACGGCGCGGCAGCTCTGAGGGTCGACGGCCTCGAGTGGGCCAGGCTCAGTCAGCGATACCAGTTCATCGGCGCGACGCCCGACGAGGCGAAGCGCATCACCAAAGAAAACCTTTTCAACCCCATCGTGCAGACGATGATCGAGAGTGAGCATCCCTGGGACTCTCTCCGTCCGCACGGCACTCCCGACCCGGTGAAGAGCGTCTCGCTCGTCGGACTCTCCGACGATGAGCTCATGAAGCTGAGCAGCGAAAGCTCCTGGTACGCGCCGCTCTCACAGATGAAGGCGCTCCAGGCGTACGAGAAGAAGATCGGCCGCCCGCTCACCGATGCCGAGATCGAGATCACCGTCCAGTCCTGGTCCGACCACTGCTATCACACGACGTGGCGCAGCCTCAAGCTCCTGGAGAAGCTCCAGGCGGCGACCGCGAAGATCAACCATCCGGCGGTCGTCTCCGTCTTCAAGGACAACGCCGGCGGAATGAAGTTCTACGACGGCCAGGTCGTCCTGATCAAGGGCGAGACCCACAATTTCCCATCCTCCATCGCCACGTTCGGCGGAGTCGCCACGAAGCACGGCGGCGTGATCCGTGATGCGATCGGCTTCGGACGCGGCGGATATCCGATCGGCGGCTCGACGATCATGGGGACGATGGATCCCCGCATGAAGGCGGAGGACGTCCCCGGCGGAGCGCTCCACCCGCGCGTGATCCTTCTGGAGTCGATCCGCGCGACCAGCGCCTACTGCAACCCGATGGGCATCCCGATGATGCACCCCATCTACCGAATCCATCCCGGCTACCCGAAGTGCCTCGCGCTCGGCCACACACTGGGCATCATCCCCGAGAAGTATGCGCTGAAGGATGACCCGAGGCCCGGCGACAAGCTCGTCCTCTTCGGCGGCCGCACCGGACGCGACGGCATCCACGGTGCGACCGCCAGTTCCGCCGAGATGACCGGCGAGACGATCCACAAGGAAGCCGCCGCGGTCCAGATCGGCCATCCGATCACCGAGCGGAAGTTCATGACCGCCGTTCCCGAGCTGCGAGACGCCGACTGCCTCCGCTCGCTGACCGACCTCGGCGCGGGCGGCATATCCTGCGCGGCGGGTGAGATGGGCTCGAAGACCGGCGTCCGGCTCGATCTGGCGAAGGTCCCGCTCAAGGACGAGAGCCTCGCTCCGTGGGAGATCCTCCTCTCCGAGTCGCAGGAGCGCATGGCCGCCGCCATCCCGCCCGAGAAGCTGGATGAGGCGCTCGAGATCCTGCGCAAGTACGGCATCGAGTGCGCGGTGGTCGGCGAGTTCACCGATACCCACAAGCTCAACGCGGTCTACGGCGACCAGACCGTCGCCGATATCGATATGCGCTTCCTCTGGAAGGAATGCCCGATCGACCCGATCGAGGTCAGGGAGCCCGTCCGTCCTGTCAGTCCCGTCCGTCACATCGGCCCCCGGACCAGCGACGAGTGGCGCGATGCCGTGGACAAGGTGCTCTCGCACTTCCACTGCTGCGACCAATCGCGCGCAGGCACGCGGTTCGATTCCACCGTCCAGGGACGCACCGTCATCGGCCCGTACGGCGGGAAGAACGGCCGCATGCCGACCAACGTCTTCCTGAGCGCACCGCTTCGAGGAAAACCATACGGAGTCGCCACTACGCTGGCGTTCAACCCGTTCTACGCGGAGATCGATCCCGCCGGAATGGCGAGGCTCTCCACGATCGAGGCCATCGCAAAGGCGGCGGCGGTCGGTATCAGCCTGGACGACATCGCGCTGTGCGACAACTTCTACACGCCGAAGATCCGCCCTGAGAGCGCATGGGAACTGAAGGAGATGGTCGAGACCATCGCCGAGCTTTCGATCATCTTCTCCACGCCGTTCATTTCCGGCAAGGACTCCAGCTCCGGCACGTTCAAGTCGGACACCGGCGAGTTGATCGACGTCCCGAACACGCTGGTCGTCTCGACGCTCGGCCGGATGCCGGACGTCCGCAAGGCCGTCACCAAGGAGTTCAAGCAAGCGGGCAACAGGCTGATCATCCTCGGCAGGCTCGATCCCGAGCGGCTCGGCGGATCGGTCTATCTCGATGCCTGCGGCGAGCGCGGCGACAAGCTCTCCGACTGGGGCCAGGAGTGGGCGAAGGACGTCAAGGTGATGTACCAGCGCCTGCATAAGGTCTATTGGAATGCGGATTGCGGAATGCGGATTGCGGAATCCCAAATCCGAAATCCGAAATCCGAGTTCCCAAATCCCATTAGGTCTGCATCGGCGATCGCAGAGGGTGGGGTGTTCCTCCGCCTGTTCGAGGCCGCGATGGGATCCGGGCTCGGCGCGCGAATCGATCTCAGCAAGTTCCCCGAAGGCCGCGCTGACGGCAAGCTGTTCAGCGAGGCGGTCGGAGCGCTCCTGCTCGAAGTCGATGCGTCCGTCGATCCGCTCCAGTTGTTCGGCGGCCTGCCCTGGATCGAGATTGGGCAGGTGACCGAATCGCCCGAGCTAGTCGTAACCGATGCCGGCAAGGACGTGTTCAGCGCGTCGGTAGCCGATCTCGTGAAAGTCTGGGAGAAGCCCTTCGCGGAGGTAGTCGGGTAATGCAAATCCGAAATCCGAAATCCGAAATCCGAAATGGAAAGCCCGTTGTTGCCGTCCTCTACGGCCCGGGCATCAACTGCCACGAGGAAGCGGCGTTCGCCGTCGAGGCCGCCGGCCTTGACTCGAAGATCGTCAACCTCGAGACCGTCCTGAAGGGCGAAGACAAGCTCACCGACTACCAGGCGATGATCGTTCCCGGCGGATTCTCGTGGGGCGACCACCTCGGCGCGGGCCGCGTCTTCGGCGTGCATCTCACCGCGCGGCTGACCGACCAGCTCAACGAACTCGTCGAGACCGGCAAGCCGATCCTCGGAATCTGCAACGGCTTCCAGATCATCGTCGAGGCCGGGCTGCTCCCCGACCGGACCGTCGGACGCCGGACCGCCGCTCTTCTGCAGAACCGGTCCGCGCGCTTCGAGAGCCGCTGGGTCGAGCTACTCGTCACCGACGGCGACAGCATCTGGACGAAGGGCCTCGAGGGCCGAATCCTCCGCATGCCGGTCGCGCACGGCGAAGGCCGATTGTTCCGCGAGGATGGCAATGGATTCCGCGCCTGCCTCTGCTACGCAAAGGACGGCAATCCGACCGAGGAGTACCCGGCGAACCCGGGCGGAACTCCGGGCGGCGTCACGGGCATCTGCGACTCGACCGGCCTGATCTTCGGCATGATGCCGCATCCCGAGCGGGCGACCCTCGACTGGCACGGCTCGGCGGATGGAATGGAGCTCTTCAAGAACCTGGCGAGGTATTTGAGGGGATAGAATCGCTGAGACACTGAAGAACTGAGAAACTGAAACACTAGATCGCTGAGATAGCGGAGATATGAGACGCTGAGGAAGTTGTTTTTTCAGCGTCTCGTCATTTCAGCGTCCCAGCGATTCGGTATGTGAGGAGCACTGAAATGCCAAGTAAGTACGACTCATATATCCGCACAGCAAGCTGACCGGTCGCATTCTCGCCTGCTGCGTCGAGGTTCACAAGGTGCTCGGTCCCGGCTTCGAGGAAGTGTTCTACCAGAGGGCGCTGGCGAGAGAGCTTCAGGCCGCGGGTCTTGAGTTCCTCCGCGAGCAGTGGATGGATGTCACCTACAAGGGCGAGTGCCTCGGCAAGAAACGAGTTGACTTCATCGTTGAAGAGGTTCTCGTCGAGATCAAAGCCAAGGGAGCGCTGGAGGACGTCGATAAGGTGCAGACTCTCTCCTACCTCAAGGCATCCGGCTACGAGGTCGGTCTCCTCGTCAACTTCGGCGGCGTCACTCTCGAAGTGAAGCGGATTGTCAACAGCAAGGATCATTGAATCGCTGAGGTGACGGAATCGCTGAGACGCTGAAAGGCTGAAACACTGAAGAAGACCTGTCTTCAGTACTTCGGCATCCCTGCGCGATTCGGTTTTTCAGCGTTTCAGCCCCTGAGCGTCTCAGCGATTCAACCAACCTTCCTGCACGCATACCATGGCTTGATGTCGCGGTGGAAGTAGCTCCCCAGCGCCGGCGCCTTCATGAAGCTCCGATACCTCGACTCCGGGACGCCCGCGTACTGGTAGACTCCCCCGCTTCCGAACTCTATCTCCAACACCTTTGCCTTCGCATCGTATCCTACCGATACGATGGTTGTCGATGTAACCGCCTTGCGTCTCATTCTGGCCTCCATGCCGTCTAGTATTCCTGAATTATATCGAAGGATGGTGGTGCATGCAACCATGCGCCAGGCGTCTGCAGGGCGAACGCATCTCCTGTGTAGGAGGGATTTTGCGATCCCTTAGGATCGCTAATCCCGACGTCGGAGTTAGCGGACGCAAACCGTCCGCAAAACTCCTCCTACATGGGCAATGATGGGTAGATAAGATCCGTTCGCCCTGAGGCGTCTGCGAGCGGCCATCATTGCGCTTGACAAGCCTCCGCGTTCTCCCTATCCTGTCCACAGATCAATCCCGGAGGCCAATCATGCCAACTTGCGTCGCATTTGCCCTGGCAATCCTATTCATACTATCGGTCCCTGTCCATTCCGCCGAGCCGCCCGTGGGCGAGAAGGGCGTGTACTCCGTCACGAAGTTCGGCGCGAAGGGTGACGGCAAGACCGACGACACCGCCGCGTTCCGGAAGGCGCTCGACGCCGCCGCCAAGGACGGAGGCGGGATCGTATTCGTCCCGACCGGCAACTACGCGATCAAGACGCACCTCAGCATCCCCGACCACGTCACGCTCGAGGGTGTCTTCACGGCTCCGACCGCCCGCACCCAGTACAAGGGCAGCACCCTCCTCGCGTTCGAAGGCAAGGGCAAGGCCGACGGCGAGCCGTTCATCTTCCTGCACGCGAACTCGACCCTGAAGGGTATCACCGTCTTCTATCCCGAGCAGGACAAGACGAATCCGGTCCCGTATCCATGGTGCGTGCGTGGGGCGGGGGACAACTGCTCGATCATCGACGTCCTGCTCTCGAACCCCTGGCAGGCGGTCGATTTCGGCACGCATCCCTGCGGTCGGCATATGATCCGCAACCTCTACTCCCAGCCGCTCCACACCGGCATCTTCGTGGACAAGTGTTTCGACGTCGGCCGGATCGAGAACGTCCACCTCTGGCCCTTCTGGGAGGCGACCCCGGCGATGGAGAAGTTCCAGACCGGCCAGGCGACCGCGTTCATCTTCGGTCGGACGGACTGGGAGTTCGTCACGGGCTGCTTCTGCATCTGGTACAAGGTCGGCTTCCACTTCACGCAGTTCGCGGACGGTCCGGGCAACGTCGTCATTACCAACTCCGGCTCCGACATCGGCCCGACCGCGGTGCTCGTGGAGGGCTCGCAGGGGCATGCGGGGCATGTGTTCACGAACTGCCAGTTCATGGCGAACGTCGAGGTCAGGGAGACGAACACGGGGCCGATCAAGTTCAACAACTGCGGCTTCTGGGGCATTCCGACGACCACCACCCAGGCCGACATCAAGGGAAGCGGACACGTCTTCTTCAACCAGTGCCATTTCGCCTCGTGGGATCAAGCGGGGAAGGGGAGCCCGGCGATCCTTGCGAACGGGAACGGCCTGACGGTGAACGGCTGCGACTTCATGGAGGCGAAGAAGCACATCGTGCTCGGCCCGGACTCGAAGGCGTCGATCATCATGGGAAGTCGCTTCCGTGGCGGGATGCAGATCGAGAACAACTCCAAGGGCAAGGTCGAGATGGGCCTGAACGTGGAGGAGTAGGGAAGGCTATGGGTTAAGGGTTATGGGTTATGGGTGCTAGGGAATTCCAACACCCATGACCCTCTATTCCCCTTAGATCTCCGGTACGCGCTGGATCTCCGGGTCCGTGAAGATGTCGGCCTCGTCCCGGCTGCGGGTCGAGAACTCGGAGACTACGGCGCCCTCCGGCCCGGCCTGGAACCAGTGCAGGGTATTCGGGAAGAGCGTGTACTGGTCGCCGGGGTTGAGCACGATCTCATGCCAGACGGTGTACCACTCCTCACGCCCCGCGGGAGCCTTCGCACAGGGATTCGGGGTCGGATCGCCAGGTACGTAGAGGTAGACCTTGCCCCATCGGCAGCGGAAAGTCTCTTCCTTGCCGGGCTCTCCCTCGATCGGCGGGTGCCGGTGCTCAGGGCAGGTCTGGTGCGGGAACATCACCAGTTCCTTGGCGCATACCCGGTCGGTATTCACGTACACGACGATCTCGAGCCCGATGCTCTCCAGGTCTCCCAGCCCGAAATCGGCAATCTCCATCTGCTCGACTTCATCCGGACGTAGCGCGATACCGGCCTTGTCACAGTACTCCTTCGCTCTGGCGCGAGCGGCCGTGATCTGTTCCTTCGTTAGCATTGCCTATCCTGTGTACTCCTGCTCAGGCTATTGTTCGGCTAAGGCGGATTCTTGCGCAGTGTCATTCCGAGCGAAGCGAGGAATCCGGCGGTCGGATCCTTCCCCGATGCATCGTCCCTGTCGTTCGGAAGGACATCGCAACACGATTCCGCGGATCTCTTGGGTAGCGAACCTCTGCCGTGAGTGGCATCATGATAGCAAAGCGCTCACGTGCTGTCAAACGCGCACGGCGGCGTGCATGTGCCTGTAGACCTGGTAAAAATACCGGTTTTGTTTACTTTGATTGACACCCCGGACGACCAGATATAGAATGACTATGGGAGCATTGGGCGTGGGCCGATAAGGCTGGCGCCTGCTCGAAATCTCGTCCCTCCGATCTCGGGAAGTACCGCGCAGATGTCGTCTCTCTCAGCAGGTTCGGTTCTGCACGCTGGAGCCGCATCCGCAGTCACTGTAGTTTTTCCGGTACTACCTGAAGTAGGTGGGGCGATCTTGCCGATAATCGGGCTAATGGACCTTACGGGTGCTGAGTTCTCGGCTCTGATTCTTCGCAATCCGCGGTAATGGACGCGGCGCCGCGCAGTGGAGTGTAGCACGGAGGGGATCAGACTTCGGTACACCGCCGATACGGCAATCCGTTTCAGATCGAAAGGGAGGATTTCGTTTGAAAAGGCGCGTTATGATTTGTTTCCTGGCGCTTGCATTGCTGGCGATCCTGTCAGTGCAGGCAGCCCATGCGACGGGCGAATTCCGGGCCTACTGGGTCGATGCCTGGCACCAGCCGGGTATCTGTACCCCCAGTGAGACCACGGCCACGGTGAACTACCTCAAGTCGTGCAACTGCAACGTGATCGTCGCACAGGTGTCGAAGGTAGCGGATTCCTATTTCACATCCAGCTATTTCCCCAGGGCCACGAATGTGCAGCCCGGCTACGACGCCCTCGCCGACGTGATCACCAAGGCGCACGCGCAGGGTATGGAGGTTCATGCCTGGGTGTGTGTCTATCGCTGTTGGACGCAGCAGAACGATCCGCCGTGGGAAGACCATGTCTACAAGCTTCATCCCGGCTGGCTCAGCCAGACGAACACCGGCGTCAAGTTCGCCGGAAATGAGAGCTACCTCGATCCCGGCAACCCGGCGGCGATGATGTGGCTGGTCAATGCCTTCATGGAGATCGTCAACAACTACGACATCGACGGCCTTCAGTTCGACCGGATCCGCTATCCGGGAACGGACTGGGGATATAACGTCACGGCCGTCGGTCGCTTCAACAGGGAGTACGGGCGCACCGGCACCCCGAACAGCGGCGACCCGGTATGGACTGCGTGGCGCAAGGCGCAGATCAACGCGTTCGTCAAGCAGATGTATTGCAAGATCATGGCGGTCAAGCCCCACGTCAAACTGGGCGCATCGGTATGGAAGACCGCTGCCACCGGAGCAAGAGACTATCTCCAGGATTGGAGTGCGTGGACTCAGGGCCACTACATCGATTACGTGTGCCCAATGAACTACACCGGTTCCCTCAGCACGTGGAACGCCAACAACGCTGAGAACCAGGGTAGCGCTTTCGGCCGCCACGTGTATCCGGGACAGGACACGTGTGGAAACGGCGGGCCTGCTACGGCCTCTCAAGTCTCTGCTGCCCTGTCCAGCGGCAACCCCGGTGTCTCCATGTTCAGTTACAACTGCTCTACCTCCGCCCATCGAGATGCGCTGGTCTCCGGTCCGTTCGCGGCGCCGGTTCTGACCGCCGACATGCCCTGGAAGAGCGCGCCCACCAAGGGCATCCTCATGGGTACGATCAAGACGACGAGCGACGTACTGCTGTACGGCGCTCAGGTAAGCATCAGCGGCACCGGTCTGTCCACTACGACGGACGGTACGGGCTTCTTCGGCATCCTGGACGTCACGCCGGGCACCTACACGGTCACCATATCCAAGTGCGGATACGTGACTCAGACCTTCACCGGCGTTACCATCACGGCCGGAGCGGTCACCACCCAGGACGCTTGGCTCGCCCCGGATGGAGTCCCACCTGTCATCTCGAGCGTGGCGTCGTCCAACATCCAGGCCACCAACGCGGTCATCACCTGGAACACCGATGAGGTGTCGAGCACTCAGGTCGAATACGGAACGACTACGGAGTACGGCAACCTGACGACAGAGAATACTCTGCCGGTCACGAGCCACTCGATGCAGTTGCTCAACCTGACGCCGAACACGCTGTATCACTACCGCGTGATCTCGAAGGACTGCGCGGGAGCGACCGCGGTTTCCGGTGACTACACGTTCACCACCGCCGGCTACGACGTACCGGCTGACATTATCAAGGACGACGCGGACGCCAGCGGCGTGAACTTCTCCGGCGGCTGGATCACCAGTTCCTATGCAGGTCAGTGGGGTTCGAGCTACCGGTACTGCTCAGGGACTGTTCAGGGCAAGTACTGCACCTGGACTCCGCATGTCATAACAGCGGGCAGCTACAGCGTATACGCCTGGTGGGTCGCCGGTTCGAACCGAGCCACCAATTCTCCGTTCTTCATCCAGTGGAACGGCGGGTCGCAGACCGTCAACGTGAACCAGCAGATCAACGGCAGCCAGTGGTTCCTGCTGGCCTCCAACAAGCAGTTCTCCGCGGGATCGAACGGCTATGTCCGGCTCACCAACAGCGGCGTCATGTCTGACAAGAACGTCATCGCCGATGCGATCAAGCTGGTATCTACCGGTGACTACGAGCCGCCCACCACGCCGACCAACCTGCGCGTCACCACGGTGAGCACGAACCGCATCGACATGGCGTGGGACCCCTCGACCGACAACAAGGGCGTTTCCGGCTACTACCTGTATCGCGGCGAGGCTCGTCTTGGCTCGTACACCGGTACGAACGGCTACAACGACGGCCTGCTGGCGAATGCCCAGTACGCCTACACCGTTACTGCCTACGATACCTCCGGCAACGAGTCGGCCCCGAGCAACGTGCTCGAATGCTACACGCTCCCGCTGCCTCCCACGACGTCGAACGTCGTCTGCGACAGGAGTACGGATACCTGGTACAACACCGGCCTGTTCAGTTTCTCGTCCACCGACGGGTTCGGAGTCGGACGCAGGCAGTACTACCGCGTGATGTGGGACACGAATCCGACCTACACGTTCACCGGCGGCGAGGAGCAGTGGGGCGCCGACGCATACACTGCATCGTGTCAGGATTCCGGCATCTACTACCTGCACCTCCAGAGCTGCAATGGCGACGGAGTGCCGAATGGAACGCTCGACCTGGGGCCGTTCATGTATGACAACTCCGGCCCCGACATCACCGTCACGGATGACGGCGCGTTCACCCACGTAGGCGGCCAGTTGCACGCGACGTGGACCGGCGCAGATCCCGAGTCCGGCGTGACCGAGTATCAGTACGCGGTCGGCACATCGCCGAGCAACCTGGGATCGGTCGTTCCGTGGACCAGCGTAGGGACGAATACATCGGTCACGACCTCCGGGCTGACCCTGACCGCCGGCACGACCTACTACTTCGGCGTGAAGGGTCTGAACGGCGCCGGAGTCTGGAGTGAGCCCGCCCTGTCCGACGGTATCACGGCCGCGAGTGTTGCGAACACCATCGCGGAGGCGAAGGCTCTGCCCGACGGCACGACGGTCATCCTCCAGGGCAAGCAGATGAGCGCCGCATTCGGCACGTTCTGCTACCTGACCGAGTCCGACCGAAGTTGCGGCATCCGGGTCAACGCGGCATCGCCCGCGGGTCCGTCCGTCTTGGACGTCGCAGGTGTTCTGCAGACGATCAACGGCGAGCGCGTACTGGCCGATGCGCAGGTCATCCAGGAGGCGGCGGGCAGTTGGCCGACCCCGGTCTTCATGCCCAACCGCGAGATCGGTGGCGGAAGCCTCAACGAGTACACCCCGGGCATCACCGGAGCGTTCGGAGCTCACAACCTCGGCCTGCTGATCACGACGACCGGCAAGGTGACCTTCGTCGACTCGGGCTTCTGCTACCTCGATGATGGCTCGGCCCTCGACGACGGCTCCGGCCACATCGGAATCAAGGTGGAGACTACGCGGTTCACCACCGCTCCGGCACAGAACCAGTACCTGAAGGTAACCGGCATCAGCGCCGCGGAAGTCGTCGGCGCGAACACGATCCGCGTGATCCGCCCGAGAGGGGACAGCGACAAGGTGCAGTACGTGCCCTAGTCGCCCCCGGACAACCGACTGATACAAAGACAGAAGGGGTGGAGTCAACTGACTCCACCCCTTTCGTTATCTACCTGACCGTAGGAACAGCTTGTAGGAGCGGCTTCCAGCCGCGAAACCACCCATTGTAGGAGCGGCTTCCCAGCCGCGATCGCAGCTGGAAGCTGCTCCTACATGACTTGATCGCAGCTGGAAGCTGCTCCTGCGACGTACTATGCGGTGATCCGGGGATCGCCTATGCCCCGACTCCGCCGCCGCCCTTGCGGCCCGCTCGTTCCTTGCAGACCTTCTCCCAGTAGCCTGACGCCCGGAACGCCTCAAGCGGGTTCGGGTCCAGGCCCATCTCCTCGCGGACGACCTTCAGCAGCGGCGAGACATCGGTGTTGAACGCCTCGGTCATGCAGCACTCGGCGCTCACGATGTCGTTCGCAAGCTGAGCGGCATAGAGCCTGTGGCGGTCAATGCACAGTGCCTTCGCGTAGGCCGTTTGGATGTGCTCCACTGTCTGGATCATGGCGTCCATCCTCTGCTTGGAGATATGGCACTGATCGACCATGTAGGCAACGGGAGGATTGTTGTTCGGGGTGTCCTCGGCCTTCACGAGCTCGTTGTAGATCAGGAACAGCTCGTAGGGGTTGATCGAGCCGACGGTCAGATCGTCATCGGCGTACTTGTGGTTGTTGAAATGGAATCCGCCGAGCCGCTCCTCATCGAGCAGGAACGCCACGATGTGCTCGATATTCGTGCCCTGCAGGTGATGGCCGAGGTCGACCAGCACGTGGGCACGGTCTCCGCACTTCTGACAGATGTTGTAAGACATGCCCCAGTCGGCGATGTCGGTGTGGTAGAACCCCGGCTCGAACGGCTTGTACTCGAGCACCATGCGCATGTTCTCCGGCATCGCATTGTAGACCGTCTGCAGCGACTCGGTGGCGTACTGCTTCCTGCGCCGAAAGTCGCCCTGGCCCGGGTAGTCCGTTCCGTCGGCGAACCAGAGGGAGAGCACGTCGGAGCCGACCATCTTGCCTATCTCGATCGAGTCGATCATGTGGTCTATGGCTTTCTTGCGGACTGCCGGGTCCTCGCTCGTGATGCTTCCGAACGCGTACACCTGGTCCTGGAAGACGTTTGGGTTGATCGCGCCGATCTTCACGCCGAGCGACTCGGCATACGACTTGAGGTTCTTGCAGTCGTCCAGGCCATTCGGGAAATCCCACAAGACGTGCACGGCGACCGTCGGCGCCACGCCGGTGAACTTGTGGACCTGCGCTGCGTCGGCGACCTTCTCCTCGATGGTGATCGCGGCGCCGTCCTGCTTGAAGGTGCCGAATCTGGTGCCTGCGTTCGAGTAGCCCCAGGAAGGGGTTTCGATCTTCTGGTTCTTCAGCCGAGTCTTTATCTTCTCTACATCAAGACCGCGAGCCTCGAGCTTCTCGGCGAGCAGCTCGAACTCAGCCCTGTACCTATCCGCCATGGTGATGTTCCTTTCGAAAGGGATTTGTCGGGAAACGGTTCGACATCATCCGGCGGAACTCCTGCCGATACTCTCTCGTGCTGACATCGCCAAGCGCTTGGTACATCAGAACCGCCGGCAGCGACGAGAAACCGAACCTGACCGCATCAGCGCTCCGTGCGAACGGCAATGTCTGTCTCTTAGTGAAGCGCACGAGGCGCAGTCTCCGTTCCTAAGACCTGAGCGCCCGGACGATGGAATCCGAATCGAACACGAGGCCGAATGAGAGGGCGACCCGCCAGAGCGCCTCCTCTTTGTGCGATTCGGTCCGCGCCGACTCACGGTTCTCGACCGCCGTCGTCGCATCGCGTATGACCGAGCACATGTACCCGCGCCGGGACATGTCGAGCATTCCGCCGGGCGACATCAGGAGGCACCAGTTGATCGCAAACCCGGCGTAGATGAGGTGGTTCACACCGGCATTCCTGCAGAGCGCGTGGAGTTGGTGGGAATTCTCGGCGACTCCCTCATCCTCGAGCGGCCCGGCCTCCGGAGGGAATCCGATGCGCTCGAACCCGCGCTTCACGTCGGCTTCGTTGTGCCTGCCGACGAAGACGCGCTCGGCGCGGAACTCACGGAGCCGCTCGATCACCGGATCGGACTTGGCCGATTCGAGGGGAGGGGGCTCCGGGCCGGCAAGCTCGACCGCGCGCTTGTAGCCAGGTAGATGGCTGTAGTAGTCGCCGCCACCCACGACGTGGAAGAGGTTGAACCCAGACTCCCGCGCCGCCGAGAGGAGCTTCGGGAAGACCGTTCGGCAGATCTCATCGGCCCTCGGGATGTACTCGACCGCTCGGTGCCACCCGGGGAACTGCTCCCGTGTGCCCATGTCCCACGCGTGCATCACCACCAACGCAGTATGCTCGCGGGAGATCTCGATGTCGGCGGTCTTCCATCCGCCGTAACCCTCGCCGGGGACATCGAGCGTGAAGTCGGCATCGAAGTGCTGGTAGTAGCTCGCCGGGAGCTTGATTGTGTCAGATGGCATAGTCTTCCCCCTGCAGCCTGCCGCGCCGATCCCGGCGATCAGCAGGCCGGTCGTCTGTCTCAGGAACTCACGTCGTGTTGTGGTCATCGCGGCCTCGTTCCGTGACCTGCCATGCAGGCGTAGCCGTGGTTTCAACCGCCTGGGCATCCGTCGATCACGCACTCGATCCGACGGTCGATGCTCACTCTCCCCGGCTCCACACGGCAGCGGTACGCATACACATCCACGCCCCGACTTGCCGCTCGCGCGAGGGCATCGGCGAAACGGGGATCGAGCGGACGGTTCGGCGCAAACCGATGTGCGTCTCCACGCTGGACGACGAATACCGCCGCCGCGTAATCGCCGTGATCGACGGCATCCCCAAGCTCATCGAGGTGCCGCGCGCCTCGCATGGTGACCGCGTCCGGGAAGAGCGCGGTGCCGTCCTGCACGAGCGTCACCGACTTGACCTCGACCCAGCACCGCCCCTTCGGGCCCGCGAGCAGGAAGTCGAACCGGCTGCCTCCACAAACCGCCTCCGCCCGCGCAAATGACCAACCCTCGAACTCGGGCAGCGCGGAGTTCCTCAGCGCCCAGCTGATCAACCTGTTCGGGACGAGCGAGTCCACCGACACCAGCCCGGACGACGTCTCGACCATCACCAGGTCGTAGCGCGTCAGCCGCCCGGGACGCATCCGGTCGGCGAGGATGATCCTCGTATCGGGGATGAGCAGCTCACCAAGTCGGCTCGAAGTCGGCAGGTGCGCGGGCATGACATTTCCGCCCACGCTCACCATCGCCGTGAACCTGGCCCGCCGTCCGATCAGCGTGCCATCGACAAGCTTTCCGGCGACCTCGATCATCTCGACGATTCCACGCTATTCGGATCGCCCGAGACCACCTTCAACTGCCCACGCTCGACTGCAATCTCGACGAACTCGGGCTTGTTCTTGAGCCTGACGCTCGTGCCGTCGATCTCCAGGAAGCTGCCCTTACAGACCACGATCCGGCTGACCTTACCGTAGGCGTTCTTCCGAACGAGGCACAGCTCGGCATCCGTGCGCAGACCCCAGTCCCTCTGCACGGCGATCCCCGTCGCCGGCTTGATGCCGAGCGGGTTCTCGACGTCCATGGAGACGAGCAGATCGCGCCGGTTGCCTGTCAGCCGCATCTCGACCGCGGCGCAGTTGTCGGAGTACGTCTCTCCGTCAGCCGTCCGGAGCGCCAGCCTGCGGATCGACTTGATATTGGAACGCTTCTCGTATGGTTCGACGACCGCGACGAACGTCGATGCGAGCGGCGCGTCGGCCGACTGCCTGCGCGTGACGATGCGGGGAATCCACTCCTCGTTGTTCGTGTTGAAGTTCCCCGCCTGGATCCATGCCTCGGCGGAATATGCCTGAGCGCCCTCCGTGAGATCGGTGTAGCGCAGGTGAACGTCCGATCCCTCGGGCAGATACTTGTACCGATCCTCGATGTCCCAGTCCACGCTCCAACCCGGCTTGGGCGACTGATCCACCTGGAAGTTGCGCATAATCGTGCCATAGCCGTAGTCAGGGGCGGGCCGAAGCGTGAGTCCTTCGGTCGTGATCGGCCCGTAGTGGCTGCCCGTGAACTTCGCGTGGTCCTTGCCGCCGACGACTCTGAAGACGTCGAGGACGTATGAGTCCTCGTCCGAGATATCGACCAGCGCCGCCGTCCGCTCGAACTGCTTCCCGCCTATCGGCTGGGGGCCCGAAGCCCGGATCGCGCGGAACTGCTTGCCGTCCGCCCAGAGCGTTGTCACGCCGGAGCCGTTGCCGTGATCGCTGCCGTCTACTACGACCGTGTTGTGGGCTGCCGACTTCCCGTACCACACTGCCTTGGGGGCGCTCCAGCCTCCGTAGTTCACCGGTTTGTAGCCGAAGTCGGGCATCAGATCGAGCCCCTTGGCATACAGCCCGAGCGTCATGTGGTTCGCGTGGCCGTGCCCGCCCCGCGCATCGTAGAGCAGCCAGAGAGCGCGTCCGGTATCGATGTCGCCGGAGCGCAGGATGCCGAGGTGCCACTGCTGCTTGTTCACGCTCCTCTGCTCGGGATACGGTCCGACCCTGGCGACCACCTCGCCGACCTTCTTCCGGAACGCGCTCGGATCATCGGAGAAGAGATCGTATGGCAGGCCGTCGAGCTTCCTGTCATTCATGAGGTAGATCATCTGCACGAAGCCCGTATCGCCGGTGACCTCGTAAAGGTCCCACAGGAGGCTGAACGACGACGGAGCCAGCACGAAGTAGAACACGTTCGAGTTGGCCTGGAAGCCCTTCCAGAAGTCCATTCCGACGTAAGTCTCGACGTTGGCGCCGAACCATCCCGCATCGCCGATCATCGGGTAGTGCCTGCCGAACGACCAGGTATCGATGTGGAAGCGGTACATGTCGCGGATCCTGGGATGGCGCTTGATCAGATCGCTCAGGAACTCTGGATCGAGCCGCGAGAACTGCGCCAGCATGTTCGCTACGCCTCTGATCGTGAAGCATGTGTATCCGGACAGGCCCTTCTCGCCGGTTACGCCGTCAACCACCGTCGCGCGCTGAAGCATCGGGTCGAGGATGGCGTATACCCTGTCCCTGCTCTCCGGCCAGCCGAGCACCGCCTCGACGATGGCGTACATCACGTCGGTCCGGGGGTAGTTCGACTCGACCTTCCGCCGGTTGTTGATAGCGTCGCGGAGGATACGGTCCTCGATGTTCCTGCAGATGTCCTCCACGGATGACTTCGGATTCTCGATCCCGTGCGCCTTCGCCTTGCCGGAGAGGAACTCCACCAGCGGCTTGTCATCCCGGATGCCGTCGAAGATCATGTCGTATCCGAGCGCCAACTCGCGGGTCTCCTCGCATGCGTCATGCCAGACGGAGACATATCCGTGGCCCTGACTGCGTCCGTCGTAGAGATCCGCCTGGCTCATGTAGTCGAACGTCGGATAGAGATCGGCCACACGATCGAGCAATATCGCGGCCTTGTGGGCGTACTTCGGGTCGCCGGTGACTACGTATGCGCTGGATAGGTTGCGTATCCCGCCGAGCACCATCTGCTTCCACTGGCCGTAGATCAGGTATGCGCCGATGAACTGCCACTTCCTGCCGTCCCGGACGAAGCCCGTGCCGTCATCGATGCCGAACGTGTACAGTGGGTCGTTCGGGTCGGGGTGCTCGGTGTTGAAGAGAAGCGACCGATCCGCCCGCGCGGGGTCGAATATGCCGTGCTCGTCGAGGCCGGAGCGGTAGAACTTGCCGAAATCGTTTTTTGGGAAGAGCTCCCTGCATCGCGGACAGCGCATCTTCCACGGGTGGTTGAGCGCATTGACGATCCAGTCGTACATCACGACGTTCTGCTTGCACGAGGGGCAGACACCGTCCGACAGCACGTGCCAGGCGCGGTGGATCGTCGGCCCGAACATCAGGCCCCACAACTCCTCGTCCGACATCTTGACCCACGGCTCCGCGCCCTGAACGATCAGCCTGCGTTGTTCGGACGCCCAGGGATCGCTAGTCATATTCGCCCTGGCCTTCTCGACCATGCTTGCAGGGAAGAACACGCCGGCCTCCTTCGCCCAGGCGGGCAGCGCCGCAATCGATATCAGCGCAACCAGCGCTACGATACTGCTCTTGTTCACGCTCACACTCCTGGCTCACTGTCTACCGGAGCATTCTCCTGATCATGGTCTCAGTCCTGCTCATCCACAGGCAGGAGTGCCACCGCCGACCGGAGAAGGTAATGGCATGAACAAGACTCCGATCCTCAAATCGCTCATAGGATGGTGCATTTTCATGTCGCTGACGACCTCTCCAGGTCACGCCTCGGTCCCCGCGCCGTACACTCCGGTCCAAGCGACCGAAACCGAGTTTCGATGCCTCGGCCGGGCGACGAAGCTCGGCCCGATGCTGCTGCCGACGCAGATCACATCCGCCCGGCGGCAACTGCTATCATCGCCCATTCGCATTGTCGCTGATCAGGCAATGGAAGGGCTCACCGGCTCCGGTCGGTTGATCCGCAACGACGGCAACTCGGCCTCCTGGGAGTGGCGGGGCGAATCGAAGACATTCTATGTTGCCTCGAAGATGACCGCCGACTGCGACGGGTTCTCCTGGTACGAGATCAAGCTCACACCCAAACAGCCCGTCAAGCTCTCCTCGGTACGCCTGGATATCCCACGCAAGGAGCCGACCGCGCGCTACCTCCATGCCGCGGGCTTCGAGTGGGGCGCGCAGACTACTACGGGTCTACCCGAGTACGGCGGCAACTGGACGCACGCCTTCATGCCTTACGTCTGGCTCGGCGACGAGGACAGGGGCCTGGGGTGGTGCGCCGAGTCCGATCAGGGCTGGCAGTTGAGCGAACGGGCGAACGCGCTCCAGGTCAAGACCCAGGGCGACGTGGTAACGTTCGGCGTGAACCTGCTCGATCACGAGGAGACGATCGACTCGCCGATCACGCTCTCGTTCGGCTTGCAGGCGACTCCCGTGAAGCCGGTCTCTTTCGCCTGGCGGGCGAAGGCTCGGATATGCCATTACGTCACCTACGAGAGCGACGACCCGGATGCGAACGGCGTCATCCTGCTCGATATCTACAAGGATGTCGGGGTGAAGACCGTCGTCTACCACGACATGTGGCCGGAGTACTACGGGCAGATCAAACCGGAAAAGGAAGAAGAATTCCGAAAACTGATCGATGAGTGCCACAAGCGCGGGCTGAATTTCCTGGTCTACGTCGGCTACGGCGTCGCCCGGAACGCCCCCGAGATCCAGGGACACCACGACGAGTGGTCGGTCATGCCGCTCATCTCGTGGGAGCCCGACTACAAGCCTGAGTATCGCTCGTTCGATGCCGACTGCGCCCGAAGCGGATGGGGAACGTGGCTGGTGAAGAGCATCGATAAGCTTTTCAACGAATACGACATCGACGGCCTCTACTTCGACGGCACATCAGAGGCATGGAAGTGTCAGAACGAGTTGCACGGTTGCGGATATCGAGACAAGGACGGTAACCTGCACCCGACCTATCCCATGCTCGACGTCCGCAATCTGATGCGCAAGATCGCCGAGGTCGTTCGCAAGCATCGCCCGAACGGCATTCTGGATGTCCACATGTCCGCGAGCCTGACGGTCCCGACGCTCTCCTTCTGTGACAGCTATTGGGACGGCGAGCAGTATCAGATGTACACCAGCGCCGACAATGTCGAGATTCCGCTGGACGCGTTTCGCGCGGAGTTCATGGGTTGGGCTCACGGCCTCGACGCTCAGTTCCTGTGCTATGTGGATAACCCGTTTTCGACCGAGGAAGCGATCGCGCTGGCCTGGCTGCACGGAGTGGAGGTTCGACCCGGCGGCGTTGGGCAGTTGGACTTGGTCAGCCCGATCTGGCGCGCGATGGACCGGTTCGATGCTCCCTCGGCGAAATGGCTTCCTTACTGGAAGGGTTCAGGAGTGACTGCGCACGACAGCTCCGTGAAGGCAAGCGCGTGGGTCAAGGACGGCAAGGCGCTGATCTTTGTCAGCCATCTCAAGCGCGAGCCGCTGACAACTACGCTCCGTCTGGACTGCCGCAAGCTTGGTCTGAAGCAGTCGGGTCTTACCGCCGTCGATGCGCTCAGCGGAGAGGCCCTGAAGGTAGAAGGAAGCTCTGTGCCCATCGACTTCAGTGGCATGACCTACCGCCTGATCGAGCTCAGGTAGCAAGCGCAGATCTTCGGAATCGAACCGTAGGGAACGCTCGCCGTCGCGTTCCGTGGGTGGAAACCTGCGACCAACGGAACGGGACAGCGTCCGTTCCCTATAACTACATGTGCTCTACGCCGGCTTGTCTTCCTCGAACACGGTCATGCCGTAAAGCCGCGCAAGGTTGATCACCTGCCTGCGCCAGTCGCCGAACACAGTCACGCGGTGCCAGCCCATGCTCCAGTTGTCGAGGATCGCCTGTGCGTTCGTTTTGGCCGCCAGCTTCGTTCGGCAGGCCTTCGCCTCGTCCACGTTGCGCGTCGTCTTCCCGGTATGCAGGACGATCTTCTTGCTCCAGACGTCGAGTTCGAGGGTCGTGACCGGCTCGTTCACCGGCATGAGCGACTGGACCGAGGCTCCCTGGCGGTCCTCCGCATGGGATCGGATGATGTAAGGGTTTGCCTTGCCCTTCGGACCGAACATGCGGTTCGAGCAGACGCAGTGGGCGTAGATGATCTCGTCCTTCGAGGTATCGATGACCGGATCGGAGACGAAACCCGGCCGTCCGGTCATGTAGCGCATGATGAGCTGAGTGCAGGTCGATGCCAGATCGCCCTCACAGACACCCGTGCCGCCGTCGTTGTTGAACTGGAAGAAGCTGAGGCACGGATATGCGGTCACGCGGCCGGTGTAGAACATGCCGAGGCAATCCATGCTCACCGCATCGGCCCTCTTGTCCGCGCACGCCTTGCTCAGGGCCATGTACATCCTGCCCGACTTGATCAGCTCTTCCCTCGACGGCTCGACGACCTTCTTCGCCTGGCTGATCCACATATCGGCCCACTCGGCGGCTTCCTTCTCGTCGGCCTTGGCGTAGTAGGACGCGATCTCATCGGCGCCCATCTTGATAACGGTAGACCCAAGGATCTCTTTGATCTTCCCGGTCGGCGCGGTGATGTCGTAATCGACGACATCGAGGATGCGCGACTCCTTCATCGAGCGGATCACCGTGAAGAGGTTCGCGGCATCAGCCACGTCCCTGATGTCGGATGAGCTCACGACCGCCACGGGGAGCTTCTCCCGCCGCGCCGCTCCACTTACGATCAGGATCTCGCCGGAGCCTGCGTAGAGATCATCCACCAGGACCACGGGCTTGCCGCAGCGCATGATCCTGTCGGGCGCCCGTGACCAGATGCCGATGGCGTAGACGAGGAATCCGTCCACGTCCGGCAGTTCCTCAACTATGGCGTCGGCCTCGGCGGCATTATGCGCGGTCCTGACTGTGAAATCCACCTGCGGGCACGCGGCCGTGAGCTTGGAGGTAAGCTCCTTCGCCCGGCCATCGTAGTCATAGTCCTTTGTCGGCCAGGTGGCATTTCCCGACGGAACGTGGCAGAACACCAATCCGACCTTCGCCCTGGACTTGGGGAAGATCGGCGTCCGGCTGATCGGCCCGGCGTGGGACATCGACTCGGTCAGCGGTATGAGCGACAGGCATGCGAGCGTTCCGCCCGCCGCCTGGAGGAAACTCCGGCGGTTCATCATGCAGCGACACGGCTTGTCCATGGGTAACGACCTCCCGCACCAGCGATCATCTGGTTTCACGTTCGACGCAGGCCTGCGCGAGTCCTTGTGGAGCGCGGAAGCTCGGCAGACTTCGCTTCTGCGCTCCAAGGCCTTTACCGCCGGTGCCGCATCTGGTAGAATTGGCGCGGACAACTCACTTACCGATAGCTTCTGGAGGTTCACATGGCAAGCGGACTGAAGTTCGTCGCATTCGATCTCGGCGCGGAGAGCGGTCGGTCGGTACTCGGGGTGCTTGATGACGGCAAGCTAAGCCTGACCGAGACCCATCGCTGGCTGAGCACGCCTGTCTGGGTGGGGAACAGCCTGTATTGGGACGTGCTCCGTCTCTTTAGCGAGATGAAACAGGGACTGCGGGCAATCGTTCAGGATCACGGCAAGGATATCGCCGGCGCGGGAATCGACACCTGGGGCGTTGACTTCGGACTCCTTGGACCTGATGACATCCTGATCGAGAATCCGCACTCCTACCGTGATCCCCGGACCGACGGGATGATCGAGGAGGCCGAGAAGATCGTCCCGAAGAGTGAGATCTACGACCAGACCGGCATCCAGTTCATGCAGCTCAACTCGCTGTTCCAGTTGTTCGCCGTCTCCCGAAGCCATCCGTGGATACTCGACACCGCACGGACGATGCTGATGATGCCGGACCTGCTCAACTTCTGGTTCACCGGCGTCAAGGCCAATGAATTCACCGACGCGACCACAACTCAGTTCTACAACCCACGCACCGGCGGATGGGCGAAGTCGATGCTCGAGAAGCTCGGCATTCCGACCCACTTCCTGAGCGCCGATATCATCCCTCCGGGCACCGTACTCGGCGATATGCGGCAGTCCGTGGCGCAGGAGATCGACTCAGATGCGATCACGTTCATCGCTCCGGCGACTCATGACACCGGCTCCGCCGTGGCCGCCGTTCCGTGCCTGGACGAATCCTACGCCTACATCTCCTCCGGCACGTGGTCCCTCATGGGCATCGAGTCGAAGCAGCCGATCATCAACGAGACGACCCGTGAACTGAACTTCACCAACGAGGGTGGGGTGGCAGGCACCTTCCGCGTGCTGAGGAACATCATGGGCCTCTGGCTTGTCCAGGAGTGCCGGCGCACGTGGCAGAAGGAGGGCAAAGACTACTCGTACGCGGAGTTGACCGACTTGGCCGCCGCCGCCGAGCCGTTCAGGTCGCTGGTCGATCCGGACGACCAGTCGTTCCTCCATCCCGGCGACATGCCCGCCCGCATACGCGAGTTCTGCAAGCGGACGAACCAGCCTGTCCCGGAGGACGTCGGCTCCGTCGTGCGGACCGCGCTCGACAGTCTCGCCCTGAAGTATCGGTGGGTGCTCGAGCGGCTGGAGATGCTGACGGGGCACAGGCTCGATCGCGTGCACATGGTCGGTGGAGGCACGCAGAACAAGCTCCTCTGCCAACTCGCCGCCAACGCGATGCGCCGCCCGGTGGTCGCCGGACCGATCGAGGCAACGGCGATCGGCAACATCATCGTTCAGGCGATCGCGCTCGGACACGTGGGTTCGCTGGAACAGGGCAGAGAGATAGTGCGCAACTCGTTCGAAATGATCACCTACGAGCCGAAGCCGGAAGGTGCGATCGAGGATGCCTATGCGAGGTTCAAAGGGCTGCTGGGGGGATGAGTGAAGAGTGAGGAGTGAGGAGTGAAGGCTGAGGAGTGAGGAGGCCGTCAGCCCTGAGTGATGCGCAGCATCGTATCGAAGGGCGGCCTTGCTCCACTAACCTTGGACTAGTCGCGACCGTCCTTCGATACGCTTCGCTACTCAGGACTAGCGGGTTCCTATGTCCCGGGAGATCTACCCCGCCAGCCATGAGTAGTCCTGCACTCCGAGTTCACCGACTAGCGGGTTCCTATGTCCCGGCAAACAACCACCGTCAGCCCTGAGTAGTCCTGGACTCCGAGCTCACGCAGTGCGAGGAGTTCAGGACGTATCGAAGGGCGGCCTCGTTCCACGAAACCCCTGGCTAACCCTGACCGTCCTTCAATACGCTTCGCCACTCAGGACTGGACGGTTTTCACTCTTCACTCTTCACTCGTCACTCATCACTCCTCACTCTACCTCTCCAGCCAGGATCGTGGGCGCATCTCTGTCGGCAGGATTTCGCTCTTCTGGATGAGGCTCGCCGGGTAGTAGATGGTCGCATTTCCGTTGGCTGACACGGCCTGCGAGGAAGTGCTGCCCGAGACGAGTCCGCCGCGGATGGTCCCGTTGCCGCTGATCTGTATGCCGCCTCTGGCGGCGTAGATCAGGCCCATGAGCGATGCGTCGGCGTTGCCGGTGAGCTTGATTGCCTGTGTCGCGTGTGTGGACAGGCTGACGATCGCGGTCTTTTCAGGATCTCCGGTCACGCGGTAGATCCCGTTGCCGCTCTGCGTGAACGTGCCCGCCGTGATGAGAGTCGCGGCGTTGTTGATTACCCCGTTACCTGATACGGAGACGTTCCCCGTCACGTAGACCTTCCCGCTGCCCACGATGTTCAGTACCGCGTTGGCCGACAGACTGATGTCTCCATCGATGTAGATCGGCGCAGTTATCGTCAGGGTCTTCTTGCCGCTGAGGTTGATCTCCCCACGCGATCCGCCTGCCTGCGCCTCACTCCGCCATCCATCCGCCATCGACTGAATCTGCGTCGAGCTCGGGAAGCGCAGCGTCGGCCCGCCGCTCTGTCCTTGTGGGTAGTCAGCATCGTAACAGTGCACGTTGGGCGAGGATGTGACCGTGCCGCCGGCGATGATGCTGCCATCGACGTTCGAGTTCCCCGTCATGGTGATGTTCTCGTTAGCTCGCACGTGGGCTTGGTGTTCGGAAGATGGGATGGTATGGGTGGAGGCGTTCCCGGTAAGGGAGACACCACCGTTGCTCACGATAGCCCCATCCGGGAGTATCGCCTCGGCGGATCGGGACATTACGATCTCGACCGTGCGCGAGCCGCCGGCATCGAGTGTCCCTACCGACCGGATGAGCAGATTGCCGCCGGAGATCGGAGTCACCGTGGTGGTGAAACTGCCGTCGCCGAAATCGACAGGCCCGCCGGTTCCCGCGTAGGATGGCGACTGGCGGACCTGCAGGATCGTGTACTCGGCCCCGGCCTCTGCTATCGAGAGAGCCTCCGCGCCGTTGACGACCTTGCGCGAGCATTGGATGCGGTCGACCGCCAGTGTGGTGACCGAGAGGCTGACGATCAGCGCGAGCAGCACCACGATCAGGCATACCAGGCTCACGGACCCCTCTTCGTATTTGCGATCATCATGTCTTGTGCGCTGGTTCATGCCTGTCATCTCCTGTTTCGCAGCCGAATCGTCGAATCGAGCACGGAGCATTGATCCTCATCCGCTTCGTCAGCCCGGCACGTCAGCCGCACCGTGATCATATGCGCGTCGGCGAGCGCAGATGCGTCGGCCGGAGATACGGGATAGATCACCTCGATGACCGACCCGGACACCGGCGCGCCCGCGAATGTGATCGTCTGCGCTCCCGTACTCAGAGAGTATCCGCTCGTCAGCAGGACGCCGTTGATCCTTACCGACGGAGCGCCCGACCACGGATGCGATATGCTGAAGGTCTGTGCGGCTCCGTTGCCGTCGAACACATCCAGGCAGTGATATGTCAGTGCGATGTTGTCCACGTTCCGGGCGAGGATACGCTGGGTCTCGTTGGTCCTGCTCCCGGCCGACGCCCAGACGCTCCGTATCAGACGCCGCTCTAGGCGATCGATCTCATAGGCAATGTAATCGAAACTACCGTCGATGACGCCGTGAGCGTTGTATGACGGCGCTTTGAGGACGACGGCGGACGGCAGGGTAGCAACGCCTCCGTAGGACGATACGACCTGACTTGCCGCCCGGATATCCCTGGTCAGATACTCCATCGCAAGTTCCGATGACCGGATGGCGGCGGACTTGAGGTGTTGCGTGCGGTAGCTCCTGAAGCTGGCGGTGTAGACCGTAACCGCCAGGAATAGAGCCATCGAAGCGATGAATGCTGCGACCACAGCCTCGATCACGGTGAAGCCCGATTGTCGGGATCTGCGAACCATAGTTCCCTCCGTCACGATCCGATCCCGTCCTCGGCGATGAGCGTGGTCATCGTCAGCGACTTGTCTCTGTTCGATGGCTTGCTCGTCCATGTGACGGTCACAGTGACCTGCTTGGCGCCTGGAGCCGGGCCGTAGTCGGCGATCGTCAGCGTGCCCGCGCCGTCAGCGAGGTTCGCCAACTGGGGGACCGATCCGATAAAGGGCGCGTCGATGCGATTGGTGAGGCCGCTCACTTCCATGCTGCGCAGGATCTCGATCTCCTGGCGGGCGGCATTGGCCGCTATCGTGTAGTCGGAGGCCGTGCTGTTGGCGGACGCGCACGTGGTGATGAGCGAAAACGCGGCGGACGCGCCGAGTGCCGTCACGAAGACTGCGATCATGAGATCGATCAGACTGATACCCCTCGATCGTCTGCGGTGGCGCTTCCCGCATGCGGCAGGAAATAGTCGAGTATCGAGCATCCGAGCCTCCTTTCCTCTACATTATTATGGCTCCAAACCGCGCCGTTCTTTAGTGAGGCGGAGAGACGGTGTCAGTGCAGAAAAAACCAGATATCAAGCCGAGAAATCGCGCTTCATGGCTAAAGAGAACCGCAGCTTTCCCGATAATTGTCTTGGTAACTGCAGCCCACTAAGGCTGTGGTAACGTTTACATTGCAGCCTGACGATACCAGCCCGAGGAGCCGCGCCCTTGTTCACACTAAGAGACAAGAATGCGAAACACCTGGAAGACCTATCGAATCAGATACTCAGTACCATCTGGCGATCAAACCCCATATGGGCGACCGTCCTGGGAGTTCGAGAGTACGACAACACCCTCGGGGACGCCTCAGGATCCGCGATCAGCGCTCACTGTAGATCCCTGAGAAGCTGCGTAGAGGCTCTGCAGACACAGATCGACCCCTCGCTCCTCGACGCCGATCAGGAGATGAACCGCCGGACCGCCATGGCGCTCGCAAACAGCTACCTGATCATGTTTGAGCAGCAGCGCTACTGGGAGATCGATCCGAGCGTCTACTCATCCCAGGCTGTATGGGCTTGCCAGGGCCTTCTGATGAGGAACCCCGAGTCGCCGCAGGAGATGCTGCCGCCCATCCTCAGCAGGATGCGCGAGATACCCGAGATGCTCTCAGCCGGCAGGGCGAACATCCGCAATCCGGCGCAGGTCTTCGTTCAGTTGGCCTTTGTCATGAACCGTCAGGCGATATCCTTCTTCCGCAACGACTTGCCTGCGATCGCCGAGGGGAGTCCTTTGTCGAGCGAGATACGATCATCTGGTGAGAGGATCATCAAGGCGCTGGAGGACTACGACGAGTGGCTTCGGAGTGACGTGATGCCGTTCGCAAACGGCGACTTCGGGATCGGCAAAGCGGCCTACGAGCGGATGCTCACCGATGAGTACTGCCTGACCTGTACGTCGAGCGATCTGGTATCGATGGCAGAGAGCATTCTGGCTGAGACTCAGTGCAGGATCGCCGAGGCGGCGCGCGCCATCGACCCGTCCGTTACGTGGGTGGAGCTCATAGCACGCCTGAAGCAGGAGCACCCGCCGAAGGACGGCATCGTAGATGCCTATCGCCAGGCCTTCGAGTCCGCCAGGGACTTCGTCCTGGAGCACGATCTCGCCACACTGCCGGATGATGCTACTCTGACCGTGGGCATCACGCCGGAAGTCGAGCGCAGCGTCCTGCCTTACGCAGCATACTTCCCTCCGGCGCCGTTCGGCGAGAGCAAGCGCGGGAGCATCTGGGTGACCCCCATAGAGGACAGCTCATCGGAGGAACAGCAGCAGGCGCAGCTTCTGGAGCACTGCATCTATTCCATACCGGTCCTGGCGCTCCACGAGGGCATTCCGGGCCATCATCTCCAGCTCACCAGGGCGATGGAATCGCCGCACCTAGTGCGCAGACAGATGCTCAGCAGCCTTCTCATGGAGGGATGGGCTCTGTACTGCGAGCAGTTGATGCGGGAACAGGGCTACTACAACGATCCCCGCATTGAACTGTTCCAGCTAAAGGACATGATCTGGCGCGCGTGTCGGGTGATCATCGACGTCGGTCTGCACACCGGCGGCATGACGCTAGACGAGGCTGTTCGGATGCTGGTAGACAGAGTGTGCATCGAGGAGAGCGTCGCCGCCGCCGAGGTCAAGCGCTACGCCATGAGCCCGACTCAGCCGATGACTTATCTCGTCGGCAAGCTGATGCTCCTGGACCTGCGGGACCGCATGGAGCGCAGACTCGGCAGCCGGTTCAACCTGAAGAGCTTCCACGATGAGTTCCTCAGCTTCGGATCCGTCCCGCCGACGCTGATCATCGAGAGAATGACCGGCGATGGCGCGTGCAAGCAGCCGGAGGTCCGACTCCGCCGTTCTGCTTGAGCCGCGGCGGAGTTGGCCTGCCTACTTGAGGCATCTCCGGATTCGGCGGAGCAGACGTCCCGGCGCGGTCAACACGACCGATGTGTTCATCAGCAGTCTGAACGTGGGGTCACGGAATACGTATCCGCTGCCCAGCTTCTTGTCGCGCAGCAGTCCGTCGGCTCTGACCTTCTCGATCATCGGCGTGCCGCTGTACAAGTTCAGCCGCGTCATGAACCCGGATGACAGCGGGGTCGGCTTGTCCGCGAGTTGCAGATCCTTGACGAACTTGATGTTCTGCAGTACCTCATCCACCGTCACGTACGGATCGATCATGATGAAACCGGCGTGGAAGTCCAGTCCAAGGCTCCTGACAATCTCGATCGCGCGACGGTTCTGCTCGACGGTAGTGCGCTTGTTGTACGTGTCGAGCTGACGCTGTACCCCCGACTCAACGCCGAGGAAAACCCTGAACAGACCGACCGATTTCAACTCGGAGAGTATCTCCTCGTCGATCTCATCCACTCGGCCCTCGATGGTGAAGCGCCAATCGAGATTCCGGTTTTTCACCGCAGCGATGAACTCTCTCACGTGCTCTCGGCCCTTCTCTCCAGGGCCGATGAAGTTGTCATCCGCGAACACGAATTCCCTGATGCCGGTGGATGCGATCACCGCCTCCACCTCGTCGAGGACGTTGTCCGGGCTTCGGAAACGGGGCGCTTTCTGTCCCGACAGCGCGTAGAAGCTGTGGATCGAGCAGAACGCGCATCGGTGGTAGCATCCTCGGCTGCGGAGTATCATCGCCGGCAGTTCGAATTCCGAGCTGGCGAGTTCGTCGCGCGCCGGGAACGGGAGAGTGTCGAGATCGGCCACGGGTGGGGGCAGGGGATTGAGGACGGGCTTGCCGTCCTTGAGGTAGGCGATTCCGGGTACGTCTCGCCAGTCTTTTCCCTGCTCGAGGCGGTCGAACACCTCGGCGGCCACCGTCTCACCTTCTCCGCGGACCACGAAGTCGATCTCCGGGCACACGGGCAGCAGTCTCTCGGCTATGAATGTCGGCAGGTAGCCGCCCGCAGTGATCACGGCGTTCTTTCTGCGTCTGCGGATCTTTCGCGCCAGGGTTACCAGCGTGCGCTTGTGCACGTCATACGCGGTGATCGCCAGGCAGTCGAAGTCCCGAGCGAGCACCTGATCGATCGTCTCGGAGAGCTTCAGTCCGCGTATGTATGCATCGAACAACTCGACGTGGTGCCCCTGGTTTCGGAGAACCGCTGTGATGTAGCCGAGACCAAGGGCCTCTGTACGGCGGATCGGAGGTTCCTCGCCGTCAACAGGTGGGTGAAGCAGCAGGATTCTCATCGTCTCTGTCCTCCATATGGTTAGTCCGGGCCGGATGCCCAAGTGCCAGGTTGCAGGGTAAGACGAACAACGCTGCAATCTGACACCATTATACCAGAGAATTAGCGATATCAACTCTTTTTATTGGACGGTCGGTTGATATGTAATCGTGCATGCCTGAGTTTCCGTCACCCATGCTGCCGCTGCTCACTGGTCGCCGTACCCGCGGCTGTGGTAAACTGTGTCCATGAGACCGGACCAGTCAGGCGGATCGGCGTCCGAGAATCCCGCGCCGATATCGCGACAATTCGACGAGATCGCATTCCTCTACGACGAGTTGATGGTCGGAGTGCCGTACTCCGCGTGGGTCAACTACGTCGAACGCATCCTGCACCGCATGGGACGCCGCACCGAGTCCTTCGTTGACCGAAAGATGCGCGTCCTCGATCTCTGCTGCGGCACGGGAAGCGCCGGCATCCTGATGGCCGAGAGGGGCTACGACGTCACCGGCATCGATATCTCGGCGGAGATGATCGAGGCCGCCCGCCGTAAGGCGCGGTGCGCAGGCCGGCGGATCGACTTCCATGTGGGCGACGCGTCGGCGTTCTCGATCCCCGGGAAGTTCGATCTCGCGATCTCGCTCTTCGACAGCTTGAACTACATCCTCGATGCCAGCAGGCTCCAGCAGGCGTTCCACCGTGTCTCCGCGCACCTGGAGCAGGATGGGTTGTTCATTTTCGACATGAACACCGAGTTCGCGCTCGCGGCAGGATTCTTCGATCAGAGCAACGCCGCCACCAGAGGCCCGGTCGTCTACGACTGGAAGAGCTCCTACAACGCGATGACTCGCATATGCCGGATCGCCATGAAGTTCATCTACCGCCGGGAGACGCCTCCCCGGGAGGTCGAGCTCGTACACTATCAGCGGGCCTATGATGTGGAGGAGGTCTGTGAGATGCTCCGAACCTCGGGGTTCGAGGTCCACGCGGTCTACGATGGATACACCTTCCATCCGGCGACGCGTCGGAGCGATCGGGTATTTTTCGTTGCCAGAAAAGCCTGATCGGGCGTTGTTGATGCATTTCCCTTTGTGCTATAATGCCGTTAACTCACCTGTACCATGCGCTTGCATGTCGATACAGGCCGGGGTTCGCACTGATACGGGTGTCCGGACATGTCAATCGCTGACAACCTGCTCCGCGTCCGAGAGCGCATAGCCGCCGCCGCCCAACGCGTCGGCAGGAATCCCCACGACGTTACCCTTGTCGCCGTCACCAAGACGGTCGATGCTGCCGTGATCCTGGAGGCAATCGCAGCCGGAGTCACCGATATCGGCGAGAACTACGTCCAGGACTCGCTGGAGAAGCACAATGTCATCGGCGACCGCATCCGCTGGCACATGATCGGCCATCTGCAGCGCAACAAGGCGGGGCGCGCCGTGCGGATCTTCGACCTCATCCAGAGCGTCGACAGCCTCTCGCTCGCGCAGGAGATCGGCAAGCGCGCATCCTCGATGGGGAAGGTCCAGGAAGTGCTCATCGAGGTCAATATCTCCGGCGAGGAGTCGAAGACCGGCGTCCACCCCGACGAGGCGCTCGAACTGGCGGGGAACTCCGCTCAGGTTGCCGGCGTAAAGGTGCTAGGGATGATGGGCATCGCGCCGTTCACGGATGACGCGGCCGCGGTTCGCCGCTCGTTCGCATTGCTCAGGAATCTCTGGGACGCTCTGCCCGATGAGAACCGCCGGTGGCTCTCGATGGGCATGACGTCGGACTTCGAGGCGGCGATCGAGGAAGGCTCGAACATGGTTCGCGTCGGCACCGCGATCTTCGGCCCCAGACGCTGATATCCCTGCTGCGGGAGACAAGGCATTCTCCGCGGCATATGAAGAACACGCTTACGATCATTTCCACCGATTAGACGGTCGGTTGCAGAGGAAGAAGGAGGGCTCGCGATGAACAATCATATGTCCACAGACGATCTCGAGCAGAAAGGCCTGTTGACCAGGGTCAAGGGCTGGATCGGAATCTCCGAGGTCGAAGAGGACGAGTACGAAGACGACGGCCACATGGGCGAGGATGCCCGGAGGCGGCCGGTCACTTTTCGGCTCCACACGAACACGCAGAGAGTGAACCACGTGTCCATCAGGCTGCCCATGACATTCGAGGATGCGCGCCTGGCCGCCGACGGCCTCAAGGAGGGACGGCAGCAGATCGTCAACCTCGAGAAGACGCCCCAGGAGATGTCCGAGCGCATCATCGACTTCCTGAACGGTGTCACCTACGCGCTGAACGGCTTCGTCGAGAAGGTGGGCGACCGCGTGTACCTGTTCGCGCCGAGCAACGTCGTGATCGAGGTGCCTGAGGACATGCGCAAAGTCAGCACCAACCTCTTCGAGTAAGGGCGACCTCTGTTACGACCGCAACCTGTCGCAGGAGCGGACTCCGATCCGCGAAACCACGTATCGCAGATCGGAGTCCGCTCCTGCAATCGCCCGACTATGGGGGACATCAATGGCGCTTCAGGACAAGAAGATCGGTTTCATCGGCGCAGGGATGATGGCCGAGGCCATCGCGCGCGGCCTGCTCAAAGTCGGCGTGAGCCCCGATGCCATGTCGGCATCCGATCCCGACGAGTGCAGACGCCGCGTCTTCTGCGAGATGGGCATCCGGTGCACCGATGATAATCGGTCGGTCGCCGAGTCCGTCGACATCCTGCTGCTGGCCGTCAAGCCCTTCCTCATACACCAGGTCCTCGAAGGCCTCGCCCATGTCATCAAGCCTCACCAGTTGGTGATCTCCATCGCGGCCGGGATCACCACCGGCTCCATCGAGTCCGTGATCGAGACCGACGCCCCCGTTGTCCGGGTGATGCCGAATACCCCGGCCCTCCTCGGTGAGGGCGCGAGCGGCATCGCACCCGGCAAGCATGCCGCTCCCGAACACCTGGCGCTCGCTGCGGAGGTCCTCGGCGCGTGCGGCAAGGTCGTTCAGGTCACCGAGGACAAGCTCGACGCGGTTACCGGCCTGAGCGGAAGCGGCCCGGCATACGTCTACATGTTCATCGAAGCCCTCACGTCCGGCGGAGTCCGCATGGGGCTCCCGCGCGACGCGGCCCTCACTCTCGCCGCCCAGACCGTCCTCGGCGCGGCGAAGATGGTGATCGAGACCGGCGAGCACCCAGCCGTCCTCCGCGACAAAGTCACGACTCCCGGCGGCACGACGATCGAGGCGATCACCGCCCTGGAGAAGGGCGGGCTCCGGTCCGCCGTGATGGATGCGGTTACCGTGGCTACGTACAAGTCGAAGGAGATCGGCAGATCGTCGAAGAGTTGATCGTCCGGTCTTCTGTGGCGGCTCAGCCTGGATTTCGATATAATGGATGTGCATGTTGTCCCCCGGCCTGACCCCATCAGGTCGGGGGATTTTGCTAGGCGGATTGCCGCCCGCAATCCGTGGGGATATCTATCCCCGGAGGTAACGCATGACTCCAATGCTGCTGTTCCTGATCAACAAGGCAATAGACATATACTGGATACTCATTCTGGTGAGCGTCATTCTGTCCTGGGTGCCCGATGTGCGCAGCCGGTACCGCGAGTTCAGCCTGTTCCTCGACCGGATCACCGAGCCCGCATTCAGGCCGTTCCGGCGGCTGCTCTCGCCGTACAGGACCGGCGGACTCGATCTGTCGCCGATGATGGCGCTGATCGCACTCAGCATCATTCGGCAGATTCTGAACGGGCTGCTGATACGCATGATGTAGTGATCGTGCCGCTGCGCCTCCCATGCGCGATCCCTGACGGCTCCGCCGTCAATCCAGTCGGCGGCAGAGCCGCCTGCGATCCGTGCTAGAGGCCGGCGCATCGCAGATATGTGAGAGGGCGCGGCCACGACGGGACCACCGACGATGGAACTCGAAAACCGACCGACCGAAGACTCCGAGCAGGGCAGGGGGTACCCACAGGGCAGGTTCAAACTGCTCCTCGTCCTGCTCGTCGCCATCCTGATCGTCCTCGGCCTCGCCCAATTCACGGAGACCCGCGCCGTTGAGCCGTCCGGAGACTCCGAGACCGCGCTCCAGGGCGATGTCGCCGCAAAGACCGCCTATCTCTACACCCACCGGTTCCCCGCATTCCGGTCGCAGACCCGGCAGTACGTCGATCTGGCGTTTCTCCGATACGAGCAGGCCGCTCGGGAGGGCGCGACTCCGGGGATCTACCGGCGGCTGATCATCCTGAGTCACGAGTTTGACCGCAGGAATACGCCGCGCAATATCGCTCGGCTGGACGGCCTGGAGGTTGACAAGCCGCAGCGGTCCGACCTGTCCCGTGAGGTGGCGATGTGGCGGACGATCTACCTCAGCAGCAGAGCGCTGAGTCGCAGCGAATCGGACGACTACGCCGGGCGCATCCGGCAACTCGACCTCGGCTGGTACGAGCATGTCGCGCTCAATCACCTCTACAGCCGCGCGGACCTCGCGGAGCAGGCGCGGGCGGAGATGAACCTGGCCGCCGACGATGCGATGCGGACGCTGGTGCTGCTGGTGGTCGTGGTCGTAGTGATCTTCGGGCTCGGAGTGGCCGGCCTCGGACTGCTCATCTGGTATCTCGGTAAGCGGCGGAAGGGCGAGGGGAGCGCGGACCTCCCATCCTCGACCGACGATCCGGTCCGGCGCTCGATGGTCGCCGGATACCTCCTGGAGGCCTTCATCGCCTACATGCTGGCGATCATCGCGGTGCAGTTGCTCGGCGGGATGATCCTCAATGCCGTGGACATCACCTTCAGCGCGATGGGCGAGGTGATCGCCACCGTCGCCGTGTACGTGCTCTCCGGGCTCCTCGCGCTGTCGATCCTATCCGAGCGCCTCCGCTCGTGCGGATGGACCTGGGCGGACATCGGCCTCCGGTCGAGGCAGCCGTTCATGGACGTGGTCTGGGGGATCGGGGCATATGCCGCCGCGCTCCCGCTCGTGGTCATCACCGCGCTAATCGTGCAGTGGATCAGCCGGTACATCCCGTCGCCGGACAACCCGATCGTCCCGCTCTTCATCGAGTCGGATTCCTGGCCCGCCAAGGTGGTGCTTTTCCTGCTTGCGGCGGTGGCGGCGCCGTTCTTCGAGGAACTCTTCTTCCGAGGCGTGCTCTTCAGCAGTCTGCGCGCGAAATGGGGAGTCGCCGCGGGCGTCATCGCGTCGGCCGCAATCTTCGGCGCGGTGCATCCGCTCCCGATCGGCCTGCTCCCGATACTTGTGCTCGGCGCGGTATTTGCGGTAGTATTCCATGAGCGCGGATCGCTCCTGCCGAGCATGGTCGCCCATGCCTGCAACAACGCGGTCGCGTTCGCTCTGTTGCTCATTCTGACGGGTTAGCAGGCGTAGGTAACGGCCGACGTCCGGCATACCACCGTAGGGAACGGGCGCTGTCCCGCTCCGCCGGTTGTAGATCTCCGACGACGGAACGCGACGGCGAGCGTTCCCTGCATGAGATACCCCGGGGCCTAGGTAGGTAGGGAACGGACGCTGTCCCGTTCCGTGGCTGTAGGTCTGCGCCAACGCGTGGCACCCATCGTACGGAACACCACAGCAGGCATTCCCGACAGGTTCCGGCCTGGAGGAGCACTCCAAGGAAACATGAGTCCCTTAACCATAGGAATCGTCCTCGCGGTATACGCGCTCATATTGTGGATAATGGTCGCAATGGTCTGGCAGCGCGGCTACCGGGAGTGGAAGGCCAACCGCCCGGAGAAGCTCCGGGAGACGCGCGCGCGGGTCATGGACCGCCGCCGGGATGAGAGTCCCGAGCGGTACTTCCTCACCCTGGAGCACGACGGCCGGCAGCAGGAGTTCGAGGTCGCAGAGGCGGTCTACACCGCCTCCCGCGTCGGCCAGACGGGCACGCTCTACCTCCGCGGCGGCAAGTTCGAGGACTTCGAGCCCCACCCCGAGGCCGATGGCTGGGACGAGATCTACGATCGGATGGTGAGGAAGTGAGTCAGTATATCAGTGTCTCAGTTAGTCAGTGTGTTAGTGCGTCAGTATGTCAATATATCAGTATGTCAGTTCATCAGTCCAGACTGACCAACTGACCAACTGACTAACTAACCAACCAACTATGCATGCATCACTCCGCGTCCGAATCAACCCTCGCAGTTCGCGCAACCAGGTCACCGGTTGGGCGGACGGCGTGCTGCACGTCAAGCTCACCGCCCCGCCGGTCGAAGGGGCCGCGAACAAGGCCGCCGTCGAGTTCCTCGCCGACCTCCTCGGCGTGAAGAAGTCGCAGATCACCCTCACCTCCGGCAAGACCAGCCGCGACAAGACCTTCGAGATCACCGGCCTCAGCGAGGATGAACTCAATCAGCGGCTGAGCGCATTGTCCTGATCCGCTCGGTACTTCCATCGCATCCCTCCCAGCAGCAAACCGCTTCCTGCGCGGTGAACACTTCTGCAAATGAAGAACATCCTCTACTGTGGCGATGGCCTTCAGGTCCGCACGATCAAGGAACTCCTGGAAGGCGAGGAGTTCGACTTCCCCAAGGGCTACTCCCTCCGCTCCTCCACCGCGGGCAAGAAGCTCGTCCGCGAGGGCGAGCAGGGCGACCTCGGGTTCTAGTCACAGTCACAGCAACCCGCTAGTCCTGAGTAGCGAAGCGTATCGAAGGACGGTCGGGGCTAGTCAGCGGTCGTGCAACTAGGCCGCCCTTCGATACGTCCTGAACTCCGACTACACTGAGTAGCAGCGCGTATCGAAGTGCAGTCGGAGTTGCGGACTACTCAGGGCTGACGGGGTGGGTTTCCCGGGACATAGAACCCCACGTGATTGGCCCACTCCGTTCGTGCGGATTTGCAATCCAGCACGTGACTGGCAAAGGGGGGATCTGTGATCCCCCACCCACCGGACGGCATCACAGATGGCGGCATTGCCCCCGGGTGCGGGATTCCAAATCCGCACCAACGTCGGTGGCCCGGCACCCTCGTCCCTCCGCCGTCCCCCGTCCCCGCGTCCATCGAAGCCCGACCCGTCTCCCTGCCGCACTCCGGTGTCATGGGGGAGCCCCGCCGTGTCACCGGAGAGCCCCGAATTCCTAGCAGAGACTGACCTCTTCGCTCGCGGGTCGTATTGCCTCTCAGCCGGCTGTCGATGCGTCTCTCCGCCCGGCGCCGGTGTCGCACCCCTGTACTTCTCACAGCTACGACAACAACCATCCGGCATATTCGGCCCAAAGATCGAATCGCCAAACAGCCATAGGGTAGGGTGTTCGCGATCCCGCCCCAGTCGGTGGAGGCCGACCTCGTGTCCTCGGTGGGCGCATATTCATTCGCGGGTGACGACGCTTGGCTGATGATCCGCCGGCCACGTGGGACCTCGGTTGAAATCGCGCCTGCGAACTGCACGAAGTGTGCCTTCGGACACCAGGCCGGCGGGGTTCCGCCCATCAACACCGAACGCCTCCCACCCACAAAGGGATTCCCGACGCTCTCCGCTAATCTCTACCGTGACCGGTCTCCCCGCGAGAGGTGACGTCCCTTGTTCCGGCGCGACCAGCCCAATGAGCCCGAGCAGTTGATCGACGCGGTGATCACCGACATCCGACGCCGCCTCACCGAGGCGCGAGTCCGGATGCTCGCACGCCGAAATACCAGGGCCGCGTCCTCCATCTCCCGATCCCCATCCGCGCCCGCCGACCCACGTGGATCCGCCGGAGCCCGATCCCCCGGCGACAGGAGGCGTCGAGGGATCAGACGCCGTTGCCCGATTCCCTGACGACTCCTGTGTCGGGAGGTGAAACGCCGCAGCGGGCGTTCCCTACGCGTGCCGACAACCGCTCTTGACGCGATCGCAGCCGCGCGGTAGTATGTTTGCAGAAATACCCCCTGGGGTATATAACTGCTGAGGTGACGCCATGCAGGAGAGAGACGAGATGTGCGCGGACCTGGTGAAGAGGCTCCGGAGGATCGAGGGGCAGGTGCGCGGGCTCCAGCGGATGATCGAGGAGCGGAAGGATTGCGCCTCGGTGATCACGCAGCTTTCGGCGGCGAGAGGCGCGCTCGACCAGGTCGGGTTCCTCATGCTCAGCCAACACATGGCGGAGTGCCTCCGGAGGGAGGGCGACTCGTCCGAATCGTCCCTGCAGGACACGATGAAGCTCTTTCTCAAACTCGCATAGCGCCCAATCCGCAATCCGCAATCCCAAATCCGAAATCGAGGTGTTCCATGCCTGTCCACGAGTACAAATGCGCGAAATGCGGCCACCGATTCTCGCTGCTCGAGTCGGTCGGCGACGCGCGGAACGGGAAGCCGTGCCCGCAGTGCGGCTCGACCGATACGAACCGCATCCTGTCGATGTTCTCCTCCCTGCGCGACATGCTGGGAGGCTCGGGCGGCTGCAAGCCCGGCGGGTGAAAGCCCCGCTTCTGAGCCGGTGGTCACCGGCTTCCGACGCCGCGAACATCGATGCTGCCGAAGCCCCTCGGGCATGCCATACAGGGAACGCCCGCCGTCGCGTTCCGCTGGGTGGACATATACAACCGGCGGAACGGGACAGCGTCCGTTCCCTACGCTAGTGCATTCGGGTGGCTCATTCGGGGTTGCCGGGCACAGACCGCCCGGGAAACCCCTCCTACGCAACGAGGTGCTGCAATGAAGATCGCTCTCGGAATCATCATCGGCGGGGCGGCGGGCTATCTGCTCAGCGCCGCAAGCCGCTCGATGGGCGGCGGGTGAAGGCTGTTCTGCAACCCGTACATCGCCGTCACGATCGGCGCCGTCGTCGGGTTGCTTCTGGCCCTGGGCAGGGCCGACTAGCGCAGACCGCGGACCGCAGGCTGCTGACCGCAGTTGGACCGTCCAGGCTGCGGTCTGCAGTCTCTCCCCGACCTCTTCCTCAGTTTGAACCGCGACGCCTCCGGGTATCGAATTTCCGTGCACCATGCCGGGAGGTAGATCGCCGATGCCGCATCTCGTTACCATCGATGCCGCCGCAGACCTGACCGGGCTCGACCCGGAGGACATCGAGTACGCTGAGCAACTGGGCATGCTCGCCGCCGGCCGCGAGGCCGAGGGCATGTACTCGGCGCGCCAGATGAAGATGCTCCAGGGGATCGCGCGCCTGAGGCAACTCGGCCTGAGCATCGACGACATCCGCGAGCTCGATCTGTCCGAGGAGGTGCTCTCGGACATCCGTGACTACCTCGGCGCGCAGGCGGAGGTACGTCCCCAGCCCGATGTCTCCCGCAGATGCCTGTCCGCGACCATCAGCATCCTCGAGGGGCACGCCCGCGCGCTCTCCGAGCAGATCGGTCAGTTGGACAAGCTGAGGCGCTCGCTGGAGGATCGGATCGGCGCGTTCCACAAACTGCTGGACACGCTGGAGGGCCGGGTTCGGAAAGCGGCATGACAGGAGGAGTTGACCATGGAAGAGCAGTGTGAGCGAGGCATCACTGAGATTGCCGAAGGACCGAGCGTCTGTGCTCCGGCAGAGGGTCGGGGCGCTCATTACCCGTCCGCGGTGCTGGAAGAGGCGGCGTTCGGCACGAAGATGTGGCTGGAGCGGCCGTTCGGCGAGACGCTCGATGCGCTTCGCCGCGCGCTCGACGTCGAGGGGTTCGAGATCGCCGTAGAGATCGAGGTCGATAAGCTGCTCAGAGCCGATCCCGGGGTGCGCTTCCCGAGGTACACCATCGTCGAGGCATGGTATCCGAGCTACTCCCAGCAGGCGCTTCAGGCCGACATGGACTCGGGGCTCCTGCTGCCGCACAACATCACGGTCTTCGAGCGCTCGAACGGCACGGTGGTCTCCGCAGTCGATCCGATCACCCAGTTCAGGCTCATCGACGGCTCCGAACTGCGGGACCTCGCGGTCATCATCAAGCAGCGGCTGCAGGACGTACTCGACCGAGTGGCCTCCGGGGAGATCGAGCGCGCGGCTTAGGCGCCGCTGTCCCGATTACCTCAGCTTGTTCGCGTACCACAGGTTGTTCTCCGGGGATGTCGGACCCTTGAATTGCGGGTACTTCTCCGGTACGCGTGTCTCGATGTGTCCGTCACAGAACAGATAGTTGTTGCGCTCGCGATGCCAGGGCCTGCCCGACTTCTGGTAGCCCTTCTTGTCCGCTATGTATCCCCGCACCAGCGTCCAGTCGCCGCAGCGATAGACGTACCCCTCGCCGTGAACGTTCGTCCTGTCTTCCGGCATGCCTTCGTAGAGCAGGATCGTCGATGACGGCTGCAGGATGTTCGTCTTCCTGATCCCGCACATGATCTTGGTGCAACTGGGGAACGATCGGTCGCACGGGGTCCGCAGGAACGAGTTCATGCCGTAGGTTCGGGGCGACCATTCAGATCGGTAATCCCCCGTGTACGACGGGCAGCAGTAGACGCTGCCGCTCCCCTGGTGAGCGCCCTTGAGATAGGGGTTGATGCCGCCCCACTCCCTCTCCTGCGCCCAGTAGGAGAGATCGCCGTCCTCTCCACCGGGACAGGGGAACATGCCGTTCCAGTTGTCTGCGTACAACTCGAACGCGAGGTAGAGCTGTCTGAGGTTCGATTGGCATCCGGCGCTCTTCGCGGATTCCTTTGAGGAGATGATGACAGGCAGAAGAACGCCGGAGAGGACGCCGATGATCGCAATCACGACCAGCAGTTCGATAACGGTGAAGCCTGAGAGGATGTTGCACTTTCTTTCACAGCGCATGCTATCTCTCCTTTCGATACGCCAGGGTAGTATAGGTGCTGAGAGATACCGGAATTATAGCAAACCAACCATTGACAGGTAAAGCTCATGTTATCATCAGTCGAACGAATGCTTGCCGATGCCCACGGGGCGTGGTATCATGGCTGACATACCCGGCCCGTGGAGCAGATATGGCCACCAACCCAACACGAAGCCTGAGAACAAACGGTCCGTTTTGGCTCACCGTCTCCGCCGTGCTGTTTGCAGTCATGGCTGTCATGGTGCGCATGGCCGGCCTTCGAGGCGTTCCGGGCTCTGAGACGACCCTGATCCGGTTCCTCTTCGGGATGGCGACCGTCGGCGTACTGCATTCCGGCGGCGTGATCCGGGTCCGCCTCCATCGCAAGTGGCTGCTCGCCGCCAGGGGGATCCTCGGCGGTATCGCGATCCTGCTCTACTTCCTCAGCCTCGCCGCGGCTCAGGGTGAGGGGCGGACCACGCTTACGAACGCCGTCTTCCTCGGCAACTCGTACTTCATTTACGCCCCTCTGTTCGGCGCGCTGCTGATCGGCGAACGGCTCCGTCGAGGCACAGTGTTGAGCGTCATCGCGGCGCTGTTCGGCCTCTACCTCGTCGCGCGCCCGGAGCTTCGAGGGATCACCGCGGGTGACATATACGGCTTCTTCGCCGGGATCGTCTCAGCGGTGGCCATCGTGACGGTCCGCGAGCTTCGGCGAACCGAGTCGGCGTTCGGGATATTCCTGTCGCTGTGCATGTTCGGGGCGTTGGCCGGGCTGGTCACGATGCTCGCGCAGAACCCGGTCTGGCCGGATGCGGTCGGCTGGTTGATCCTCGTGATCATGGGCGTCACGAGCACTCTGGGCCAGCTCACGATGACCTACGCTCTCCGGTTCACCGGGGCAGGGGAGTCCGGCGTCATCCAGATGACGACGGTGGTCTACTCCTCCATCGCCGGCATCCTCTGGTTCGGCGATCCGTTCGGCCTGCGCATCCTCCTCGGCGGCATCATCGTCCTGGCCGCCGGAGCCTATATCTCCCTCGCCCACAGCGGTGGTTGATCTCCCGGATCGCACTCCTGAATCGTACTCGTACTCGCACTCCCGAACCCACTCGCGCCACCGCAGGAAACCCTTGCCCCGAGCCGGAATGATGAACCGACTGCAACTCCCGCTGGGAAGGTGAGCGCGATATGTCTCGACATGCGATGGTCCTCCTGCTATCCCTGCTTGCGGTGATGTCGGTCAGGCCTGGGAACGCGATCGGAGCCGTGTACTACGTCGATTCCGTCGGCGGCGATGACGCCGGCGCCGGCACGAGCGCATCGGCCGCATGGAAGACGCTGGCGAAGGTGAGTGCCACGTCGTTCCACGCGGGCGACAGGATCCTTCTCAGGAGAGACCGTCAGTTCACCGGGACGCTGATCCTCCGCAGCAGTGGTACGTCCACCGCGCCAATCGCCATCGACGCCTATGGGCAGGGGAACAAGCCGGTGGTCATCGGAGACGCCACGACCGACGGCGTCGGGGCGATCAGGCTGGAGGACGTCTCGTTCTGCACGATACGCAATCTCGAAGTCCAGGCGCCGTGCACGAGCGGCATGATCCTGCAGGGATGCAGCCACGTAACCGTGAAGGACTGCGACTTCACCAACATCGAGTACCTCCCTCCGCGGATGCCGGAGGGTCAGGACGCTTGGTCGATCGCCGTCAGGCCCGGCAAGGTCGACGGCGCACACAACACCATCGACCGATGCGCCTTCAGGAAGTGCGCCAAGGGTGTGATCATCTTCGCGGGCGACAACATCGTGCTGCGGGACTCGTACTTCTACGACGTCAGCGACATACCTGCCCTGTTCGCGGGACACTGCGTGGGCAGGACCGTGACGAACAGCAGGATCACCGGCTGCGTCTTCGATTACACGAACACCACCGCCAAGGGATGGAACACGGTGATGTTCGGCGGCACGGACAACTGCTACCAGGAGTACTGCGAGACGAAGAACACTCCCGCCGGTGAGTGGGACCACCAGGTATACGACTTCGACACCAACTGCAGGAACTCGTACATCCAGTACAACTACTCCCACGACAATCACGGCGACCTGATGCACAGCTACTGGGTCGGCGATGCCTCCGCCAACGGCCCATGCTACTTCCGCTACAACATCTCGGTGAACGACCGGACGATCTACAACGGCGTGAAGACCACCTACGGCCTGCAGATGCACAACAACATCTTCTACAACTTCGGGGGCAACTTCGGTCGGGATATCGTTGCCTCCGACCTCTCCGACACGGTGGTCAGGAACAACATCTTCCACATGAGGCCCGGCGCCGGCGGGGTCGAGTCGCTGCCCCCCGGATCGGACGCCAACTGCTACGCGAACCGCGCGAAGCCCGAGGGCGAGGCGAACTCTATCGAAGGCGATCCCGGGTTCATCGATCCGAGCAAACCCCCGATGGGACTTCGGCTCGCGGCTGATTCCCCTTGCCGGGACTGGGGGTTCGACGGCATATTTGATTACTGGCGGTCCTGCAACCTCGCCCTGCACTGCGCGGTCACGTCGGGCAGTTCCCACGAGGATCAGGACTGGTCCGTCTCGAAGCTGGTGGACGGCACGATCAACACCGAGCCATGGACCGGCGGTTGGCGCAGTTCGGGCAACGACTCAGCCGACCACGCGGAGTGGGTGACGCTCGATCTCGGCGCGGAGCACGATGTGAACAGGGTCGTGCTCTACCCGAGGAACGACTACGGATATGTCGGCGCCGGATTCCCGAAGTCCTTCGCCATCCGTACCTCCACGGACAACCTCAACTGGACCACCGCCGCCGTTCGAACCGACCGTCCCCGTCCGGGCCGCGCGCCCCAGCATTTCAGCTTCAGGACTCGCAAGGCCAGATACGTGAGGATCGACATGACGAGCCTCAGGCCGGGCTCCGACGGCAAGTACGTCGCCGCCCTCGCGGAGGTCGAGGTGCTCGACGACGGATCGCCCGTCCCGCGCGTCTGTCCCCCGGCCGGAAACCTGGCGCTGAACAAGGATGTGATCGCATCGAGTTCCGCCGAGAAGGATGGCTGGTACAAGGTCAAGCTGACTGACGGCATGAGGAGTTCGATGCCCGAAGCGATGGGCTGGTCGACCGATCCCTCCGTGACCACGGCCCGCTCCGAGTGGGTGAAGATCGATCTCGAGGCCGTGTGCAGCGTCGGCAGGGTCGATCTCTACCCCAGGAACGACTCGGGCAACGTCGGGCTCGGCTTCCCGATCGACTTCACGATCGATGTGTCCGCGGACGACCTGATCTGGACGACCGTGTCGAGGCAGGCGGGATATCCGCTGCCCGCCGACGGCTCGGTGAGGAGTCTCTCGTTCGCGCCTGTGAAGGCAAGGTTCGTCAGGGTGAGCGCCACCGGCCTCAGGAGGGACGGGAGCGGCAGCCACGGGATGGCGCTCGCCGAGATCGAGGTGTACAACTAAGCATCTCGGACCAATGCGCAGAACCCGAAGCCGATTGCTGATAATGGATACTGAAGCTCATCGGCACATACGGTATCTAGGAGTTCAGAGAGTCCGGGCTCACAGGACATGAGGAGGACTACAATGAAGTACCTGGGACTACTCATTCTGGTGGCTGTGCTTATCACCGCTGTTGCAGCGGATGCCAAGCCCGCCGATCCGCCTATCGCGGCCAAGTGTAAGGCCGACCTTGCGGAGAGGCTCGAACTGAAGGCGCAGGATGTCAAGCTCGTCGAAGTGACGCCCGTCAACTGGCCGGACGCCTCGCTCGGCATGCCGGAGATCGGCAAAGCATACGCGCAGGTCCTGACACCGGGATACCGGATCATCCTCGAGGCTCGCGGTATGCATTACCTGTACACGGCCAGCGAGAAGGCGTTCAGATACGGCAGTGAGCGTCCTGCCTGGTACTGCTCCGTGCTCTACCTCAAGCCTAGACCTAACGACGCGAACCTGAATGGTGATCTCTACCAGTGCTCGGTGATGGGGACGAACAGCGTCCTCGTAGCCTCCGAGGTTTCGGATTACTATCCCCAGGACAAGGGCAGAGTGCTCTTCACCCGGCGGACATCGCGCTCCGGCTTCGATCTGTTCTACATCAAGACGAACGATAAGTCGAAGCCCGTGCTTCTCCAATCCGCCTTTGCTTTCGGCGACGCGGCAGTCAGTGCTGACGGTAAGCAGTGGGCCGCGTTCGTCAGGTCGGGGGTGGGCTCCGGATGGAAGGTTGCTGTCGGCAGCATCGGCAAGAGTGGAGCCGGGAAGCAGGATCTGTCCCTGCCGGACGGGATCAATCCCGAGCAGATCGCATGGTCTGAGGCCAACGTGATGATCATGGCCAAGAAGGGCGATAGGACGATCTGCTACGAGATCTCCCCGAAGGCCGAGAAACCGGAGTGGAAGCAGGTTGGCTACCACCTCTTTCCCAAGGTACCGGACCTGATGCTCAGCAAGAGTCACTCGGTCCTGGTCGAGCAGGCCGAGGAGAACGGCAAGCCGGTGGTCAAGGTCGGCGCTGTCGGGTTCACCGGTGACGAGACGGTCAATGCGCGGATCGAGGGTTTCATGATGCGCGGGATGCAGTACCCGATGGCGGGTCTGTACGTCTTCGTCCGGGGCGAGAAGGACTCGAAGCCCGCGGCATACACCGTCGATTACGAGCGGGGAACGATTATCCCGCTTCCCGGTACTGTCGGCTCGAACTTCAAGCCGTTCAACTTCCCGGTGTTGAACAACCCGCTTTTCCGGGAGAAGTAGAACCACCCATCCCATCAGTCATCAATCGCCCAGCCGGCCACACCACCTCCCCGGCCGGCTGGGTGTCTCAAACAGATTCGTCATACACTGTGCGGACTACATCCTGCGTGATCGGGCTCTCGGCGTTCCATGTCTCGGACAAGTCTCTACAACGTCCGGTCGTGGAGTGCTTCGATGTACTTCTCCGCTTCGACGGCGGCGATCGCTCCGTCGGCGGCGGCGGTCACCATCTGGCGGAGGGACTTCCGCCGACAGTCGCCGGCCGCGAAGACTCCGGGCACGCTCGTGTGCATATCCTCGTTCGTCAGGATGTACCCCGCGGGATCGAGCGTCACGTGGCCGCGGAAGCACTCCGTGTGCGGGTCGGTCCCGATCAGGATGAAGACGCCGTCCACGGGGAGAGTCCTCTCCGAGCCGTCCTTCACGTTCCTGAGAGCCAGGCCGGTGACCTTCATATCACCGAGGATGTCGGTCACGATCGAATCCCAGGCGACCTCGATCTTCGGGTTCTTGAGCGCGCGCTCCTGGAGGATTCGTGTCGCGCGGAAGGCGTCTCTGCGGTGAACAAGGGTGACCTTCCTCGCGAACCTGGTGAGGAACACCGCGTCCTGGACGGCCGTGTTTCCCCCTCCGACGACTGCGATCTCCTTGTCGCGGAAGAACGCGCCGTCGCACGTGGCGCAGTACGATACGCCCTTGCCGGTCAGCCGGTTTTCGCTCGGGAGTCCGAGCTGCCGGGGAGTAGCGCCCGTCGCAATGATGACGGTCGGCGCGCGGAACTCGCCCTCGGAGGTGATGATCTTCTTCTCTTCGTGGGCGAAGTCAACGTTCAGTACCTCGGCGGAGACGATCTCGATCCCGAGGTTGCGCGCCTGGAGCTCCATGGCGGCGCTCAACTCCGCGCCGGTGATCCCGTCGGCGAATCCCGGGTAGTTTTCCACGAAGTCGGTGACTATCATCTGCCCGCCGGGCACGTATTTCTCGATGAGCACGGTCTTCAGCCGCGACCGCATGGCGTATACTCCGGCGCTCAGTCCGGCCGGCCCGCCGCCGATGATGATTGTATCGTAGGAACCCACGCTATCCCCCTCTGTCTCAGCACGTGCGTGCAATCGCCACATTATAACATATCCGCGGGGTCAGGGGAGGTGTCCCGGCGACGGCTACAAAGGCGCGAAGGCCACCTTCGTGGACCGGACCTCCAGTGTCCGCATGGGCGCTTCGCGCGGTTGTTGACGCCATTTCAGCCGCCGGGGTCCCGCCCGGCACAAGCTCGGCGGTTTCCGCATGGGAGGCCGTGGGTATAAGTCCAGCGGAAGCAACACTATCACGAAACGGAGACATGCGTATGACATCGGAAGTACCCGGGGGCCAGATCGTGGACGTAGTGATCATCGGCGCGGGACCGGCAGGATTGTCGGCCGCCGTGAACGCCAAGGCGCGCAATCTCAGCGCCGTCGTGCTCGATATTCGCGATCCTGTGTCGAGGCTGAAGGCATACCCGGAGGTCACCAACTACCTTGGATTCGCCAAGCAGACCGGCGCGGACCTGGCGCGGCATTTCACCCAGCATTTCAGCAAGACCGGCTACCCGCTCATCAGAGAGCGCGCGCAGAAGATCATGCCCATCGGCGATTACCTGTGCGTCGGCACGGACAGGGAGATCTACGACGGCAAGGCCGTCATACTTGCGTTCGGCGCCGCCCGGACCCAGTCCCTACAAGGCGAGGAGGAACTGGTCGGGAAGGGAGTCAGCTACTGCGTCACGTGCGACGGAGCGCTCTTCAGCGGCAAGGACGTGGTGGTCGTCGGCTACATCTCGGAGGGTGAGGAGGAGGCCAACGCGCTAGCAGGGTTCGCGCGGAGCGTTACCTATGTGGCGACCTATGAGAAGGTCGAGACGCTCGACCCGGGCGTCAAGCTGGTGCATGCCAAGCCGATCTCGATCACCGGCAGCACCAAGGTCACCGGGCTCAAGACCGACTTGGGCGAGATAGACGCGGACGGCGTGTTCCTCATCCGCGAGGCGATGCTGGTGGGCGGCATGATCGAGGGTCTGGAGTTGGATGAGCACTTCGTCCGGGTGGACAAGTCGATGGCGACGAGCATCCCCGGCCTGTTTGCGGCCGGTGACTGCACGGGCGCGCCCTTCCAGATCGCAAAGGCGGTCGGGGAGGGCCAAGTGGCGGCACTGAGCGCTGCTCGGTACGTCTACAAGCAGAGGAAGAAGGAGAGCTGAGAGATGGCAATGATACCCGATCAGGACAAGGCGTTCCTCAAAGATAAGTTCGGCGAAGAAATGCAGGCCCCGGTTACGATCCTGGCTTTCACCAGGAAGCCTGAGGATCAGGACGAGGCCGGACTGGAGTGTGAGTTCTGCAGCGAGACGCAGCAGATCGTGGAGGAGTTGGCGGGTCTGTCCGACAAGATCAGCGTTGAGACGCGCGAGTTCTCGACGGACGACCCGTCGGCGAAAGACATGGGCGTCGATAAGCTTCCCGCGCTGGTTGTCCAGGGCCCGAAGGCCGGCGCGGTGAAGTATTTCGGTATCCCCGGCGGCTTCGAGTTCAGTTCGCTGGTGGAGGATATCGTCGATGCCTCGCGGGGCGAGACGGACCTCTCCGACGAGGCGAAGGAGAAGATCCGCGGGATCGACCAGGATACGCACATCCAGGTCTTCGTCACCCCGACCTGTCCATACTGCCCGTCGGCGGTCCGCATCGCGCATCAGATGGCGATCGAAAACCCGGACCACATCCGTGCCGATGCGATCGAGGCCTCGGAATTCCCGCATCTCGTGAGCAAGTACGATCTGTCGGCGGTCCCGACGGTGGTCATCAACGAGAAGGTGCAGTTCGAGGGCGCGCTGCCGGATAGCGAGTTCGCGGACCAGGTGATCGAGGCCCTGGCGGCATGATAGACCTTGTAGGAGCGGCTTCCCAGCCGCGATCCCAGCTTTGTAGGAGCGGCTGGGAAGCCGCTCCTACGGTGTATGATGCCGGAAACGAAAGGGGCTGCCCGCGGTGTGGGCAGCCCTCAGTGTTCTCTACTTCTCCGCTGCAGTCTACGCCTGTTTGCACTCCAATGCCCTGAGCTTCTCGATGGCTTCGCCCACGGTATCGGTCCGCATCACGAGTTCGTTCAGCCTGAGGAGGGTATACACTCGTTCGACGGGGGCGGTGAGGCTGACCAGTGCGATGTCGCCGCCCTTCTCGACGGCCTTGTTCTTGGCCTCGAGGAGCACGCGAAACCCTGAGCTGTCGATGTAGTTCATGTCGCGCAGATCGAAGATGATCTTGCACCGGCCCGTGTTGAAGAGGCTGTCCGCCGCCTCCTTCAGCTTACGGCTGGTGATCAGGTCGCACTCTCCGCGCGCCTCGATCACCGCGATGTCCTCTTCGTATCTGATGTCCACCGTGAGCCGTGATACGTGCCAGGTCTCTGCCATACCGGTCGCCTCCTCAATCAGGTCGAGCTAGAACATGTATACCCATTTTTCTACTCCGAATCACTCCTTCCGGGCCGGAGAGCATCCGCTGTGGGGGCATGTGTCACCGCACGGTCGGGGAGGAATCACGGCCCGTGAGCAGTATTGGGTTAGTGAAGAGGAGATACCTGATGGTAACCGGTGTCGGTACTGATATTATAGAAGTGGGCCGTATTCGCGAGAGCCTTGAGCGCCATCCGGCGTTTCGGGACCGGGTGCTTACTCCCGCGGAGCAGACGATCTGTTTCTCCGGCGGCGATCCGGCGAAGCGAGTGGCAGGCCGGTTTGCGGCAAAGGAAGCGGTGGCGAAGGCGCTCGGCCGGAGCCTGAGTTGGCGGGAAGTCGAGATTCTCTCCGACGGTAACGGCGGACCGGTCGTGAGCCTGCACGGCAGAGCTCTCGATCTCGCCGCGGGCAGGAAGGTTCTTGTGAGCATATCCCACTGTCACTCGCACGCGGTAGCGGTGGCAGTGGTGGAGAGGGAATAGCCCGTGGGTTCTGGGTTGCAGGTTATGGGTTGCCGGGAACCCCAGAACCCATAACCTACAACCTGTAACCCAATGCCCCGCGTTGTACGCGTAAGCGCTCTGATGTATAATGCACCCGAGGGTGGCTGACATGAAAGTTGCTACGGCCGAACAGATGCGCGGGTTCGACCGGCGAGCGTCGGAGGAGTTCGGCGTCCCGAGCATCGTGCTCATGGAGAACGCCGGTCGCAGCGTATTCGAGACTGTCCGGGAGAACCTGGGCAGCCTCGAATGGAAGCACGTCACGGTCGTCGCCGGGCGCGGAAACAACGGAGGCGACGGCTTCGTCGTCGCGCGCCATCTCCACGATGCCGGCGCGCGAGTCTCCGTCTTTCTGCTCGGGAAGCCCGAGGACGTGAGGGGCGATGCGCGAGTCAACCTCGACATCCTGCTCGAATCCGGTATCCCCGTCCCGAGTATCACCTCCGCCGACGAGATCGCCGTCTCCCTCACGCACAGCCATCTCGTCGTCGATGCGATCTTCGGCACCGGCCTCCGAGGGGAAGTCACCGGTCTCCCCGCCGACGTCATCCGCGCGATCAGCGCCGCGCGCAAGCCTACCGTCGCGGTAGACATCCCGTCAGGCATGGATGCGGACACCGGCGAGATCCTCGGCGTCTGCGTCAGGGCCGATACGACCGTCACCTTTGCGCTCCCGAAGATCGGCCTGCTCACCTATCCGGGCGCGGCATGCGTCGGCAAGCTGGTTGTCGCCGACATCGGCATTCCGAAGTGCCTCTACGAGGAGGTCACGGTCGAGTTTCTGGACGACGCGATGGTCGCGTCGCGACTTCCCGCCCGCCCGCCGGACGCCCACAAGGGCACGTTCGGCACGGCCATCGTCATCGCCGGGTCGCTCGGGCTCACCGGCGCAGCGGCGATGGCATCCGAGGCGGCGCTCCGGGCCGGGGCCGGGCTCTCGACGCTCGGATGCGCTTCCAGTCTACAGGACGTCATGGCGATCAAGCTTACGGAGGTCATGACCCGCGGCCTCCCGGAGACCGATGCCCGCTCGATCTCGTCCGGAGCGCTCGATCCGGCCCTCGAACTGATCGAGAAGGGCGACTCGGTCGTCCTCGGCTGCGGGCTCGGCACTCATCCCGATACATGCGATTTCGTGCACCGCTTGGTAAAGTCGGTGCGCAAGCCGATGATAATAGATGCGGACGGCCTCAACGCCCTGGCAAAGGACACAGGTACGCTCGAGGGCGACCACGGCGATCTGGTGCTGACCCCGCATCCCGGCGAGATGGCGCGCCTGCTCGGAACCGATACGCAGGCCGTGCAGTCTAACCGTATGGATGTGGTCAGGGAGGCCGCGTCCCGTTTCCGCTGTGTCGTCGTGCTGAAAGGCGCGCGCACACTGATCGCCGATCCGTCGGGCAGGGTCCGGATCAACCCGACCGGCGGTCCGGGGTTGGCGACCGGCGGCACGGGTGATGTCCTCGCGGGCACGATCGGCGGGCTGCTGGCGCAGGGGCTATCGCCGCTCGATGCCGCGATCTGCGGGGCCTTCATCCAGGGCAGGGCAGGGGACATCGCCGCGGAGCAACTCGGCGCCGCCGGCGTGATCGCCGGGGACGTGCTCCGAGCGCTGCCGTACGCACTGAAAGAGCTCTACGAGATCTATTCGGGATAGACTTGTAATCTATCCCGCATTGGCCATGGGGGATCTGTGATCCCCACGTCGGTCCTGGAGTCACAGACTCCGATTTGCCACTTGGGGATAGATTACAAGTCTGTCCCCAACAGGGCTGTGCTATCCAATCCCGTTAGGGGGTACATTCGAACTCATGCGCGGAATCATACTTACCATCACCGCACTACTCCTTGCCGCCGGAATGCTGTGGGCGGCGGTGCCGACCGCGACGATCTCCGTCCCGGCCGCGGGCGAGCACTTCTATTGGTTCACTTACACCGACATCAAGGGCCAGGCGGTCACCACGACTCCGAAGTCGTTCAAAGACAAGAAGGTCACCGCCGACGTGCCGTTGGTGAAGGATGCGGTTCCCAAGGGAACGCGCCTCTACGTCCTCGATGCGAAGACCGGCAACGAGGCCGTGAGGCCCATCGAGGGCAAGGGCGCGCTCGCCATCGACCTCAAGACGTCGGATTTCAACAAGGTGCGCAGGGTCCGGGTGTCCGTGACCGGGACGCAGTCCGGCAGCCCGGCCGCCGCCGCCATCGTCAAGCTCACTGACGCCGACAAGAAGACGCAGGAGAAGGTGCTCGATCCGTCCTCCGCGGGATCGGTCGAGTTCTCGGACGTCGCCGAGGGAACTGCGAGCGTCACCGTTCTCTACGGCGACAACAAGAGATCCAGCCAGGATGTGGATATCGCCATCGAGCGGGAGACTCCCGTCCTGAAGCTCGATATCCCCGTCGCCGGCGCTATCGAGACCCTGGCTCCGACGCAGCCTGACACATCCGATAAGTCGGGCAAGTCCGACACGTCCGAGAAGGCGCCCGCCGGTCCCCAGTCCAAGGGTGTCGACTACATCACCGGGCTGATCGGCGCGATCCTGCTCATCGGCATCGTCTACATGGGCGTGCGGATGATGGGCAACAAGGGCGCGGACGCTAAGTTGCTGCTGAAGAAGCTTGGCGTCGAGGTTCAGGAGGAGCAGCCGATCTTTGAACCGGCAAAGGCTCAGCCCGCCCAACAGGTCGATCCGACGATCTGCCCGTTCTGCGGCCGGAAGAAGGATGCGTCCGGCGCGTGCTCGTGCTCCGTGATAGGCACGGCTGCATCGGCCGTCTCCGCGGCATCGGGCCCGAGGCTGATCGCCGTCCAGGGCCCGCGCATGGGCGAGATCTACGATCTCCAGGTCGGAACGCTGACCATCGGCCGCGAGGAGTCGAATGCGATTGTCTTCTCGGAGGACAGCGCCGTCTCCCGCAGGCACGCGCGCATCGTATCCGACAACGGGACGTTCACCATCTATGACGAGGGCTCGTCGAACGGCACGTTCGTCAACGGCGTCAAGATCACCGAGCAGGCACTCAACTCCGGCGACGAGATCCAGATCGGGACGACGAGACTCAGGTTTGAGGGGTAGGGGATTAGCGGAGTGTTGGAGTGATGGGTTGCCAGGGCCCCAGTACTCCACCATTCCAATACTCCATTCCGGTTTCCGCCAATGTCACTAAACACCAAAATCCTCATGAGCCTTTTGGCCGGCACGTTCGCTGCGCTACTCGGGTGGATGGTCATCGACTTCAACCCGTGGTATCGCATGCCGCAGTCGTTCGCCGACGTCTCGCTCTATCAGGCCGTCCGCGACCAGATGATGATCACGATGGTCTTCGGCTGCTTCATGGGAGCGGCGCTCGGCATCGTCAACGGCATGTTCAGCGCGAGCGGCCGGATGACTCAGCGCTATGTCGCCTGGGGCCTGGTGATCGGCGCGATCGGTGGATTCCTCGGCCTCTACTTCGGGCAGTTGTTCTTCGGCCCGCTCTACAATGTCGCCGAGCGTATGTCGACGGTATTCGCGACCAAGCCGCTTGCCTTCATCCTGCAGGTGCTCGCGCGGGCCATCGGATGGAGCCTCATCGGGTTCTTCGTCGGGTTCGTCCAGGGCCTCCCGATCAACTCGAAGCGCGCGATGCGTCACGGCGCGATCGGCGGCCTGATCGGCGGACTGCTCGGCGGCACGATGTTCGAGCTGACCGGCTACATCCTTCCGCCGGGAACGCCGCATACGGACGTCATCGCTCGCGGACTGGGTCTGACCGCGACCGGCGCGGCGATCGGGTTCTTCATAGGCCTCGTCGAGACGCTTCTCAAGCAGGCGTGGGTCCGCGTGATCCAGGGACGAAACGAGGGCCGGGAGCATATCATCAGCAAGCCTCAGACGGTCATCGGCCGGAACGAGCTTGCCGACATCCCGCTCTTCGGCGATCCGAACATCGCGCCGGCACATGCGGTGATTGAGCAGCAGGCCGGCCGCCACATCCTGCACGACACGGGATCGCCAGTCGGCACGTCGGTCAACGGCCAGCCGGCCAAGATGGCCCAACTGAAGGACGGGGATATCATCCAGATCGCTTCGATGCGGCTCGAGTTCCACGAGAAGGCGACCGCCTCCAAGCTTGCGCCGCCGCCGGTGGATGTCGCTCGCGCGCAGCAGCCGAGCATCCCTACGATGGAGGGCGTCTGCCCGTACTGCGGGACGAAGAAGAACGCGAGCGGGCAGTGTGCATGCTCCGTCGGCGCCGGATCGCCGGGCGGTCAGGACCCCTCCCCAGCCCTCCCCGCTACGGGGAGGGAGCCGCTTTCTGGCATGGGAAGGGAGCCGCTTTCTGGTGCGGGGATGGAGCCGTTTTCTGCTGTGGATAGGGAGTCGTTTTCCGCTATGGGTCCGGGATCTGCTGTGGGGCCGGAAGTCGCCCCCTCCCCGTTGCGGGGAGGGCTGGGGAGGGGTGGCCCGCGGCTCGTCGGGCTCTCGGGCCCCTACGCCGGGCAGGTGTTCGACCTCTCCTCGCCGGTGGTGAGCATCGGCAGGGAGCCTGGTAAGGACGTCCAGTTGGCGAACGACTCGACGGTCTCCCGCAATCACGCGAGCATTCGGAACGAAAACGGCGTGTTCACCGTTCATGATGAAGGAAGCTCGAACGGCACTGCGGTGAACGGCATGAGGATTACCAGCCAGCCGCTCGCACCGGGCGATACGGTCCAGTTCGGCGGCTCGGCGTTCAGGTTTGAGGCGTAGCCTGGGAATCGAATCCCCAGGCTGGGAACCGTGAGAGGCAGCCTGAAGGAAGCTCCGGGAACGTGCTCCAAGCTTGCTTCAGCTTGCTTAGGTGTTTAATAGGCTCATCATTCGATGATGAGGCATGAGGCAGACGACGTGTCAAGGTTACGGAGGATCATACGCAGGCTAACACTCGTGACTGCCGTGGTCAGCGTTGTTGCGGCTCTGATACTTCTGCCTCCGCTGTGGCAGGCCGACGATATACGAGAGGCGGTATTCCGCCATCTCTTCGCTCACAATGCGTCCGGTCTGCAGAATCATGCGGATGCGTACTATCTGTCAGTCGGTCCGTTCTGGTTTGATCCGGGTGAGGGTTTTCTGAAGCGCTTTGCAGGCCACAAGCCTCCGGTGAGGAAGTTCAGCGAGTGCCGCCCGCCGGATGAGTTTCCCGGCCGGCCCAGGAACATCAAGACCGGCCGAGAGGGTCTGATCTTCCGGGTGAGGTTCATCCGACGAGTGGGGCTGCAGGAGTTTGAGGTCAAAGGAGGCTACTACGAAGGCTTCCTCAGTGCGTCCGGGAACACCTATCGTGTGAGACTCATGAACGGTTGCTGGGTGGTAGTCCGGGACCGCATGGATTGGATATCATGCCTGGGAATGGAATCCCCAGGCTAGGAACCATGAGAAGCAACCTGAAGGAAGCTCTGGGGGACGACTCAAGCCTGCTTCAGCTTGCTTAGGTGTTATCAGCCTCGCCATTCGATGGTGAGGATGAGGTCACGATGATAGACATACCCAAGGCCGACTATTCCGCCATCGCGCCGAACTACGACGCGGGCCGACGTATGGCCGACGAACTTGTCGGCAAGTGGGTCGGCCTGATACGCGACAGAGGCCGGCTGAACCCGGGCGACTGGGGCCTTGACCTCGGATGCGGAACGGGCCGTTTCACCATCCCGTCCGCAGAGACCATCGGCGCGCGGATGGTCGGAGCCGACCTCTCAGCAGGTATGCTTTCCGAGGCGATGAGCAAACCCGGCGCGGACGGCGTCCGGTGGGTCAGATGCCACGCGGAGGCCCCGGCGTTCCGGTCGGAGTCGTTCCAGTGCGTCTTCATGTCGCTGCTGATCCACCACGTGGACGACCGGGACCGCGTGGTGGGGGAGTGCCGGCGCATCCTGAAGCCCGGCGGCGTCTTCCTGATGCGCACGTCCGGCCACGACGACATGGCGGGTGCGCTGGTCTATCGGTCGTTCCCGCGCGCGTGGGAGATCGACCGCAACCGCCTGCCCGACATAAGCGTCATAGAAGAGAGTATGCGCCGATCCGGACTTGTCAGGGTGAGGCATGAGAAGGTCGTGCAGAACCGGTACTCAACGGTGGAGGAGTATCTGGAGCGCAACCGCCGGAAGGGCATCTCCGCGCTCACTCTTCTCACGGACGAGGAGTTCGCGCACGGCCTCCGAGCGATGGAGCACTACCTGCGCTCGATGAGCGAGGCCGATGCCCTCGCCGAACTCAACGCCGAGACCCTGACACTCGTCATCGGCGAGAAGACTGACCAGATCAGGTGATGCGTGACTAACCGGTTCCCTCACGAATCACGCATCATCCCCGTTCTCCGGAGGTAACTGATGGAACAAACCCGTATCATCCCGCCCGGCGGGGGCGACCCGAACAATCGCACCCAGGCGATGAACGATTTCGGCCGGACGCAGGCCATGACCGACCTCGGCAGGACCGCGATGGTCGGCGCCGTCCGTGCCCTCGAGGTCGATGTCATCTCGGGCAACCGATATGCGCTCTCGAACGAGCCGTCGCGCGACCACGTCCTGCTCCAACTGCGGTCGTCGGCCAACATGATGGGCCGACGCCTGCCGATCAACCTCGCGCTGGTGATCGACCGCAGCGGGTCGATGGAGGGCGAGCCGCTCGACTACGTCAAGCGCGCTTGCGGATACGTCGTCGATCTGCTTGATCAGAACGACGTCCTCTCGATCGTTACCTTCGAGGAGCAGGTGGACGTCATCATGCCCGCCCGGCGAGTGGTCAACAAGACACTGCTGAAGGAGCACATCAACCGCATCGAGCCGGGGAACACCACCAATCTCTACGATGGGCTTGTGGTAGGCTGCAACCAGGTCTCCTCCGTGGCCGCTCCGGGCTATGTCAACCGGGTGCTCCTACTGACCGACGGCGATCCGACCGCCGGCATCAAGGACTTCGGCTCGATCGTCGGCCAGGTCGCCGAGCAGAAGAGTCGGGGAATCACCGTCACCGCGCTCGGCTTCGGTCCCGAGTACAACGAGGAACTGATGGCCGGGATCGCGCGCCAGAGCGGCGGCAACTACTACTACATCTCGCGCCCAGATCTGATCCCCGAGGTCTTCCGCCGCGAGCTCGAAAGCCTGATGACGATCACCGCGCGCAACATGCGGCTCAGACTGAACCTCTCGAAGTGGGTGCAGCTCAGGCAGATCTACGGACGCCAGCCGTCGTTCAGCGGCCGGTTCGCCGAAGTCGGGCTCGTCGACATGGAGCGGGGGAGTGCGATGTCGGTGCTCTGCGAACTGGAGTTCGCTCCCAGGCCCGCGGGAATCTACCGCGTTGCGAAGGCCGAGTTGTTCTACGATGATGCGACCAGCGGCAGGGCCGAGACGATCACCACTGACATCGAGTTCGAGTTCACGCCCGATCGGTCGCTCGTCCAGGCGAACGTGAATCCGGTCATCCGGCAGGAGATCGAGGTCGCGCTCGCGTCGCGTAACCTCGAGAAGACCGTGATGGGTATGAAGACCCAGCAGCTCTCGGCGATGACGGCGACGATGGAACTCCAGCGCACGATGAGCCTGCTCGCCAGCCAGGGACGTACCGCCGAGGCCGAGGAGGTCAGGAAGGCGATCGACAGCATCCAGCAGGGTGGGCCGGGCGCGGAGAAGACGCTCATCGGCACGATCTACTCGCTGGACCAGGGCAAGAGGAAGGACTGACGCAATGAGCCAAATGGACATGACACAAAATCTGGCTGACAAGACCATGATCGCCGCCCCGATCCCGGACGCCGACGCGACCATCATCGGCGCGTCGGTGAAGTGTCCGGTCTGCGGCACAGAGAACAGCCCGACCGAGAAGTATTGCGGCGACTGCGGCTTCCTGCTCGCCTCTACGCCCGGCGAAGTCGGCGAGGTGGGGGAGGTCGCTCCTCAGCCGAAGCTGATCGCATCCGACCGCGAGCACCTGCTCAAGAGTGGCGAGAACACCATCGGACGCGAGGGTACCGATGTGCTCCTCGAAGACCCGACCGTCTCGCGCAGGCACGCGCTGCTCGTCATGGAGGACGGGAAGTGCTTCATCGAGGACCTTGGCAGCACCAACGGCACCTCTGTCAACGGCGCGCAGATTGCCAGAGGTGAGCGCGTCGAGGTTGCTTCCGGCGCGGAACTGAAGTTCGGGTCGAGCGTACTGACCCTCGATCTGCCGGAGATGCCGGCAGCCGCCGAGGAGCCCGCGGGAGAGGCCGAATCGGTGGAAGAGACGACTGATGCCGAGCCTGCCGAACTGACGGACGAGATTCCTGAGGTCGTCGAGCAGGAGACGGCTCCCGATGAGACCGTCGTCGAGGAGGCCGAAGCGCCTTCCCCGGTCGCGCAGTTGATCGGCGATGGCGTCGAGTTCGCCGTCATGCCCGGCACGAGCGCGATCGGCCGTCGTGGGGACAACGACATCGTGATCTCCGGCGACCCATATGTGTCGGGATCGCACGCGCGGATCACCGCCGAGGATGGCGCATTCACCCTGATGGACGTCGGCAGCACGAACGGGACGGTGCTCAACGGTACGAAGCTCGAGCCGAACCAGCCGGTCACGCTCTCCGCGGGCGACGAGATCGTCTTCGGGAAGACCACCGTCAAGTTCCAAGTCCCATAGGTTTCATATGTCCCATACGTCCCATGCCACCCATGGGACTCACTGGACTGATAGGACATCTGCACTGATGAGCGAATCCATCGAAATAACCGCCAAGCTCGACACCGCCGACCTCGCCCAGGCGTGGGCCGAGAAGCAGGACCGTAAGCCGACGTATGTGCTCGATCTCGGTGTCGCCGCCCGGACCGACATGGGCCGCGTGCGCGAGAACAACGAGGACAAGTTCGACTTCTTCCAGCCCGATGAGCTGCCGGTTCTGGCGGTCAAAGGCTCGTTCTTCGCCGTAGCGGACGGCATGGGCGGGCACGAGTGCGGCCAGGTTGCGAGCGAACTCGGCCTGAGGACGGTTCTGACTCAGTACTATGCAGACCCGGACGAGGATGTCGAGCGGAGCCTCTCCGCCGCCATCCGAGCCGCCAACTCGTTTGTCTACGATACCGCGCAGGTCGTCCCCGGCCGGAGCGGCATGGGATCGACATGCACCGTCGCAGTCATGCGCGAGAACGAGCTGTACGTCGGCCATGTGGGCGACAGCCGGGCGTATCTCATCCGCGAAGGGAAGCTGGAGCAGGTGACGGAGGACCACTCCTGGGTCGCCGAGCAGGTCAAACGCGGCGCGCTCACCGAGGAGGAGGCCGCGTACTCGCCGTTCCGCAACGTGATCACCCGGTCGCTCGGCGCTCAGCCCGAGGTCGAGCCTGACGTCTATCGCAGGGAACTCGAGGTCGGCGACGTGCTGCTCCTCTGTTCCGACGGTCTGACGGGATACGTGGACGATCAGACTATCTTCGAGATCGCTGACTCCTACGGTCCGTCGCTCGCGGCCCTCAAGCTCGTCCAGAAGGCGAACGAGAACGGGGGAGGGGATAACGTCACGGTCGTGATCGTCGCCGTCCGCGACATCGCCCGCCTTGGTGGCCGCAAGAGCCGTCTCTGCAGGCTCCTGGGGCGCGAGTAAGGCGCCAATCACACCTGTAGTGAACGCCCGCTGTGGCGTTCAGGCGCTGCAGGGATCCGATGCTGATGGTATGCTCTTGTTTCCAGCAGCATCGTGCAGCCTACATCCACGGAACGGGACAGCGCCCGTTTCCTACGAGTGATGCGCAAGGATATCGCTGCAGTCCGGTACGGTAACACATCTTGTCAACGAACACCCTTGGTCGATATCAGATAATCCGGGAGATCGGGCGGAGCAACGACATAGTCTACGAGGCGGTCGATCCGAGCATCAACCGCCGCGTTGCGCTAAAGGAGTTGCTCGTGCCGCCCAACCTGTCCGGCCAACAGAGGCGGGAGCGGGTCGAACGTTTCTACCGGGAGGCGCGCGCCGCCGGATCGCTCGCACACCCCAACATCGTCACCATCTACGAGGCCGGAGAGGACCAGGGCCGCCATTTCATCGCCATGGAATACCTGGAGGGCCAGACCCTCCGCGACGTCCTGTCGATCGAGGGCAATCTCTCCGTCGATCGTGCGGTCGAGATTGCCCGCCAGGTCTGCAGCGGCCTGGCGTACGCTCACTCCAGGGGTGTCATCCATCGCGACATCAAGCCGGACAACGTCCAGATCCTCCCCGGCGGCCACGTCAAGATCACGGACTTCGGGATCGCCCGTCTGATGGAGGAGCCGACCATCACCGCCGACGGTCAGGTGTTCGGCACGCCGAGCTACATGTCGCCGGAGCAGGTAGCAGGCCGTCCGCTCGATGCTCGTACCGACCTCTTCTCGCTCGGCGTCATGCTCCTCGAGATGCTCACCGGCAAGAAGCCGTTCACCGGCGATACCGTCGTCACGATCACCTACAACATCATGAACCAGGAGGTCATGATTCCGCCGACGGTGCCGCCGTACCTGGAGCGCGTCATCCGCAAGGCGCTCTCGAAGGAGCCTCATCAGCGGTACGCCACCGCGGAGGAGATGGCGGCGGATATGGATGCAAAGAGCTTCAACGGCTTCGGCTACCCGTCCCAGCCTGATCCGTTCGGCTCCACGATGAGCGCTCCCGGGCCGCTATACGGCCCGCAGGCCCAGTATCCCGGCCAGCCGCCGTACGGGGCGCAGACTCCGTTGCCGGGCCAAATACCGTTTCCGAACCAGCAGCCGTTTCCACAGACGCCTCCGCCGCCCGTCGGCGATCCGTTCGGCGGGCTGCAGCCGGATGATCTCAGACTCCCGAAGCTTCCGAGAGGGCCGTCGATCTCGGCTGAGGCGAAGTACTTCCTCAAGGTGATGACCACCGTCGTGCTGATCTGCGGGGTGCTCATCGGCTTCGTCTGGATGTTCAGTTCGGCGTACCGAGGATATCAGCACCAGGGGAGCCAGCAGCAGATAAGCATGCACCTCGAGAACGGCAAGCGGTACTTCGAGAACCAGAGCTACAACGCGGCCATCGAGGAGTTCAACAGAGTGCTCAAGGTCGCTCACGACCCGAAGCTCGCCAAGATCACTCGGAGGAACATCGCCGCGTGCTACCTGCAGCTCGGCATCCAGAACGAGAAGGCCGGACGCACCTACGACGCGATCGGCCAGTACAAGCAGGCGATCGTGTATGACGAGAAGTACGCGGAGGCCTACCTCTATCTGGGCAATGCGCTGGAGCGGATCGGCCAGAGGAACGCTGCATTCGCGGCCTGGAGAGACGCCCAGGACGCCGCGCCGGGCAGTCAGGCGGCGACGGTGGCGAGCGAGAACACCGCCGGCCTCTACGTCAAGATGGGCGACCAGGAGTACCAGAACGGCCGGGGCGATGCGGCGGTCGAGTACTGGCGAAAGGCGATGGAGACCGCTCCGGGCACGAAGCCTGCCATGCTCGCCCAGGAGCGCGTCGAGCAGTTCGCCGGCTTCCGGTCCGAATGATCCATTCCCCACGGCGTATTTCAAGAGCATTGCAGGAGCGGCTCCCCAGCCGTGGATGCCCACGTAGCGCGCCGAATTCGGGGATCGGGATCCCCTCCTACAGGGCGGAATTCGACTTGTGCAATACGTTCTATCGCTGGCCGGCGAGCGTACCGAAGCCCCTCGGCCATGCCTCGTAGGGAACGCCCGCCGTCGCGTTCCGTCGGTGGATGCCTGCAACCGGCGGAACGGGAGAGCGTCCGTTCCCTGTGGCGAGGCATCGCACTCACTTCCGGCCCCTGATCGCTTCCCCTGCATTTGTCAAATCCTGCGCGATTATGTTAAACTCAACTAACACACGCAGGAGTACCAACATGGCAATGAGCGACTTGGTCAACGAGAATATCTGCCGGCTGAAGCCCTATGTTCCCGGCAAGCCGATCGAGGAAGTCGAGCGCGAGTACGGAATCACCAACATCGTGAAGTTGGCGTCGAACGAGAATCCGCTCGGCCCGTCCCCGAAGGCGGTTGCCGCGATGCAGGAGGCTCTCGGTTCCGTCGGCCTGTATCCCGACGGCGCATGCTTCAGCCTCAAGAGAGCGCTCGCACGTCATTGGGGGGTCCGTGAGGAAGAGTTGTTCATCGGCAACGGATCCGACGAGATCATCCACAACATCGGCATCACCTTCCTCTCGCCGGGCGATGAGATCATCCAGGGCGACCCGTCGTTCAGCCAGTACGAGACGTCGGCCACTCTCTGCAATTCCGGCTGCGTGATGGTGCCGCTGAAGGATTTCGCGTTCGACCTGGACGCCATGACCGATGCCATCACGGACAAGACGCGTCTCATCTATGTGACCAACCCGAACAACCCGACCGGCACATCGGTCTCGCAGAAGGATGTAGATCGCCTCATGGAGCGCCTGCCGGAGCGGGTCATCGCCGTCTTCGACGAGGCGTACTATGAGTACGTCGAGCGGCCCGACTATCCGAACGTGTATGAGTACGTGAAAGCGGGGGCCAATGCTATCATCCTGCGCACGTTCTCCAAGATATACGGCCTTGCCGGGCTGCGAGTCGGATACGGCATCATGCGGCCGGAGTTGGTTGCATGCCTGAACCAGGTACGCCAACCGTTCTGCGTGAACAGCATTGCGCAGGTCGGCGCCGTCGCCAGCCTGGAGGACCCCGAGCAGGTTCCGAAGACGAGAAAGCTGAACTCCGAGTCCAAGGAGTACCTCTACCGGGAGCTCGACCGCATGGGCCTGCCGTATGTCCCGACGGATGCGAACTTCATCTTCGTGGACATCAAGCGAGACTGCCGCCAGGTCTTCGTCGAGATGCTCAAGCGAGGGGTCATCATTCGTACAGGTGACATATTCGGCTATCCGACGTTCATCCGCGTGACTACCGGCCTCCCCGAGGACAACCGCCGGTTCATCGAGACACTCAGCGAGGTTCTCGCCGCGAGTTGAACGGCCAACGAGTAATGAGTAAGGAGTAACGCGGACTTCCTACTGGTTGCTCCTTACCCATCACGATTAACGAGGTCTCCCATGATTATCATCCTGTCTTCACAGGCGACAGACAAGAACGTTGACGAACTGATTGCGAATCTGAAGGAGCGCGGCTACGGCATCCATCTCTCCCGGGGCGTCGAGAAGACGATCATCGGCGCGATCGGCGCTCCCGAGGAGGACAAGGCGACCATCGCGCAGCAGATCGAGTCGATCTCGTTCGTCGAGCGAGTAGTGCCGATCCTGAAGCCGTACAAGGTTGTCGGGCGTGAATTCCACCCGGAGCGGTCGGTCATCAAGGTCAGGGACGTCAAGATCGGAGGCGACGAGATCGTCGTCATGGCCGGACCGTGCTGCGTCGAGAGCGAGGAACAGTGTCGCCAGACCGCCAGGCTGGTGCGCGCGGCGGGAGCGACCATACTCCGCGGAGGCGCGTTCAAGCCGAGCACGTCACCGTACAGCTTCCACGGGCTCGGTGAGGACGGCCTCAAGATACTCGATGCCGCTCGCGCCGAGACCGGCATGCCGATCATTACCGAGGTGCTCGATCTGCGAGACCTGGACATGGTGGCCAAGTACGCCGACATCCTGCAGATCGGCACTCGCAACATGAGCAACTTCTCGCTGCTCAAGGAGATTGGCAACATGCGCAAGCCGGTCATGCTCAAGCGTGGGATGTCGTCCACGATCGAGGAGTGGCTCCAGGCGGCGGAGTACATCGCCACGCGCGGCAACTACGAGATCATCCTCTGCGAGCGCGGCATCCGGACCTTTGAGACGCTGACCCGCAATACGTTCGATATCAACGCCATACCGGCAGTCCGACAGCTCAGCCATCTGCCGATCATCGCCGACCCGAGTCACGGTACCGGGCGGTGGGGCCTCGTGTCTCCCGTCGCAAAGGCGGCCATTGCGGCCGGGGCCGATGGTCTCATGATCGAAGTGCATCCCGAGCCCGAGAAGGCGCTCAAGGACGGCGCGCAGTCGCTCAAACCGGATACCTTCGCTCAGTTCATGCAGGAGCTTTCCGCGCTCGTGGCTGCTGTGGGTAGGAAGGCCGGCTGGAGTCCCGATGGTGGATCAGCCTGAGTTTAGACGTGTCGCCATCATAGGAGTCGGGCTCATCGGCGGCTCGTTCGGCATGGCCCTCCGCAAGCGAGGGCTGGCAGAGGAGGTCGTCGGTATCGGACGAAACCTCCAACGCCTTCGGCGCGCGGTCGAACTCGGCGCGGTTGACTCCTGTACGCTCGACCTCGAGGAGGGCGTCCGCGGCGCGGACCTCGTCTACATCGCCACTCCTGTCGGCTCGGTGCTCGACTTCGCGTGCAAGGCGCTCCCCTTCGTCGGCCCCGACTGCATCATCACCGATGCGGGCAGCACGAAGAGCGAGATCTGCCGTGGAGCGGATGAGTTGATAGGGAACCGCGCAGCGTTCATCGGCGGCCATCCGATGGCGGGTTCCGAGGAGGCCGGCGTCGAGGCAGCGAAAGAGAGCCTCTTCGAGCGCACGACCTACGTGCTGACACCCACCGCCTCGACCGGGCCGGGAGTTGTCGAGAGGATGCGCCGAGCCGCCGAAGGGATCGGCGCGCGAGTGGTCGTGATGGACCCCGAGGCTCACGACAGGTGCGTGGCGGTGATCAGCCACCTGCCGCACGTCATGGCCGCCGCACTTGTACTTCTCGCGCGGAAGGAGTCCGAGTTCAGCCCTCAGGTGTTCGACCTGGTGGCGGGAAGCTTCCGCGACATGACCAGAGTAGCGGGCAGTTCGCCCGTTCTTTGGCGTGACATATGTCTGTCAAATGTGAACGCCATCGGCGAGGCGGCGGACGGACTGAAAGGGCTTATCGACCAGGCAATCGAGCTCATGGAAGCGGGCGATGCCCCCTCGCTCGAGGATTGGTTCGGCGACGCCAAGTCCGTTCGCGACTCGGTCTACCCGCCGAAGAGATAGAGTCGGACTGCAGACCGCAGTCCGGAAGGTCTACCTGCAGTCCGCAGTCTGCCGTCTGCAGTCTCAGAAAAACCCATGCCCAAACAGATCTCCATCGCAATAGACGGGCCGGCCGGAGCCGGGAAGACCACGGTCGCACGTGAGGTCGCCCGACGGCTCGGCTACAAATACATAGACACCGGGGCCATGTATCGCGCCGCCGCATGGAAATCGCTCCAGGTCGGCATTCCTCTCGATGACGAGGAGGACATCGTGGACATGGTCGGCCGGATGGACATCCGGTTCGAGACCGGTGACAGCCCCCGCGTCTTCGCGGATGGCGTCGATGTCACGAAGGCCATACGCACTCCGGAAGTCACGCGTCTCTCATCGCCTGTCTCAGCGATCCCCGGCGTCCGGCATCACCTCGTTGCACTCCAGCAGAGGATGGGCGGGGAGGGCGGCTGCGTTATGGAGGGCCGGGACATCGGATCCGTCGTCATGCCTCACGCCGAGGTGAAGATCTTTCTGACCGCGTCCGTGGAGGAGCGCGCCCGTCGGCGGTGCGCAGAGATGCTGCGGTCCGGGATGCAGGCCGACATCGAGACGCTTAAGAAGGAGATCGAGGAGCGCGACCACCGGGACAGCACGCGCGCCCACAGCCCCCTCGTTCGCGTACCGGATGCCGTGGAGATCAGCACCGACGGTCTGACCACCGAGCAGGTGATCGAGAAGATACTGGCGCTGTGCCGGGAGAGGACGGTCGGATAGATGTGGTACTGGTTCGGCAAAGGACTCTGCGGATGGTTCTTCCGTCTGTTTGGTGGCTTGGAGAGTATCGGCCGGGAGAACATCCCGAAAACCGGCGGCGTGATCATCTGCCCGAACCACGTTAGCCACGTGGATCCTCCCGCGGTAGGCGTAGGAATACGCAGGCAAGTCCACTTCATGGCCAAGGAGGAGCTCTTCAAGGTCCCCGTCCTCGGCTACTGCATACGGAAGGTCGGCGCGTTTCCGGTCAGGCGCGGCACCGCCGACCGGAAGGCGATCAAGCGTGCGATGGACCTGCTTGATGAGGGAAAGGTCGTCTGCCTATTCCCCGAAGGCACCCGCAGCCTCGACGGCAAGCTGCAGGAGCCCGAGTTGGGCGTCGGCCTCATCGCGCTCAAGAATGGGGCGCCGGTCGTTCCCGTGGCGGTCATCGGCACTGACAGGGTGCTCCCCTCAGGGGCCAGTCGCCCGACCAGGCATCGCGTCAGGGTAGTCTATGGCGCGCCGATGCGGTTCGACGATCTCTCCGGCGCATCCGATCGAGCCGCCATGGAGGAGGTAGGACGCCGTATCATGGCCGCCATCGCCGACCTCCAATCACGCTATTCCTTCCCTAACTCGAAGTAGCGGAGTCGGGGCTTCCTGATACCACGGAACGGGACAGCGCCGGCTCCCTACGTGGATGCAGGGCATGGCGGCGCTGCCGAAGCCCCGGCGGTGGTGACCCCGCTTTGCGTCGAGATCCCCCTGAACCCCGGACGGCGAATGCCGTCGTCGGATCAGCCGCTCGCCTCTCCGCTATGCCCATCGGCGCCGAGCTTGCACAGTTCTTCCATATCCGAGGCCGTTAAACTTTTTGTACCCCTATTGACAGACCGGTCGAATTTGCGTATACTATCAGGTAGAGTTGGCGCGCGAAGAACTCCTCTTGGCAAGCCGGTTTCCTGACAGTGAAGGCCGAGCCAATACGGCCAGTTCTCACCTTTCTACACGATGGGCCGCCGGCATAAGTGCGTCCCGTTCCGGTTCGGCCTGCATCGTAGCAGTCCGAACAGCAGACAGTTATCACATCAGACCGCACAATGTGATGGCTTCCGAGGCATCCGCTGTGTTCTCTCCACAGCAATCTGGGATCATGCAGTGTCCGGAGCGCAGGTGAGGCCTGAGTACCTTTGACAACGAGAGGATAACGCCGGTGGCGAAACAGAAAGTCTTGGTCGTCGAGGACGACCCGAACACAAATGATCTCGTGCGGCTGCAGCTCGAGACAGCAGGCTACGATGTAGTCTGCGCATTTGGTGGCAGACAGGCTCTCAACTCCGCTCGTGATGAGCGGCCGGACATCATCCTGCTCGACCTCGTGATTCCCGAACTCGACGGGCTCGAAGTCTGCCGAGAGGTGCGCCGCTTCAGCAACACCCCAATCATGATGGTCACCGGTCGTGACGACGAGTTCGACCGCGTACTCGGCCTCGAGATGGGCGCCGATGACTACGTGACCAAGCCGTTCAGTCCTCGCGAACTGGTTGCGCGCGTCCGTGCCGTGCTCCGCCGGTCGAATACTACATCCACTCCGGATGATCAGCAGGTGCTCAATCTTCCCGGTTTCTACGTCAACCTGCTCTCCCGCGAGGTCAAGGTGAACGAGCAGCGGATCGACCTCACACCCAAGGAGTTCGACCTCCTGTGGCACCTTGCCAGCAACCGTGACCGCGTGTTCACCAGGGAGCAGTTGCTAAAGCAGGTCTGGGACTATGATGAGTTCTTCGGTGACGAGCGGACCGTCGATCAGCACGTGAAGAGGCTGCGGCGGAAGATCGAGATCGACCGCTCCCCATGTCGGATCACCACCATCTGGGGTGTCGGCTACAAGTTCGAGATCACCACCGGCAGCGCCTGATCCTTCCCGGACAGCCAACAGACATTTGAGTAATGAACGGAGTGCCGATCGGCGCTCCGTTTTGTCTTTGTCCTCCTGCAACCCCGCACGTTATTCTCCGATCTTTTTGGGTAATATGGAGTCGCCGGCCAATCTTCCGATAATAGAGAGTGGATGGCACGGCAATCCTGATCGACCTTGACACCATGAGGGAGGCGTGCTATGGTTGCGACGAGCGAGTCACTGCTCTCATTACAGGTACCTGTAACGGAAGGAAACTGCGGACACATGAACATCTGCGTCATAGGTACAGGCTACGTCGGGCTTGTCACCGGGGCTGTCTTCGCGGACCTGGGCAACGAGGTCGTCTGTGTAGACGCCAACCCCGACAAGATCGAGAAGCTCCATCAGGGCATCATGCCGATCTACGAGCCCGGACTCGAGGAGATGGTCGCCAGGAATGTTCAGGACGACCGTCTCTCGTTCACCACCGACCTCGGAGTCGGTGTGGAGAGCGCCGAGGTGGTGTTCATCGCCGTGGGTACGCCTCCGGGACCGGATGGAGAGCCGGATCTCTCCCAGGTGGTCGAGGTTGCGCGCGGTATCGCGAGGCACCTCAATCGGTACAAGGTCATCGTCAACAAGAGCACCGTGCCGATCGGCACTGGTGACCTCGTCCGTCGGATCATCGAAGAGAACCGGCGGCGGGACGTAGATTTCGACGTCGTCTCCAACCCCGAATTCCTGCGCGAGGGATGCGCGATCAACGATACGCTCTATCCGGACAGGATAGTCATCGGCGCTCCGTCTCAGACGGTGGCCATGAAGCTCCTCGAGCTCTATGCGCCTCTGGAGCGGCCGATGCTCATCACCGATATCACCAGCGCCGAGATCATCAAGTATGCGTCGAATGCCTTCCTGTCGATGAAGATATCCTTCATCAACTCGATCGCCGGTCTGTGCGAGATGGCAGGCGGGGATGTGACCCAGGTTGCGAAGGGCATGGGCTTCGACCGGAGGATCGGCGACCAGTTCCTGCAGGCCGGACTCGGGTTCGGCGGCTCGTGCTTCGGCAAGGACGTGAAGGCGCTCGTGCACACGTGCGCCAAGTACGGAGCCGACAACTCGCTGCTCAAGGCGACTCTCGATATCAACACCAACCAGCCGATCCGCTTCGTCAACCGGATCAAGGAGGCCGTCGGCGGTGTGGAGGGCAAGACGATCGGCGTGCTCGGCCTCGCATTCAAGCCGAATACCGACGACATGCGCGACGCCAAGTCCATCGAGATCATCGGTCAGCTCCTGGCCGACGGAGCGACGATCAAGGCTTACGATCCCATTGCGATGGACAACTGCCGGACCATCTACCCGCAGATCACCTACTGCGAGAACCCGTATGAGGTGGCCGAGGGCGCATCCGCCCTGATACTCGTCACCGAGTGGAACGAGTTCCGCTTCCTGAACATGGAGAAGATCTGCGACGCCATGGCGCGCCCCGTACTCTTCGACGGACGCAACATGTACGACCCGCTACGGATGAAGCGCATGGGCTTCGAGTATTACAGTATCGGCCGCCTCACGCCGAACGGGAACGGCAACGGCAAAAACGGCCACTGATCGATTCCGGGCCTGTCGGACCTCTCCGGCAGGCCCGACACACTCTCACGACCCCTAATTCCCAAACCTCAACCCGCCGATAATACAATTAGTGGGGACACATCGCCTCGTATGCACCTAAAGAATCTCAGGCAATCTCGCTACGGCGCCATTCCGAGCGACTCGGACGATGATCGAGGACAGAGTCGTCGATCATCGGCGAAGAATGACAGACCGTCTCGGACTTGCCTGAGGCTCATTAGTATGCTCCCACGCAAGCTCGACTGGAGGTGCATTTCACGTTGACACAGGCAGGGAACATCGCCCGCAACGAGTATTACAGCAAGGGCATCAGCCTCTACGACAGGGGACTCTACACGGAGGCCATCGCCGAGTTCGAGCGAGTGCTCAAGACCGTGCCCCGGCAGGACGCTCCCGAGCGGAAGCTCGCGTCCTTCTACATGGGTGAGTCCTACGCCAACCTTGGAGTGGTCCATCTTCGCATGAAGATGTACCACCGTGCCGAGGAGGAACTGAAGTTCGCGCTCATGCTCCATCCCGAGTACGCGGACCTCAACTTTCATCTCGGAGTTGTGTACTACAAGCAGAGCAAGTTCGATGATGCCATCCTGTCCTTCGAGAAGGCCCTCTCGATCAACCCCGCCTATTCGAAGGCCATGATGTACCTCGGTCTTGCCAAGCTGATGCAGGATGATGCGTCAGGCATGGAGCATATCCGGCGGGCCGTTCAGATCCAGCCGGCATATGCCGATGCTCGATACCACCGGGCAATGGACGCATGGGATGCGGGCGAGACTCAGCAGGCCGTAGCACTGCTGGAAGAACTCGCGGACACTGACATCGATACCAGCGCGCACCTCATCGAGAAGGGCATTCAGTTCCTTCAGGAAGCGATGTACGCCGAAGCTTGCGACGTGTTCAGTGATGCCGTCGATCTGCACCCGCACTATGCCGACCTCCGGAACTACCTCGGCCTGAGCTATCTCTGCCAGGGGATGATCGATCTCGCGATCGGGCAGTTCCAGAGTGCGCTCGAGATCAACCCGAACTTCGTGGGCGCTCGGATGAACCTCGCATCCGCCTACGAGATGGATGGCCGCGTGGACGAAGCGCGCGCCGAACTACAGCACGTACTGAGGACCAGTCCGCGCAACCCCGAGGCCGAACAGCGGCTCAGCCGTTTGCAGACCGGCGCCTAGTGGGTATATAAGCGACGGCGACAACTGAGCATACCGTCTTCAGCGCCATGCGCAAACCGAAGTGCGCATGGCGCTTCTCTTGGATCCGGTGCGGAATCCTGCGCATATCGCCTGCCTGGTAACTGAGAGATAGAGCAGGGTTTCCGGGGCATTGACAACTGTCTACTGCTGATATATACTGGCATTTGCGATGAGGAAGGGATTCCGAGGCATTGAGTTTGAGGTAGTCAAGGCCAGTGCGGAGACTGCTGCCCGGTTGGGCAAGCTTACGACTCCGCACAGCGTCATCGACACTCCCGTGTTCATGCCCGTCGGTACGCAGGCTACCGTCAAGGCGATGACGCAGGAGGAACTCGAGGAACTGGATTATCGCATCATCCTCGGCAACACATACCATCTGTACCTTCGCCCCGGACATGAGTTGATCGGCAGAGCCGGTGGACTGCACAGCTTCATGAGCTGGCCCAGATCAATCCTCACCGACAGCGGCGGTTTCCAGGTATTCAGCCTTCGGGACCTGCGGCGCGTGGGTGATGACGGCGTCGTCTTCAAGTCCTACATCGACGGCTCCACGCATGTGTTTACCCCTGAGCGGGTCATGGAGGTCCAGGGAACCATCGGAGCGGACATCGCGATGGCGTTCGACGAGTGCCCTCCCTACCCGAGTACCTACGAGTACGCCAGGGAAGCCACGGAGCGCACCCACGAGTGGGCCGTACGCTCCAAGGCCGCCGCGAAGGAAGGCCAGGCCGTATTCGGCATCGTTCAGGGAGGCGCCTACCAGGATCTCCGGAGATGGAGTGCGGAGTTCATCACTGCGCTCGACTTCCCCGGGATCGCGATAGGCGGAGTATCCGTCGGCGAGCCGAAGGCGGTCATGCAGGAAGTCGTCGGGTGGACGACGCCGCTCCTGCCGCCGGAGAAGCCGCACTACCTGATGGGAGTCGGCACCCCGGTGGACCTGATTGATTTCGTGATCATGGGCATCGACATGTTCGACTGCGTGCTGCCGACGAGACTCGGCAGAAACGGGTCGATGTATACGACCCACGGCCGGATCAACATCAAGAACGCCAGGTACACCGAGGATTTCACTCCGCTCGATCACGAGTGCGACTGCTCGACATGCAGGCGCTACACGCGAGCCTACATCCGGCATCTGTACAAGGCTGACGAGATGCTGGCGGCGCGATTGGCGACATACCACAATCTGTATTTCTATCAGCGCGTGATGCGGGGAGTGCGCGCTGCCATCGAGGCGGACCGCCTGCTGGAGTTCCGCCGTGAGTTCATGGCGAAGTACGCCATGGAGGATGACACGTAAGTCTGGAGAAGCGAAAGTGGCTCAGTTGACCCTCAGGGACGTGAAACGCGATCCCCGAGTCAAGACGTATATCGAGAAGGCAAACGAACAGATGGCGGCGATCGGCTACACGGAACACGGATTCCGCCACGCCGGGATCGTTGCCGGGGTCGCGCGCGGGATACCTCGGCAGCTTGGCCTGCCTCGAAGGGAGGCAGAGCTGGCCGCCATCGCAGGCTACCTGCACGACATCGGCAACGTCATCAACCGGTGCAACCATCCGGAAACCGGCGCGGCGCTCGCACAGTCGATCCTTGCCGATCTGCAGATGGACCCGGTCGAGATCGCTCTCGTGATGGGCGCCATCGGCAACCACGAGGAGGGCAACGGCTACCCGATCAACGGCGTCACCGCCGCGGTGATCATCGCCGACAAATCCGACGTGCACTACTCACGCGTGCAAAACCCGAATCCACGCTCGTTCGATATCCATGACCGCGTGAACCATGCCGTCCACAGGTCGTTCCTCCGAGTAGACCCGGAGAACCGCGTGATCAGTCTGGAACTGACCGTAGACACGGAATCGGCGAGCGTGATGGAGTACTTCGAGATCTTCCTCTTGCGTATGGTCATGTGCAGGCGCGCGGCCGACGTCCTCGGCTGCAAGTTCAAGCTCGTTATCAACGATCATGATCTCTGATTACCTTGCTGTAGGGGCGAAGCATTGGCTGATGTAGACGCAATGTGTATCGAGTCCGGCAGCCAATGCTTCGCTCCTACCGATGACGCCGGATGGAGCCATTTCATTGACAATGTGTCGGGCCATTTGTATAATGGCTCTGTTGTGCCACCGGTTCCGCGCCGTTTCCGCGCGGCCGGTATACAATGCCGCAACGGGTTTACCGGGGAGGATAGGATACGTTGAGAAATAGGCAGCTATGGATACTACTAGTGACGTTGGTGCTCGTCGCAGTCTCCATTGTGACGGTCATCCAGAAACCCACCAAGCAGGGTCTTGATCTTGCCGGTGGTACCAGGCTCGTTCTCGAAGCCCAGACGGAAAAGCTTCCTGCGAAGGAGAAGTGGGATGTCGATAAGCAGAATGCCGTGATCCGAATCGTACGCCAGCGCGTTGACGTCCTCGGCGTATTAGAACCCGTCATTCAGCCTAAGGGCGACAAGCAGGTGGTCGTCGAGCTTCCGAACATTACCGACAGACAGGAAGCCATCGATCTTCTCAAGTCCACCGCTCAGATGGAGTTCCGCCACTTCAAGAACATAGAGAGCAAGCGGCATCCCAACGCTCCGTACAGGATGGACGTAGAGACCGATGAGAATGGCGACGATAGATATATCTTTACGGATAAGAAGACCGGCGAAGAGATCAAGCCCGAGAAGATCATCGCCGAGTCCGAGCTCATCCTGACCGGCAATGATCTCAAGCCGAACGCTCAGGCGCAGAAGAGCCCGCAGAACTTCCAGATCTACGTAGCCATCGAGTTCGACAAGGACGGCCGCAAGAAGTTCGCCGACTTCACCAGAAGGCACGTGAATGACTACCTCGCCATCGTTCTCGATAACAAGATCATCAGCGCCCCGACCATCAGAAACGCCATCCTGGACGGCAAGGCGATCATTGAGGGTGGTTTCCAGGATGTCCAGGAAGCGACTCGACTGGCCGAACTGCTGAAGGCAGGTGCGTTGCCCGTACCGCTCGAGATCGTGCAGGTCCAGACGGTCGAGGCATCCCTGGGTAAGGACTCCGTCGATAGGAGCGTTCAGGCCGGTGTCATCGGTCTGGCCATCGTCGTGCTCTTCATGATGGGCTACTACCTGCTGCCGGGTCTTCTGGCAGACATCGCCCTTGTCATATATGCGCTGCTCACCATGGCGCTCTTCAAGGCCATCCCGGTGACCCTGACCCTTCCGGGCATCGCGGCGTTCATTCTGTCCATCGGCATGGCTGTTGACGCCAACATCCTCATCTTCGAGCGCCTGAAGGAAGAGCTGAGGAACGGGAAGACGCTCCGAGCGGCGATCGACGCCGGTTTCTCCCGGGCGTTCACCTCGATCTTCGACTCGAATATGTGCACGGCGATCACCTGTGTGATCCTCTGGTACTACGGAACGGGCCCGATTCGCGGATTTGCGACCGTCCTGCTCCTCGGTGTGGCACTCAGCATGTTCACGGCGATCACCGTCACACGGTCGATGCTGTACCTGCTGGTCAACACGGGTGTGGCGACCAACCCTCGATGGTTCGGCCTCGGCAGACAGTGGGTCTCCGGCAAGACCGGCCACAGCGTCGAGATCGTCGGCCGCATGAAGATATGGTTCGCGATCAGCGCAGTGCTCCTGCTCCCAGGCCTGTACTTCTGGCTCGGCGCCGGTACTCTCCAGAAAGGTATCGACTTCACCGGCGGCAGCATTATGCAGATCGAGTTCAAGCAGCCCGTAACGCGCGCTGAGGTTCAGGATGTATTCGACAAGGCCGGGCTCGAGGGCAGTATGGTCCAGAAGTCTACGGAGAACGACAAGGTCGTCTTCGTCCGGACCAAGCACATGACCGAGCAGGAGTTGGCCGCGGTCTCCGGCGAACTGAAGAGCCAAGTCGGCGACTTCACGATGCCTCAGATCGAAAGCGTCGGTCCGACGATCAGCAAGGAACTGACAGCGAACGCCATCAAGGCGGTTCTGTTCGCGTCGCTGGCGATCGTGCTCTACCTTACGGCCAGGTTCGCGGTATACGGACTGGCATATGGATTCCGGTTCGGCGTCTGCGCCGTCATAGCGCTTCTGCATGATGTAGGCATCGTCATCGGGTCATTCGCGATCCTCGGCAAATTCCTTGGCTGGGAGATCGACAGTCTGTTCATCACGGCGCTGCTGACCATCATCGGATTCTCGGTCCACGATACGATCGTCGTCTTCGACCGAATCCGCGAGAACCTGCGGCATCGCGCCAAGGGCGAGACGTTCGATTTCGTAGCGAACAAGAGTATCGTTCAGACCTTCGCCAGATCGATCAACACGTCCTTGACGGTTATCATCACTCTGGCGGCGCTGCAGCTATTCGGCGCTCCCGTGATCGCAAAGTTCGTAGCCGCGCTGCTGATTGGTATCACCGTCGGAACGTACTCCTCGATCTTCGTGGCGAGCCAGTTCCTGGTTCTTTGGAACCGGCTGAGTGAGAAGAGCAAGGGGAACGTGGTCGAGGAGCGCGCGATGGTGGCTGTCGGCGCGACCGCTGACGGCAACGGTAAGGCCGCGGTAGAAGTCGGCGCAGCCGACACGGCGCCCGCCGCCAAGCCGAAGGCGTCCGCCGCCAAGAAGCGCAAGAGGAGATTCTAGCTCCCTTCTACCTCGATAACTCGTATGCAAAAGGCCCGCGGCCAAGATCATCGGTCGCGGGCCTTCGTTTTCCTCAAGCCGTATTGCCTTCACCCTCGAAAATGGATTACTATGTAAGCAACACCGCACGGAGCACGAATCCCATGCTTGGCGCCAAACGCTGGAAGGTACTGCAGCCGGATGCAGAGATAGAAGAGTCATTCGCTAGGAGCATTCCCGTATCCGGCATCCTCAGCCGCGTGCTCTGGAATCGCGGGATTCGCACTCCCGAGGCGGCGCAGCGCTTCCTCAATCCCGCCATGGACGACCTGCACGATCCCGGTCTGTTCGACGGCATGGATATCGCCGTCGATCGCGCAAAGCGAGCCATAGAGTCCGGCGAGAAGATCATGATCCACGGCGACTACGACGTTGACGGCATCACCAGCACGGCACTCCTCGTGAGGGTGCTGACCGCGATCGGCGCCGACGTGAGTTGGTACGTCCCGCACCGCCAGCGCGAGGGCTACGACATCCAGTGTCCTGCCGTGGATACCGCCAGGGAGCGCGGGGTGGGCCTGATCATCACCGCCGACTGCGGGACGAGTGCGATCGATGCAGCCGACCTGGCGCGATCCTACGGGATCGACATGATCGTGACCGACCACCATGAACCCGCCGGAACGCGGGTTGCCGATGTGCTCGCGCTGATCAACGCCCGCAAACCCGGCTGCCCGTACCCGTTCAAGGACTTGGCCGGCGTCGGAGTAGCGTTCAAATTCGCGGAGGCGTTGGTCCGCGAGTGTGGATATGACGTCAACGCATACCGCCGGAGGTTCATCGATCTGGTGGCGATAGGCACCGTGGCGGATGTGGTCCCCCTTATGGACGAGAACCGCATCTTGGTGAAGCACGGCCTGGAGGAGATACCTCGCACCGGCAAGCGAGGCATCAGGGCGCTCCTGGAGCAGTCCGGCCTCGCAGGACGGCGGCTCACCAGCCAGAACCTCGCGTTCGTTCTCGGCCCGCGCCTCAACGCCGCCGGTCGGCTCGACGACGCATCGACCGCCGTCGAACTCCTGCTGACCAAGGACGAGTCCGAGGCCGCCAGGCTCGCGCGGACGCTTGAGAGCTGCAACCGCGAGCGCCAGGCCGAGCAGTCGAGAATCCTGCAGGAGGCGCTCGATCAGATCAAGACAAGGCGCCTCGACGAGGTCTCCAAAGTATTCGTGCTCTCGTCCACCGGCTGGCATCCGGGGATCGTCGGCGTCGTGGCGGGCAAGATCACGGAGACCTACAGTCGGCCGACCGTCATGATCGCCCTCGATGAGACCGGCGAATGCGGCGTCGGGTCCGCGAGAAGCATCGAAGGGTTCGACGTTCTGGAGGCGCTGGTCGAATGCGGCGACCTGCTCGACCGCTTCGGTGGACACTCCAAGGCCGCGGGCCTCTCGATCAGCACCTGCAACCTCGGGGAGTTCGACTGCGCCATCAACCGCGTGGCGGACGGCGTGCTCGCGCAGTGCGACCTGGCGCCTCACATCGAGATCGACGCCGAGATCGGCCTCGATGCCGTCACGCGCGATCTCATCGCCGAGCTGGGCCTGCTGGAGCCGTACGGACACTGCAATCGCGAGCCCGTATTCGCGTCGATGAACGCGCCCGTGCTGCACAAGACCACCATGGGCTCCACCAGCGCCCACATGAAGCTCAAGCTCGGTACTCCATCCGGTCGAGCTATCGACTGCGTGGCGTTCGGGTGGGGGGCCGCTGAGCGGTCCATTCGCCTTGGAAGTTCGCTGGATGTGTGCTATAATACAAGGATAAACGAGTACAACGGCTATCGGAATATCCAGATCGTTTTGCGCGACGCCCGAGTGTCCGAGGACCGGATGGGCGACGTGCTTCCATCGGAATATGCGTAGGCCCCACGGGGCTTAGTGGGTTGTGCAGGTTCTACAATGGTTTTTCAGGAGACGTGCTCGGTGACGATCGATACCGTCATCGAAAAGGTGAAGCAATACAGCCCGAATGCCGACTTGGATCTTCTGAGGCGGGCGTACGAATTCGCCTCCGAGGTCCACAGGGAGCACAAACGTCTCTCCGGCGAGCCGTATATCCACCATCCGGTCGAGACGGCGAACATCCTGGCCGAACTCGAGATGGATGACAAGAGCATCGCCGCGGCCTTCCTGCACGACGTGATCGAGGACGCCCACGTCGAATTCGATGAGCTTGCCAATACCTTCGACAAGGAGATCGCGACCCTCGTAGACGGCGTTACCAAGCTCAAACTCGCCGACTTCGAGCCCCGGGAGACCGACCCGGAGGAGCGCAAGAAGCGGCACGCCGAGATCAATCGGAGCGCCGAGAACCTGCGCAAAATCTTCCTGGCGATGGCGCGTGACTTCCGCGTCATGGTCATCAAGCTCGCCGACCGCCTGCACAACATGCGCACCCTGTCCGCACTCCCCGAGGAGCGCCGGCTCAAGGTTGCGACCGAGACCCTTCAGATATACGCGCCGCTTGCGCACCGGCTCGGCATCTGGCAGATCAAGTGGCAGCTTGAGGACCTCGCCTTCAAGTACGCCCAGCCCGAGCAGTATGAGGAGATCGTCGAGAAGGTCTCGCGCACTCGCAGAGACCGCGAGAGTGCCCTCAAGGATGTGGTCGATCTCATCAAGGCACGGCTTGAGCAGGAAGGCATCAGGGCCGAGATTCAGGGCCGCCCGAAGCATCTCTACAGCATCTACCAGAAGATGCAGAAGCAGGAGATCGACTTCAGCGACATATACGACCTGATCGCCATCAGGATCATCGTAGACAATGTGGGCGACTGCTACCACGCGCTCGGGATCGTGCACGATCAGTGGATGCCGATCCCTGAGCGCTTCGATGACTATATCGCCAAGCCGAAGTCGAACATGTACCAGTCGCTGCACACCAAGGTCATCGGACCGGCCGGCGAGCCGCTCGAGATACAGATTCGGACCTGGGAGATGCACCGCATGTCCGAGTACGGCATCGCGGCGCACTGGCAGTACAAGGACGGCGGGAGCGGCGACGACCAGTTCGAGCGCAAGCTCACGTGGCTGCGGCAGCAGTTGTTCGACTGGCAGGCCGACGCCAAGGACGCCACTGAGTTCCTGCGCTCCGTGACCGAAGACCTGTTCAGCGATCAGGTCTTCGTGTTCACCCCGAAGGGCGACGTCATCGACCTGCCCGCGGGCTCGACTCCCGTGGACTTCGCGTATCGCATCCACAGCGATCTCGGAAACCACTGCGTCGGAGCGAAGGTCAACGGTCGGATCGTGCCGCTCAGCCATCGGCTCAACAACAACGACATCCTGGATATCATCAGGCGAAGCGGCGCGGCTCCGAGCCTCGACTGGCTGAACTTTGTCAAGACATCGCATGCCCGCAGCAAGATCAAGCAGTACTTCCGAAAGCTGCGCTACAACGAAAGCGTGGTCAAGGGACGCGAGATCATCGAGAAGGAGATCGAGCGCCAGGGCCTCGATCCGCATGAACTGCTCAAGCCCGAGAACCTGCAGGGCGTTCTGAGCCACGTCAACGTTCAGACGGAAGACGACCTGTTCGCCGGCATCGGCTACGGCCATATTGCCGCGCTGACGGTCATCAACCGGCTCAAGGCGTCCCAGACTCCCGTCGATGAGCTGACGATCTCCGGCAAGCGCGCGACCGGCGAGGCCAAGCTCGGCATCGTCGCAGGGGGCGTAGACGGCATCGCGATCCGCAGGTCGAAGTGCTGCACGCCGATCCCCGGCGACGAAGTCATGGGCTACGTTACGCGCGGTCGGGGCATGACGCTCCACCGCAAGGGATGTCCGAACCTGGCCGCCTATGCGGAGAAGGAGCCGGACCGGCTCATAGAGGTCGAGTGGGCTCACGCAAGCGGAGAGCGCTTCCGCACCGGACTGCACATCGAGGCGATGGACCGCGTCGGCCTGCTGAACGACATCTCTGCGATCTTCAGCGAGAGCAAGACCAACATCTGCTCCGCTAAGATTCGGGCGTTTCCGAACAAGACGGCTGCATTCGAGCTTGTCGTTGAGCTGGATGACCTGGATCATCTGAACAAACTGATCAGTCTGGTCGGCAATCTCAGCGACATCCTCGAGGTCCGACGATCGAGCATCGCCGAGGAGGAGACCATCTAGCCATGCGTGCGGTGCTCCAGCGCGTCCGATCGGCCTCGGTCTCTGTTGACGGCCATGTCGTGTCCGCCATAGGTAAGGGCATCCTGGTGCTGCTAGGGGTAGGCCTGAACGACTCCGATGGCGATGCGGCATGGCTCGCCGACAAGACCGCCAACCTGAGGATATTCGAGGATGAGCAGGGTAAGATGAACCTGTCCGTGCTCGACGTCGGCGGCGAGGTGCTCGTCGTATCGCAGTTCACGCTCTATGGTGATGCGCGCAAGGGCCGGCGTCCGAGCTTCACCGACGCTGCCCCTCCCGAGCGCGCCGACGCGCTATATCAGACGTACGTCGGCGAGCTTCAGTCGCGGAATGTACCGGTGCAAACCGGTCAGTTTCGTGCTAAAATGTTGGTAACGATAGAGAATGACGGGCCCGTGACCATCCTGCTGGACACGGCTCAGAGGATATAGACATTGGAAATGCTACGAGGATTCCCCTTTGGGAAAAGACAAGGAAATCAGCCCGAACCGGATTCCCCGCAGGACGAGTTGCAGCGCGAGCCTGAGACTGCGGACGGCAACAAGCGTCTCGCGGACCAGCATCTGGAAAAGGGCAGGCTGCATAACGCCATAACCCGCTACAAGAAAGCGGCACGGCTGAACGACGACTCCAGCCACCGCACGGACCTCGGTGACGTGTACGCCTTCGCCGAACTGCCGGTCAATGCCGTCAGCCAGTATCGGAAGGCGCTCAAGAGGGACAAGAACAGCCCGGAGCCTCACTTCAGCCTGGCTGAGATCTATGCTCGCTACGGCAAGTGGGCGGTCGCCATCGAAGAGTACACGGCCGCGGTCGAGCTGTCGCCGGGGAATGCGTTCTACCGGTACAAGCTCTCGTGCGCCTACAAGACCATCGGCCAGTTGGATGCGGCCATCGAGCAGTTGGAGCGCGCCGTCGAAGCGCGTCCGGCTGATGCCTTCTATCACTTCGAGTTGGCGAGTCTATGCGGCAATGCCGGACGGATCGAGGAGGCCATTCAGGAGATGGAGCAGGCGGTCTCGTTCTCTCCCGGCGACGACTACTACCTGGCGCGGCTGGGGATGCTCTACGCTCGCGCCGGGTGCTACGAGGACGCCGCGGAGGCCTACCGAGAGGCGGCGAGGCTCAACTTCAAGTCGACCTACGCATGCCTGCTCGGCGACACGTACATCTGGCGCGACGACGAAGAGCGCGCCGAGGCAGCCTACGAGGATGCCGGCGATCTCGACCCGTACGACATGGAGTTCGTCGAGCGAGCGCGGAAGTTCATCCATGGGGGCACCTGGTAGTGCCTGCCGCCCTCTACGTTCGCAGTCTGGTAGTCAGCCCGTTCGAGATGAACTGCTATCTAGCGGGCGATCCGGTGTCTCGTGACGTCATCGTGGTCGATCCCGGAGATGACAGCGACCTCATCTGCGATCTGATCGGCTCCGAGGGGCTGAAGATCCTGGCCGTCGTCAACACCCACGGTCACGGCGATCACATCGGCGCCAATGCCGACCTCGCGCGCCGGTTCGGTTGCCCCATCATGATTCACGAGGCCGATGCCGACTTCCTGACCGACCCCATGAAGAACCTCTCCGCGTTTCTCGGCTTCGAGACGGTCAGCCCGGCCGCTGATCGGCTGCTCCATGACGGCGACGAGATCGAGGTCGGCGCGATGACCTTCCGTGCCATCCACACCCCGGGCCACACTCCGGGCGGGATCTGCCTCTATACTCCCGGTCATCTCTTCGCCGGCGACACCCTCTTCGCGGGGAGTGTCGGCCGCACCGACTTCCCGGGCGGCTCCATGGACCAACTCGTCACCGCGATCCACGAGAAGCTCTTCGTCCTGCCCGACGACACCGTCGTCTATCCCGGCCACGGCCCCGCGACCACTATCGGCGCGGAGAAAGCCTCGAATCCGTACCTCTAGCTGGCTCCTCCGGCGTGCTGGGGCAGCCTCTCTCCACAACACATCAGCAAATTATCTACCAACCCAGGAAAAATACCTGTAACATCCGCGACTCCCTGTTGTTTGAATACGTGTAAGTCCAATTCCAACAGGAGGTTACGGAAAATGAGCTGTCAGAAAGTGTTGTCGATGTTGTCCGCATACATCGACGGAGAAGTGCAGACCTCGGATGCAGAAATGATCAAGACGCATCTGAGCGAGTGCGACTCCTGCGCCGCGGAGTGCAAGGCGCTCCAGGCCATGACCGGTATGCTTCGGACCACCCCCGAAGTCGAGCCGCCCGCATTCCTGCTGGCACAGATCGAGGCTGCCACGGTGAACAGGACCGGCTTCATCGCGAAGGTAAAGAGGGCGTTCGACCACGTTCCCACGATGGCGCGCTGGGCCGCCGCTCCGGTTGCCGCCGCTGTCGTCCTCATGGGAATCCTGCTCTCCAACTCAGGTGACGTGAAGGCCCCTGCCGACGGTGGAAGCCCGATGGCGCAGATCCAGAAGGCCATCTCCGACCTGCCTGGTCTGCCCAACATAGCCGTAGAGGAGCAGACTCCTTCCACCGGCGCCGTGGTTGCCGTCCGTCCGAAGGCGAAGGCCGCCAACTGGAAGGTGCACGCGGCAAAGTCGACCAAAGTGGCGAAGGCCACCAACGGCCACAAGACCGGCAAGCCTGCCGAGATTGAGGATCAGGATGCCGGCAAGACCACTTTCCCCGAGGAGCCCAAGCTCGAGGAGCCGGTCGTCGATGAGACGGAGATCGCTGAGAATGCGACCGATCTCGATGCGAACGAAACGTCCGACACCGATGAGGCGGAGCAGACCGTCCAGGTCGCCAGCGCTCCGGATCAGAAACCGGTGGCGAAGGCTGTCATCATCGCCGAGTCCGGGTCGATGGATCAGCTTCGGGCCAAGCTCGCCGCGAAGAGCAAAGGCAGGCTCAACAATCACGAAGATCGCATAGAAGGAAAGAAGTACTCGGTCGAGCTGGTAAGTCTGCGGTTCTAGACTGAGCCTTTCACGGTAGATGCTCGCAACTAAGCTCCGGGGATCCGGGGTGAGGAAAGCGAGGTGATATCTCTTGAGGGCACACAAGTCAATATGGACCGTCGGCTTATGCATGCTCCTGGTGATGTGGGCGGCGGTATACGGGTGGACACAGGAACTCAGCAGTGCGGATGCGCTGGTGAGTTTTCGGTCGTCTTATACATCGGCCATGAGCGCCGATCAGAAGGCCGCTGTGGAGGCTCTTTCGAAGCAGCGAGGAGTCAACGCCAGCGACGCGATCGTCGGTAACGGCACGCGCGCCGGCTACGTCCTCAGCCACTCCGCAGTCGTCCCCGGCAGCGAGATCGTCACAGTTGACGGAACCTCCAAGCGCAGCAACCGCGACTACTACCTCGACTACCTCAACGGCACGCTGATGTTCCTGGAGCCGGTGAAGACCAGCCAGATGGTGCGCGTCACGTACCGGTACGTTCCGGGCAAGGAGGGCGAGCGAGCCATCGTCGGAGCGCCTACCATGTCGCTGAACCTCGGTCAGAAGAACGCGATGGGCATCACCTACGGCTACCGCACCGGACTCTCGGTCGGGCAGAACTCGCAGTTCGATATGCTCACGTTCGGCGCGAACCTGAAGACCACGCTGGGCGAGGCATCGAGCATGACGAACATGTTCTACACCTCCTCGGCGAAGCAGTCGGGCCGAATATCCCTCCAGGCGGTGCAGGACGGCCAGAAGCAGGCCGCCGAAGCCCCGAAGTCGGACAGGATGTTCGTTCACAGCGCCGATCTGACGTTCGGCAACCTCTCCGTCAAAACCGACTTCCAGAAGGTCGGTGAGCACTTCGCCGGGTTCGCATCCCTGCGCGACCAGGGAGTCGCGGCCGCCGACGTGCTGAACAAGCTCGAGAAGGAGAAGGGCATCACCCGGCTTGGCGTCAACGCATCCCTCAAGCTGGGCGGCGGGATTACCACCGGCATCGGGTTCAACACGATCGAGGACAAGGGCGGCGACATCGTGCGGCAGTCCTTCGACATCAGCAGCGACCGGTTCAAGCTGAACGCCCGCATCCAGGAAGTGGAGGCCGGGTTCACCAAGTTCGGCAACCTGGCCGACGGCGACAAGGACCAGTTGGCGAAGGAGAAGGGCATCAAGCGCACCAACTACCAGCTCAGCATGGCGCCCGGGAAGGGATCAGCGAAGGACGCCGCGTGGAACGGACTGGGATGGGGTGAGATCGCAGACGCAAGCGGCAAGATATCCTTCCAGTCGCTCAACTTCGCGGGCTCGAACTTCGGGCTGATGGCCTCGCAGTCGAAGGTTGATGAGGGCTTCAAGCGGCTCGGCAGTCTGAGCGCCGCCGACCTCGGAGATATCGCCTTGCGGATCAGACGCGAGTTCGACCCGAATGCGGCCACGGCAAGCGTGACCAAGGAAGACCTGGAGCACGCCGCGCGTGAGACCGGCATCGAGCGCAGGAACATCGCCGGCAACTTGAAGCTCGGCTCCGGAACGGTGTCCATGCAGATGGTCGACGTCGGCGACGGATCGTCCGGTGTGAGCCGGCAGACGGTCGGGTACAAGGGCAAGAACTTCAGCATCTCCGGACTGTTCCAGCAGATCGACGAAGACTTCGAGAAGCTTGGCATCCTCTCGCCGATAGAGCGCGCTCATCTCGGAAACGAGCGCGGCATGGACCGCATGAACCTGAACGGCTCGCTGAACCTAAAGCCCGGGCTCAGCATAGCCAGTTCGTTCGCCAGGGTGGGCGACGACAAGGGCGACGTCGTGAAGTACGGACTCTCCGTCAAGGGCGCCAAGTTCGATCTGCGGGCCAACTATCAAGACATCGATCCTGAGTTTACACGAGTCATGGACCTCGCCGATGCGGACCGGGAGGCCATGAACGCGGAACAGGGTATGAAGCGGTACGATACGACGCTGAACTACCGGTTCAACAAGGCTCTCTCGCTTCAGAGCTTCTGGTATGACGCGCAGCACTCCACGCAGGACAAGTTCAGACGACAGCTCAGAAATCAGATAGACTACAATCCTGCGAATGGGCCGCAGATCACCCTGTTCCGGTATCAGGATCAGGCCGGAGCATCCGACGCCAACACCACGTTCCTGCACGAGATGTACAAGCTCACTCACAAGCTGAACATCTCCGCCATCGGCCCGATCGAGTTCCGGGGACTCGTGGATACCAAGACGAAGACCGAAGTGGACGGCGTCGAGAAGCAGACCAGGGTCAGGAACTTCCACATCAACAACGACCAGAAGCAGAAGGTGCGGTTCACCGGCGACATCAACAGCATCGAGCGCGAGGACGATACCTTTGAGAAGGTGCAGGTCTTCACGCTCGGCACGAACCTGACACCGACTCTGGCCTTCAGCGGGATGCGAAAGACGATCGATACGCAGAACGACCAGACCATCGTCCAGGACTACGGCATCACCGGCAAGGTGTTCGGCGGATACGCCCTGTCGGCGCGGTTCGGCGAGACCCTGCTCGACGGCAAGACCATCGGCAAGGTCCGCGAGTTGAGCCTCACTCCGCCCGCCGCCAAGGACTACGGCGTGTTCAAAGCCGTGAACTGGAATCTGAAGTTCGCCGAACTCCGCAGCCGCGACAAGATCGAGACCAGGACGAAGCAGGCATCAGTCGAGAGCACGGTCCTGAAGCATAAAGTCGCGCTTGCCTATTCCGGGCTCATCACCAAGGAAGGTCATACACCCATCGTCAGATCGTTCAGCATCCTGGGCGATCCTGATCCCAAGAAGAAGCTGCACTACAGCCTGTCCTACAAGGTCATCGACCCGGGCAAGGCTCGCTCGACGCTGGTGAGGAACTACACCGCGGAGTACAAGCTGAATGCAGCCAGCACGCTCAATTACCTCTACACCAGCTACAACGAGCAGGACGGGAAGCTCGTTCCGGCCAGCATCGAGCGATTGACCCTGAATACGAAGCTCACCCGAACGCTCGGGCTGGTCACGAAGTGGGAGAACGACGAGGATCTGCAGAACAGCGTGGATCGAACCCTGTACAGCCTGGGGATATCCGGCAAGCTGGGCGCGCTGGCGGCAGTCGAAGTCTCCTACGGCTACGACAAGGTCGTCACCCGGAACGGCAAGAGCGTCGGGCATACCTACAAGGTGAAGTACGACCGTACCGTCAGCACCGACCACTTCCTCACGTTCAGCGGGACATACACGGACTGGGAAGGCCCCAAGCCCGCCAACGCAAACGCCGACGACCTCACCCTCCAGGTCGACTTCAACCTGCTCTTCGACTAGAGCAACCCCGTAAAGCGCAGAGGGGCACGAATATCATCGGACGACAGGGACAGAGACTCTGCGCGCAGGAACGACGCCCTCCATCACTCCACCGCTCCAGCACTCCAATACTCCCCGCCCTACAGCAGGCTGGTCGGAGCTTCGAGCCTCTTCTTGAGCGCCTGCATGAACTTCGCCGCGACCGCGCCGTCCATCACCCGGTGATCCGCCGCCAGAGTCGCCTTCATCCGCTTGGATACGCCGATCTCGCCGTCGATCACCACAGGGGTGTCCGTGATCGTGCCGACGGCCAGTGACGCCGCCTCCGGAGGGTTGATGATCGACGAGAACTCCTCGACGTCGAACATGCCCAGGTTCGAGACGGTGAACGTCCCGCCGGTGTAGTCGGACATGTGCCCCCCTCCGGATCTGGCGCGTTCGGCGAGGGACTTGGTGTCCTCTGCGATCTGGTGCAGGTCCTTCTGATCGGCTTCGTGAACCACCGGAACAACCAGGCCGTCCTCGAGCGCAACGGCCATGCCCACGTTGATCTCCTTGTGAACGCGAAGCTTGTCCTCGTGGTACGATGCGTTGACCTGTGGGAACTCCCTCAGGGCGAGGGCCGACGCCTTGATGATCATGTCCGTGAACGAGATCTTCGGCCGGCTGCCGTCCATCGCGTTCAACTCGTCGCGCACCATCGACGCCCGGTCCATCGCGATATCGACGGTGATGTAGAAGTGCGGAATGGTCTGCTTGCTCTGCGACATCCGATGCGCAATCGTTTTGCGCATCTTGCTCAGCTCGACCTCCTCGGACGGGACTTCCATCCGGGGAGCGGCGGGTTTCGGAGCCGGAGTCGCCTGGGGTGGGGGAGGAGCCTGGGGCGCCGGGGCCTCAGGGGCCTTCGCTTCGGGCGCCTGTGCCTGCCTGGAGTAGCTCTCGATGTCCGCCTCCACGATCCTGCCGTTCGGGCCCGTACCCTGGATCTTGCTGAGATCGATGCCTCGTTCCTCCGCCAGCTTGCGCGCGAGCGGTGATGCCTTGATGCGCTCCTCCTCCGGGGGCTGTGTAGGTTTCTCGATCCTTTCCGGGGCGGGCTGAGTCGCTTCGGGCGGCGGCGGGGCCGTCACGAGCGGTATCTGCTCGGCCGTATACGGCTCGGGAGCTTTCTGGCTCGGGATCTCCGGCTGTTCGCCGGCATGCACGATCTCCTGGGGCGGGACCGCCGGAGCGCCCGCGGTCTCGGGCGCTTCGATGGTGGCGATCGGGGCGCCGACCGCGACGGTATCGCCTTCCTTCACCAGGATATCCTTCAGGATGCCCGGCTCGAAGGCCTCCATCTCGACGTTCGCTTTGTCGGTCTCTATCTCCGCTATCGGCTCACCCTCGGTGACCTTGTCGCCCTGCTGCTTCAGCCAGCGGATGACCTTGCCCTCCTCCATGGTGTCGCTCATCTTCGGCATAGTGATCTCAGGCATCTCAGACCTCCATAGTCCTATGGGTCATGACCTATGCGCCCATGATCTGTCTCACCGCATCGACTATGACGTCAACCTGCGGAAGCGCCATCTGCTCCAGCGGCTTCGAATACGGCATCGGCACGTCCGCGCTTGCGATCCGCACCACCGGCGCGTCCAGGTAGTCGAACGCCTGCTCCTGCAGGACCGCCGCGATCTCCGCGCCCGCACCGAACGAGCGCCAGTCCTCCTCGACGATCACCGCCCGGTGCGTCTTCTTCACGGAGCCCACGATAGTCTCCGTGTCCATTGGCCGTATCGTCATCAGATCGACCACCTCGGCATCGATGTCCTCGGCGATGAGTTGCTCGGCTGCCTTCATCGCCAGCGTGAGCATGCGGGAGTAGGTGATGATCGTGACGTCGGCGCCTGGACACTTGACGTCTGCCTTGCCGATCGGGATAGTGTACTCGCCATCGGGGACCTCGCCCTTGCTTCCGTAGAGCATCTCGTTTTCGAGGAACATGACGAGGTTCCCATCGCGGACGGAGCTCTTCAGCAGCCCCTTGGCATCGGCAGGCGTCCCGGGACACACCACCTTCAGTCCGGGAACATGCGCGTACCACGCTTCGAGGCTCTGGGAGTGCTGCGCGCCGAGCTGGAGTCCCGCGCCCTGAGGGGCACGGATCACCGCCGCGATCCGGAGCTGGCCGCCGGACATGTACCGGAGCTTCGCGCCGTGGTTCACGATCTGGTCCATCGCCAGCATCGAGAAGTTCACCGTCATCATTTCGATGATCGGGCGCAGGCCGATCATCGCCGCTCCGATCCCGACACCGGCGATCGCCTCCTCGGAGATCGGGGTGTCCACGACGCGCTTTCCGCCGAACTCATCGAACAGGCCCTGAGTGACCTTGTACGCTCCGCCGTACTCGGCGACTTCCTCCCCGATGATGAACACGTTCTCGTCGCGGAGCATCTCTTCTCTCATCGCCTGGTTCAGCGCTTCCCTGTAGGTGATCTGTGCCATGGGGATACGTCCTCTCGCGGTGAAGAATGATGAGTGAAAAGTGACGAGTGAGGAGTGACGAGTAAGGAAACCATGCGGTGATCACTCCTTACGCATCACTCGTCACTCATCACGCATAAACATCGGTATAAAGCTCCTCCGCGGCCGGAAACGGGCTCTGCTCGGCAAAGTCGATCGCCTCCTGAACCTCCGCTGCCACCTCGTCGCAGAAGGCCTTTATGTCATCGTCCGTGATCATCCCGTTGCTCTTGAGGTAGCTCTCCATGCGGCCGATCGGATCGTTCTTGCGCCATTCCTCGATCTCTTCCTTCGTCCGGTAGGTGCCGGGGTCCGAGATCGAGTGCCCGCGGTAGCGGTATGTGATCGCCTCGACGAAGCGCGGTTCGCTGTCCTCACGCGCGCGCCTGACCGCCCGTTCGGCGACCTCGCGCACGGCCAGGAGGTCCATGCCGTCCACCTGCTCGCGCTCGATGTCGTAGCAGCAGACGCGGCGGATCAGGTCGGGGATCGAGGATGCGCGGTAGACGGCGGTACCCATGGCATAGAGGTTGTTCTCGAGCACGAAGATCACCGGCAGCTTCCACAGCGCGACCATGTTCAGCGCCTCGTGGAACGCCCCTTCGTTGACCGCGCCGTCGCCGAAGAAGCACACTACGACCTGTTCCGTCTCGCGATATTTGATGCCGAACCCGATGCCCGCTGCCAGGGGAATCCCGCCGCCGACGATGCCGTGCCCGCCCATGAAACCGCGCTTCACGTCGAACATGTGCATCGAGCCGCCCTTGCCCTTGGAAATCCCGGTCGCCTTGCCGTAGAGCTCCGCCATGACGTACCTGGCTTCGGCGCCCTTGGCAAGGCACTGTCCGTGCTCGCGGTATGCGCCGACGACGTAGTCATCGTTGCGCAGCGCCGAGATGAAGCCGACGCCGACCGCCTCCTGGCCGCTGTAGAGGTGCAGGAAGCCGCCGATCTTGCCCTTCGTGTACATCTCGTTCGCCCGCTCCTCGAACAACCGTATCAGCACCATCTGGCGATACATCTTGAGGAGTTCGGCTTTCTCCAGCATCAGTCTCTGCTGCTCAATTGCCATTCCTTGCTCCCGCGAGTCCTATCCATCTCGTATGTCCCATGGGACGTATGGGGCCTATGCCCTCAACTTCTGCGTTATCTCGGCCACGCGCTTGCCCAGTGTTCTTGCGATGATCAGTTCCATCTCATCCGGCCAGTGGTCTCCATCCGGGCCGGAGACGTTCGATGCCCCATACGGAGTGCCGCCGCGGAGCGTGTGGGATACCGCCGGATCGGAGTAGCCGATGGGCACAATAATGTACCCAAGATGGGTGAGCGGGAACATCATGGAGATCAGCGTGGTCTCCTGGCCTCCGTGCATGGTGCCCGTGCTGGTGAAGACACCGGCCGGCTTGCCGACCAGCACTCCCTTGACCCAGAGCGGCCCCATCGACTCGAGGAAGTTCGACAGCGCGGGAGTCACGTTTCCGTACCTCGTCGGGCAGCCCACGACAAGTCCCTCGCACTCGGCCATGTCGTCGAGCGTCGCCTCCTGGAGGTTCGTGGTCTTCCAGTCGTAGAACTTCGACCATTCCGGGTTGGCGCGGATCACCTCCATCGGGGTCGTCTCCTTCACGTATCGGACCCGTGCCTTCATGCCGTCCACCTGCTCGATGCCCTCGATGATCGCCTCCGCGAGCTTGTAGACGTGTCCGCCCTTGCTGTCAAAGAGAACCAATACCTCCATCGCCCAACCTCCCTGATTGTTTGGCAGCCCAGCCGTAGTGTTCCCGATTGCGGCGAGGAGTAAACGCCCTTTGCCGCCTGTATGCCTGAATTCCCTGCCTGCGATGGGTGTCAGCCCGGGCGGTTGAGAGTGCAAACGCGGGGCGCGGTATGCTATAATCTGGTGGGCGTTGTCCGAAATATCCGGCCGGTCGGACAGGTCCGGATCCCGCCGCAGGTAGCGCAGAATATGTTTCCGATCAAGATCATGCACTTCGCCGATGTCCATTTCGGCATCGAGGCTTACGGAAAACAAGACCCCGAGACCGGCCTCAACACCCGGCTGCTCGACTTCAGGAAGTCGCTCACCGATGCATGCGAGAAGGCGCTGGAGGCTGGAGTGCACCTGGCGCTCTTCGCGGGCGACGCCTACAAGACCCGCGACCCGAACCAGACCCACCAGCGGGAGTTTGCCTCGTGCATCCGCAAGCTCACCCAGGCGGGAGTGCCCGTCGTGATGCTCACAGGCAACCACGACGTGCCGAACGCCCGAGCGCGCGCGAATGCCCTGGAGATCTACGCCATGCTCGGCGTGGAGAACATCCACGTCATCAGCCGGCCGGAGGTGCTCCGCATCGAGACGGCGGCGGGGCCGGTTCAGGTGGCGGGGATACCCTATCTGCTCCGGAGCAATGTCCTGGCGCGCGAGGAGTGCCGCAACAAGACGATCCAGGAGACCACCGACCTGATGGTGGCGAAGTACGGCGAGTACATCGAGTACCTGATCACAAAGCTCGATCCGGCGCTGCCCTCGGTCCTCATGGGCCACTTCTGGCTGAAGAACGCGAAAGTCGGCTCGCGGCCCGCATACCTGAACGTCGCCGAGCCGGAGGTGCTGGTCAGCACCGTAGCCCGGCCGGAGTTCGACTACGTGGCGATGGGCCACATCCACAAGCACCAGGACCTGAACAAGCGGGCGCATCCGGCGGTGGTCTACTGCGGGAGCACCGACCGCATCGACTTCAGCGAGAAGGACGAGCCGAAGGGCTTCGTCCTCGTGCATCTCTCGAAGGGCTCGGCGGAGTACGAGCATATCCCTGTGGACGTGCGCTCGTTCGTCGAGATAGACGTCGATGCCGATGTCGATGAGCCGACGGAGAAGATCCTGAAAGCGATCGGCGAGCACGAGATCGAGGATGCCGTCGTGAAGTTGATCTACCGCATCCCGCGGACGAAGCTGGAGTTGATCCGCGAGGCCGAGATCAAGGATGCGCTCTCGTCGGCGTTCATGATCGTCTCGGTCACCCGCGACGTGGTGAACGACCAGAAGGTGACGCGCAACAAGCTTCTCAACGAGGGCCTCGACCCGGTCCAGGCGCTCGACATGTACTTCGAAACCAAGGACAACTTCCGCGAGCGTAAGTCCGAACTGATGGAGTACGCGAACCCGCTGATCCAGGAACTCCTCGCGGAGGAGCGTGTGTCCTGATGTTGGAGCATCAGGCTAGCGGTGTGGAAGCAAGCTGAAGCGAGCTTCTCCAGTCACTATAACAGCTTGCTTCAGCCTGCTTTGGACGCTACTAGGCTCATGCTTCGAGCATGAGCAACTGCCGAACCATGATACCTATCCGCCTCGAACTGAAGAACTTCATGAGCTACGGCGAGAACGTGAATCCGCTCGATCTGACCGGCGTTCACGTCGCGTGCCTCTGCGGCGACAACGGGCACGGCAAGTCCGCAATCCTTGACGCCATCACCTGGGCGCTCTGGGACGAGGCGCGCGCCGGCTCCGACGAGTTGATACGCCTCGGCACGGACGAGATGCGGGTCACCTTCGACTTCGAGATGAACGGCGACCTCTACCGCGTCATTCGAGGCCGCAGCAAGCGCAGTTCCGGCAACGTCTGGGAACTCTACATCGCGGAGGGGTATGACGCGGGGACGCGGGAACGCGGAGACGCGGGGGCAACTCCGGCACTCGCCTGGCGGTCGCTGACGGGCCAGGGGATGCGCGACACCGCGAGGCAGATCGAGCGCATCCTGCGGATGGACTACAAGACGTTCATCAACTCGGCCTACATCCAGCAGGGCAGGGCGGATGAGTTCACAAAGCAGACGGTTACCGACCGGAAGAAGATCCTTGCCGACATCCTCGACCTCAGCCGCTACGACATCCTGGAGCAGAAGGCGAAGGACCGCCGGAACGACGCCGATCAACGAGTGACCGAGCTGACCAGGGAGATCGAGCAGACCGAGAACGAGTTGGCCCAGGAGGATACCTGGAAGGCACAGCTCTCGGAGGCGAAGACTGAGCGGCAGTCGCTCGAATCCGAGCTGTCGAAGGCCGAGGAGCAGGTCCGCGAACTCCAGCAGCGCCAGGCCGATCTTGACGCCAAGTCCCGGCGCATCAAGGAGGTCGACGCGCAGATCGCCGGGCTGCAGAACGAGGTCCGCAGCCTCGACTCCCAGCGCATCGACCAGGAGCGTCGCGTCGCCCGCGGACGTGAAGTCCTCGCCGACAAGGATCGCATCACAGACGGCGTCGCGCGCCTGAAGGATACCCGCGAGCGGATCGCCCGCCTCGACAGCCGTCTGGAGGAACTCCGCAAGCTGGAGGTCGAGAGGGCTCGACTGGAGCAGGGGATCGCCACCGAGAAGCACCGCATTGAGGCCGACTACGCGTCGGCGGCCCGCGAGCTGTCCGAGCTTCAGACGAGGCTCGAAGCAGCCGCCGCCGTCACGAAGGACATCGAGTCGCTGCGGGCGCAGGTGGCGAAGCTCGACGAGATGGCGGCCCGTCAGACCGCGCTCCAGTCGGAGTTGAGCGCCGGGGCGGACGAGTGGGGCAGGCTGAAGGCCAGATACGAGCACCTCGGTGAGTCGCTGAAGGATTTGCAGGAGAAGCTCGAACTGATCTCCCAGCCGGGAGCGGAGTGCCCGCTCTGCAAGACGGAGCTCGGCCACGAGAAGCATGAGAACGTCATCGCCGACTACAAGCGCCAGATCGAAGAGACCGAGACGCTGATTCGGCAGGTCAAGGCTGATGGTATCGAGGCCAAGAAGAGGCGCGACTCCGTTCAGGCCGAGATGCAGGCGCTCGACAAGGCGATCAACGATGGGCTCGCCGTCCGCAGCCGTCTTGCGCAGGCGGAGCAGATCGTATTCCAGGCCGAGGAGTCGCGCAAGGGTGAGCCTCGTCTCCGCGAGAGGCTTGCCGATCTCAAGAAGAAGCTCGAGACTGACGACTACGCTCTCGATATCCGCTCGCAGGTGAAAGAGATCCAGTCGCGGATCGACGGCCTGCAGTACGACGCATCGGAGCACAGCGCGCTCAAGGCCGATCTCGCCGACCTCCGGCAGTTCGAGGCGCTCGCCCTGACGCTCAAGACCGCCGAGGAAGACTTGCCGTCCGATGAGGCGAACCTCAAGAACATCGTTGACCTGATCGACGCGCGTCGGAAGACCATCGGCGACTGCGAGCAGTCCGTCCGTGAGCTGCAGGCGGCGATCACCGATCTCCCGGCGGTGGCGTCGGCGCTGTCAGAGGCATCGGCGCTCCTTCGCACGCTCAGGGAGAGCGACCGCGAGTTGACCGGCCGCATCGCGCGGCTGGAGCAGTCGGTCGAACGGTGCAAGATGCTCCGTAAGGAGACCGCCGCCAGACGCAAGGAGCTCGAGCAGGCGAAGAAGGAGAAGGCCGTCTACACCGACCTCGTCGCCGCGTTCGGCAAGAAGGGCGTCCAGGCGCTGATCATCGAGAACGCGATCCCCGAGATCCAGGACGAGGCCAACATGCTGCTCGCCCGCATGACCGACAACGCCATGCAGGTCAGCTTCGAGACGGTGCGGGACAAGAAGACCGGCGGCACGGCGGAGACTCTGGACATCAAGATCAGCGACGACATGGGCACTCGCAGCTATGAGCTCTACAGCGGCGGCGAGTCGTTCCGCGTCAACTTCGCGCTCCGCATTGCGCTCTCGAAGCTGCTTGCGCGCCGGGCCGGAGCGGCGCTTCAGACCCTGATCATCGACGAGGGGTTCGGCACTCAGGATGGCAAGGGACGTGAGAAGTTGGTCGAGGCGATCGACTCGATCAAGGACGACTTCGAGCGGATACTCGTCATCACCCACATCGACGAACTGAAGGACGCCTTCCCGACCCGCATCGAGGTTACCAAGGACGCCCAGGGAAGTCAGATCGCAGTGGCATAGGGAGTCTCAGGTGAGCCCGACACGGCAGCCGGACCACCTGAGACTCATGATCTATCGCCGTTCCATCTACCGCACGTTACCCGCCACCGGCACCTTCTCAGCGGTCTCTGCCGTCTTCTTACCGGCCAGCAGGGACTTTACCGCGAGAATCACCACCAGCACGGAGAGCACTACGAGCGCGCCGTCGGCCGCCGTCAGCACTCTGTCTTTCGCGGGCAGGTACTTGGTCTGCAGGAGGTAGATCAGAGAGTAGACCGTCGTCACCATCATGAACGCCGCCGGGATCAGCGCGAAGAGGAACTTCCGACCGCGCGCCACGAGCCAGGTCGCAACCGCGATCAAAGTCAGCGCCGCGAGAAGCTGGTTCGCCGACCCGAAAACCGGCCACAGCGCCATGACCGTATTGCCGGCAGCCAGATAGAGCATCAGCGCGACGGACAGACCGGAGTTGAAGATGTAGCTCCTCAGTATCCTGGGCGGATTTCGGAAAAGCGCGCCCCAAAGCTCCTCGAACAGGTAGCGGTTCAGACGGACAGCGGTATCGATCGTCGTGACCAGGAATCCCTCCACGAGCAGCATCCCGAAGATCGTGCCGTATGCCGCCGGGAACGCGAACGTCTTGTGCATCAGGCTACCCATTCCGACCGCGAACGTCGCTCCCGGGTTCGGAGGCGCTGTCCCCGGAGCAGGGAAGACGAGGGCCTTGTAGTGCTCGAAGTCGATGCCCGTGCCGACTGCGATCAATACGCCGACCGCGAGCAGTCCCTCCAGCACCATTCCGCCGTACGCGATCTTGCGCGCATGGCTTTCCTTCGAACACTGCTTTGCGGTCGTGCCTCCTGCAACCAGCGCATGGAACCCGGAGCACGCCCCGCAGGCGATGGTGATGAAAAGCATAGGCCAGATCAGCCCGAGCTTGGCCGTCCCTTCAGCCACGTTCCACGCAGGAGCACCCATCGGCAGTCCCATCGCGGCTGCCGCGATGCCTGCTGCGACGAGCGCCGTTACTCCACCATAGAGCAGGAACGAATTGGTGAAATCCCTCGACTGGAGGATGATCCAGACCGGGATTCCGGCGGCGAGAAGCGAGTAGCATCCCACTATCCACATCCAGGTATTCGGGTCGAGGCTGATCGGATAGCGCAGTCCGATTCCCACGGAGAGCACACATACCAGGATAGAGACAACGGCCATCAGGGCCGGATTCGCTCTTCTCTTGTAGAGCAGGTATCCGATAAGCGGCGCGAAGCCGGTGATGATGATCACCGAGGTAGATGCGATGCCTCCGATGCGGGCCTTGACGATCCCGCCATCGACCACGGTCTTGAGCATCGTCTGCGACTCGGGCATGCTCAGCGTGGTGAGCGGTACGAGCGATGTCAGCGCCGCCGCCGTCAGCTTCAGGAACACGGAGGTCACCATCAGGATCATGACGATGGTGAAGCTGATGAACAGCAGGAATCCGGCCTTGCCTAGGGTCTGCTCGGCCACTTCAGCCATCGACTTGCCTTTCTCGCGCATACTCGTGAGCAGCGCTGAGAAATCGTGGACCGCGCCGACGAAGACGCTCCCCAGCACCAGCCAGAGCCATACCGGGATGAAGCCGAAGACCATGGCGAATGTGGGGCCGACGATCGGGCCGGCGCCGGCGATCGAGGCGAAGTGATGGCCGAAGAGCACCAGCGGCTTGGTGGGAACGTAGTCTACGCCGTCGTTGATCTCCTCAGCCGGAGTGATGTTCGAGTCGTTCTCCTGGAACACCCGACTGATGTAGCTGCCGTAGGCCTTATATGCAATGAGGAAGATGGGAACAGCAGCGATAAGTAGATAACCTGCATTCATCGAACGTACCTCCCGGATCAGAACGCTTTGACTCCCGCCCTTACCCTATATACTTACTCGCAGAAAAGCAAAGACTCCTCCCGCGCCTCCGTTGGAGGTGGGGAAGGAGTCTTCAAAAGGGTCGTCGGCTCTGTCAGCGCTCCTGGAAAACCGCGCGGAGCTGATTCTCCTTGTCAGCGGAGACCAGAGCGATGACGCTGTCGCCTTCCTTGAACTCGACGTCGATGTTCGGGAGGATTGCGTGGCCCCCGCGGACGATCGAGATTACGAGCGCATCCGCGGGCATCGGCACGGTAGTGATCCGCCTGCCGACCACCGGCGAGTTCTTGCCGAGGTCGATCTCGACGATCTCGATGTTTCCGCGCTGCAGGGCCGCCAGCGGGATGACTTCATCGGTCTCGATCTGCTGCTCGATCAGGTTGAAGATGATCTCCGTGCTGCTCACCGTAGCGTCGATGCCGAGGGTGTGGAATATCTGCACGTTGGTAGGATTGTTCACGCGCGAGATCGTTCTCGGCACGTGGAACTTCAGCTTGGCCATCTGGCAGATGACCAGGTTGTCCTCGTCATCGCCCGTCGTAGCCACGACGACGTCTGCGCGCTCCATGCCGATCTCGCGCATTGTTCGCACTTCGCACGCGTCTCCCACGGTGACTACCTCGCCGAGGTCCTCCGCGAGGTAGTGCGCGCGCCCGGGGTCCTTCTCGACCAGGAGGACCTCATGGCCCGCATCAACGAGCGCTCTAGTAAGGTAATGTCCGACCTTGCCGCCACCGGCAACGATTATATACATGGTTGTGTCTCCGTTTCGTAGGCGAATGGAGTCTCGGAGTACCGGAGCGGTGGAGCGCCGGCAAACCCATTACACCAGCACTCCAATACTCCGTTATCCCATCACTCCATTCTCAGATCTCCGCCTCATCGTCGGTGAAGTTGCAGTATTCGGCCGCCGTACCCCATTCCTTGCCGAGCAGGAGATCCTTCATGAGCTTCGCGCCGATGATAGTCGTGCAGATGGTCTCGATTCCGAGTTCGCGATATGCGCACGCTCGGATCGGATCGTAGATGCGCGCAGCGACCTTGGGTACGTGGAAGCGCTCCTTGGCGATCTGCACGGACATGATGTTGGTGTTGTCGCCGTTCGTGACTGCGACGAAAGCATCGGCCTGCTCGATGCCGGCCTTCTTAAGAACCGCGTCGTCGATGCCGTTCCCGACGACCATCTGGCCGCCGAAATCCGGTCCGAGCCTGCGGAAAGCCTCGCTCTTGCGATCGATGATGGAGACGCGGTGTCCCTCTCTGGACATGGATCTCGCGAGTGTGGATCCGATGCGTCCGCATCCGAGAATGACCAGGTTCATGGTGCTCTCCTCCTACTCCTACTCGTGGTCGCACTCGGGGTTCGGGACCGAGTAGGAGTGCGATCGCGGGTAGGAGCACGAAACTGCTTCGGAGAGTATACATCCGGCCTGCTCGGAGTGTCAACAATCAGTGTCGCGACGCCGCCGAAGTCGTTGACAACGAGTGTCCGGCGTGGTATACTATCTCCTGTTCCGAAGGGTCGGAAACGACGCGCGCTTGTAGCTCAGGGGATAGAGCGAAAGGTTGCGGACCTTTAGGTCGGGGGTTCGAATCCCTCCAAGCGCGCCACAATCTAGTTTGAAGAAGGACGTAGAAAGAAGAGAGATGCCGCCGGTGTCTTCCTTCTTTTTTGCCAACTTCCCACTTCACCGTGCCCTTGTAGCTCAGTGGATAGAGCGCCTCCGTCCTAAGGAGGGCGTCGGGAGTTCGATTCTCTCCAAGGGCGCCACAACCTATCTGGAAGAAGGAAGTGGAAAGCGAAAAGACCCCAGTTGAGTCTTTCCCTTCCCACTACCTGCTTCCTACTACTAACTTCATACTACCAACTTCATACTTTCTCGGAGAGGTGGCTGAGTGGTCGAAAGCGGCAGTCTCGAAAACTGTTGAGGCGCCTAGCGTCTCCGTGGGTTCGAATCCCACCCTCTCCGCCATGAACTTGTTCCACCCTCCCGTCCGTCCTCCGCAAACCCATGGATTACCCATCCCACCGAAACGGGTATAGTTGAGCTGAACCGTACCTGAGTGACACATGGGGAGAGCATGTCCCAGGTTTAGTTGAAAGTTAGGAAGAAGCCGGTGGCTCGACTCCGCCCAATTCGGTTAGAATTGGGTTGGAAACTCATCAAGAGAAGGAGCGAACCACCGTGAGTAAAGAGTA
>Ga0116193_1000020_pt1 | contig 162274 bp, 143 predicted proteins | sample AD_UKC115_MetaG_FD_89892 | JGI IMG/M metagenome (GOLD analysis project Ga0116193, IMG submission 89892) | Active sludge microbial communities of municipal wastewater-treating anaerobic digesters from Hong Kong - AD_UKC115_MetaG | ecosystem: Engineered > Bioreactor > Anaerobic > Digestate...
CTACATTCGAACGATGGATGTGACGGGTGTGATCACCCTGCCAGAAGGTGTAGAAATGGTTATGCCTGGGGATAATGTTGAATTGTCCGTGGAACTGATTGTCCCTGTAGCGTTGGAGCAGGGATCAAAATTTGCAATTCGTGAAGGTGGTCTGACGGTTGGTTCTGGCGTGATCACCAAGATCATCGCATAGGGAATAGAATGGCTTCAAAAAAGAAAGATATTCGCCCCGTAATTACATTTGCTTGCAGTGAATGCAAAGAGCGTAATTACACAAGTGAGAAAAACCGCCGGAATGATCCAGGGCGGATGGAATTAAAGAAATATTGCCCACGATGCAGAAAGCACACAATGCATCGGGAGACAAAGTAGGCTGACGGGATTGTGGAGACCTTAGTGGTCTGCCACAATTCTGTGTAGGCCAGTAGCTCAATTGGCAGAGCGCCTGTCTCCAAAACAGGAGGTTGTGGGTTCAATTCCTGCCTGGCCTGTATCAGATTGGCGACGCCGTCTTCCTTCTTGAAGACAGGGTAGATAAGAAGACGGCGTTTTAGCCGTAAAGGAGTGTCGCGTGGTAAATAAAATGGATAAACCTGTGTTGCAAAACAAAACTGCTGATAAAAAATCTAACAAGAAAGAAAAAGCAGTAACTCCAGCTATACCAGCAAAGATTACGAAACCTGAAAAGAAATCAGGTGGATTAAAGCGTTTATGGCGCGAAACAGTCGGCGAGTTAAAGAAAGTATCCTGGCCAACACCACGCGAAGCCTGGAAATTAACCCGAGTTGTACTCCTGGTTATGATATTCATGAGTGTTTTGTTGGGTATAATGGATTTCATTTTTGCGAAACTAGTCACGCTATTGTTGGTATAGAGCATCAAGTAAGATTGTTTCTCGTAAACAATGAGGAAATATAGAGATGGAAGCGGATAAGGAATATTATCAAGACGAAAGTGAAGAAATGTATGACGAGACTTCTGAGAATGAGCCAGAAGTTCGATCAGACATGCCGGCAGCCGCTTCGGAGTCATCTGAAAAAGCTCCCGAAACTACTTCTGGAGAAAAGCGCGATGAACGCGCATGGTATGTAATCCATTGTTATTCTGGTTATGAGAATAAGGTTCGTCATAATCTTGAACAACGCATTGAAACAATGGGAATGCGTGATCAAATATTTGATGTAGTCATTCCAACACAAGAAGAGATCGAAGTCAAAGATGGTAAACGTCGTGTAGTGGAACGACATGTTTTTCCAGGGTATGTACTGGTTAACATGATTTATTCCAATGAATCGTGGTTTGTAGTTCGAAACACCCCAGGTGTTACCGGGTTTGTTGGAATGGGTACTGAACCTGCTCCCCTTCGACCTGAAGAAGTGTCATCGATCCTGCGGCGCATGGAAGCTGAAGCACCGCATGTAAAAGTAACATTCAAGGTTGGAGAACGTGTCAGAATTATCGATGGGCCTTTCAATGATTTTCGTGGCACTGTATCAGAAATTGAAGCAGACCGAAGTAAAGTCAGAGTGATGGTGAATTTCTTTGGTCGAGAAACACCAGTTGAATTGGACTTTTTGCAGGTTGAGAAAGCATGAGGATATTCCGCCAACCGTAAGGTTGTTGCGAATGAAAGCCGAAAGTTGGGCGAAAGTTTGTGGGAGGGTGCTCCCAAATTCACCCGCTAATACCACCAAGGAGTAAAGCTGTGGCAAAGAAATTAAAAGCAATCGTACGTTTGCAAATTGAAGCTGGAAAAGCAAATCCAGCACCACCCATTGGTCCTGCTTTGGCAGGTCATGGGATCAATATTATGGCGTTCTGCAAAGAATACAACGCTCGTACCCAAAACCAACCGGGCGAGATTCTCCCTGCAGAAATCACCGTTTACACTGATGGATCATTTACTTTCATTTTAAAGTCACCTCCAGCAGGTGTATTACTGCGCAAGGCAGCAGGAATCTCAAAGGGTTCTGATCAACCAAATAGAAATAAAGTTGGTAAAGTAACCCGAGCTCAGATCCGAGAAATTGCTCAGTTAAAATTGAAAGATATGAACTCTGTTGATATTGAGAGCGCCATGCGCCAAATTGAAGGAACCGCCCGGAATATGGGTATCCAGGTGGTTGATTAAGTTAGTGGGAGGGTAAGAAAATCTTACCCGTCAGTACCACAAAGGAGTAATCATGCCGAAAGTTGGAAAGAAATTTGCTGCCGCACAGGCAAAAGTGAACAAGGATCAATATTACACTCCTCGTGAGGCATTGAAACTGGTGAAAGAAACCAGTATAACAAAATTTGACGGAACTGTTGAAGTACACATGCGCATGGGTTTGGATCCCCGTCAGGCAGATCAGCAGGTCCGTGATGTCGTTGTACTTCCAAATGGGTTAGGAAAAACAGTTCGTGTGTTGGTTTTTACCCAGGGTGAAGGTTCTGCCATTGCACAAAATGCTGGTGCCGATGTCGTAGCAGACAGTGATGAGTGGATCACCAAGATTCAATCTGGTTGGACTGAATTCGATGTCGCAATCGCAACCCCAGATATGATGGCAAAAGCAGGTAAGTTGGGTCGCGTTTTAGGTCCCCGTGGTTTGATGCCGAATCCAAAAGCTGGTACTGTTGTCAATGCAGAAGACCTTCCTCGTGTTATCAAAGAAGCTAAAGCAGGTCGTGTTGAATTCCGTCTGGATAAAACCGCCAATATCCATTGCCCGCTTGGTAAGGTATCCTTCACTGAAGATCAATTGTATGAGAATCTTGCAGCTCTTATGGAAGCAATTCGAAAAGCAAAACCAAGTGCCGCGAAAGGTACATATATCCGCCGCATTACATTGAGTGCCACCATGGGTCCTGGTATCAAAGTGGACACAAACCTGGCACAATCAATAAACACAGCAGAATAAAAATCGAGTATAATATTTAGTTGTCTCACCCAAGATAGCCGGTGCTGAAAAGGCTCAATATCCTGCTGAGGTGAAGATTACCATCTGAACAAAATATTTGTTCGTATGTTTTAAACGATGGAAGTCTTTGCCCAGCAGTATCAAGGCAAAGACTTTTATTTTTTATGTCGGAAGGAGGTGATTTTCGTTGGCATATACAAAAGCACGCAAAGCTGAATTGTTAGTAGAATATACCCGTTTATTGAAAGAAAGTCAGGCTGTTTTCTTGCTTGAATACTCCAAGATGGGCATGAAGGATGTAGACGCCTTTCGCGCAAAAGTACGTGAAACTGGTAGCCGAGCGAATGTTGTGAAAAACACACTTATGGAATTGGCGTTGAAAGAATGCGATTTCGCAAGTGAAGAAATTACTGGAACAACTCTGGCCGGTTTCACCGCAACTGATGCTCCTGCATTGGCGAAAGTGTTTGTTGATGCATCAAAAAGCGACCTTTTCAAATTGAAGGGTGGTTATCTTGATGGGAAGTGGGTTACTCCCAGTGAAATCAAGATGTTGGCCGAATTACCACCACTACCAGTCATGCGCGCACGTGTTCTTGGCGTATTGAACGCTCCAGCCAGCCAGTTGGTTCGCACTCTTGCCGAACCAGCCCGCTCTTTGGCAGCAGTAATCAAAGCATTTTCAGAAAAGGGTGCTGCTCAACCCGCATAATAAGACGAGAAAACGAACGTGATTTCGCGATGTTATGCTTGATTGAATACTAACTGTAAAAAACAGAATAATTTAGAAAGAAAGAATTGTAAGGAGATTTTTAAAATGGCTAATATGGAAAAATTGATTGAAGAGCTAAGCAGCCTGTCTGTTTTAGAAGCTGCCGAATTGGTCAAAATGTTGGAAGAAAAATGGGGCGTTTCAGCTGCTGCACCTGTTGCAGTTGCCGCTGCTGCAGCAGGCCCTGTTGCTGCCGCTGAACCAGTAGAAGAAAAGACTGAATTTGATGTGATCCTCAAGGACGCTGGTCCCAAGAAAATCGAAACCATCAAAGTCATTCGCCAACTCACCAATCTCGGTCTCGTTGAAGCCAAAACTATGGCTGAGACCGCAGGCGCTAAAGTTCTCAGCGCTGTAAGCAAAGAAGTTGCCACCGATGCAAAATCCAAACTGGATGCAGCCGGTGCAGTTTCAGAAATTGCTTAATTTCTTAAACTAGAAAAGCAAAAAAGACGGGCTGGTTTGCCCGTCTTTTTTGCTTTAAAATTTATCAATCGAAACTTGTTATTTTTCTACAGCCATTTTGGCTCTCAACTCTGCAACCAATTTGGTATGGGTTTCACGTGTGATAGGATATTTGATCAAAAGTGGCATAGTTAATATGAACATTGCAACAGGTACCAGACAGAAAAGAATTCGGATACCCAAAAGGGTAAAATCGGATTGAGGGATATCAGGTACATATCCGAAACCAGTCAACATCCATCCTGCTGCTGCAATTGCAAATGCATTCGCAAATTTCGTAATAAAATTCCACATTCCGTAATAAATCCCTTCGCGGCGTTCGCCAGTGGCTGCTTCATCGATCTCGATCACATCAGGCATCATGCTCCAGGGGCATACCCATTGAGATGATAAACCCATGCCAGCAACAATGGCAGCTACATACACAAACGGTGTGGGTCCTTTTGGGAAGAAGAATAGAGCAAGAACTGCCACTGCAGCTACTGCAAGACCCAACGCATATGCTTTTCCTTTCCCAATTCGATCTGCAACCAACTTCATTGGATAAAGGAACAAACCGATTGTAGCAAGAAGTGCTAACATAACAAATGACATTTGATCTTCCATATTAACCTGGTATTTCAAGTAATACGGTAATAAGGTTGTAAGGAGGGTAAAACTGACATTCGTGATGAGAAATGATCCCACCAGTTGCATGAAAGGTCGATTCTTGAAAGTCTGGAGGAATGCCTTTATCGCTGGCATTTTTGAAGGCTGTACTTCAGTTGAAGGTCTTTCTTTCACCCCAACCGCAGTGATTAATACGACTATCGCAGCATAAATACCGAATGTCAACCCCATCGCACTGTAACTGGCATGTGGAGAAAAACCAAAATTGTTTTGATAAATATCTGCAACCACGGTAGTTAAAGCTGCGCCAAGAATATATCCAACGACGGTAAATATTTCTCGTATGGTTGTAACAGAGGTTCGTTCATCATAATCATGAGTTAATTCCGGTGTCAGTGCTGTGTATGCTACTGCTACGAAGGTATGAAGGGTGTCGAACAGGAGGAAAGTTAATAAGACTACAATAAACGCAACAAAGCCGGTCATTTGGCTTGGAATAGAGAACAATAACCAGGTGGCTAATGCGAGAGGAATTGCCAGAAAAAGTAGATAAGGTCTACGTCGACCCCAACGGGATTTGGTACGGTCAGAAAGATAGCCAAAAAGCACATCATTGAAAGCATCCCAGGTTAACTTCCCGACCATCAAGGCGGTGCCTACCAATCCCGGATCCAAAAGCGCAATATCGGTATAATAAAAAAGCAGAAAGAATTGAACGATAGATGTGAGCATCGCCACACCCGAATCGGCGATACCATAAAGAAACTTAGTGCGTCCCGATACTTTTTCTGTCATAGAGTTTTTCCTTTACTTATAGTTTTAGATGAAAAACAAGATAAATAGTTGCTCTTATCGTTTATTTTCGTAATACTTTTTCGCTAACAGGAGAAATTCATCTGCGCGAACGACTTTCACCTTCACAGGATCCAATGTTTGCACAAAGTTATATACATCCGTGATTGTTGTACGGTATGCAAACAGATGGATTCCGATGAACTGCGGAGTGTTTGCGGCTGAATTAATCAATTCTCTCACACCTGATAGTACATCTTCGCTCGAGTCAGAAATATGCGAAAGATGTGGCCAGGAATTGCACAGAAACACTTTACCATACCCCCATCGCACAGGTCTGGATTTTATAAAAAAGTAGCCCGAAAGAAATCCGAGAATGGTATTTGGAGCCTGGAGGTGCTGCTTGATTGTCTTTTCGGGTGGATCGGGATAATAGGAAGTGATCACATTGATATCTGCTTTTTCACAAATCTGTGCAGATTGGATCAGGTAATCAGGCAGATCATTGTGTAGAGGCGGAATGATATACCCTGCTCCAGATGGGCCAGCGATAAGGCAATCGTTTGGCGTGAGGGTGTTGTAGAAAAGCCCCAACAGTGCTGGCGCAAGCTCAACTAAAAGGGGCTGCATCTCCCAATTGAAAGGTACCAGACCGCGTTCAGGTCTGCGCCAGCCACCAATTTGGGCTGTGTTCATCAGCATCAACTGGTCACCATCTGAATAAGTGAAAGTAAGATAGGTTTTCTCTGGTTCAAGCTTGATTTCAGATTCTCGAATATGAAATTGTTTAAGAGGTATAGAAGCAGGCAACACACTGTGAAATGAAAAATTGGCAGCAAGATGTGATGGCACCAAACGCAGTCCAATGGCGCTTAATAAAACCATAAAGGAAAATTCATCATCTCGAATGGTGTGCCAACCGAAAATGACAGCTCCATGTTGCCGAGAGATTTTCTTTTGTATAGTGATTGTCAGACCCACTTCTGGGTCTGCTGCCATTTTTCGGATGGCAATTTTCTTAAACCAATGAAAAAGATCGGTTTCGTAAATAATATTCCTTAACCAACCAGGTCCACCCAAACAAAGTAGTAAAAGATTCCAGCCATTTTTATAAGCCTTTCCATTACCTTTGCTGGATAAGCTATAAGTGAATATCCTTTCTTTTACAACGTAATCCAAAAATTCAGCACGATGCCAACCCGGCTCGATACATGCCACTTTTCCAGGAGTACATCGTGGAAAAAGATTTTCCATTGCCCAAGAATACAACGCAATACGATCATTCCAGCGACCGCGCAGGTCATATTGAATGGGCAAATCGAACTGTTTCACTCGATCAAGATATTCTGGACTGACAGGAAGCAAATTCTCGAGGCTGGAAAGCATGATCGCAATATTGATGCTGTCTTCCAGATCGGGATCCCATACTACAAATCCTTTAATAATCGGTAAGAATTGTTCGATGACTTGCTCCAGATTGTCCACATTCTTTTCCTCGATTGGGTATATTTGTTCATAGGCATCCAGATTAAGCCTATCCTGCCTCCCTAGAAAATCCCTGAATTTTCCACTCCACAGATCCTCGGAGATGAAATTTTCATTGGTTTTTCGAGATTCAGGATCATCATATATTCCATAATCAAGAAACAAAGATAGTCGTTCACGGTTTGCTAATCCTTGAAGGCTTGTGGCAGTTACCCGGTCTGCATAAGGCATTTCACTGACATCTAAAACGGTAATTCGATAGGAGTCCGCCATGGTTATTCCTAATATCCCCATAGATTCCTGGTAATTGTGCTCCATTCGGGTAAGTTTTCGGGAGTTTCAGGGTAGGTAAGATAATGTGCTTTCATTTGGGCAGAATAGCTATATAAAGAATTCATCCTTTGATAGCTATTCTCCGAGAATTTACCTTCTTGTACACCTTTCTTCAATTGCTGGCAAATGGTTTCCCATCGTTCAGGAGGGAGATTAAATTCATAATTTAAATTAAGATATTCATAATCTTCTGCACAAAAGATGATCTTACGTTGATATAGAAAATCAATTTCATTCTTTGGTAGACTATTTACCGGAAACAAGAAAACCATAACCCCTGCGAATTTTGCTCCCTGGCTGCGAAAATAACGTACGTTGTAATCCCATAATCCTTTCAAGCTTACATCATTTTTCTTGAAGGCTTCTAAAATAACTTCTTTGGCAATTTTACATGCTGTGAATCCACTGGTGATGCCTTCACCAGAGAAGGCTTTATTTTGGTAAACACTATCGCCCACGCCAGCAAAACCATTTCCCACATAAGAAGCTGGGGCACGCCGGTAAGGTGAGCATCCTGCTCTTTTTGCTACCAATCGGCCAGGGTCGCCGTAGGTTGATTCCCGCCACAGAGTTAGTGCATTCCAAGCAGCTTCTATGCTACCGGGGGCAATGATGCCAAGGATGACACCATCTCCGTAAGACTTGTTCCAAAAGCCTGGTGCGCCAAGAAAGGTATTATTATCCGTTGGAAAACCTGAAGGGATTTGATCCCGCAATTCTAGAGCACAAAAGAAGGTTTGCTCTGGTGGAACCGGGCAATTCTCTACACCAAAATCATCTGGTAAATGTGTTCGTACAGCACCGGTAATTCCTGAAGCATCTATAGTAATTTTTGCATGTGCTTCAAAAGGTTCACCCGCACAGATCCCACTAACTCCGCAGCAGAAACCTTCTTTCATAATGGTGCCATTTACCTGAGCATTTTCAACAATCTTACCCCCTGATTGGCGGATATACCCATGTAATCGCTGCACAAAAGCAGGCAGGTTAACGACATAAAATGGGTATTGCACATTGAAATAGCTGCTGCCATCTACTGCCCATACTTTGTTGGCAGGCACCAAATGTAATTTTTCTGGAGGAAGAGGATGGGGAATTTCAAACTCATCGAAACGGATTTGGTCAATATGTACGACCTCGATATGGGTGCCTACATTTTTTAGAGGTAAAGCCTCAAGCAGCAAGACATCACAACCAGATTGAGCCAGTTGCCACCCCAGGTATGAACCAGTAGGACCTGCACCCACAATCAGCACATCTGCATTGAAAGATCGCGCCATTGGGTACCTCCAAAACGATGATATATAAATCTTGGTCGAACCGCCAGATTATTTATTTGTTAATGAATTGTCATACCAAAATGAGTTAAAAGCAAATTGGCGAGGTTATCCTCGCCGATCGAATGAATTAAGAAGTTTGTGCCCGGAGGTAGGTATTTCTTACTTCAGGGAGATCACACATCCAGATGATCAAAGCAGACAATAACATCGATGTAACAGATAGGCAAAAATAAAGAGTGTTAAATACCTGAGCACCATTTGAGTTGTAAGTGGCGTGAGGCATCAACAGCATGAGACGGCTTATGATATTGAATCCTTGAGAAAAGGAAATAAGGTACCAAGGCCATAATGCCTGACTATGCCGGATAGTAACCTGGATTACTGCCACTAACGCAAATACGGCCAGTAATAAGGGCAACCACCATTCTTGTGTCGATAAAGAGTATGATGATGGGGGCAGCATGAGCAGTGGAATAAACTGAAGAATTAATGCAATTGTTACGACTTTTGAATTTGAAAAAAGCCGACGCAAGACTGCCTCCTTGAACTGTAGTTTTTTGGATATTAAAAAATAATTTTACTATATAAATTTCTTAATTGTCAAGAAATAAATCTCTATTAAATACTTGACAGTTCCTTTTCTTTCCAGTATAGTAACAAATTAATTCAACAATCTACCATACATCAAGAATATTTACCCTTTTTCACTATCTTTATCAATTTATTTACCAGTGAAATCCATTTTAGGATAAAGGAGGTGGTTCATTTATTATATATATTAAAAATTGTAAGCCGGAATGAGCAACCGTAGCTTACCAGTAGTATTAACACATTCGCCAAACTAAAAAAACGGAGGAGATCCACGATGAAAAAGTTAAGATTAGTATCGATAGTGATCATCGCTATCATACTGTTGACTGCCTGTAAGCCTTCAGGCGAAACAGCTACAGAGGCGCAGAAAGAATTGAAAATCGCAATTCTTGCTCCTTTGTCGGGTCCAGTGCCAACTTTTGGTGTATCAACACGTGATGGTGTGCTTCAGGCAGTTGAAGAACGGAATGCCAAGGGTGGTGTGCTTGGTATGAAAATCGTTCCAATTGTTGAAGATAGCCAATGTACTCCTGATCCTGCAGTAAATGCTGCCAACAAGGTAATTGACCAGGATGGTGTTCACTACATCATTGGAGAAGTCTGTTCAAAAGCCTCCATCCCGGTTTCTGAAATCGCCAACGCAAAAGGTGTTCTGCAGATCAGCTCTACATCAACTAACCCAAGTGTTGTAAGAGATGCAGCTGGTAATGTCAAACCCTATACTTTCGTAGCGTGCTTTAACGATGACACTCAGGGAAAGGTAGGCGCACAATTCGCGCTTAATGATCTGAAGGCAAAGACTGCTTTTATCCTGTTTGACCAATCAAATGACTATGTGAAAGGCCTCTCAGAATACTTCGAAAAGTATTTTGTTGAAGGCGGCGGAACGATCGTTGGTAAAGAAACTTACACAGCAAAAGACACCGATTTTTCAGCTATCCTCGCAAAAGTAGCTGATGCAAAGCCTGACATGGTTTACCTTCCAGACTACTACAACATCGTCAACCTGGTAACAAAACAAGCGAAGGAAAAAGGTATTACCGCTCCGTTCATGGGTGGAGATGGTTGGGATTCTCCAGACCTTGATCCCGCAGCAGCAGATGGTGGCTACTTTACCAACCACTATTCTCCAGCAGAAGATCGTGCAATTGTGCAGAACTTCGTAACAACCTATAGCGAGAAGTACAAAGATGATAAAGGCAACCCACGCCCACCTGATGCTTTGGCTGCTCTGGCTTATGACGCTGCAAATATTCTGTTTGATTCAATTGAAAAAGCTGGTGTAGATGATCCAGCGAAAGTAAAAGACACAATGGCTTCTGGTACTTTCGAAGTTGTATCTGGGACGATCACATTCGATGCGTTCCATACTCCAGTAAAACCTGTCTTTATCAATCATGTGACGAATGGACAGGTTGAGTTCTTCAAACAGATCATCCCATAGGTTTTCCATATAGTTTTTACGTGGAGGATGACATTGTCATCCTCCACAATTAAGTATCCTTTCATTTACCAGGAAAAAATATGCGAAAACTATCATTAAGTCCAACAAGCAAACCGATTAAAAGCAAAAAACCACCACTCGATTGGGTGGGAAAAGGCTTTTTGCTTCTCCTTACCATAGCAGTTGCATACATCCTCATCAAGAACCTGATTGATGATCCCAGCCTGTTTATTCAAATTATTTTAAGTGGGTTGCAGCTTGGTTTTGTCTACGCTCTTATTGCTTTAGGCTACACCATGGTTTATGGCATAGTAAAACTTATCAATTTTGCACATGGTGATGTGTTCATGGTTGGAGCATTTACGAGCTTCTATGCCGTTACCAGATTCAATCTTCATTTATGGCCAATGTCGGTTTTCCCAAATATGCCAAGGTCATTAGTAGAAGTCATCGGTTCGATCACCGTTATTCTTTTATCCATGTTGGTTTGTACTGTACTAGCGATAACCATAGAGCGTGTTGCTTATAAGCCATTACGCGATGCACCTAGAATTGCTGCTTTGATCACTGCAATTGGTATATCATTCTTCCTGGAATTCTTTGGTGCCCTTAATTTTGTTTATTCTCCTCGATTCATTCCTTATGAACGACCTTTCGAAGTAGTTGCATGGTACATAAAAGACGGAGTGCATCTCTTAAAACCAGGTGTAGAAGCACCTGCAGGTAGCATTACTTTTTCAAACATTTTTATTATTATTGTTGCGGCTTCAATTCTTGTGCAGATATTCCTACAGTTTTTGGTTCATAGAACAAAAATTGGTATCGCCATGCGGGCAACATCCTTTGATAAACCAACTGCCAGGTTAATGGGTATCAACGTGGATGGAATCATTTCCTTCACATTCGCCATTGGCGCTGCTTTTGCTGGGCTGGGAGGCGTGCTTTATGCAATTGCTTATAGCTCCATCTGGACTCAGCTTGGCATTTTACCGGGTTTAAAAGCCTTTGTGGCAGCGGTGTTGGGTGGGATTGGAAGTATACCTGGTGCTTTTGTGGGAGCCTTGATCATGGGTCAGGCTGAAGCAATGACAATGGGGTACATTTCGACCCCGATGCGCGATGCAGTTGCTTTCACAATCTTGATCATTGTTCTATTGATCCGCCCAACTGGTCTATTTGGTGAACCTGAGAAAGAAAAGGCATAGGAGATACTATGGGAATCGAATTTATTCTCGGGTCGTTAGTCAAAATTGGAGCATTGCTCGGATACCTGTATGGCTTGTTATGGGCAATGGGGCATTCAAAAAAGTGGGTCAAAATTGTTGGTGTAATTGTGGCGTTTGGTATAGTCCAGCTGGCTCTAACGAAATTTGGAGATTTTCAGCTTCTTAATAATTTTGACCAGGGCCTCTTGTTCCAGGCATGTACCATGACCATGGTTGCTCTGGGCTTGAATCTGATCTATGGCTTCAACGGTCAATTCAGTCTTGGTCAATGGGGTTTTTACGGCATTGGTGCTTACTGTGCAGCAGATATCACTTTCCGCTGGACGAACGGTGATGCACGTGGTTTGTTTGTGGTTGGTCTGGGTACCATTTTTGCCGGGTTGGCTATCTGGGGAATTGGTAAATTCCTGAAGCGCCTGAGAGGCATTCCGGTCCTTTCAGCATTTACCTTTTATATCATTGGTGTAGTGGTAGCAGGTGCACTGGCAATCCTGATTGGTAATCTCATCAATCCGTTACTGTCGCCACTGTTAGGAACCATTAGTGAACCAGGTGTCTTGAATTCCAAAGTGGCTATTCAGGTGGTATTTTTCTTTGCAGTGGTCTTTGCAGGTGTCTTTGCCGCTGAAGTAAGCTTCTTGTTTGGCTTACCCGTACTCACTTTGGGCAGTGATTACTTTGGTATTGCTACCCTGGGTTTCACAATTGTTGTGAATACCCTTATGGTCAACTCAGATACCATTCTCCCATTCCCTGAAATGAAAGGTGGACGTGGAATGATCGGTATACCAAAACTGACCACCTGGTTCTGGGCATTTTTCTTCATGGTGTTGGTGATCATCATTCTGCGAAATCTTATCCGATCTAGTACGGGTCGTGCCATTATGTCGGTGCGTGAAGATGAAACTGCAGCCAAAGCCATGGGGATCGATGTTGCTAATAATAAACTGCTTTCATTTGTCATCGGCAGCTTTTTTGCTGGAGTTGGTGGAGCAGTTTACGCACATTACATAGGTTTTCTCAGCCCGGGTACATTTGACTTTCTGGTTGGATTCAACCCACTGATTATTGTGGTATTTGGTGGTTTAGGCAGTATGACGGGTACTATCGCCGCATCCTTCGGGTGGATCTTCTTCCTTGAAGGATTGCTTCGTGTATTGTTAAGTCAAATGGGCACCGAAGCTCCAACCTGGCGGTATGTGCTTTACCCGATAACATTGCTGATGCTGATGCTTATTCGCCCCCAGGGGCTGTTGGGAACGGTAGAATGGGGTTTCTTAAAAGCTGAAAAGTATGGATTTGGCAAGAAGAATGGACCAAAGCCAACCACTGATGCCCCGGTAGTAAACTCATAGGGTGGAGGAAACCATGGAAAAAAATAATAATACCTCCGCTATACTTCAAATTGAGAAACTGACAAAATATTTTGGCGGTCTTTGTGCGGTAAAGTCATTTGACTTGACTTTGAACAAAGGTGATCTGGCTGGACTTATTGGCCCTAATGGTGCTGGAAAAACCACCGTATTTAACCTGATCACCGGTTTATATGTGCCTACCGAAGGTCAAGTCAGGTTGAATAATGAAAATATTGTTGGTTTAGAACCTTTTGAGATCACGCAAATGGGTATCGCACGTACATTTCAAAATATCCGTCTGTTTCCCAACCTGACAGTCCTGGATAATGTGCGTATAGCATATCATGCACATATTGGGTACAGTTTTGCTGATAGCATTTTCCGCACTGCCAGATACAACAAAGAGGAGAAAGCTCTGGTTGATCGAGCGCGAGAATTCCTGGGAATATTCCAATTGGAAGGGATCCAGGACGAACTGGCAAAGAATCTGCCTTACGGTGAGCAACGCCGGGTTGAAATCGCACGTGCTTTAGCATGCAATCCGCATGTATTGCTGCTCGATGAGCCGGCTGCAGGTATGAACCCACGTGAAATCATAAACTTAATGGATCTGATCCATTTCATCCATGATCGTTTTGACCTGACAATCCTGCTTATTGAGCATCAAATGCGTGTGGTGATGGGTATTTGCCAACACATTTCAGTAATGGATTTTGGAGAAGTGATTGCCAGAGGCACCCCAAAAGAAATACAAGATAACCCGCGTGTAGTCGAAGCTTATCTGGGAAAAGGAGCCGCCAATGTTTCTTGAAGTAGAAAATCTCAATGTATATTACGGCGCCATCCATGCATTGCATGGTGTCTCCTTCCAGGTAGAAGAAGGCGAGATTGTAACCCTGATAGGGGCAAATGGTGCAGGAAAATCAACCACATTAAGGACAATTTCTGGTCTATTACAGCCACGGACTGGTTCTGTAAAATTTAAAGGAAAGGATATTACCACAACTCCTGCAGAGCAGATTGTTCGATTGGGAATAAGCCAGGTGCCAGAAGGGCGCAAGATTTTTGCTCCATTGACCGTTCGAGAAAACTTGATGATGGGTGCCTATACTCGAGAGGACAAGAATGAGATCGAACAGTCGCTCTCTCGCGTATTTGCCAGTTTCCCCCGTTTGAAAGAGCGTATCGATCAACTAGGAGGTACACTTTCTGGTGGTGAGCAGCAAATGTTAGCAACGGGTCGTGGCTTAATGAGCAAACCATCTCTACTATTGCTCGATGAACCTTCCATGGGTTTGAGCCCAATCCTGGTGGAAGAAATCTTCCGCATCATTCAAGAAATTAACAAGCAAGGTACAACAATTCTTTTAGTAGAACAAAATGCTCTAATGGCGCTTTCTATCTCGCACCGTGCGTATGTATTGGAAACGGGACGGGTTGTGCTCTCAGGGAACGCAAAGGACGTTGCCGAGAATCCGCAAGTAAAATCGGCGTATTTAGGAATATAGGCGAAACATTGCAGTTGTATAAGTTACTTTACTACTAATATTCAACTATTCATGAAACAAAGAGCCTTTGAAAAGGCTCTTTGTTCTTAATCATTTGTAGCGTAATTTCCAGTTTATTGGCTTTGAACCTGTCGAATAACCAGAACAACTTTTCCCATGATGCGTAAGTGACGCTGATCGTTTATGTAAATCGGTTTCATTGTTGGATTGGCAGGCTGAAGCCGGATTCGATTACTTTCTTTATAGAAATATTTCAGGGTTGTCTCATCTTTATCATCTAACCAAACAGCAACCATCTCGCCATTGTTAGCTTCCCTGGCAGGTTTCATGATCACAATATCACCATCATTGATCATGGCATCGATCATGGAATCTCCCTGGACTTCCAATGCAAACAGGTCATTGATGTTTTCGCGAGCGCTTAACATACTGCGAGCTACAGCCACACTACTTTCTGGATCAAAATAACGAACATCGGATCCTGGTACAGGAATAGGTTCACCAGCTACAACACGACCAAGCACAGGAATATCCAGGAGCTCATGAACGGCATCTGAGACACGATTGATGGTCTGTTTCACAGTGCTCCCGATGGAGGAATTCATGGGGCGGATTATTCGAATGCTGCGAGAGATGTGCTGGTCGCGCTCGATATATTCCTTTTCTTCCAATTGGCGGAGATAGTAATCTACCAGAGAGGTGGAAGTGACTCCTATATACTCACCAATTTCACGGATGGAAGGGCTATATCCATTTTCTTCCTGAAATTTTATGAGAAAATCCATGATCTTTCGGTGTCTATCGCTTATCCCTGCACTTTTTCTGGCCATTTCTCATTCCTTTCGATAATCATTGGTCATTTGTGCTAAGAATATAATAACAGAACAAACGTTCAGTGTCAAGTAGTAACATTGCCATATCCAGGTTTAGTTGACCATTCTTGTCGAATTAATTACAATAGAAACATGAGAATATGGAAGTATCAAGGCCTCATTATAGGAAACTTTCGCACTGATCATGATCCCCCAAAATATTGTCAATAATTCGTGCGTATTCACTCAGAAGCATGAGAATCGGACCGACTCTTTAAAGAACGAACATTTGGAGATCGTATGACTGCAATAAGTTTTCCATCCAGGCGTGCTCCCATTTTTAAAGATATCGCTGAAACCCAATGGAATGATTGGCGATGGCAACTAAGCCACAGGTTGAACAGTGTAGAAGATATCGAAACCGTTTTCGCATTAACGAATTCGGAAAAAAAAGCCTTAACAACACAAGGCCTATTCCGTGTAGATATAACCCCTTACTTTGCCTCTTTAATTGATCCTGAAAACCCAGATGATCCCATCCGAAGGCAGATCATACCACGAGCTGAAGAGATTGTTCCATTTACCGGTATGATGGAAGACAGCCTGGCTGAAGACAGGCATTCTCCGGTACCCGGGCTTGTTCATCGCTACCCCGATCGCGTACTGATGCTGGTAACCACTCAATGTGCCTCTTATTGTCGCTATTGTACACGTAGCCGGATTGTGGGTGATCCTTCTGCCAATTTCAATCGAAAAGACTTTGACCAGCAGATTGACTATATCAAGCGAACACCTCAGGTGCGTGATGTGCTGCTTTCTGGCGGTGATCCCTTAACCATGGCACCACGCGTGTTGGATGAACTATTAAAGAGACTGCGTGAAATACCTCATGTTGAGATCATTCGGATTGGAAGCCGTGTACCGGTGTTCATGCCCATGCGGGTGACCGATGAATTGTGTGATATGCTGCAACAATACCATCCCTTGTGGATGAACATCCACGTCAATCATCCCAATGAAATAACGCAAGAACTGGCAACCGCCTGTGATAAATTATCAAGAGCTGGAATTCCGCTAGGAAATCAATCCGTTTTATTGGCAGGAGTCAATGATTGTGTTCACATCCAGCGAAAACTTGTTCAGGATCTGGTAAAAATGCGCGTACGCCCATATTACCTGTATCAATGTGACCTGGTTGATGGAGCTGGTCATTTCCGTACACCAGTTGCAAAAGGGCTTGAGATCATCGAAGGATTACGCGGGCACACATCGGGATTTGCTATTCCAACCTATGTTGTCGATGCTCCTGGTGGTGGAGGGAAAATCCCCTTGATGCCAAATTATTCGCTCAGTGCATCCGATCATAAAGTGATCTTGCGTAATTTTGAGGGTTTCATAACCACCTATGAAGAACCTCTGGAATATAAAACACACAACCCTGAAACCTGTACTTATTGTCAGAATAAACGAAGAGAACCTGGTCAAGAAGGTGTTTTGGGCCTTTTAGATGGCGTGAATTTTTCGATTAAACCGGAAGGATTTGATGAATTACATAACAGGGGTGGTGAGGTACACCGGTTGCGCGCAGATGAAGATAAATGGAAACCTTTAGGAATTGGACCAGGCCATTAATATTTTAAAGGAGTAAAAAATGCACTATCGACGATTAGGAAGATCGGGATTAAAGGTAAGCGAATTGGGTTTGGGTGCCTGGATCACGTTTGGTAACCAGGTAGATGAAAAACGTGCCAGTGAAATCATTCACGCAGCGTATGAACAGGGAGTAAATTATTTCGACAATGCAGATGCCTACGCTAATGGTGCCGCAGAAACTGTGATGGGAAAAGCCATCCAGGATCTTCCGCGCGAAGCCCTGGTGATTTCAAGCAAGGTTTTTTGGCCAACTATGCCAGGACCAAATGGGCGGGGATTATCACGGAAGCACATTACCGAATCGATCCATGCTTCATTAAAAAGATTACAGGTAGACTATGTCGATCTGTATTTTTGCCATCGCTTTGACCCCGATACGCCTGTCGAAGAAGTAGTGCGTACAATGGATGACCTGGTACATCAGGGAAAAATTCTCTATTGGGGTACCAGTGAATGGGAAGCCTCTCAGATTGTGCAAGCGCTTGCGATTGCCAGGCAGTATGGTTTGATTCCTCCAACCATGGAACAACCTCAATACAACATGTTCCACCGCGAGCGATTCGAAAATCAGCTATTGCCACTAGCTCGAGAATTTGGAATTGGGTTTACTACCTGGAGCCCATTGTATTATGGGATCCTGACCGGAAAATATAATGATGGCATTCCAGAAGGCAGCCGGGCATCGATGTCTGAAATGGGTTGGATACGTGATCAGATCACACCAGAAAGAATTGAGAAAGTACGCCAATTGACGGCTATTGCTAATGAAGTTGGGGCAACAACCGCCCAATTGGCTCTTGCCTGGATCCTGCATCGGAAAGAAGTCAGTAGTGTGATTACTGGTGCAACGCGCATCGAGCAATTGGATGAAAATCTTGGTGCAGCTGAAGTAACCGATAAACTAACCGATAATATTCTCGATGCAATTGAGAAAATCCTTTATACACAGCTAAAGGAGGCATAAATGGATTACGGTTCTCCTTCTCCTTATGCACCCGAACCTGTAAAATCTGACAAACCGGGATTAGGTATAGCTTCGCTTGTTTTGGGAATATTAAGTCTATGTGCCTGGTTATTGCCGATTTGTGGATTTCCCATTTGTATCGCAGGAATTGTTACGGGGATTTTAGGATTGAAATCAACCGGTAAAGGAATGGCAATCGCAGGTTTGATTATGTCTGGTATAGGTTTCATTTTTTGCACAATTAATGCGATTCTTGGAGCCATTGGTGCCTTAACAGGACCATCCAATTTTTGGCAATACCTCCCCCCCGAATTACGGCAATACTTTTCTTAAAAACGGTTGTTTTTTATACAAAGAGCTGCCTGTTTCGATTAAGGCAGCTCTTTGTTATTGGATTGCTGGTATCTCTTCCATCATAAAATAATGACATTCATCTCATTAATAGTCTACTAGTTTGATTTATATACGAGGTATAATTTTAATCTGGTGTGAAAATGAGTTAACTGACACCAAAAGCCCGAAAACAACCCTAATTTAATATTATTGGAGGTTTTAATGGACAAACGTTGGAAACAATTAGGGGAGATCATGGTAAAGCATTCTGCCGAAGTAAAACCAGGGCAAAAAGTTATGATCGCCATGCAAGAAATTGAAACTTTTCCGTTGGTGCAGGCGGTATATGAAGAAGCTGTAAAAGCAGGTGCACTTGTACAGGTACAATTTCTTTCCGAATATTTGCGTCATTCTTTAATGAAATATGGCACACCCGAACAAATAGGCTGGGTACCAGAAATCGAAGCCTATGGTATGGAATGGGCGGATGTGTATTTTGGTTTGCGTGGGGGGCACAACCTTTATGAATTCGCTGACATTTCACCAGAACGACTGTCATTGAGTCAAAAAGCCAATGGGAAAATTTCAACTATGCGATGGGAGAAAACACGTTGGACATTGGTTCGTGTGCCCAACGATGCATTTGCTCAACAAGCTGAAACCGACCTTGAAACCATAACGGAAATGTTCTTCAATTCCAGCCTGTTGGATTGGACTGCCATTTCAAAAGAATGGGCAAGGCTTGCTGCCATTTTGGAACAGGGAAGTGAAATGCATGTTCTTGGAAAAGGAACTGATCTGAAATTCTCTATAGCTGGTCGAAAGTGGTTGGTAGGGGATGGCAGGATCAATATGCCCGATGGTGAGATTTATACAGCACCTGTTCACGAAACTTTAGATGGAACAATTTCCTTTGAGTTTCCTGGTGTGCTGGGTGGAAGACAGGTACCAGATATTCAACTCACCTGGAAAGAGGGTAAACTGGTAGAAGCAACCTCAAGCAAGAATCAAGATTTTCTCCATCAAATCCTAGCATCTGATGCTGGTTCCAGTAATATTGGAGAATTTGCTTTTGGTGTCAATCCGTATGTAGACCGTTTTACGACGGATATATTAATTGACGAAAAGATTGGTGGCACCATCCACATGGCTCTTGGAAGAGCCTATGCTGAATGTGGCGGAACAAATAAATCTGCAATTCATTGGGATATTGTAAAAGATACTCGTACGAATAGTTGCATTACCCTGGATGGTAAAACCATATTTGAAAATGGCAAAATATTAATTTAGGAAGCAACTTATTTTCAATTGGAGCTTTTACATTATTACTTGCGTCATTGTGCTTTTGTATTAACTATTAAAACGATCTATCGCGAATCGGTAATAAAACAAGGTTTAAGCCAAAGCTTCAGGTATATTTGAAATTTATTTATCAGGAGAACGTTATGGAAAAAGGATATCTACTTGGAATTGATATTGGAACTTACGAATCAAAGGGTGTCATTACCGATCTGAGTGGTAATGTATTATGCACTCAGGTCCATCCACACACTTTATCTATTCCTCGGCAGGGTTGGGCTGAACATGACCCCGAAAAAGACTGGTGGGGTGATTTCTGTTTTATTACAAGGAACCTCTTGAAGGAAACAGGGATTGATCCCAAGCAGATTATATCCGTTGGCTGTAGCGCAATAGGCTCCGATTGTCTGCCAGTGGATAAGGATTGCAACCAGCTCCGAATGGCGATCCTGTATGGTGTAGACACACGGAACATGAACGAAATCACCGAACTTGAAGAAAAATTTGGTAAAGATAAAATCTTCGAGCGTGGTGGAATGGAACTGGCTACCCAGATGGTTGGTCCAAAAATCTTGTGGGTAAAAAAGAACGAGCCCGAAGTTTACAAGAAAGCTTACAAATTCGTTACCGCCACCACCTACCTTGTAGCTCGCCTGACAGGAGAATATGTCATCGACCACATGACTGGTTCATTCTTCATGCCTATGTATGACTATAAAAAGGGTGCATGGAGTGAAGAAATGAGCGAAGGTATTGTAGAAGTTGACAGACTCCCCGAACTGCGTTGGTCTGACGAAATTGCTGGTCATGTCACTCGTACTGCTGCAGAACAAACCGGATTAGCAGAAGGAACACCCGTGGTAGTCGGTGCTGTAGATGCAGTTTCCGAATCGGTCAGTGTGGGTGTGGTCAAACCCCGTCAAATGATGATCATGTATGGTTCGACCATCATCATGCTCGAAGTTATGGATAAATATATGACTGAGCGTACTTTATGGGGGCAGCCTTATGCTTTTAAGGGAACTTATGGAATGATCGGTGGTATGGCAACCAGTGGTGCACTTACGCGCTGGTTTAGAGATAAAATCTCTCAAGATCTGGTAGCTGCTGAACAGAATGGTGGGCCAAATGCTTACGGCGAGCTGGTGAAAGAGGCAGAAAGTATTCCAGCGGGTTCTGAAGGTCTGGTCGTTCTGCCATATTTCAGTGGTGAACGAACTCCCTTGAATGATCCCCGTGCTCGTGGCACCTATTTTGGACTGACCCTGGCACACACTCGCGCACATCTTTATAAAGCAACCTTGGAAGGCATCAGCTTCAGCGTCCGCCATAATCTGGATGTGATGAAGGGCGTAGGTGCCCAGCTCGATGAGGTAATTGCTGTTGGTGGTGGCACTAAAAATAAAGTCTGGCTGCAAGCGGTTTCAGATATCTGTGGTGTTCCTCAACGCATTCCAGCAGTGATCACTGGTGCTTCTTATGGCGATGCATTCATTGCTGGTCTGGGAGCTGGTGTGTTCTCATCCTGTAATGACATTGAAAAATGGGTAAAGTACAATGGCTCGATTAAACCCGATCCAGAGAAGTACGATTTATATAATAAGTATTATCAGATCTACCTGGAATTGTATAAACGAAACAAAGATCTTATGCATGATCTGTTTAATTTGAGCAACCACTAGAAATGAATTGATGGCTATATAAAAAGAAGCGAAGGCTCTCAATGAACTTCGCTTCTTTTTTGTTTGCAATTTACATCAAACGAAGTTTCTTCATCAAGAAAAGAGCAAGGAGTTTTCGGAATCTCCATGCTCTTTTTTATAAAAGCCATTTACTATTCTTTACAAGATGTCTGTTTTCTTCAATGGATATTCGCCATATTTGTGTGCAGCTTCGAACATGGTGACAACATTGGCAGGTGGAGTATCTGCCTGAATGAAATGCGAAGAAGAGAGGATATATCCTCCTCCATGCCCCAATGCTTGAATGCGTGAATAAACTTCTTGTTCCACTTCCTCTTTGGTGCCAAATGGCAACACTTCTTGAATATCCACACCACCGTGAAAAGATAGTTGCTTGCCAAATTCTTGCTTCAATACCGCCGAATCCATTTCGGCGGCTTTTGGTTGTATCGGATCAAGGATTTGAATTCCAGCAGCGATCAGGTCTGGGATTATTCTGCGAACACTTCCGCAGGAATGCAGCATGATCTGACAGCCAGGATTGACGGTGTTAAGATAATCACGCGCAGCCTGCCAGCGTCGCTGTAGCCGTGGAAGGATCAACGAGCGCAACATACGAGGTGAGTAAAGCAAACCTCGCTGCGTCCCCAGATCTTCTCCACTGACTTTCAGTATTTGCAGGTAAGGAGCACTGGCTTCCAATCCGATTCTATCCATATCGATTACCACATCAGTAATACGATCCAGTAAATAACCTGCTACTTCAGGTGCTTTAGCCAGACAAAGCAGCCAATTTTCAAAACCCATCAGGTAAACTGCTGTTTCAATGATGGGACTGCCAAATCTCCCCATCAAGGCGAGGTCGGTATTCTCGAAGAGATTTTTTGCATTCTCTGCTGTCTCTTCATATCTTCCAGGTATGTTCGGATCGGGCCAGGGATAATGTTTTAAATCATCAAGCGTTGCATCAGCGAGGGGAGAATATGCAGTTTCCCAATAGCTTCCACTGGTCTGGTTTACCTTGCGATATAGCACTCCCCAGGCATCTTCTACAAGGTCATCCGTACGAGCAGGCTTCTTTGGGGCTTTCCCACTGCCCAACTTGACTGATATCATATCAGCGCCTACTGCCTTAATCACATCGGGGTGCGGGATGACTTCCATAGCAAGGTTAGGCTTAACTTCCTCTTTGATATTCAAGCCAAGGTATTGTTTCAGGTTGAGATAAAAATCATACAATGGCTCCAGGTCAGAAGGTACTCGATCAGGTTCCATATGTTCAATGGCAGCTACTACACGTAATCGACTGTTCCATTCCATTTTTATGCTCCTGAATGTTTCTCAAATTAATTGTACTAATACTTATACTATTAAAAAGCTACGCCAGTTGCTATTTTAATGAAACTGCAATGAAGCAACTGGCGCCAGATTTAGAATACAACAGAAAAGACGGTATGAATGTGCCGTAAACTTATAACATTATTTCTGGACATTCGATGGCTTGCACAAGGTCTCGCAAGAAACGAGCTGCAACTGCTCCGTCTATCACTCGATGATCACCAGAGAGTGTCATCGTAATGATAGGGCGGACTTCAACCGTATCATTTTCATCAACAACAACAGGCTTGCGAACTACTGCACCTGTAGCCAAAATGCCGCTTTCGGGTGGGTTGATTACAGCATTGAATTGGGGGATACCAAACATGCCCAGATTGGAGATTGTAAAGGTGCCACCCTTTACCTCACTCAAAGTGAGTTTTCCTTCTCGAGCACGTTTGCTCAGATCAATGATCTTTTCAGAGATCTGGCTGATGGACAAATGATTTGCATTCCGGATTACTGGAACGATTAATCCTTCATCCAGGGCAGTGGCAACACCGATATTGATATCTTCCCATAAGTAAACATTTTGATCAACTAAAGAGGCATTCAGATATGGATTGCGTTCCAATGCCCAGGCGATTACTTTCACCAACATTGCGGTCAGGCTGACTTTACTGCCCGACTGTTTGGTAGCAATATCATTTAAACGTTTACGAGCTTCTTCAAGTCGGGTAACATCCGCTTCAGCGGTCAAGAAAATATGGGGCACATCACGGAAACTGGCTTGCAGACGTTCAGCGATCTTCTGCCGCATATTTGTCATAGGAATTACTTTTGCTGATCGTTCACCAACGCTGGTTGTTGCTGCCTGAACAACAGGAGCTACAGCAGGTTGGGTTACAGGTTGGGCAGAAGGTTGTTTCACAACATCCTGTGCCTGAATGCGTCCACGTGGACCACTACCGGTCAGGCTTTCTAAAGCTATGCCAGCTTCATGGGCCAGACGACGAGCTGCAGGAGTAGCTGCAATTTTTCCAGCTTCTGGAGATGCAGCTTTCTCTTTTAGACTCTTCGCATAGACTTCAACATCTTCGCGACTGATACGGCCACCATGAGATGGGACATCGTTAATATTGACACCCAGTTCCTGCGCTGCACGCAGAGCAACAGGTGTTGGTGTTGCAGCGGGTTTGGATGCCTCTGCAGACGAAGTTTCTGCTGTTTTTAATACTGGAGAAGCAGTTGATGCTATTCTTCCAGGAATGTCATTGATCGTTTCACCTTTACCAAGAATGTATGCGATCGTGGTGGCAATTGGTACAACGTCGCCTGCTTTAAAGCGAATATCTACCAGTGTACCAGTAGCAGGGGCAGGAACATCAATGGCAACTTTTTCAGTTTCAACCACCAGAACAGTTTCATCTTGCTTAACTTCATCACCTTCGGACTTGTTCCAGGAGATAATGGTGGCTTTCTCCTGATCCATGTCGACTTTCGGCATGACAAATGGAGTAGGCATTAGTATTTCCCTTTCAATATTGCGCGAATTTCGCGTTCAATATCTTCTTCTTGTGGCACGGCTGCGCGCTCAAGGCCACGGCTATAGGGAATGGGGGTATCTGTGCCAGCCAATCGGCGCATCGGAGCATCCAGATAGTCAAAAGCAGAACTGCCAGATACAACAGCCATAATCTCGCCAGCCCAACCAGCGGTCTGGCAGGCTTCATGAACTACCAGTAATTTACCAGTTTTTGTGACAGATGCAATGATGGCGTCATTATCCAATGGGCGTAACGAGCGCACATCGAGTACTTCGACATCGATTCCTTCACCAGCCAATCGATTTGCAACTGCTAACGATTTCATAACCATAATGCCACTGGTTACGATTGTCAGGTCTTTGCCTTTCCGTTTGATATCTGCCACTCCTAATGGAACGGTATAGTCGCCTTCTGGAACCTCGCCTTTGGTTTTATAGAGTAGTTTATGTTCTACAAAGGCAACCGGGTTAGGATCTCGAATGGCAGAAAGCAGCATTCCTTTTGCGTCATATGGTGTGGAGGGAACTGCGACTTTCAGACCAGGAATGTGCATCAATAGAGTTTCAAGCGATTGTGAGTGCTGTGCGGCGGCACCAGTGCCAGAGCCGCCCGGCATACGGATCACCAATGGAACGGTAGCCTTACCGCCGAACATATAGTGCATTTTTGCTGCCTGGTTGGCAATTTGATCCAGGGTCAACAGTGTAAAATCCATGAACATGATCTCGACAATGGGGCGCATACCTAACAATGCCGCGCCAATGCCAGCACCAACAAAAGAAGGTTCAGAAATCGGGGTTTCACGAATACGTTCTGGTCCAAATTCATCTAACATGCCATGAGAGACACCAAAAGCGCCACCATATCTACCAATATCCTCACCCATGAGGAATACTCGTTCATCGCGCTTCATTTCCTGCCACATGGCTTGGCGGATTGCTTCAGAATAAGAAATCTCAGGCATAGACATACTCCGTAACAGTACTTGGATCTGGATCCGGAGATGCTTCAGCAAAGGCTACAGCATCTTCGTTAATTTTTAAGGCTTCTTTATCGAGTTGGTCAGCAGCTTCGTCCGTAATGATCTTGGCATCCACAAGTTGAGTGCGGAACCGCTTGATGGGATCTTTATGTTCTCTCCAATCTTCAATTTCTTCTTTGCTGCGATAAAGGTTGCGATCGCTTTTTGAGTGACCAAAGTAACGATAAGTTTGGGTTTCGATCAACACTGGACCATTGCCAGCGCGAATATACTCGGCAGCTTTCTTACCGGTTTCATAAACCAGAAGAAGATCATTTCCATCCACTACATACCACGGAATTCCGTAAGCTTCTGCACGTTGAGCGATAGGCAATTTTGCTGTCGCACGTGCCACATCCATAGACATGCCATATTTATTGTTCTCACAAATGTACAAAGCTGGAAGTTTCCATAGAGCTGCCATGTTCATAGTCTCATGGAAAGTACCTTCATTAGAGGCACCATCACCGAACATGGTAACAGCCATTGCGTCACCCAATTTCATCATCTGAATTGCCAGGCCAACCCCCAATGAATGGGGAATACCACCGCCTACAATACCATTTGCGCCTAGATTGTGCGTGGTGAAATCTGCAATATGCATGGAACCACCACGACCCTTGCAGTAGCCATTTTCTTTTCCCAGGAATTCAGCCATCATCAAATTGATGTCTGCGCCTTTGGCAATGAAGTGACCATGGCCACGATGGGTGTTGATCAGATAATCTTCTTTTTTCATGCATTTACTGATACCAACAGCAACTGCTTCTTGCCCAGCAGAAAGGTGCATGGTGCCATGTACTTTCCCTAGAGCATAAAGACGATCAGCCATGTATTCAAACTGGCGGATCAAATACATTGTCCGCAGCATATCGATCAGTGTTTCATTCGATAGTCCTAAACGGGCTATTTTGTCAGTAAATGTCTCCTCATTTTTCACTTTTGGCATTTATACCTCCTTAAGGTTGGTTTGGTTTAACGTAGATAAAATATTTGAAGCGGTAATACTATCTGTTACCAGCATGTTTACAACACCTGTACGTAAAGCACCAATAATGGCATTAACTTTTCCAGGGCCACCTGCAACACATATTCGATATGGGATACGTAAAAGATCTTCACTTTGAATTGTGATCTGCCTTTGTAAGAAATCATCTTTAACGAATACACCATTAATATCAAAGTGATTACCAGCAATATCGCCAACAGCTCCAGCATCGTGCAATCTTTGAAGTTCTTCGACCTGAACATACCCCGAAAGGTAGTAGCTTGAATACTGTAATTCTGTTGTACCAATACCCAATAGGGCAATATCCACTTGCTTTCCTAATTCGATCGTTTCCCTTATTCCAGGGGTATCGATGAAAGCTTTTGCAATCTCTGGGGTTTGACAAAGATAAGGAGCATTGATGAAATATGCTTCTCCCCCAACTTTTTCTGCAAACCGTTGCACCAGGGCATGCCCATCATATTCCTGGGTTCGGGCGCCGAACGCTCCAATCAACTGTACTACTTTTACGGGTACTGAATATGAAATCTCTATGGCATCAACTGTTGCGCTGATCGAAGTACCCCATGCCAGACCAACGATCTTTTTTGGCTCCAGCAATGGCAATAACAGCGATGCGCCAGCTCGACCCAGGTCAGCAAGTAGCCGTTGATGGTCATCATATGTTCTGCGCGAAATAACAAGAACTGACTGAAGGTTGAAAAGGTTTTTAAGTTGTTCTCCTAGAGTCCGTTCTGTTTGAATGGGACGATGGATACGAATTTCGACGATTCCCCGATTGCGGGCATCTGTCAGCATTCGAGAGACCATTGAACGTGAGACACCAATCTCATCAGCGATAACTGATTGGTCTTTCCCTTCGATGTAGTACATTTCAGCAACGTTTGCAAGTAAACTGGCTCTATCAAGGGGATTTGAGTTTTCTGTCATAAAAGATCCAGGAGTCACTTTTGTGATATTGAATTCACTTATGTGAGTATAGCATATCCAAATCTGCTTGTCAATATATGTTGATGCACAAATTTGCAAAAAAGTGACTTAATGCTCACAAATTATACTATTTTTGCCCTTTTTTATTGACACTTGAATAGTCATGTTGTAGAATCCTCACAAGTTAACGGATCGATCATTTCGTTGACATTGATAGCTTGCTCTTTTACTTTATTACTAGGAAATATGTATAAGTAACAATATCGGAAATGCAGTTTTCGCCTGATACTTTGAACAAACCTATATGATAGTTTTATCCATAGAAGGAGGTGAGGCAAAGTCGGGTAGTAAAAAAGAAACATTGAGCTTGAGTACTACAGAGATTTCTAAATTCTGATTTTAGTGAGGAGTAAAATGAAGAAAAGCTTATTATTTGTTGTGACAGCATTGGTAATTCTCTCCATGCTGGTCGGCTGCGCCCCCAAGGCTACCGAAGCCCCCGCAGCAACCGAAGCAGCTGCAACCGAAGCAGCAGCTACCGAAGCAGCTACCGAAGCAGCTGCTCCTGCTGAATACACCATTGCAACCGTTGTTAAACTGACTGGTGTAGGCTGGTTTGACCGGATGGAAAAAGGTGTCAAGCAATTCGGTGAAGATAATCCAGGCGTAACTGCATTCCAGCAGGGTCCTGCCGAAGCTGACGCTGCCCAGCAGGTTCAGGTAATCGAAGACTTGATTGCCCAGAATGTGAACGCCATCTGCGTAGTTCCTTTCCAGCCCGATAGCCTTGAACCAGTCCTCAAGAAAGCAATGGACCAGGGTATCGTCGTCATCAGCCACGAAGCTTCCAACCAACAGAATGTTAACTTCGACCTCGAAGCATTTGATAACGCAGCCTATGGCCGCCACTTCATGGATCAACTTGCTGCATTAATGGGCGAAGAAGGTGAATACGTTGTATTTGTTGGTAGCCTGACCTCAAAGACCCACAATGAATGGGTTGATGCAGCGATCGAATACCAGAAGGAAAAATACCCGAACATGACCCTCGTAGGCGACAAGAACGAGTCCTATGATGATGCCCAGAAGGCATACGAAAAGGCTAAAGAAGTTCTCAAAGCTTACCCGAATCTTAAAGGTATGCAGGGTTCCTCCGCCAACGATGTAGTTGGTTTCGGTATGGCAGTTGAAGAAGCTGGTCTGCAGGATCAAATCGCGGTTGTTGGTACTAGCCTTCCTTCCATGGCTGGCAAATACCTCAAAACCGGTGCAGTTGACTCAATCGGTTTCTGGGATCCTGCTCTGGCTGGTTACGGTATGAACAAACTCGCTCTCATGATCCTCAATGGCGAAACCCCCACCGATGGTATGGATCTGGGAATCGAAGGTTACAACAGCCTGAAACTCGTCGGCAAAGTCTTCTACGGTCAGGCTTGGATTGATGTAACCGCAGATAATGTAGACGAATGGGATTTCTAATCGTCTAACGGTTTGCTAAATTATTAATGGATGGAGCGGCTAAACTTATTTGGATAGCCGCTCCAATTTACACAAGCAAAATAGTAAAGAAAATTCCTGTATAAGGGATAGATGATGGCTGAAGAATTTCTCAAGGTTAATAATATTAGTAAGTCGTTTGCAGGAGTACATGCTCTGCAAAATGTAAGTTTTACAATCAATACAGGGGAAATTCACTGTCTGATCGGTGAAAATGGATCAGGTAAATCTACAATGATAAAAATCATTGCAGGTGTTTATGAACCTGATGAGGGTGAGATCATTATTGCTGGTAAAAAATTCAAACGTTTGCACCCAATTGACACAATCCGTGAAGGTATTCAGATAATTTATCAAGATTTTTCCCTTTTTCCAAACTTTACTGTGGCTGAAAATATCGCATTGAATAGCCAACTTTCTGAAAATAAAAAATTGGTGAACATGCGTGAAGTTCGCAGAATTGCCCGGGAAGCATTGGAAAGTATCAACGTTTCTATGGATCTGGATATGCTTGTGGGTCAAATGTCTGTTGCAGACAAGCAATTAATTGCAATCTCGCGTGCCTTATTGCAAAACGCTCGACTTATCATTATGGATGAGCCGACCACTGCTTTGACCAATCGTGAAGTGAAATCTTTGTTCAAGGTTATTAATAACCTGAAAGACAAAGGTATTTCCACCATGTTTGTCAGCCACAAATTGAATGAAGTTTTAGAGATCGCTGACCGCACCATGGTATTTCGAAATGGTGTAAAAGTAATAGATGCTGATGCAAAAGAATTTGATCAGGCTAAAATGGTCTATTACATGACAGGGCATAACATTGAAGAAGAAAGCTACAAATGTCCTGACAATTTGCGCGAAGGAACTCCATTACTTTCAGTGAAAAGTCTGACATCTACAGGTAATTTCCGCGATATTTCTTTCGATCTATTTTCGCAAGAGATCGTAGGAATCACCGGCTTATTAGGATCTGGACGTACTGAACTGGCACTTGCCTTATTTGGTATCAATCCCGCTGAAAGTGGTGAGATCATTATCAATGGAGAGAAAGTACGAATTAACAGCGCAAGTGATGCGCTAAAATGTGGCATAGGATATGTTCCTGAAGACAGGTTAACAGAGGGTTTGTTCCTGGAAAGGCCAATTGGGCAAAATATTATTGCAACTACAATAGATAAGTTATTGAACAAAATTCGATTAATCAACCAACAGAAAATGGAAAATGAAATAAAGAATTGGATTGATGGATTAACTATCAAAACTAATTCTGCTCAAAATCCCGTAAAAAGCCTTTCTGGAGGCAACCAACAACGTGTAGTATTAGCAAAATGGCTTGCCAGCAATCCTCGTATTCTTATCCTTAATGGTCCAACCGTAGGGGTGGATATTGGTTCTAAGACAGAATTGCATGAAACGATTAAGAACCTGGCAAGGCAGGGTTTAGGTGTAATTGTTGTATCAGACGATATCCCAGAATTATTACATGTTTGTAATCGAATTCTTTTGATGCGTGAAGGAAAGATAGTTAATGAATTTTGTGCATCAGAGGTTAACGAAGACGAATTAGCAGTGATGCTGGCGGAAGGATGAGATACTTATTCCTTTCAGAAATTATCTCGCATTAAGGTATTGTGCCATGCTGAAAAAGATTATAAAAACTAATGAATTTTTTGTGGCAATGATCCTGATTGTATTGTGCCTTTTTATTGGGATCTTAAATCCAGTATTTTTTACACTCCAGAACCTTTTTGACCTTTGCCGGAGTGCAACGGTAATGGGTATCTTCGCAATGGGTGCGCTCATTGTGATCATTTCAGGCGGTGTAGATGTTTCCTTTACGGCGATTGCTATTTCCGCTATGTATATAACGGTAAAAATTTTGTTGGCTTTAAATTTTACTGGTACAGTAGTTGTCGCCATTGCCTTATCAGCTCTCATAGGGCTCATTATGGGTTTGATAAACGCTGCGATTATTGCGTTCTTTAAAATTCCAACTTTGATTGCTACATTAGGTACACAAAGTTTATTCCAGGGTTTTCTCCTTTTCTTTATTGGGAGTAAATATATTAATAATGTGCCTGATGGAATGCTTCGTTTTGCAAGAACAAACCTGGTCACAACAACCACTTCATCGGGCGCCATTACTGGTCTTCAGGCAGGAATTTTGATCCTGATTGGAGTAGCTATAATCGTTTGGTTTATTCTACGGTTCACGATGATTGGTCGTGGAATTTATGCAATTGGTGGTTCACGCGAGGCAGCAGAACGTGCAGGTTTCAATGTTGTTGCTATTCAATTCTTCATCTATGGATTAGTTGGAATCCTGGCTGGTATTGGTGGGGCAGTCTTTGGCAGTCATTACAAGCAGGCAAATCCATTTGACCTGGTAGGAACCGAACTGAACACAATTGCTGCTGTGGTGTTGGGTGGAGCTTTAATCACGGGTGGTAAGGGCACTGTTTTTGGTGCGATTTTGGGTGTTTCTCTTGTTGTGGTTATTAATAATAGCCTTGTATTGATTGGGGTTCCTTCAGAATGGCAGAAGGTTGTTTTAGGTATCATTTTGATTATTGGTGCCGGTATTCCAGCTTATAAGAATATGATGGCTGAAAAACGGCTAAAAGCAAACCTGTCAGAATGATGCGAATAGGGAGTTTAAAATAGCATGACTAATCAAGCGAATAATATTCAAAAGACTACAGGACCTTCTTCGAACGATAAATTTTCACTGGAAAAATTCTTCAAAATCCAGGATTGGAACCTGCTGCGCTTATTCATCATCACAGTTGCTTTGTTCATCTTAATGTCGGTTCTCATGCCTGAGAAATTCCCAACATTGAAGAATTTCCGCTCAATGGGTTTTCAATTATCTGAAATTGGCATTATGGGTATTGCCATTGCTATTACGATGATCACCGGTGGTATTGATCTATCCATCAATGCAACAGCAAACTTGACAGGCATTATTGCCTGTATTATTTTGAATAAATTTGCGGGCCCCGATGTAGCCAACCCCCAAGTGGGGTTAGCAATGGTGCTTGCGATCACTGTTGGTGTGATCGTAGGCGCATTGTGCGGATTGCTTAATGGATTCCTGGTTTCATATGTTACTATTCCCGCTATTCTGGCAACCCTGGGTACAATGACATTATTTACCGGTTTTGCTTTTGTCATTACCAAGGGAACAGGCTTCTTTGGTATTGAAGCATTTCAATTTATTGGTAATGGCGAAGTAGCTGGAATTCCCATGCCTTTAATCATCTTTGCTGTGATTGCGATTATTATGGCAATTGTGATGAACAACTCAGCATTTGGGCTCCGGTTGTACCTGGTGGGTTCAAATGCTAAAGCATCGAAATTTTCTGGTATCAATAACAGAGCAGTTCTCATGCGAACTTACATGCTCAGTGGTATATTAGCTGCCCTGGCTGGTCTTGTGATTTTAGGTCGAACCAATTCAGCCAATCCTGATTATGGTACGTCGTACGTAACCCAGGCATTGCTTATCGCTGTGTTAGGTGGTGTAGATGTGAATGGCGGATATGGTAAAGTAGCAGGGCTTGTGTTGGCAGTAATTTCCCTGCAGATCCTTTCCACTGGATTGAATATGCTTTTATTCAAATATTCAGGAGCTAATTTCTTCAAAATGTTCTCATGGGGTTTACTGATCATTTTGTTCATGATCATTAATTTCCTCAGCTACCAGCGAAAGCAGAGAGTAAAAAAGCCTAAACCAGCATGATCTTTGCTGCTTTCTGATCGAATGAGATCTTGCCGCCTGGAATATTTCATAATATCCAGGCGGTTAGTTTAAACCATATGTTAGAATGAACGCAACCATTTCATAACTCGCCCTGGAGGTAATTATGGCAAAAGGTTTTCTTCTTGGAGTTGATATTGGTACATATGAATCAAAAGGTGTGATTACGACACTTGAAGGAGAGGTTGTTAATATTCAAGTGCATCCACACACTATGCAAATTCCCAGGCAGGGATGGGCAGAACATGATCCCGAGAAGGATTGGTGGGGTGATTATTGTTTTCTAACAAAAGCATTGCTGCAAGCTACTGGTATTAACCCTAAAGAAATCCTCGCAGTTGCATGTAGCGCAATTGGTCCATGTATGCTGCCAATTGATAAAGATGGGAACCCATTGCGGATGGGGGTACTCTATGGCGTGGATACCAGAGCAACTGCAGAAATTTCTAAATTAGAAGAAAAGTATGGAAAGAAAACCCTGTTTGAGCAAACGGGCAACGAGTTATCCTCTCAAGCAGTAGGTCCAAAGATCCTGTGGCTCAAACATAATGAACCTGAAATTTACAAAAAGGCATACAAAATCATCCCTGCAACGACTTTCATGACAGGCAGGTTGACCGGCAAATTTGTTATGGATCACCTGACTGCATCTTTTTACAATCCTCTTTATGATTATAAAAATTGTTGCTGGAGTAAAGAATATTGCAATGGGATCATTGAACCTGAAAGGCTTCCCGATTTGGGTTGGGGGCCCGATTTCATCGGTACAGTGACCCATACCGCTGCTGAACAAACTGGTCTGGCAGAAGGTACACCTGTTATGGTAGGCACTGTTGATGCAGCAGCTGAAGCTGTCAGCGTAGGTGTGGTCAGTCCCGGACAGATGATGTTAATGTATGGGTCAACAATATTCATGTATATCATTCAAGATAAACCTGTCATCGACGACCGTATATGGGCTTGCAGGTACGTGTTTGATGGCACCACTGCCAATGCTGCAGGGATGGCTACCAGTGGTGCATTAACCCGATGGTTCAGAGATAAACTGGCACCAGACCTGGTGCAGCATGAAGAGCAGACAGGTGAAAATGCCTATGGGATCCTGGTTAAACAGGCAAGTGAGATACCTGCAGGCTCTGAAGGCCTGGTAGTTTTGCCCTATTTCAGTGGTGAACGAACCCCCATCAACGATCCACGAGCCCGTGGTGTATATTTTGGTTTGACACTATCTCATACCCGCGCCCATTTATTCCGGGCAGCTTTAGAAGGGATAGCGTATGGCGTAAACCATCATTTCGAAATCATGCGCGAACATAATGCTGAACCTAGAGAGATCGTGGCGGTGGGTGGCGGAACGAAGAATCAGCTCTGGCTTCAGGCTGTCAGTGATACTTGCAATGTTGTTCAGCGGGTACCGGCTGTGACGGTTGGCGCTTCTTACGGTGATTGTTTTCTGGCAGGTTTGGGTGCTGGTGTATTCAATACATACCAAGATATCCAACATTGGATGAATTATGTCAAAACTGTCACACCAGATTCACAAAACCATCTGGTTTATGAAAAATATTACAAGATATATCGTGACTTATATGAGAGAAACAAAGATCTGATGCACCAAATGTACAATCTGGTGTAAAGAAACCATTCAAAAAAATACCCCGAATGGTCGATATTCGGGGTGTTTTTTTGTTTTTATTCCTGGTTATTTATGGCAATTGATTGATCACAACGTTTGGGCCATACAATCCAGGGAAGTTGCCTCCCGCTACCATGTCTTTCGCTTCGGGGTGGCAGAACAGCCATTGATTTCTGGCGATGAGGATTCTTCCATCAGGTGTATTTGGTTTGGGAAGGGTGAGGGGATTTCCTGTTCCTCGTGGAAGTGTGAAGATATCACAGAAACCAGTTTTTATGCTGGCGTTGATGGGAACAAAGTGTAGTCCCCAGGTGTAAAGTTCGGTAACGCTGCCTTTAGTTGCAAAATAGGCTTTTACCTTATTGGTATCCAGATAGGGTTCTGGACGCCATTCGATTTCTTCATAATGGGCAACCAGGAAGATCGTATCTTCCAATGAAATGTGGACTTCGCTCCCCTGATGGAATTCCAGTGCGTTAAGGGTATTGTTTCTTCCATATACCCAACCTACCTCAACTGGCATTTCACCGTAGATGCGATTGGCGATCGTCGATTGAAGGTCTTTGTCTGCTTCAAATTCAGGAACTGAAGTTGCAGCAGCGAAACCATCTTTCAGCACCCATAATTTGCGTGCTGCCTTGATGGCTTCATCTGCTTTTACATCTATCAATACCCGCCCGTATCTTGTAAAGCTGGAGTCAGTAACCGGAAGGATTTGGATTTGAGGATTAATTTTCTGTAAATCTGAAAGTACACTCATGGTTTCTCCTGATCAATAAATGCCATCAACTATTAATGGCTGTAAGGATTGTTACAAGTGCTGCACATCCGGGGTCAACATGTCCTTCGGTACGTTCTCCCACCCAACCAGCACGACCAATCTGGCTGCGCAGAGGAGTGACTTTATCGCGTCCCTCTTCTGCTGCCTTAAGAGACAGTGCACCTGCTTCTTGAAGGCTTTTACCTTCATTAATAGCTTTACTAAATGCTTCACTTGCCGGGTAGAGTGCATCCAGGATGGTTTTATTACCCAATTGGGCTTTTCCTCGCTCCTGTATACCCAGGAACGATGCTTTGAACATTGCTGCCAGGTCTGCTGGTGAAATCTCTGCTTTGCCTAAAACTTCTTTTCCAGCCCGCATTAATCCAGTAGCAAGTAAGGTACCCATGGTAGAAGGAGCAGCCCGGTTGGTCGCCATACCTGCGCCAACGAAGTATTTACCAATGTCATTGATCTCAGTAGTGCGTATATATTCCAAAAGGGCTGTTCCAATCCGTTCCATGTTGATGCCCATGTCACCATCTCCCATCGCCTGATCTAGAGAGGTGAGATATTCGCCACCAGCATTCAACGCCATACAAACCCGTTCAAATGCTTTTACAATTGCTTGCCCTTGTATCTTTTCTTCCATCTTTATCCTTTCTCCTTGCTAAAATTGCTTGAAAAATGGTGTGTTAGCTGGAGCATCAAGGAGTTCAGTCAATTCGTCATCCAGATACATGAAAGTGAGGGAAGCGCCAGCCATTTCCATGGAAGTGGCAAATTCACCCACGTATGCACGATGAATGATCAGTTCTTTCCCGGTTAATATCTCATGCACCTTGCGATAAATTACGTATAATTCTTCTGGGGGTGTAGCGCCAAGTCCGTTGACCATGACAGCCACGCGTTGACCAGCCTTTGGTGGGTAATCATTGAGAATAGCGGTAGCCATGCGTTCGGCGATCTGATCAGCGGTCTGCAGTTTTTCGCGTTTCATTCCCGGTTCGCCATGGATACCCATGCCAATTTCCATTTCATCTTCAGCGATTGTAAATGTGGGCTTACCAGCCATGGGGACAGTACATGGAGATAGTGCTACACCCATTGTTCGGATATTTGCCAAAGCTTTTTCAGTAACTGCAGCAACTTCATCTAAACTGCCACCTTTGTCGGCTTTCGCTCCAGCTATCTTGAAAGCGAACACCATGCCAGCTACACCACGACGGCGATTGGCTTCTGCAGGAGGTGCAGAGGCAACATCATCTTTGACCAATACGGTACGAACTTTGATGTTATCCATGTCAGCTAATTCAGCTGCCATGTCAAAATTCATGACATCACCGCCATAGTTGCCATAGATATAGACAACACCTTTTCCGCCATCAATTCTTTTCGTTACTGCCAGCATCTGTTCAGCACTGGGGGAGGAGAAGACATCTCCAACTGCGCAGCCATCCAACATGCCCTTTCCAACATATCCCAAGAAAACAGGCAGGTGACCAGAACCACCACCAGTTGCCAGACCTACTTTTCCTTTGACAGGAGAATCAGCCCGGACGATGCAATGAATATCTTCAGTATATGCAAGTTGGGTGGGGTAAGCTTTTACCAGACCGTCCAACATTTCAGGTACAAAATCTTTCGGTTGATTAATAATTTTTTTCATGGGATCCTCTTAATAAGTATTTTAGAGATAACAAGTATTTTAGTACTTAACTTCTACTTTAGACATTTCTTCTAATACTTTAATGAATGCTGAAGCGTTTTCTTCACCCCAGCCTTTGTTTACGGCTGCTTTGATCACTTCACGGGTGGCAGCCGATGCGGGGATTGAAACGTTTAACTCTTGTGAAAAAGCAGCGATCAGATTGGCATCCTTCAGCATTAATTTCAAATAGAAAGAGGGTGAAAAATCTCGCCGGCAAAGAGCATCGCCTACACCATCAAAAATTGGTGATTTGAAATCGGTGACATGAAGTACTCCCAACACGTCTTTGGGATTCAAACCAGCTTTGGTGGCGAGAGTCATGGCTTCACCCAGAGCTTCGATCTGAGACGCCACTACGAGATTACCAACCAGTTTCATGGATGAACCTTTTCCATTTTCCCCCATGTAGTGTTGGGTGGCGCTGATGTGTTTGAAGATGGGCAAAACTTGATCAAAAATTGCCTTTTCACCACCCACTACGATCCATAGGCCAGCATCACGAGATTCACCTTTACTGCCAAACACAGGTGCATCCAGAAAATGGGCACCTTTTTCCTGACAGGCAGCCGCTTCACGCAGGGATGTTTTTGGCAGGCAGGTTGTTAAATCGATAACGATTTGACCTTCTTTCAACCCTTTGTAAATACCATTGGTGCCAAAGAAGACATCCTCAATCCCCTTATCGTCATTTACCATGATCATGATTACATCTGCGCCTTCAATGGCTTCAAGGGGGGTAGCAGCAAACCTGGCACCTTCAGCGATCAATAATGTTGCTTTTGAAGCAGTGCGATTATAAACAGTAAGCGGATATTCTGCCTTTAAAAGGTTCGCAGCAATGTTGTGACCCATAATACCAAGACCGAGAAAAGCAATTTTTTCCATTCGATTCACCTATATATAGAAATAAAAGAACTGGATGGAATTAACTTCGTCCCATCATCAACATGGTTCTCATTTTAATATAGAAGTGGTGATTCACTCAAGAGAGAAAAATTTATTAAAAACCAAAAAGATTTAAAGAGAAAACTCACGGATAATTATTCTTTGCTGTTATAGGCGTGATGCACTCCCTGATCTTTGCCATCAATCATGGCTTGCTGCATTTCTTCAATCATCGCAGCTCCATGCCGGTACTGGAACGGCCACATGGCACGGAGATGAAAGAAGGCTATCCGGTCCTCATTACTCAATGGATGATCCAGATCGGGTTGCAAACCAGGCATTGCACTCAGTTGGCCGTTAATGAAGGTGATACCCCGTTCTTCTGTTTTTAACTTTAAAATTGCCAACAAATCACGCACTAATGCTCCAGCTGGTAGGTTTATCTGCAAATTTGCATAACCAGGGCCTCCTGCACCTTCACCATATTTTGCCAATTCTCCATAAAGCCAGACATTTACAGTAATTTCGCTCATGATCCCCCTCCCACTGGTGGAAATATTCCAATTTCATCGTTTTCTTTCAATACATAATCTGGTTCTTCTGCATGTCCATTTACAAAACAGATTTTTGCCTCTTCATTGGGTATGTTTAATAAGTGGATCAAGTCGCCGAGAGAAGAATTTTCTGTTACTTCTAAGGGAAATGATTTTGCCGATTCTCCATCCGGAGCGTATTTCTTTAATGTGGCAAACAGCTTCACATGAATGATCATGGTATTTCCTCTTGATAATTATTGAAAAATATGCCTGGTTGAGCAATAATATTCTGATCCTTAATTGTTATATCAGTTGGATAGTCGGGTACCGTTAACCTGATGGCAGGGTGATCAGTAATCAATCCCCGCCATCAGGCGTTACATTGGGCAAGCGAATGATGATATTGGGTTCTTAGATTGAAAATCATCAAGAACTCAATATCGGTCCGTCGAGTAGTTTATAAATCTCTAAATACCGAGTCAAGCGCATCATCTGGAACATCAAAGACATGGTCATGTGGTGGTAATGGTTTAAACTTCATAAATTCGGGCACACGATCTGCTTCTTTGTTAATCCCCGCAGCTTCGTTGAATTTACGTTCCACTTTGAGGATTTCGCCACCATGTTTCACAATGTCATCTGCCGTCCACTTGGTACCTAAAACCCCATTTACTTCTTCGATCATCCCTTCAAAACCGCTGGCGATATCCAGGATAGCAAAGGCAATAAAGAGGCAATGACCAGTAGAATCAATGAAAGCTGTGGTTGCCTGGAATGCGCGACTAAGAGCTGCTTTTCCTTCAGGTGAGAGGGGATCTTGTTTACCGCTGACACCAAGAATCTCAGGCGCAATGGTATATCCTGCCGTGTGATCTGCACCCATCGGAGTCGTGGCATAGGTTATACCGATACCCTTAACCGCACGTGGCTCGTAAGCTGGCATTCCCTGGCCTTTTACCGCAGGAACATCTGTTACTCCTAATACTTTACCAGTGGTACCTGTTCCGCCGCCCAACATTCGACCGATAGGTTCACCTTTTCCCATCTTGTGAACAATATCAATTGCACCTTTCCCATCACCAAAGGGCAATACACCAGCTTCCATTGCAACTGCCAGGGTGTCACCTGTTTCGATCGTATCAAGGCCATAAGCATTACAAAGTTGTATCAGTTCTGCAATTACATCAAGATCATCAATACCACAATTGGCACCTAAAGCCCAATCAGATTCGTATTCAACGCAAGAGGTAATTTCTTTCTTATTTTGCCCATACCAGGTATTAGAACATTTAATAATACAACCTGGACTGCATGGGTGGTTGTAAATCTCGTCTCCCATGCGTTGTTTATTTCCTTCAAAAATTGCTTCACCTGCAATTTTTGCAGCTCCCTCGAACCGCCCACTCGAAAAATTTCGGGTGGGTAATCCACCTGCTTCATTCAAAATGTTTATGAGTACGGCGGTGCCAAATGAATTTAGAGCTCCTTTAGGTTTCGTAATTGCATGCGTATTAAGTGCATCATTTAATTTTGTGCGACCTGATTCGAACAAGGTTTTGTCAACGATGGAAACTCCAGGAGAATCCCGATCATCCAGTGCAATAAATTTCAATCCTTTGCTGGCCATCACTGCACCAAGCCCACCTCGCCCGGCGTAACGGCTGGGGCGTTGAGCCATGTCATTAAAAACTATCCCCGAATTGGCATAACCAAATTCACCTGCTGCTCCAACACTACAAATTGAAATGCGGCGATCTTGGAACTTTTCATATATATTCGAGAAAGTTTTGTACAAATCTTCTCCGGTATATTCAGAAGCGTCAAACCAATCTACTTTTGGCTTTCCCGTAACTTTATCCCAACTGAGCAATATCCCCCAATATTTGCCTTTCATCTCGGGTTGCCCTTCGACAATAAGCGCTTTAATCTGCATTTTCGCTAAACCTGGAGCCCAACTGGTTCCAGCATTAGCTTCTTTGATACCTCCAGTCAGGGGAGATTTTGCACCAACTGAAATACGGGATGAAGTAGAAGCTGTAGTACCTGTGGTAAAACCTGGTGCAAAAATTAATTTGTTATTTGGCCCAAGGGGATGGCAAAGCGGAGGAACTTCGTCAGCGATGAGATTCGATGTCATCCCACGTCCTGCCAGTTTTTTGTACTTTTCTGGCACTTCGGTTAACTGGCTTGTTTGATCTTTCATATTAATACGTAGAAACCACATATGTCACTCCTTTCGTAAGCTAATGAATGGAACAACCTGGTGATTTAAAGCAAAAAGCTTTTTTTAAGAAATCCCTCCTTAAACAAAAATAGACGCAATTGAAATATTCCCCGTTTTGTGACGGAGAAAACCTCCTTTGCGCACTGGCGGGTATGGCAATTGCTTGCCATACCGTATCGTTCACACTTCCCTGAGGGAAAATGTGAATCGGAGGACTATTAAATTTTGGCTAAAATGTGGAATAGAGAGGTCTTAATGTAGAACGAAATCATAGTAGCATATGCCAAATATTAAGTCAACTATTTTTATTGAGAATGGATATTTTGAGATTACAGTAAGTTGCTAATGCATCGTAGTATTATATTATTCTCAATCTTTTTCTCCTTCTTCCATGCGTGTTTTCAGATTCGAAAGCAGAATTTCAGCCTCTTTTTCATTCATTTTAACAATGATTGATTCTGCCAGTTTATTGATCAGTGGAACTGGCACTGTATATTCAGCATCCATGGTGATTTTTGTATCTTCTCCCACTTTCTCATATGTCCAATCAAACTTGCTGGGAATACCACTTCTATTTGTCACCTGAACAAATTGATTGGTTTTCACCTCCGTTGCTTCTCCCCAACCGGAGAATTTCAATCCACCCATTTTGTATACCCAATCAAAACGATGCCATCCATCTGGTTTCATTTCAACCTTGTGAACTTCGACCATGCTTGGCCAGATTTCTAATAGATTATTGGGGTTTGTCATGAATTTGTAAACTTTTTCCACCGGAGCATGAATGGTGATGGATTTATGGATCTTGTTCATAATATCCTCTCTTCATAAAACTTAGTCCTCTGGTCGATTTTTAATAAATAACGACTCCCATAATTGGAGTCGTGTAGGATTGGAATGCTGTTGATATGTTTTTACGGATGTTCAAACGACCTGCTATTAATTCTTCAATTAAATATTAGCACACAGCTTAAGGGGTTTCAATCAGTAGCCGGCAGAAAATAGTGTTCATGGCAGATTGACAGTTGGCAAGGTTTCGTCTACAATATACAAATAGGTACAAATTAGAACATAAATATGTTTACAAATGACACATAATATGTTAACCGAAGAAAGACATGCTGCAATATTAAACGAACTACACCTGAAAGGATTCGTCCAGATAAGCGTGCTTGCGCAACAACTAGGAGTAAATCCTATTACTATCCGCAGAGATTTGCTTTCTCTGGAGGAGCAAGGGAGATGTGTTCGAGCCCGAGGCGGTGCAATTCAGGTTGGTGAGGGTGCAATACCTGAATTGCCCTATGAAATTAAAGCCAGGCAGTATGTTGAAGAAAAGCAGCGAATTGCTCGGGAAGCCATGAAGGTTGTTGGTGATGGTGATATCATCATCCTTGATTCCGGTTCGACCATGTATAAATTTGCAGAACAACTTGTGACACTGCGCCGGCTCACGGTAGTGACCAATGATATTAAAATTGCTTGCCTGTTGGCGGTGAATCCCTCGATCACGATGATCTGTACTGGTGGAACAGCAAGAGCTAACGTGTATACTCTACTAGGATCACAAACAGAGCAATTTATTCGTAATATCAGGGTGAAGAAAACCTTCCTGGCTGCTGATGCCATCCATGAGGATGGCACCATTTCAAACGTCAATATGGAAGAAATAGCAATCAAGCAAGCAATGATTGCTGCTGCTGAAGAGGTGATTCTGTTGGCTGATTCGTCAAAATTTCTCAAAACAGGTTTTGCCAATGTGGTTGATCTCAAAAAAATCGATCTTATCATTACGGATTCGGGTTTAACTCCGGAGTGGCAAAGCCGATTGAAAGAATGGCAAGTGAAAACCAGGTTGGTTTAGGTTGCAAGAATTTTGATGTTTAAAAATTGATTTCGTTTTCAAGGAGTTAAAAATGAGTTACTGGACAAAAGAAGTATTTGGAACGGAAAAACCCATTATTGCTATGTGTCACATGCAGGCTATGCCTGGTGATCCGGGGTTTGATAAGGCTGGTGGGATGAAAAAAGTACTGGAAGCTGCACGACATGACTTATTGGCTTTACAGGAAGGTGGAGTGGATGCTGTTATGTTCTCGAATGAATTCAGCCTGCCCTATCTGACTTCTGTGAAAACCGAGACGGTCGCAGCTATGGCACGTGTTATTGGTGAATTAATGCCTGAGATCAGCATCCCCTTTGGAGTGAACGTTTTGTGGGATCCAAAACAGTCGTTAAGCCTGGCAGTGGCAACGGGGGCGAAATTCATTCGTGAGATCATCACGGGTGTATATGCCAGCGATTTTGGTTTATGGAATACCAACGTGGGTGAGACTGTTCGTCATCAGTATGCGATTGGTGCTGAAAATGTAAAATTGTTATATAACATTGTTCCGGAAGCAGCTCGCTACCTGGCTGATCGCGATATTGTAAGCATTGCCCGCAGCACTGTGTTCAATAATAAACCCGATGCTCTGTGTGTTTCAGGATTGACTGCTGGCACAGAAACCGATTCGCAGATCTTGCAGAAGGTTAAAAATGCAGTACCCAATACTGTTGTTTTTGCCAACACCGGTGTACGGCTGGAAAATGTAGAGAATCAATTGAGCATTGCAGATGGAGCAGTGGTAGGCACAACTTTCAAGAAAGATGGTATTTTTGAAAACGCCGTTGATGTTGCTCGTGTAAAGAAGTTCATGGATAAAGTGAAATCTTTCCGCAAGTAATGAATTCTTAACGATTGTAAGCATCCCCCCCCGAAGTCTTCAAGATTTCGGGGGGCTGGTTTAACACCTGTTTTATTAATTGTTATTCAGGCTGACATCCTTGAAACCAAACCCTGAAGACGATAAATCGCCACGAAAATCACCTAAAAAACTTCTTCAAATTTTCGGTTTTAATGATGAACGAACTCATAATTTTCTTCCCGGTCGTAAGGCATTGTTTGTACCTTCCACCACCTGCACCTCACCCTTTTATATAGAATTAAGAATATGGGGAAGAATTTCCATGTCATTCTAAAATGGGTTAAATCTTCTTGTCCTATTGAACGAAGTGGCTTATACCACACGTGATGTGGGTGAACATTTGCCAATAGAATGAAACCTGTGATGATATATTCGTAAACAGACTCCCAAAATCTTAGAGTTTTCGGGAGTCTGACTTACTATTGAAAAATGAATAAACTTACTGTCGGTTAGCTTCTTATTCTCGCATTTAACTCGTGCTCTAGACGACGGATGATACGCTGGCGTATCTGGGTTGCATCTTTATCTGTGAGAGTGCGATCAGCAGCCTGGTAGGTGAGGGAATATGCCAGGCTTTTCTTGCCTGTACCAATTTGCTCACCACGAAAGACATCAAATAACCTGATATCCTTCAGTAAGTTTCCGCCACCTTGTGCGATCGTCTCTGCAACTTTAACAGCAGGTATTTCTTCATCGACAATGACAGCCAGGTCCTCCAACACAGGAGGATGGGTGGGAATTGCTTCGATTTCATACCTCTCCGGAATATGTTGCATGACTATGCCAAGCTGTAACTCCGCCGCCAATACGGGAGCTGCACCGAGATCGTAGTTTTGTTTTACCAATGGATGCAGCTCGCCAAAAATTCCCAATTCTTGATCATCTTTCAGTATCAAAGCGCATTTCCCAGGGTGGTAGGGCATTCTCTCAACGGGTTGATACACAATGCCTTCCAGATGAAGATTGTCTAGAAGAGATTCGATAATACCTTTCAAATCAAAGAAATCCATATTCTTGCTGTTAGGCCGATCCCAGGCTGGTTTCTGCTGGAGACCAGTAATTGTTATGGATAATCTTGTCTGTTCCAAAGGTAATTGTTGGTCTGGCTGTGGGAGAAATACCTGACCAATCTCAAATAATGCCAACCTTTGAGATATGCGAGCATTTTTCTCCAACACTTCTAGCATGGCTGCCATTTGGTCTCGTCGCATCACCACGCGATCAGGAGAAATGGGATTCTGCAATCGCACATATTCCTGTTCTTCGAGTATCGAACTGGCCGGAAGCATGCGAGCTTCACGCTCAGGAGAAGTAAAACGATAGGTAATGATCTCCTGTAATCCAAACTCGACAAGAAAGTCACGAATCATATCTTCGAGTTGAATTGTACGATCACTGAAGGCTGGAGGAATTTCTCCCCGCAAACCGGTTGTCGGGAAATTGTCATACCCATATAACCGGGCGATTTCTTCCATCAAGTCTGCTTCGCCAACTACACCAGTTCCAATATCCATACGATGAGATGGAGATTGAACGATAACAGTGTCTCCTTTTACCTCACAAATAAACTCAAGGCGCGTGAGCATGTCAGCAATTTGTGTTGGTGTGAGGTCGATGCCTAACAGTTGTTTTACCGAGCCAACTGATAAGGTAATTTGGGGATCAATATAGGGTTGTGGATATGAATCCACAACACCTTTCGCTATTTCACCACCACCCCAGGCAGCCATACGCTGCAATCCCAGCAGCACGCCTTCTTCTGCTAAAGCAGGATGTACACCCCGCGAAAAGCGATACGCAGCTTCGGATGGCAGCTTCTGTGCAGTTACTGTTCGGCGGATATTCACAAAATTCCAGGATGCACCTTCCAGCAGAACGTTTCGTGTGTTTTCCGTTACTTCGCTTTCCATGCCTCCCATTACACCAGCCAGAGATAGCGAACCCGCAGTGTCTGCAACCATGATTGTAAAAGAAGAGAGTGTTCGCTCCACTCCATCCAGAGTGGTAAGCTTTTCGCCTTCTTCAGCAGGCCGGGTGATTATCGTTGGAGATTTCCCATTGGCACGTCTGACAAGTGTGTCATAATCAAATGCATGCAGTGGTTCGCCAATTTCCAACATAACATAGTTTGTTGCGTCCACAATGCTATTAATTGGCCGCATACCAGCCAATCGAAGCCTCCGCTGCACCCAATATGGGCTGGGGATGGGTCTGACACCTTTGATCAACCCAACCATGAAGCGGGGATTCAAGGTTGGGTTGGTAATGTTGATCTGGACTTTTCCCTCAATACTTTCACCTGTAGCTGTAATCGGATGCTGGGGCATTTTTAAGGGTTTTCCTGTGATGGCTGCAACCTCTCTCGCTACGCCAATCACACAGGAATTTCGAACCATGTTTGGCAAAATGGATATTTCCAGCACTGCATCTCCCATATAATCTACCAGGGGCATACCAGTGGGTGCGTCATCATCTAAAATAATGATTCCCTCATGCTCATCAGAGATTCCTAGCTCTTTTTCAGAGCAAACCATCGAGAAAGAATCTACCCCACGAATCTTTGCTCTTTTCAATGTGGTCAGTACCTGCCCTGGTTGATGCCCGTCGTATAATTTGGCACCTTCTCGCGCATAAGCCACCTTGATTGGTTTCTCCAGTGTACCGGTGCCTTTGTATTGATAAAGGTTGGGAGCACCAGTCAAAATGATCAATTCACCATTTCCATCATCCAGTTTGCATAAAACCAGCCGGTCAGCATTAGGATGAGGCATAACCTCATTTATTTGTGCAACAACAAATTTATCCCGTTCCCAGGTTAGCCCGCTATATTTAAATTCAAGATGTTCCTCTGCTGGCATGGGCAAGCCAACCAGAGTGATCTCTTCCACTTCCAGACCCGTCATCGTTAGCGAGCGGGCAAGTTGCTCTAAAGACAGGTCAATATCAACATATTCTTTTAACCAACTTAGTGGTAATTTCATAGTATGCCTTCCTGATTAGCAATTATTCGCATAGATCAACCTGCCTTTTAGAACTGTTCTAAAAAGCGGATATCGTTACCCCAAAAATAGCGGATGTCATCGATCTTGTGGCGCAGCATGGAAATGCGTTCTGGACCCATGCCTGCAGCAAATCCACTGTAAATACGCGGGTCATAACCGCCATTTTTAAGTACGGTTGGGTGCATCATGCCGCAGCCTAAAATTTCCAGCCATCCAGCTCCTTTGCAGACACCACAACCTTTACCACCGCAAACGAAACATTCAATGTCTAGCTCTCCGCTGGGTTCTGTAAATGGGAAGTAAGAAGGGCGTAAGCGGGTGCGGACATTTTCTCCAAACATCCGACGGGCAAACCTATCCAGTGTGCCTTTCAGATCGCCAAAAGTAATGCCCTTATCCACTGCCACTACTTCCACCTGGGTGAATTGGATTTCATGGCGGGCATCCATTTGCTCGTAGCGATAGCACATGCCAGGTAAAATTACACGAATTGGTTCAGGGGCATGTTCGCGCATGGCATGGATTTGACCTGGAGAGGTATGAGTACGCAGGATCACGCCTGGTTTAGTGGTGTAATAGGTATCCCACATATCACGGGCAGGGTGGTAGGCGGGGATATTCAGTAGTTCGAAGTTAAATTCATCAGTTTCAACATCGCGGGCGCGATATGTTTGAAACCCCATTTCTCCAAAAATTCGGGAAATCTCGCGCATTGTTTGGGTTTGTACATGATAACGACCCTTTAATGGCATTCTACCTGGCAGGGTGACATCAAGGCGCTCGGCTTGTAAGGCATGGTTGAGATCAGCTTGCTGAATGTTTTGTTGCCGCTGAGTAAAGGCTTCTTCCAATGTGGTTTTTACCTGATTAGCTGCCTGACCTACTTTGCGACGGTCTTGCGGGGCATACTGACCTATTTTAGAAAACACCTTCATCACAGGTGCTGATTTTCCTAAATATGTGATACGCCACTGCTGCAGGCTGGCTTCATCCTCTACCTGCTGTAAAGCTAATAAAGCAGCCTGCTGGATACTCTCCATCTCTTGTTGAATACTGTTCTCTTCTGGCATTCTTCCTCCAAAAATAAAAATCATCCCATCCATGAAGGGACGGGATGACCGTGGTACCACCCAACTTGGCTGGAATAACCAGCCCACTCATACTAACAGCATTTTGCGATTAGTTGCGCCAGTAACGCTGCGCCTGCGTCCCAAACTACTACTTTTCAGGGTTCACCTGGGAAGCTCGAGAGGGAACTTCATCTGGCATCCATCGGGCTGGGGTTTCAGTCTATGCCCCAACTTCCCTGTCGATCTCTTGTCAGATTACTTTCCTCTGTCTTCGCTTATCACTATCTATGAACTAATTATCGCTAAACACTCTGAATTGTCAAGGACAAAAACGAAGACTTCCCAGACAATTTCTCACCAGAAAAGGACTCAAATTTCATTCAGATTTATTAATCTGAGACAAGCGTACCAACGGATTTGCCAAGAAGCGCTTTACGTAGAGAATCATGATCCCACAAGTTGAGAACCAGGATAGGCAGTTTATTTTCCATGCACAAAGAAACAGCAGTACTATCCATCACTTCAAGTTTTCGGTTTAAGGTTTCGATGTAAGTGAGCTTGTCGAATTTCTTTGCCTTCGGGTTCTGCTTTGGGTCTGAATCGTACACTCCATCGACCTTGGTGGCTTTGATGAGCACATCCGCACCAATTTCCATGGCGCGCAAAGCAGCAGCGGTATCTGTTGAAAAATACGGATTTCCTGTCCCTCCGCCAAAGATCACCACACGCCCTTTTTCAAGATGCCGAATGGCTCGACGACGAATGTAAGGCTCTGCCACCGTATGCATCTCGATAGCGGTCTGTACGCGGGTGACAACATCGATGCTTTCCAGTGCATCCATCAACGCAAGAGCATTCATCACCGTTGCCAACATCCCCATATAATCTGCAGTGGCGCGATCCATTCCTGAGTTGAGCCCGACTTTACCGCGCCAAAGGTTGCCCGCACCGATCACTATGGCAACATCGACACCCATCTGTCGCACATCTGCAACCATATGAGCAATGTGTACAGCCTGGGTTGGGTCTATCCCGCTTCCAGCAGAGCTGCCAAGTGATTCGCCACTGAGTTTTAGCAAAATGCGATGGTATTTAAGTTCGTCCATAATCCTCCGAGGATTTAAGAAAAAGCCAACCTTTCGGTTGGCTTTCTTTATAACTATACTTCTTCGGTGCTTTCACCCAACGACCAACGGATAAACCGTCGAATGATGATATTTTCACCCAGCGCTGCTACATTCTGATTAAGTAGTTTCTCAATAGTAATCTCTTCATCACGAATGTATGCCTGGCGAAGTAAAACTGTTTCGTCTTTAAATTTGGCAAGATATCCGTCTACAATACGGGGAACGACTGCTTCGGGTTTTCCTTCTTCGCGTGCTTTTGCAGTGGCTATTTCTTTTTCATGCTCCAACACGTCAGCAGGAATATCTTCTTCCTTTACATAGAGAGGGGAAGTAGCAGCAATTTGTAGTGCTATTTCGTGAGCAAATGTGCGAAATGCTTCTGAACGGGCAACAAAATCAGTTTCACAGTTGACTTCGACCATAACGCCCACCCTGCCATTACCGTGTGAGTAGATTTCCACTGTGCCATCAGCTGCTTTGCGTTCAGACCGTTTGGCAGCCATTGCCAGGCCTTTTTCGCGCAAATAATCGAGCGCTTTATTCAAGTCACCATTGGATTCAACCAGTGCATTCTTGCAATCAGAAATACCTGCACCTGTTGATTCGCGAAGTTGTTTGATCAAATCAGTTGAGATTGCCATTTCTTATCCTCATATAGTGTACACGATTAATACTATTCTTCTTCATCCGAAATTCGGAAATCACTTTCATCAGTTTCAAAGGATCTTCCGCCGGTGATCTTTGCCAGAGTAGAAGAACCCAGTAATTCATCGTCGTCCAGTTCCAACTCCGCTTCAATATGTGCACTGCCTACTTCGGCATAAACCGATGGTTTTTCAACAGGAGCAACTTCTGCGCCAAAGTCTTCATCTTTATGCATGGCTTTCCCTTCGATAGCTGCATCAGCAATTTTTGCTACCAACAGTTTGATGGCGCGGATGGCATCATCGTTCGAAGGGATCACATAATCAACACCACGTGGATCACAGTTGGTATCTACCAGGGCGATCACGGGGATGTTTTTTAAATTGGCTTCATGTACTGCAGTTGCTTCACGAGTTACATCAACAATGAATAGCAATTCAGGTAAGCGTGAAATATTGCGAACACCACTCAAACGAGTTTCAAGACGTTTGATTTCACGTTCGATAAGCAAGCCTTCTTTTTTCGTCAGGCGGTTGATCTCACCGCTGTCGCGCAGCTTTTCCAGGCGCTCCAGTTCCATAATTCGCTGGTAGATTGTTGACCAGTTGGTGAGCATACCTCCCAACCAGCGATCGGTCACGTAGGGCATACCGCAGCGAATAGCTTCTTCGCGTACTGTATCCTGTGCCTGACGTTTGGTTCCAACAAACATAACGTAACCACCGTTCATGACAGTGTCACGAACAAGGTTGTATGCGGTATTTATGCATTTTACAGTTTGCTGGAGGTCGATAATGTGGATGCCATTCCGTTCGGTGAAGATGTAGGGCTTCATTAACGGGTTCCACTTGTTAGTACGGTGTCCGAAATGAACACCACTTTCCAACAGGGCTTTCATGGAAATTACAGATGCCATATATTCTCCTTTGCGTTTTTATCCTCCGCTTCTGTCTTGCTGCCCTGAACTGTCCACGATAGGCCAGCACGCCAGGGAAAATGCAGAAGCGTGTGAACTTTTAAGCGGTGCAAGTATACCATAGAATGATTCACGATAGGGGTTTCTTGATGATCATATCACGAAATCTTTGACTGTTAAAGTCATCGAAGTAGTATCGAGCAGTCTTCGAAGCAGCAGGATTAAGAGCAGGTATCTCATCAAGATTGAGTCTTTCTGCCACGCCACTTTCAAGAATGTCATTGCACTCACGGGCAAACCTGTCTACAAACAGCACATAATTTGTAAGGTCATATCGAATTGCTTCGAATAGCACTGTCGAAAACACGCTGATATGAATATCTGCTGTTTGAAGCATTGTATAAACATCACTGGTAATGACATATACAAGTTGATCATCTTGAATAGCCAGATAATTTGAAATATCTTCTGCTGGATGGGGTTTTATGATGACTTTTGTACTACTTGGATTTAGTTGACCTTTTAGAAATGAAACGTACTCGATGATCTCTTTTTGAACATGAGGTTGAGTGGTGATGAGAATGGTTATGCGTTTATCCTGTTTTGATTTATGGATGCCACCATTATATAAATAATAGCCTGCAATTTTAACCTGTTCATGAGAAAACTGTTTCCCTTCGATCAGGTTATCTTTCCAATATTGTCCGTAAACACCAATGGTATCGGGCAGTAGTTCGCGCATTGGCAGGAAAAATTCAGGGGGAAGATTTGGGATGTTGTAATAAGGATGGGTACGCATGATGTGCCCATGCATTAATTCCAGATTTGGAATACCCAGATGCCGGCAAGCCAGGTTGAAGGAATGTTTTGAGTAATGACAAAGGTTGACCACTGATTTGCTCTTGAGTGCCTTCATGATCGACCAGAAGAGAAAATATTTTGCCCAGAATTTTACAACGATCCTTTTGACCTGTTTGGCTGAAAACTCAAGCTCAGGATATTTTTGAACCAGGTTGTTGGCGAATCGGTTTATCTTTCGGTTCCAGATAGCGGTTAAATAAATCTGTAGGAAGAAAACTGGCAAGGCAAAATCTTCAAGGTAGATGTCAGGGAGATATGTCTTTGATTGTTTATCGCGTATGTCTTGCATACAAACCACATTCTCACGCCCTAACATTTTTAGAATGTTATAGTTATAGACATCATATACTTTATTCTCGACTATCACATACCGGTCAGTGAGGCCATACCAGAAGATCTTGCCGGGCTGTTTCTTCTGTTTCGTTAGAAATAACAATGCTTTGAACAATCTAACTGGAGAAAGATACCGGATCAATGCCTGTAAACTGTATTTGTTGCGGAGGTCTTTGCGGTATACAGGTTCGGTCTTTTTCTTCAGAATTGTTGTGTATTCATCATAAAAAATCTTCACCATGTTTGCACGGTGAAAAACAAAGGAATTTGGATCATCAACGATTGAAAAAAAATTCAGGAAAATATCATTCATACTTAGTGTGAGGCGCGTTTTTAAATCTTTTGGTAAAGGAATTCATAATAACGAGGTTCATTCCAAATAGCTTTGGTTTTATATTCCAGACGGAACTTGTCAGGTGAGATTGGAAACTCGGAGGAAGTAGTTTCTTTAAACCCATAACCAATTTCTCTCTTGACCTCGCTGTTCTCGTGATAGAAATATTTTTTCGTCACTCTGCTGATTTGTTTGATATATTCTTCTACTGTTGGATAACTCATTTCGGAAAGGCTATGGGTATTTACAAATACATCTACTGACAGGTCATCCAACCTGGGGAGACAAAAATTAGGTAAAAGAATGACATCATACATTTTGATCTCTCTCTGGCTGATCAAGGTTTTCTTAAGCGCCTCGTCATACAAGAGAAACCGTTTTTCAGGGAACGACATCATTAGATAGTACTGTGCGATCATGAGTACTTCTGGAAGATCAAAATTGATACAATGCACATCGGGATTGAATGTCATCAGGTAATAAAGTAGTCCTCCAAAACCTCCGCCAATTTCCGCAACAACTGGTTTCTCAATTCCCTGGATTAGTTTGTTGACTTTATTGGCATAATAATTCAGACTACAGGATGATCCGGTAATGATCACACCATCTTCTTCACAACCAAAGGGGTTACCTACATCTGAAAGCTTCAGGGATTTAAGAGATTCTGCCGGGAATGTAGATTTCCAAACTTGTAAATCAGTGTGAACGGCATAGGCCAGCTCTTTTTTATACATGCTTCGAAGAAGAGCGTTCTTTGCTGATAGCTCATGAAACATATTTGACTTGAGAATGGATAATGCTCCGTTATTCCTGAAAAAATTTCTTAGAAGTTGTGCCAAAGTATTAATATCTTTCTGGTGCGTTGCTTCAATGAACGATCTTCTTTTCTCCAATATCTGGGGTTTCCATTTATGTCCGGGTTGGTACGCCAGGGGTGCAGCGAGTGCATCAACCTCAGCATATTGGTATGAATCCATGATCCGCTGTACGACCGCTTTTTCGTAATCAGTAATAGGATTGGTATTCTTGCGATCTTTTAATCCCATGTCAAGATGTTCCAGCGACAAAGTCTTGTCATGCATGAATTTCATCTTAATTTGAAAAAATCGGTTGAAAAAACGGATTATCTTTTTAATTTTCATTGTTCTTCACAAGAAGACGGGATAAATAATTGTATCATCTCGGAGAAAAATACGAAAATATTAAAATACTTTTAATCTGGGTAGTATGATAGTCAATCCAATAAAGAATAACAATCAGGTTTGAAATTCGCTGCAATTTCGAAACCCATTCTAAAAAATTTCTTTATTACTAGAACTTCAATCAAATATTAGGCACTATGATTTATAAAGCATTACTAAATTTTGCTGAATATATTTTCGCTAAATCAGTTTTTTATCTGATCGTCCAGCAGTTTCGTCCTGATTCTTTGGCTATATAGAGAGCGGTATCGGCTTGTTTATATACTTCTTCAATAGTAGCAACAGAATTGATTTTCGTCACAATTCCTCCTGATGATACAGTGATATGTCCAAATGAACTGTTGGCATGAGGTATACATAAAGCACTGACCTCGTTGACAAGTCGTTCTAGAACTTGATGAAAATCATCCGGAGAATTCAAAATCAGCATGATGACAAACTCTTCTCCACCCACACGAAACAGTAGATCGGTAGAATTTCTTAGGCAGCTCTTCAAAACTGTAGCGACTTGACGAATAATTTCATCGCCTGCCAGATGACCATAAAAATCGTTATATTGTTTAAAATGATCGATGTCAATTACTGCAATACCAAGAAATGCATTTTCTGAAGCTTTTCTTTTTAATACCTGTAGAGATAATTTATCAAAACTACGACGGTTCAACATTCCAGTTAAATCATCATGAATTGCCATATAGTGTGCAAAACGCATATTTTGATATGTGATGAGGATTAGAAGGATACAAAAAGCTACGAAAAGAAAAATCAGAATCTCATCGGCAGACGCTTTTATTGCATTCATTCTTATCTGTGATTTATCAACTTCAAGGATTACGCTCCAATTTACTTCACTCAATGGGAATATTGCATAGAACTTTCCATCAAATTGTAATAATTCTCCAGGTTGAAATTGAGAAATTTCCAGAGCGAATTCTTTCTCACCAGAATTTACAATATTCTCACCTTCAGGGCCAACGAGAAAGGAGGTTACATTTTGAGAAGTGCCACTTTTAAGTATCCATTCAAGATATGATGATAAGACGTCAATACTTAGAACCCCCAGGAATTGATCATTTTCATAAATTGGATAGCTAACGGTTACCATCTGCCCAGCTCCTGCTTGGTCTTCATAAGGTGATGACCAAACTAATTTTCTTTCTGGGTTATTTTCTGGCTTAGCAATAACAAAAAATTCTGTTTCGAGAAGAACATCTTTATAAAAGAATTCGTCGACCGAGACTCGCGGATAAATATAAATAAACTTATGGATCGATGTATAGTAAACCCATGGCAATGTATTATTGTTCTTAATGATTTGTTCAAAAGCGGGTGACAGACTGAGCGCCATATCCATTTCTCTGGCAAGAGGTGATCCATGAATTGGGATCTCACCAAAACCTGTAAGATTGCCAATTTGATCTTCTTCTACTCCTTCAGGAATGCTTAATGCAAATCCTTTACAGTTATTGACGGGAACCAGGTCAGCTGTGGTAATCTTTTTTGAGATAAAATCACCATCGATTACGCTTTGAGCTTCAGCTGCTAAGATTTTCAAGCTTACAGTTTGCACATTTAATTCATGGTCAAAAACCGCAGCTAATTTTTGCCCCTGGTTCTGAATCTGTTGGATTTCATTTTTTTGGTTAATTTGAAAGGCATTCAGGGCAAAATAACCTGATGCAATTATGATTATCAAGCAAAAAGTATGAACAAACCAATAAAATAGTTTTGATGTATAAATATCTTTCATTCAATAAATAAAAGCCCCTTTGGGCAGTACATCGATTATAAAAGTATGAAAAATAGTAAGGCATTAAACCATTTTCAACAGTAGCATAAAATTATTCGTAATCGCGTAAATTTTTCATAAAGATTTTGGTAAATCCTCTTTTTTTACTTCATATATAATTGTGTGCGGGAGGCGACTTTATGCAAAATATACTGGCATCTACACTGGCTGCTTTAACAATACTTTTTCCTTTGCTAATTAATATGATAAGCTTGCCTTCTGCTACATCTGTTGAAATAAACTTTAGCACACTGGATTCTGTGATTGAAGCTCAAATGACGAAGCATTCACTGCCAGGAGTAGCCCTGGCGGTTATCGAAAAAGATCAGGTGGTTTATCTAAAGGGTTATGGCGTAGATGGTAATGGCGATCCGGTCACACCGCAAACGCAAATGCTGATTGGCTCGCAAAGTAAATCATTTACTGCATTGGCAATTGCTCAATTAGTAGAACAAGGTAAGCTTGACCTTAACACGCCTGTTAAGATGTATATTCCCTGGTTTCGGGTAGCGGATGAAACAGCTTCATCTCAGATCACGATCAATCACCTGTTGCACCATACGAGTGGTCTTTCTGACTCAGGGTTTAGTGTTCTTATTCCCAATGACGCCACACCTGAACAGGCGGTGCGTTCTCTGGCAAAGGCTAAAATTACTGCTCCGGTGGGTGTGAAGCATCAATACTTCAATATGGGGTACAGTGTACTTTCATACCTTGTGGAACTCGCCAGTGGCAAAACCTATGCTGAATATGTGCGAGAAAATATTCTCCTTCCGCTGGGCATGAATTCTTCTAGCGCTGACACGACAACTTACCGCGATATTCCTCGAGGGTATTCACGAGTGTTTAGCTTTCCGATACCGATGTCCGAAGATATCCCGATTTACGGGGCTGGTGAAGGATTCATCATCTCCACTGTGGAGGATATGGCAAAGTATGCTGCCGCTTTCCTAAATGGTGATTCAGGGTTGGTTTCAAAAGAAATGATGAACCGCATTTTAACACCTGGGCCAGGTTCATATGGGATGGGCTGGTATATCTTTGATAGTGGCGCCAAAATCGTTCATGGCGGTGCAAACCAGACCTTTCGCACTGAAGTCAACATTTATCCAAATAGCGAACGAGCATTTGTTTTGCTTACTAATCAAGGCTACCAGGTTGACCATTTTGTATCCGCCGTGCAACTGACTTCCAGTGTAGAAGCGGTAATTTTAGGAAACACTCCGCAACCTGTCTCACAAGGTTGGTCAGTAAAATGGGTGGGATGGGGGCTGGGGATTATTGTTCTTGCGCTCCTCATCCTTCAAACCCGAAATTTCCTCGCTCTGCGGCATTGGAAGAAACGAATACAAAATTATTCACCTTCGAAAAAAGCATGGGATATTGCGATGAGCTTTATCATCCCAACGGCTATTCTGATCGTTGTTTTTTGGCAGGTAAGCGGTTTTTATGGCAATCGGTTTAATTTCATTACCAGTCTGGCTTACATGCCAAAAGGTATGCCAGATATCTTTATTCTTATACTGGTTGGATCATTACCCGATTACATTCAGGGATTCATAAAAATTTTCCTTGTGAATTCGAGGAAGGTATAAGCTCATTGCTATCCTAAAAAATCTCCCACAAGTTGTTTCTGAACCTCAGTCACCCTGTCGGAAAATACCAGTTCGATGCCTTCGTGCTTTAAGTAGACAAGTAATTCTGATGTTAAAACAGGTGAGCGTTCCAGGACTGTAAGGATCATTGTGGAATCATCATCAGCAGCGATACGATTGAGAGAAAATTTTCCGCAATCAGAACACTGATGCACGATCATCAATTCACCCAGTGAAGCTGCATAGCGGTTTCTTTCGCGCTTAAATGTAAGACCTATTGGGCGCATCCCAGCCTTGCAAGCGGATAAGCGGTCGCCAGGTTCAAAAAGATCGAGATGACGTGACCATAGACAATATGGACAATGATTCCGGTTTTTAACTCTGCTGATCAGTACAGAAGCAGAAACCGGTAGATGGCAATGTATACAGGAAAAATCGTGGTTAAGCGGGTTAAGTTTATGCTTTCGAAATAAGCTGTTCTTTTGATATTCAAAGTGTGTTTTCATGTTTAATTCTCTTTTGTCAGATACAAAAAACTTCGATAACGATATGGGCTGATTTCACCGCGTGTGACAGCCTGACGTATGGCGCAACCCGGCTCTTCATCATGACGACAACTGAGTCCAAAACGACAGGTACCCAGATACGGGCGCATTTCTGGATAGTATTGGGCAAGGTCTTCTCCTTCAAAACCCCAAAGACCAAACTCCCTTAAGCCAGGAGTATCCATCAACATTCCCCCTCCGTGCATAAGGAATAATTCTGAACTGGTTGTGGTGTGACGGCCTTTACCGGTATGTTTGCTGACGCTGCCAATTCGGATGTTGAGTGCTGGCTGGAGGAAATTAAGGATCGAGCTTTTTCCAGTTCCAGACTGTCCTGATAGGGCAGCAATTTTGCCAGTCAACATTGCCCGGAGGTTCTCCATGCCTTGACCGGTAAGGGCACTAATCTCAATCACAGGATAGCCAACCTTGCGATATTCATCCAAAACTTCATTAATATCCCGATGGGTATTTTTGTTGCTTTGATCCACTTGATCTTTTTTATTTATACAGATTAAAACAGGAATATCTGAAGCTTCTGCTGAAACCAGACACCGATCCAACCAGTTCCATTTTGGAGCAGGTTCACGAGCAGCCAATACTGGTACCAGCAGATCCAGGTTGGCAGCTAAAAACTGTGGTTGATCATATCTCGAAGGTTTGGAGCGAGCTGCTCTGCGAACCAGAAAATTCCGGCGTTCCAACCGCCCGATAAATTCTCTACTTTCAGAATGACGAAAGTAAATGATTTTATCCCCAACTGCAAGATCACTATGAAAGCTGGAAGATAAAGTACAGTTAATTATTTCTCCATCTTCCCAAACGGTATAGATGGGTGGATTTATTTTGATCAAAACCCCCTGATTATGAGGGGATGTATTTGTTTGTTTCATTGTTGCAATCCTTAAATAAAAACCAGCCCGGGGTTTCCGTGGCTGGTGGGTGGTTCGAAGGTTTCCGCATTATTGAACAAAGAAAGTTTCAGATTTCGGTTAAAGCAGAAGCCAAATTAAAACAAAAAAGCCACGGAGTGAGGAAAACTCCGTGACCTGATATTGATGATTTAAACCAAAATCAGGCGTAGTTCCGGAAGTTCTCCCACACAACGTCCTTTTGCGAATGGATTACAACTTGGCTAAATACCAAAAACACCGTTCCTTGTTCTAGCTTTTCAGCGTAAAAATTTTATCACTACTTCTTTTTTGCCGTCAAGGATTAATTATTCAATGGAAGCCTGATTGATTCAATTACCATCAGAGAGTGAATTAGCACCAACCAATACATCTTCCAGCAATATCTTTTGTAATTTTTCAGGTTCTTCGAACATGGGGCTATGGGCAGAATTTTCAAAAGTATAGAACCCTTTCAATGGTGCTTGCAATTTTTCGAAATACTCTTTTGCTAATGTATAAGAACAGGTGTAGTCATATATGCCATGAAAAAAGTAGGCAGGAATTTCCAATTCAGGCACTTTTAAAGACAAATCTGTAATCAACATTTCATTCCAGACAATGCTCACTCCAGCCTTAGATTTGGCACGCCACATGTTGATTTTCTCTTTCAGCGTGTATTCCTGAATAGCAAGAGACGGAAGAAAGATCCCGGTGAAAACAGAATCCATATCATGAGTGGTACCAATCCCCAGGAAATGCATAGCCGGGTCACGTAATTTAATATAGCCATCTGGTGTACCATCTGCTATAGTGACGGGCGCAGCCTCAAGTTTTTGCACCATTCGTTGGTTACCGCTTAATTTAAATTGTTGCAGCATGTACTCATAAGCCAATTGCTCTGATCTCAATTGGTAAGACATTTGTGCTTCGCCAAGATAAGCATAGTAAAGCTCGGGTGCTTTTGCAGCAGCTTGAATGCCAATAAAGGTTCCTCCAGAATGACCCATGATGTAAATCTTGTCTTTTTTGAAGCGATCGCGTAGATAGTTCGTTAAAGCCAATGTGTCTGAAATCAACTGATCCATGGTCATTGACTCACGAGGAATATTGGGGCTGTAAGACATACCAGAACCGCGTTGCTCCCACCAAACAATCGTGAATATATCTTCCAATCCGGTTGGATATTTCTTTGTCAAGAAGAAATCTGGCATTCCACCATGTAAATATAGCAATACTGGATGCGACACGTCTTTGCTCTGGATGAACATGCCTTGCTTTACATTATTGATAGTAACAAAGTTTTTCTCTGAAAGACTTTGGGGAGGAATATTTCCCGATGCATCAACAAGAGGTTCAACTTTTCCTGGACTTAAAATTATTAATATCCCTACAGGAATGAACAAGCAGATCAGGATAATGATAAGGAGTATCCACATAATTTGCTTTCCTTTTCTTGCGAAAGATGGATGTAATAGCCTTTCTAAATTATTTTTTGCCATTATAAAGACTCCAAGTGTAAATAAAATAATCATTTTCTTTCTCTAATTGAAAAACCAAAAATTACAGGATTAAAATTATTGCTGATTGGAGACATCGGATCCTGGTTTTGAAATGTTCTCCAAAATTTGAACTAACTGATGGGTCATTCCATTGATCCGCTCCAGGCTGTGGTTGGAGCGGATCGTGAAACGGTGTTCCAGAGGAAAGCCAAAGGCCATGATTCCTCCAGCTGAATTCTTCTTACTCAAATAGCTTCAGTACTGAAGAGGCAACTTATGGATAGCCTTCTACAGTGATACAAAGTTGCCGATGGTTTGCTTTCTTCTGTTCATGCCTGGCGTATCGTTGGGCATTATATTTTCATCGAAAGGTGCTGCATTACTTTACTTGCTTAAGAGCTTCTTTGTAAATGCCTGATGCTACAAAAACAGCCTCTGTCATCCAGACATGACTACCGAATTCTCCTATAGACGTCTCTTGCGTGATTAAAATCTAAAAAGAAATTTGATTGCCGTAATGTATTGCTGTTATTCATCATGCTAATATCCTCTCAATTTTTTCCTAGCAAAACATCATTTGTGGTCTCGACGATCCGGTTTATCTGGGTAATGTAAATAAAGTGGCTGCCATCCACTACTTCAAATCTTGCTTGTTCGCCAATCCGCGCAAGGTGGTCGTATTGATATTGCTGAGGAGTCAGATTCGCCTTTTTAAGCTGTGCGTTTGTTGTTTCAAAAGTTTGTTTAGAGATAATTTTGAAGTACGGGATAGATTTCGGAAAAGGAAGATCCATGGTTTGCTTTATGAATTCTGCTGAATTCGAAAGCTGCTCAAAAATGTTGTCGTTCATGGTAAAGCCGGCAAATACTAGCGAATCATTAATCTCTTTTTCGAAGTATCCTTTGGAAAGCAAATCTTGTTTGTCTACTGATACAGGTCCAAGGAGAGAGGTGATACCTAACGCTTGTTGAATTTTCGCTATGGGAAGCAACGCTTTTACAAAGTCTGGCATTTCATCATAGTACGCGGTAGAGGTGCTATCGAGGGCGATGATTGCTTCTACTTCTTCGGGGTACTTTGCAGCGTAATATTCGCTATAAACACCAGAAATTGAATGTGGCATTAATACAAATGGCGGTGTAAACCCAGCCTTCGTTAATGCAGCCCTTGTTTCTTCAACATAGTTTTCAACGGTTCGAGGTTTTGATGTCTCACTACTAAAGCCGATGCCAAAATATTCAACACACACTACCGTGTAATTTTCGCTTAGTTTTCGCATGAGTGGCGAGAAATCTGCAGATGGAAGGGCTACGCCCAACCCAGGAAGTAATACAACTGTTTTCTCGCCATTTCCCATTGAAAAAACATGCATTTGTCCATCATCCACATTAATGAGCTGTCCATATGGTTTTATCTGTTCCTTTTTTTCCTTGAAGTATGTGGCATGAAGGATTGTTCCAGAAAGCAGAAATACTGCAATTACTACAGCAAATACTGCCAGGATCTTTAACAGCATTTTTGCTCCTTTTTTCGATTTGGTTTGATTTGTTTGCGTTTTTGAATTCATTGTCGACTCTCTTCTCATTTTCTTGTGATGACGGATTATGATGAAGAAATCCATCTAGCATATGCTTTTCTGTAAATCAGGTTGCAGAATTCGATTCATTTTGAGTTTCGATCTACTTCTCTCGTTTCTATATTTATTTGAACTTGATACCCTTTTTCTCCGAAATCAATATCCAACTCAAGGTTGCATTTCAAATCATCCAGGTAAAATGCAGCCCAGGATTCTTCTTGATCCAATGAATGGATAGTACTAACAGGGCTTATTTCCTGTTGCAAGACAGGAAGATCTCCTTCTGAGCTGTAAACCCAGAATAGCTTCATTTTTCCTTATTTCCTTGGCTTAAATCATTCGTGAATATGATCTCATTCTGATCATTAAAAGCCTCAATTTTCTCCGTGCTGAATCTACCTTCACGTGCTGCCAGGTATGTGCTTTCATGAATTTCAGCCTGTTGAATTTGATTGTCCTCCCAGGTGATTACTATTCTGGTAATCTGTGAATCGCGTATTGATCCGAAAATTGTTGAATAATCTTGTTTAAGAAAGGTTGTATTTCCCCAACTTCCTACTACCGTAATTGGAACTGAGTTTGTTGGATCATTTACCTTATGGCATAGCCCTGCACTATTTTTCGCTTTCCAGCCATTGACCCCTGATTTTTCGATTTCAAGAACAACCTCGCAAGTCTCAATGCCACCTTCAACATTATGCCCGCTATACTGTACAAGAACCAGAACCATGTCATTCACTGTAGTTGTTTGAATTGCCTCAACGGAGCTATCATAGATTGAATAACTTCCTGTTGTTAATTCTTTTACGAATTGCACAGCGGTTTCTTCAGGTGTGAATTTCACACCTTGAGGTTTATCTGAACAGCTTCCCAAAAGGATAGAAAATAAAAGAAGCAATCCAATTGAAATCTTCATACTGTGATTCATCTCTCTAACAACTCCTCATTTTTTCTTGTTTCCTCTTTCCAAATACACAGTGGATCCTCTGTTGAATAGGAAATCTCGAACACAATACTATCGTATTGCTTATAAAGAAAAACGTCGACTATCGAAAGATCAGTTACCTGGTGATTATTTATTGATTGTTTTATTTATAGAAGTAGATTGCGAAAAAGCCGGAACTCGTTCTTGAGAAGATATAATTAATTTCATTTGATCATTGATTAATACGAAACAGGCAGTTCAGATCCTGGTTTGCGGAAAATTACGCATAAAGATAATATTCCACAGTTCATCTGTTATCTAGGATTCATATGTGGAGGTGGGTGAGATTGAAAATTCTGTTGCATCGCCAAATTTTTATTTTGATCGAATTTAATCCTGGAACATAAATTTCAAAAGAAGAATATTTGCATTAATTCGAAGAATTGTTTCCTTGCTAAATGTTGATCAGCATTTCTATTTTTTAGTGGAGAAGGAATTTATTGATCTATGGGTAACGTTTTTGTAACGTTGCTGTATTGACTGAATGTAAGAATATAGTTGATCAGAATGCAAAACATAGGCACACAATTTTTCTAAAAGCCTTGTCGCTATGTCCTTTTTACCTTTGTTGAACGATTAACTAATTGAATGACTCACCAGAAAAACTGGCATTCAATCTAAACAAAATAGAAAGGACAAAGATCGATATTCGTGACACAGGAGTTCATTTTGTTTGACAACGCATATGAAAAAGCTGATGAAGCAAAACAGATTCAGCGCGCACAGAAAGAAATCCATCAATTTGCTGTTCTATACGATCGCTATGTTCAACAGGTATATCGTTTTCTTTTGGCTCGAACTGCTAATGTAGCAGAGGCCGAAGATCTGACATCGCAAACTTTCTTATCAGCAATAGAGAGACTGCAAACTTACCGTCCTACCGGGCACTTTTTATCATGGTTGCTCAGTATTGCCCGAAATAAGCAGATTGACCATTACCGCAAACATCAGAGGCAAATTGTTCTTGAGCTCGATGAAAATATTGCTGAAAACCAACAGGATTTGGTGAATAACCTCATTCAAAAAGAACATCGCGATGCACTTAAAAGGATACTATCCGAACTACCGGAAAAAGATCGTGAATTGTTGAATTTACGTCTCGCAGCGCGAATGAGTTTCACAGAAATGGGCGTTTACTTACACAAAAACGAAGATGGTGTGAAGAAAGCCTATTATCGTCTTCTGGAGCGTATAAAAGCCAGAGTGGAGGGTAATCTTGGATAACCTATGTTTGGATGCTTTTGAATTGGAGTTGGAAAAAGCTATGGGATTGAGTGATGCTTCACCTCAATTTGTTCAATCCCTGCGGCGAAAAGTGTTGAATCCTCAAAAATCCAATTATTGGCGGTGTCCACTTGTTTGGAGGGTTGCATTAGTTCTGGGGTTGGTCATGAGTATTACATTCTTCGCCATTGGACCACAAAATGTAGTGGTTGCAGTGCGTCAATGGTTGGGACAGTATTTTCCGGGAATTGGCTTTATTGAGAATTCTGAAACGTTGCGAATTCTTGAATCACCTGTAAGTGTAAAAAGCGATGGAGTAGAAGTTTCTGTTCAATGGGCATACACAACTGAAGAGAAGACTGTCATAGCATATCCTGAAGAAAATGACACCAGGATTTGTCAAAACTGGCTGGTCTATTCGCCCGAAACCAGGCAGGATATACAAACGTTAGCGCTGGGGAAATTAGTGTTGCCTGATGGTCATGAATTGAAATGGGATCACAATGGCGGTTATCAACCGGTTCCACCAGACATTGATGATGTAATCTTGATCATCTATACCCATAAAGCCGTTCCAGATTGCCCTACGGATGTTAGCTGCAGGTGTATGGATGAAGATCAACGAATTGAGATTCCATTAAAATTTGTCGCTCCATCGCAAGGAACTGCACTGGAAATTTACGAAATGCAATTCACACCTGTAGTTCCAACTCAAACGCTTGAAAAGGATAAAGAATAAAGAGGAAACATCATGTTAAAAAAGAGTGTATGTACATTATTACTTGCAACAATATTATTATCAGCCTGTGCGCAAAAAAATGCTGTTGACAACCAAAAAGCTGTTCAGCTTGTTCTAGAAACGGAAAGCGCAGTTCTATCAGAAACAAGTACACCTGTCGAAGCTATAGATACTACTTCAACAGTAAAGGATGATCCACTTTCATCTCTCAAAGGAAAAATGGTTAAGGATGAAGAAGGGTACTACCTTGTGCTTGGGTTTGTCTATACCCCTAATATCATGATCAATTATGGATTTCCAGAAAGCTATCAATACCCTCATACGCACATCAAAAATGATATTCGTTTATTTGATGGCAACGGAGCTGACGTGGAATTTGATGAAGTTGATCCTGGTGAGTTGAATATATATGTTGAAAATCCATTAGGTGAAGGGATAATCGACCCGCGCGTTTTACGCATTCTCAAGAGTGAGATTATTGGACCGTTGACACTCGAAATTGTCAACCTGGTTCAGAAAGTAAATATTGCAGAGCAATCAGATATGGCTTTCACCATTCAGTTTGATGCGGGGTTCCCGAAGGAAAAAGATCAATGGACTATCGATCAAACGGTTGAATTAATCCCAGAGCACCCAATTAAATTAAAATACTTTGACGCTACATATTTCAATGATTATAACCAGGGAAAATATGATGGACCGCAAAACTCATTTTTCAGTGGAGCATTTTATCTGGAAGCTGATGGATTTGAAGGAATCACCATTAACCAGATAGTGCCAGATGAAAGACAGGCGGAATTGCCTGAAGGATGGGGTGGCTCTGAAGAAGCCTGTGGCGAAATGTTTGACCACTGTGTAAAGAGTGATGCCGGGCTGTTAAAAACCGATGACAATAACTACAATCTCCGAATTTCTGCTTATAGCCTGATCATTCATGGACCCTGGCAGGTTCAATTTGATCTACCAGAATAAATTTCTGTTTAGCTGAATGTTTAGTCCTCAAGAGCCGCAATCATTTGCGGCTCTTTTCGTGTGATAACCTCTCACTGTTTATTTAACTCACTTACCACTTCTGAATGTTCTTAACGTGCATCAACTTTAGGGTAAACAAAATCCATTTGATAGTACTTTTATATTAAAAAGTTGGATATCTGAAAATGAGCATTCATTAGCTCAAGAGATTGAAAAGTTCTCTTGTGTGGTTTGAAAAGGAAGATTTGATTGCTATATTGATCATTAAGTAGAATGGGGATCTATTCGAAGAGTGGTTAAATCAATTATTTCTATTTAATGCAAAATAATTTATTCATTACGCATGGCCGCTCATAGATAAACAGTAGTGTATTCAACACAGCCTTTTTTCGTTAGCATTCACTCGGTGGGAAGGTATAATCATTTTTGCAATACATTTAATTCTCAGCTGTTATCTGTTACTTCCAGTATTTTAATCTGTAAAGCTTTAAGCCTATAGAGAAATTCGACCAACCGTGTTTTTCACTGGTTCTGAGTTACCAGGAATGAAAAGTTAAAAATATTGAGGAAAAAATGAGCGAAAAATATTTTACAACCAGTACCAATCGAATGATCCAATGTGTGGACGATCAAGACTTGAATACTTACCAGTTTCTTCGTGAAATTGATCGAAATATTCAGGATTTAATCATTGGTTTTAATCTTGGTGTCGAAAAAATGTCAACTACTGGGGACCCTGCTTATTTAAAAGACTATACTACCGAAAAAGGGCTGGAAAGATTCAAAGAAAAACACATAAACTGGAAAAGAAAAGGGATCATAAAGTTACGTTTGCTTTCCTACCAGTTTCTATCCTTTACGTTAACTGATGATCAACAAATGATACAGGCTTATACCTTTGAAAAATGGTCTTTTGGTTATGAAAATGAGCAGCAGATTGCGACTGAAGGTTCGGTGGATGGGTATGATATTCGCAAAATTGATGGCAAATGGTTGATCGACTCTGTAACATTCTATGCCCCGGCAACCAATTTGGGATAAGAAATAACCTGGTTCATTACCAGGTTATTTCAGCGTGATGATTGGTTTGAATTCTTTTCGCTTAATAAATCAGGAGAGAGCCAGCAAAAGAATTACCAGTGGTAGAACGTATGCAGCTCCAGAGGAGCCAGGTATCAATTAATAGTTTTTTTAGAACCATCATAATTCAACCATCTACCGAATCTAAAATTATTGATGCTTGTGTATTTCACCTTCCAGGTCTGCCAACCTTTGAAGGCGTGACCATCGTAATTTCGCATCTTGATCAGCCTCTTTAATCAGTTGTTCTGCTCGGGTTTCATCCTTATTTACAAGCATACGATAACGAGTTTCGTTATAAGCGTAGTCAGTGATAGAAATACTCGGTTCTTTCGAATCAATGATTAATGGATTCTTTCCTTCTTGCGCAAGCTGAGGATTGTACCGGTAAAGCGACCATGCGCCAGATTGAACCGCCAGTTTTTGTTGTTCCAGTCCTTTTTGCATGGGAATTCCATGAGCAATACAATGGCTGTAAGCTATGATTAACGAAGATCCCGGATAAGCTTCTGCTTCCATGAAAGCTCTTAATACTTGAGCATCCGAATATCCCATGGCGACACGGGCAACATAAATGTTTCCGTAAGACATAGCGATCAAACCAAGGTCTTTTTTCGCAAGTCCCTTGCCATTGGCTGCAAATTTGGCTACTGCTGCTCTCGGGGTGGCTTTTGAAGCCTGACCTCCAGTGTTTGAATAGACTTCTGTATCCAGCACAAGCACATTCACGTTCTTTCCGCTAGCCAGAACATGGTCCAATCCACCATAACCAATATCATAAGCCCAGCCATCGCCGCCAATGATCCAAACACTCTTACGGATCAGGTTATCTGCCACGTTAAGCAACAAAAGCGCTTCTTCTTTTTTGCTCCCAGAAAGTTTTTGCTTGATCTGCTCTACGCGTTCTCTTTGTTTACGAATCCCAATTTCATTTCCCTGATCCGCTTTTAGGGTTTCGTCTACTAGAGTTTCTCCAAGCAGATCGATGTTCTGCTTCAGTAGTTCACAAGCAAATTCAAACTTTTTGTCTGATGCCAGCCTCATCCCCATACCGAATTCAGCGTTATCTTCAAATAGGGAATTCGACCATGCAGGTCCGTGACCTTCCTTATTCACTGACCAGGGTGTCGTAGGCAGGCTTCCTCCATAAACCGAGGAGCAACCAGTGGCGTTGGCAATGATGGCATGATCGCCAAAAAGCTGTGATACCAGTTTAACATAAGGCGTTTCACCACAGCCAGAGCACGCACCAGAAAATTCGAACAGGGGTTGGAGAAGCTGAGAATTCTTAATAGTTGTAATGGAAATAGCTCCTCTATCCACATCTGGGATATCCAGGAAATAATTCCAATTCTGTTTTTCCTGTTCGCGTAATGGTGCCTGTGTTGCCATGTTGATGGCTTTACGGTTGGAAACCGATTTATCTTTTGCGGGGCAGTTAGAAACACATAGGCCACAACCTGTACAATCTTCTGGTGCTACCTGAATTGTAAAAGATTTTCCAGGTAGCTCAGGGAATTTTGCCAGGGTGCTCTTAAAGGTTGCGGGTGCTTTCTTTGTAAGTTCTGGATCGTACACTTTCATTCGGATAGCTGCATGCGGGCAAACAAGAACGCATTTGCCACATTGAATGCAGATATTGGGATCCCATACGGGGATTTCAAGTGCGATATTCCGTTTTTCCCATTTAGCTGTTCCAGATGGATACGTTCCATCCTTAGACAAGGCACTGACAGGAAGCGAATCGCCATCAAATACCAGAATGCGATCCACTACGGTTTTTACATAATCGGGAGCATCATCGGGCATACCTGTGCGCATAGTGACTTTGCTATCCGCTACTGAGGGCACAACGACCTGATGTAGATTTTCGAGGGTTTCATCCACTGCTTTGTAATTTTTCTCAACAACAGCCTCGCCTCGTTTTCCATAAGTTTTCTTGATGGCTTTCTTGATCTGGGCTATAGCTTCTTCTCGAGGCAGGATGTTGCTGATCGCGAAGAAGCAAGTCTGCATGATGGTGTTTACCCTTTCTCCCATCCCTGCCTTTTTTGCTACTTCATAGGCATTAATATTGTAGAGTTTGAGCTTCTTTGAGATGATCTGCCTTTGCACTTCAACCGGCAGGTGACTCCATACTTCATCTTTGTTGTATAAACTATTGATAAGAACAGTTCCTCCTTGTTTTGCAAAGCGCAGCATATCCAACCTTTCCAGGAAGGAGAATTGATGTACTGCTACAAAGGAAGCCTGTCCATCCCCAATAAGATAAGGTGCTTTTATGGGTTCTGGACCAAAACGCAAGTGGGATATGGTAATAGAGCCCGATTTCTTTGAATCATAAACAAAATATCCCTGGGCAAAATTGTCGGTATCTTCTCCAATGATCTTGATCGAATTTTTGTTTGCACCCACGGTACCATCGGCACCAAGGCCAAAGAACACACACTCGACAGTCTTCTCGGGCAGGATTGAAAAACCAGGATCGTAATCCAGGCTTGTATGGGTTACATCGTCTTCTATGCCGATAGTGAAATGCTTCTTCGGATTCTCTTTTGCTAATTCACTAAAGATGGCTTTAACCATTGCTGGTGAAAATTCTTTGGATGCCAAACCGTATCTTCCACCAATGATGCAAGGTGTTTGCTTGAATTTTCCAATTCCATCATTGATCGCTGCAACCACATCCAGGAAGAGAGGTTCTCCCAAAGACCCGGCTTCTTTAGTACGGTCTAAAACTGCGATGGATTTGACTGTTGATGGAATAGCCTGCAAAAGGTGTTCCACTGAAAATGGGCGGTACAACCGTACTGTGATCACACCCACTTTTTCTCCCTGTTTGCTCAGGTATCTTGCGGTTTCACGGGCAGTCTCAGCGCCAGAACCCATGATCACGATGATTTTTTCAGCATCTTCTGCGCCTGCATAATCAAACAGGTGATACTCACGGCCAACCACTTCCTTGAATCTTGCCATGATGTTTTCAACAATTCTGGGACAATCCTGATAGTAAGGATTTACTACTTCTCGACCTTGAAAGTAAACATCCCAGTTCTGTAATGTGCCACGAATAAAGGGCTTTTCTGGATTTAGTCCCCGGTTTCGATGGGCAAAAACGGCATCCTGTGAAATGATTTTCCGCAATTGTTCGTCACTTAAATATTCAATTTTATTGACCTCGTGAGAGGTTCTAAAACCATCAAAAAAATGCAAAAAGGGAACACGAGACTCGAGGGTGGCCGCCTGGGCAATAACTGCCATGTCGTGTGCTTCCTGTACTGAACACGAGGGCATTAGCGCAAAACCTGTGGTACGGGTTGACATAACATCTGAATGATCGCCGTAGATGGATATTGATTGATAAGACAATGCCCTGGCTGAAACATGGAATACAGTAGAGGTCAATTCTCCAGCAATCTTAAACATATTCGGTATCATTAAGAGCAATCCCTGCGAAGCAGTGAATGTGGTGGTTAATGCACCTGCCTGGAGGGAACCATGAACAGCACCCGCTGCCCCGCCTTCCGATTGCATTTCTGCGACCAGGGGTATGGTTCCCCAAAGATTCTTTTTGCCCAACGATGCCCATTCATCAGAAAGTTCACCCATGCCCGAAGAAGGGGTAATAGGGTATATTGCGATTACTTCATTCAATCTGTATGCCGCATTCGCAGCAGCTTCATTGGCATCTACCGTGATGAATTGAGTTTTCATACAGGCAATCCTCTCTTTTTAAGAACTTTGATAGTTGACAATTATGAAATATATTGTATATAGTATAACATATACAATAATTATTCAATTTATCTAACACATCAAGAATATCATATATTATTAAGGAATTGTTGATAGAATTCGTAAATAGATTCTTATTGCAAGGAGGAATCATGGGAGTCTTAAAGCCACTACATGAAACTGTATCTTTAGAAAAACTGGCTTATGATCGAATTAAGGATGCCATATTAACATTCGGTTTTATGCCAAATCAGGCACTGGTAGAAGGTGACCTGGCATTGCAATTAGGCATCAGTAAGACTCCTGTTCGAGATGCGTTAATGCGTCTGGAACGAGAAGGCTTGGTTTCCCGTATTCCTTTCAAAGGGACTTATGTATCGGATATCAACAACCAGGATATGGCTGACATTTACACAATTCGTGCCGTATTGGAAGGTTTGGCAATCCGGCTCGCTACCGAATTCATCACCCCTGAAGAAATCGAAAGGTTGGATGAACTTACCGAAGAACACGCAGTTGCATTGAGTCAAAGAGATTTTTCTGGGGTTGCAAAAATAAATGCAGAATTTCACAGAATCATTCTTCATAAATGTCACAATCAACGCTTGATCAATAACCTTGAGGATCTGGATGATCTACTCAAACGATACCGGCTGTTATCAATCGTTCAGGGAGTGCGTCTAGAAAAATCGGTGCCAGAGCATAAAGCCATTGTAGCGGCATTAAAAGAACGCAATCCATTGAAAGCGGAAATAGCGATGAAAGAGCACTTGCAAAGTGCAATGAGAGATCTATATAAACAGGATTTCTCTGAATTGGAACTCCTCGTTTCAAAACTAGTGAATAAGTAATTGGATCTTTAGAAAGCAGTCGAAAGACTGCTTTCTCATTTGAAAAAACAAAAAAATCATAGTTGACAAATGCATTTTAGTTATGTAATATATATTATATAACATATAATATATTTACTGTTATCCCTTATCGCTGTTTAAAACAAAATAAATTTTCAAGGAGGAAGCATGCCAAAAGTCGTCATAATTGGTGGTGGATGGGCTGGTTGTGCTGCTGCGTTGTCTGCAAAAGCTGCAGGGGCAGAAGTTGTCGTACTTGAACGCACTGATTGCCTGCTTGGAACAGGGCTGGTGGGTGGAATTTTTCGCAACAATGGTCGATTTACCGCGGCTGAAGAAATGATCGCTATGGGTGGTGGAGATCTGTTCCACCTGATGGATCAGGCAGCTCGCCATAAGAATGTCGAGTTTCCAGGGCATCATCATGCAAGCCTTTACGACGTGAGCCTGATGGAACCTAGTGTCCGCAGGTATCTGATAGAAAAAGGAATTAATGTACGATTGATCAGCCGTGCAACTGATGTAGTTCATTCAGGAGGAAAGATCAATGGAATAGTCCTGGAAAAAGATGAAGTTGTTGAAGGTGATGTGTATGTCGAAGCCACCGGTACAGCTGGACCACAAGCGAATTGTACTAAGTATGGAAATGGTTGTGCCATGTGTGTTCTACGCTGCCCAAGTTGGGGTGGCCGTATCAGCATAGCCGGGAAATTAGGCATCGTTGAGAAAATGGGCAAGAAAAAAGACGGTTCTATAGGTGCGATGAGTGGATCCTGCAAACTGCATAAAGACTCAATTGAAAAAAGCATTGTAGATGAATTGAATCGAACAGGTGTCGCAATCGTGCCTGTACCAAAAGAATTGGTTCATACCGAAAAACTTGCTGCAAAAGCTTGCCAGCAATACGCTCTTCCTGAATTTGCTGACAATCTGATATTGCTGGATACGGGTCATGCAAAACTGATGACCTCCTTCTTCCCACTCGAAGATCTGCGCAAAATCCCTGGGATGGAGAACTCGCGCTATGAAGATCCATACTCAGGTGGAAAAGGAAACTCGATGCGCTATTTGGCGTTGTCACCCAGAGATGACACGCTCAAGGTTATAGGAGCTGAAAACCTGTTCTGTGCGGGTGAGAAGGCTGGTTTGTTGGTAGGACACACTGAAGCGATCGTAACAGGTGTTTTGGCTGGAAATAATGCCGTCAGATGGGCATCAGGGAAACCGCTTGCCACAATTCCTACCAGCCTCTGTATCGGTGATGCAATCAAGCATGTTCGTGAGCAAATGGATACTGAAGAGGGAATGGGACTGAAGTATACCTTCTCTGGAGCTCAATACTTTAAGCGAATGCAGGAATTGCAGCTTTACTCCACTGATATACCTGCTATTCAAGCCCGTGTAGAAAGAGCAGGAATGTCCAACTTCTTCAGTCAGGAGGTGCATTAACCAAACCTCATGAATTGATATTTACTTACGCAATAGAAGGAAATCTGACAAAAATTTCGAAAGGAGAAAAGCAATATGGACCCCATAGTATTAACCGCAGCCCACTGGGTGTATGCAGCTTTTGTCATACTCGTATTCCTTTCCATTGCAACAAAAATTGACACGGCTGTAGTCGCCATCATTGGGATGTTTATCCTTGGATGGATAATAAAAGGCTCACCCATAGCAGGCCTGCAATCGATCTTTAACGGAATTACCAGAGCTGGCATCGTTTTGATTGAGGTGGTAGCGATCATCTCTATCATTGTAGGTATGGCAAAAGCTCTGGAGCCGATGGGAGTGATGGTCTTGATGGTGCGCCCCTTCAAGAAACTATTTAGAACCCCTGCGCTTACATGGTGGGTAACCGGTATTTTGATGTTCGCTTTTTCACTATTCCTCTGGCCTTCACCAGCTGCAGCATTGATTGGCGGACTTCTCCTCCCGGCTGGACTTGCAGTTGGTGTTCCCGCTATTACAATGGCAATGTCAATGAATCTTTTTGGTCACGGTGTTATGCTTTCTCAAGACCTTCTGATCCAGGCTGCGCCAAACCTTACTGCATCTACCGCTGGGGTACCAGTAAATGACATTATTTCTGCAAGCATGCCACTGAATATTGTTGCATCTGTAGTTTGTATTGCCATTGCTTGGTTCTTCTACGCTCGGAAAGATATCAAGAATTTTGAAGCCACCACGAAGAAATACCCGAGTTCATATATTCAAAGTGAAGAATTCAAAGATGTTGAGAGCCGTGTCTTTAGTACGCCTGCAAAAGTGGCTGCCATTACAATCCCGATCGTTTTAGTGCTAGATGCGCTCGCATTGATTTTCCTGGAAATCAGAGGTGGTGATGCCACCGCAGTTTTGGGTGGAACTTCAATCATTCTGATGTCGATCTTCCTTGTCTGGGAATATGGCAGAAAAGGGATCGAAAAGATCACTGCTGGTGTACAGGAAGGGTTTAAATTTGGTATGCATTGTTTTGCACCTGTATTCCTGGTAGCTGGATTCTACTTGATGGGTGTCGAAGGTTATGCTCAACAGATTCTTGGTGATAAAGCACCGAATATTGTGAATGATTTGATCATGTCCATCAACAATGCAGTTCCAATGACAAAATATGCGGTTGCCCCATTGCATATGATCCTTGCCGCCTTGACTGGTCTGGATGGGTCAGGTTTCAATGATCTACCTCTGATGGGCGGCTTGGCTGCTGCTTGGGGAGCTGCAATTGGCATAAAGGTTCCCTACCTGGCTGCTCTTGGTCAAATCACCATGATCTGGATTGGTGCGGGTTGTGTAGTTCCCTGGTCCCTCATTGCTGTGTCTGCTATTACCGGCACATCAGCTATGGATGTTGGTCGCCGCAACTTCATTCCAGTCTTTTCTGGTTTGGTTGCTGCAACCATTCTTTGTATCTTCTTGATGTAAACCTGTTGTGAATAAGACGTCCCTGATAGATCGCTACTAGGCCTTTCAGGGACGTCTTGGATTAAGAGAAAAATGAAAAAGAACATCCTCCAAAACGATCCTCCCAAATTGAAACGAAATGCTTTCTTGACGGTACTTCTGATCCTCATCATTCTCGCAAATACATTTGTTAGCCTGATCTTCTTACTCAATATTGTTGGAGTAGCAGATGGAGCTCTCAGAACAATGTCTATGGGTATGGTGATCTTTAGCTTTATTATTTGCGTGGGCAACATGGTTGCTGGTTTTGCTATTTGGAACTGGCATAAATGGGGCGTAATCCTTTATGGTATTCTGGTTATATCAGGATACGTTGTAATAGGGATTGTAACAAAGGATTTTTCTAATTTTTATAGTCTGGTCGGATTAATCATCCTGGTCATTCTGATATTCCCATTCTGGAAATATATGAAATTATGAGATATAGGATAAAAAATGGCCACATATAATGAGAGTGAAGAGAAGGCAAATAAAGAAAAGAATTGGGCAGCTCTTTCATCTGTTATTGCTGCCGTTTTTATTACTAGTTTTAAGTTGATCATTGGCTTGCTCACGCACTCTTTAGGTATCATGGCAGAAGCTGCCCATAGTGGATTGGATCTTGTGGCGGCAGCTGTCACTTTCTTTGCTGTCAGGATTTCAGGAAGAGCTCCTGATGAAAAACAAATGTTTGGGTATGGAAAGGTAGAAAATCTGTCTGCCTTGTTTGAGACTCTTTTATTGTTACTTACTTGTGCCTGGATCATTTATGAGGCCATCCAACGCCTCTTCTTCAAATCTGTGGAAGTTGATATTTCAATTTGGAGTTTCATTGTGATGATCACTTCGATCACTATTGATGTTTCTCGATCCCGTGTACTCATGCGAGCTGCAAAAAGGCACGGCAGTCAAGCACTCGAAGCTGACGCCCTGCATTTCTCTACTGATGTCTGGTCATCTGCAGTAGTGATCGTGGGATTGATCCTTGTTACGGTGGGCAAATATTTACAATCGAAAGCGTTGCTACCAGAAGAGGCATTAGCATGGTTCCATCGAGCAGATGCGATTGCAGCTTTTGGTGTGTCACTGATCGTAATATATGTGAGTGTTCAATTGGGAAAGCGGACCATCGACGGTTTATTGGATCGGGCTCCTCAAGGATTTTACCCACAAATCATGGAAAGAGTATCGAATATTCATGGGATCAGAAAAGTCCGCCAGGTTCGCATCCGCCCAAGTGGTCCTTCGACTTTTGTGGATATGATCATTGAAATTCCACGCTCTGCCACCTTCGAAGAAGCCCATAGTATTGCAGTCGAAGCAAAAGCAATCGTGAAAAGTTTAATCGATCGTGTGGATGTAATGGTTCACCTGGATCCCATGGTAACCAATAGCGATTCAATTGTAGAAAGCGTTCAAAGTGTTGCTAACCGTAATGGATTAAGCGTTCATAGTATTCGTTTAAACGAAAGTAACAATAAGATATCTGTAGATATGCACATGGAAGTACCAGAAATGTACAATGTTTCTCAGGCTCATGAAACCGTGGAAAAAGCAGAGACTCAAATGCGGAAGGAAATTCCAAATTTGGGGGAAATCTCGATCCATATTGAACCCAAAGGTGACCAAGAAAGTCGGCATTTAGTGGATTATGCCGAATCGGAAAACATCAATACAATATTGAAAGAATTATCGAAATTCTTCCCATTGGTATCAGAATGTCATAATATTGTTACCTACAGAGAAAATGATCAACTTTCTCTTTCTTTCCATTGTTATTTTTCGCCAGATATAAAAATTACTGAAGCTCATAAGCTCACCACTGCAATGGAGCAATATTTACGTAGACAAATTCCTGAACTTGATCGTGTTTACATTCATGTAGAACCTCTTGAAAAGTAATATAAATAGGCATACGTAATGAATACTAAATCTCCCTGGGGATTATTATCGCTGTTGCTCATTGGTACCTTCATGGGAACCCTGGGAAATAGCATGGTCTCAATTGCGTTATCTGCATTAAAAGACCATTTTTCCGTATCATTGACCCTGGCGGTCTGGTCAATTACTCTTTACACGTTAACTTTTTCCGTCCTGATGCCAATATTTAGCATCCTTGGTCCCGCCATAGGTATCAAACGATTGTATTTGGGAGGGATGAGCTTGGTATGTGCTGGTTCCCTTCTTTCTGTATTGGCTCCAAATTTTGGAATTTTTATTTTTGCTCGAATATTAACTGGTGTCGGTGTGGGTACTTTTTTACCATCGATCATGTGGGTAATAACCAATAAATTTCATCCTGATTTCCAGGGACGTGCAACTGGATATTGGGCACTCGTTAACAGTCTGGGTCATGCAATTGGGCCAACATTAAGCGGATTTCTTCTCCAATATCTGGATTGGCGAGCAATTTTTTATTTGAACATACCCTTCGGGTTATTATGTATTTTCTTATCAATCAAGGTTTTTCCAGTAGATAAACGAATGCCGTTGAAACGGTTTGATACCGCTGGAGCTACTGCCACAGCAGCATTCACATTCAGTTTGATGCTTGCAATAACATTGGCAATAAAAAAGGGAGTAGATTCATATCAAACTATTATTTTGCTTGCCACCACAACGATAAGCCTTCTATTTTTGATCCTTTATGAGCGCAGACAATCAATACCATTTGTTGACCTTTCACTCTTTAAGAATAAGAAATATCTTGCTTCGATTTCAGCTATCTCTACACAAGCTTTCAGCCAGTTTGGTTTACTTGTTTCTCTGCCATTATTCTTAATTGAGGGAAATGGCATGAATCAACAGACAGCCGGTTTATTGGTGATGATTATGACAATGATGATGGCACTTATCAGTCCAATTTCTGGCAAACTTTCTGATGAATGGGGAAGCAAAACAGTTTGCTGGGCAGGGATCTTGTTCCTGGCAATTGGTGCTGCTTCTTTCCTCATTTTTCATGTGGAAACCATTACAGGAATGAATATAATTTTGTTTGCTGCTGGATTGCTGATCTTTGGAATTGGATTTGGATTTATCCAGTCTGCTTCCACAGTATCTGTGATACATTCTGTGCCTGCAGAGAAAGCAGGGGCAGCTACAGGTTTCTTTCATATGATCCGATTTGTTAATGCCTCCCTTGGTTCGACAGTTTTTGGTATTATTTTGGAGAATAATCAAAAAGGATTGATTGGAGGATATTATCTTGGTTTCATCATCATTTTAGTTTTGTCAATATGTGCTTTGCCGGTGATGTTCTGGATGGCAGAGAGAATAAGGAGTTCTGCTGTTTCAGTATAAATTTAGTAAAAAAAGAGTGTAGATTAAAAAGGATGAAACAATGACCGAAAAAAATAATTTGCATAAATTAGGGAAGGAAAAGGAAATTTCTGTTTCCTGGCATGCGTTAAAAATTGAGGATGTTTTAACAACATTGGTGACAACCATTCACGAAGGACTTTCCTCTGCTGATGCAAAGGCTCGTCTTGAAAAGTATGGATTGAACCAGTTGGAAGAAGCTCCCCGTCCTTCTTTCTTAATGATGGTTTTAGATCAACTGAAAAGCTTTGTAGTTCTTTTATTGATCGGTGCTTCGATCATTTCTGCCATTCTTGGAGAGTGGGTGGATGCTTCAGCGATTATTTCCATTGTGATCCTTAATACGGTGCTTGGAGTCATCCAGGAGAGTAAAGCGGAACAGGCGCTGGCTGCGTTAAAAAAACTGGCTGCTCCTGAAGCTCTTGTTTTGAGAGATGGGCACAAAATAACCGTTCCTGCCAGTGAGCTTGTGCCTGGAGATGTGGTGTTTCTTGAAGCGGGGAACTTTATCCCGGCAGATGTGCGTCTGGTGGAAGCGGTGAACCTGCGCATAGATGAAGCTGCTTTGACGGGCGAATCTGTGCCTGTGCAAAAGAATATGTCCGACGTGATCACCGCCGATTCTCCCATTGGTGATAGAAAAAATACCGCATTCATGGGAACCACGGTAACCTATGGTCGAGGTAAAGGTATTGTAGTCAGCACAGGGATGCATACTCAATTAGGTTTGATAGCGACTATGCTGCAATCGGTTGAGACTGAAGAAACTCCACTTCAAAAGAAACTGGAACAGCTTGGAAAAACTCTTGGCTGGGCTTGTCTGGCAATCTGTGCGATTGTTTTTGCGGTTGGATGGATTCGGGGAGGTGAACCTCTTGAGATGTTCATGGTGGCAGTGAGCCTGGCTATTGCAGCAGTGCCTGAAGGTTTGCCCGCAATTGTAACCATCAGCCTGGCATTGGGTATGCGTGAAATGGTACGCAGGCACGCGTTGATCCGGCACCTGGCATCTGTAGAAACACTTGGCTCTGCTACAGTGATCTGCTCTGATAAAACAGGCACGCTGACACAAAATGAGATGACTGTAACTCGTATTTGGACTGATCATCAATTCTTTGATATATCTGGTACAGGTTACCAACCTGAAGGAGATTTTCTGGTCAACGGAAAGAAAATAGATCCACGCCAATATCAGGGTATGCTGACTTCATTGTGGATTGGAACGATTAATAATGATGCTGAACTTGAATATGATCATGAAGGGCATTTTATCCGTATGGTTGGTGATCCCACTGAAGGATCGATCCTGGTAGCCGCAGCTAAAGCGGGAGCATTACCTCATGTGATCAATAGCGCTTATCCCCGAGATGGGGAGATCCCATTTGATAGCACTCGTAAACGAATGGTTACTGTTCACAAGGTTACCAATCCCAGCGCTTCGGATATTTCTTTGTTCAAAGATTCTTCTGCAAAAGGCCAATATGTGGTGGCAATCAAAGGAGCGCCAGATGTTGTTCTTAATTTATGCACAGCCTACCATCCGATGGATGATTCTGCTCCTAAACCATTAACTCCTGAAGTCAGGCGAGAAATTCTTTCAGCTAACGATAATATGACGAATCAAGCATTGAGGGTTCTTGGTCTTGCATATAAACTTGTGAGCAATAAACCTGCCAGCTATACTGAAAAAGAATTGGAAGAGAACCTGGTGTTTGCTGGTCTGGTTGGAATGATCGACCCGGCACGACCGGAAGTTACACCTGCCCTTCAGGAAGCAAGAGAAGCTGGAATAAAAACTATTATGATAACGGGGGATTATCCCAATACTGCCTGCGCAATTGCAGAAAAGATCACACTGATTGAGCCGGGAAATTCTGCGATTTCTGGGAAACAGTTGGATGAAATGTCTGATGAACAACTGAAAGAACAAGTAACAACAACGAGTGTCTTTGCTCGTGTTTCACCTGAACATAAGATGAGGATCGTAAAAGCGCTTCAAGCAAACAATCAGGTTGTGGCGATGACGGGGGATGGGGTTAATGACGCTCCAGCGATCAAACTGGCTGATATTGGTGTAGCCATGGGTATTACCGGTACCGATGTTGCAAAAGAAACGGCTGATATGGTGCTGACAGATGATAATTATGCCAGTATTGTCTCGGCAGTTGAGCAGGGCAGGATCATTTACAGCAACATTCGCAAATTTGTCTATTATCTGATCTCATGTAACATGGCCGAAATATTCGTGATCTTTTTACCCACCATTTTGGGTAAAGGATCACCTCTACAGGCAATACAACTGTTATGGTTAAACCTGGTCACAGATGGCGCTCCAGCGCTGGCTCTTGGAACCGAGAAGGGTGATCCAGATATTATGCAGCAAAAACCCCGCCCGTTCAACGAGCCCATTATCAACAAACACATGCAGATTGGTGTGGTTGTTCAATCGATCGCGATAACGAGCGCAACTTTATTGGCATATTTCATAGGCCTTGCTCATAATGAAGTTTATGCTCAGACGATGGCTTTTATTACTCTATCCATCTCAGAGCTTCTACGTGCATATACCGCACGATCAGAATATTTCCCGCTGTTGAAAATTGGAATGTTTAAAAATAAATTCATGAATTATGCGGTAGGGTCGTCGTTAATTATGATCTTGTTGGTTTTATATGTACCATTCCTGAATACTGTCTTTAAGACCGTTCCCCTGGGATTTACAGAATGGGAAAAAATCTTGCCACTTATCCTGCTGCCATCCATCGCTGCTGAGATCACCAAAACTGTTTTACGAAAAATGAATGAAAAAGCTAAGAAATAAATAAAGCCAATAGAGTAATCATATTGACAATATTTAAAACCTCGCTACAATGATATGTGATATATGTTATAAGATATATAAATTAGGTATCTCAAAAAGGAGTTGAGTATATGGCAAATAAATTTGACTATAAGTATCAGGTCTATAAGCACTTGCAAGCTAACCAGGCTGCCATTTACGCTGAAGTAAGAAAGATCGCAGAAGAGATAGGAATTACTCCAGAAATGAAAGGCAACATTGGTTTGACTGGTGCAGTATCAGGTTGCCATGGTCTGCTAAGCCGCGAAGTTGATAAAGCAATGACCGATGTGGCTAGAAAAGTGATCCCCTCAGCTGTATTTGATGAAAAAATCCGTGACCTTGTAAAATCCTATTATGGTGATGAATACGATGCAGCCCTGATCAGCACATGTGAGGCAGGCCTTGTCGTTTCATACGATGCGTTATTTGTTCCTCCAACCCTGGGTAAAGGAGATGATTACCGGGCTCGCTACCTTGCGCCATACGAACGTCACATGCATCACCAAGGCGCTTACGGAAAACCATTCCCTCCGCGCTATAAAGAGGTGGTTGCTGAACGTGGTGAAGCTGCAGGAGAGTACGGTGTTCAAAACAAACGTGCTTACAATGTTGATACTGTATTCGTGAAACCGGTTGGTGCGGAATATGATTGCCATGGGATCAAGTATTGCCCGTGCCCTGATTTACTCCATGTAGATGCGAAAGCAACCATAAAAAAATTTGAGGAAATTGCTGCCAGGCATGAAGATACCATCTGTGGTATTGCTTCCCTTGCCTATGACACTCCTGGTTATGGGTATGGTGACAAGCAGGATGGCGTTCCTGTACTGCAAACAGGGCTTGCCAAATTAGCTGCAAAATATGATGTCCCCTATGTTATGGACAATGCCTGGGGGGTTCCTTTCATTGGTGCTGATATCCGCAAGATTGGCAGTGATATCATCCTATATAGTATGGACAAGGCATCTGGAGCTCCCACCTGTGGTCTGATCATAGGAAAAGAAGAACCGATGGTTGCCATTCGACGCTGCCTGGGTATCCATGGTGGACGATGGGGTACTCTTTCTTCTCACGGTAAGGCAGCACATGTAGGTTTTGATCCTGGAAAGGAAGCTCTTGCAGGTGCCTATGCTGCGATGAAAATTTTGAAGGATCACCCTGAGATTTCGCTCGCTGCAGTTGATGGGCTATATAAGATTTGCCTTGAAGAATTTGAACTCCTCCCTGCTGCATTGAAAAAAGGTTGGACTATCTCCAAATCAACAAATTCACTTGCTGTTGAAATGAATTATGGTGATACATGGCGCAATGGTGAATTTGGTATTCCAGTATTCTCAATGGAAGATATGTATGCTGGTAGTCATGTATTACAGAACTGTATGTCTCAAATGGGTTTGGTCCCAACCATTGCATACGATGGTAACATCTACATTTCCAATGGGATTGGCAACCTTGATGAAGATGGAAGACTCATCGAACTTCCAACACGGCTTTCAGTAAAGGCAGCAATGAAATCAGTGGAAGTTATCAGCCGCTATGCGGGATTGATCTAGTTCCTTCACCAAGCAGGGAATGTTCTTTCTTCCCTCATAAAAAGGGTAGGACTGAGTGATTGGATATTACCCCTATCAATCCGAAATCTCACAAAGTCTTACCCTTTTGCTTTAATGAGTAATGATCGGATTAGGAAAGGGTGGGATTATGACAAAAGCAATAGACCATATCGTCGACGCAATCGATATTGAAACATTTTTATTCTGTAAATCTGAAGATGAAGCCAAGCAGTTGGCGGAATCACTGTGCATCGAATTGGGTCTTCCTCATGGTGATATTGTTTTCCTGGAGTTCAAAGCCTGGGGAGCTCGTGTTCGTCTCCGAAGCTATATTCATCATCCTGGAGATCATTATCGTTGGATGGAAAGCGCAGGTGAAGCATGAAAACCGTATTGCTGGCACCTTTAGACCCCGTCCATGATAATGCGATCAAATTGATCAAGCGAAAGCTTACTGAAGCTGGATACGAAGCCGTATCCATGCCCCCTGGAACATCACCCGAGGAAGTAATTCAGAAAGCGCTCGAGATCAAACCTTCTGTTATCCTAGTCAGCCGCACACTTGGTTATAAGGTTGCTGAGATCCTCAGCCAACTGGTAGATCTGGCAGACGCAGCAGGAATTCGAGATTATACCCGTATTGGAGTAGGGGGGATGGCAATCACCAAAGAAGCAGGAGCTGAATTAGGCTTTGATGGGTGCTTTGTTGGCGAATTGAAGATGAATGAGCTCATCGATTTTATCGAAGACCGGGTCACCTCTGGTGAGATACTGCGAAGCGGTGAATCTGTCAGAAAGAAACCAGATATCACTGCGCCTTATTCATATAAGTTCTATGATCCTGTTATAGAAGGGTACCTGAACCAGATTGTGGAGCAGGTTTTATCGTGGGTTCAAAACAAGACTACAAAAGGAATTGAACGAGCTAAAATCAGGAGTGAAATCCTGGAATGCGAAAATGAATTTATTGAAGGAAACGTCAGTTCTACAACTCGTGATGAACTTCTAAAGAGGTATATTGCTGACTGCGATCCTGAAATCCAGGCTTTCTATCAATCCAAACAACTTCCTACAGGGGTGCGCTGGCTCGAAAAGACCGAGATCGACCGGATGGCGAATCTGTTTGATACACCACATGCCGAATTTGTTGGACTGCAGCATACCAATTCGAAGCCTTTGTTCTTCTCGCAATATGGAACAGGCTGCCCTATCATGGATATTTATCATATTAAAGTTGCAGAAGCCTGGGGAATTGATGGGGTATTCCATTTTGACCCTTCCTGGAATGCCCAAAAAGAAGGTCTGCTACAGGGATGCCTTACCCATGAACACGATGGAACAATCATTACTCTGGAAAATCTGAAATTGATCCGGCATTACATGGAGCCCTATACTCTTTGGAATGTCCGTGGTCATCGTGGTCTCAATACCCCCGAAACACAAATTCTAGGGCATGCTGCAGGAGCAGATCTCTTCAAGATCAATATTCCTTACGGAAGCACAGGCGGCGGGACGGATCCCAAGAGATTGATGGTGGATGGAATCTATTCGTTAATGCTGGCTGCTCAATTTGGTATCCCCTATGATATCCCGGGGAATGATGAATTAAGTGGTGTACCACCATACAAGACTTTTGCTGGTCTCTTGATCATGATGGCGCTTGGTCTCAAATTGGGCGCCCGCCCCATTCCAAAACCTCTTCTTTGCTATTCGCCGTATATGACAATCCATGGCAAAATGGATGATAACATGATCGAAATGAACCTTGCGAAACTGGCTGTCTGGCGTGATATTGTCGATACTCCTATCTGGCCAGGTGAACCGGTAGGGTTTATGACGCATACGCCTGATCGCGTTCAATCGGCACTTCAAACCTCACTGCATGCCACACTTGCTTCGACCATGGGAGTGGATGCAGTTACAATCGCCTCTTCAGATGAAGCATATTCAAAAGGTCCGATCTCAGTGCAGGCTCGTGTGGACACTTTACGTGCTGTAAAAGATCAACTTCGATTCCAGGGAAGCGTTAAGGCGTCTCTAACAACGACTGCTGAGACACTCAAGGAAGAAATTCATGAGAAGATCACAGAGACACTCGCCGTGGTGGCTCAGAGAGGTGATCTGACTGCTTCGATTTATGAAGGTCTATTGGGAAGCCAGGAAGATGGATTATACCCGGGGCGTGTGGGTAGTGGAACAGTCATTGAATAGTCATTGAACCGCTATGATTACTTTAGGATTTGTTGGTACCGCAAAAAACACTGGTAAAACTACCACCGCTCTGCACATGATGAAGTTGATCGTTGCCAGTGGCTATAGTATAGCTCTGACAAGCATTGGCTACGATGGCGAAAGTACTGATCATATTACCGGGTTACCCAAACCCAGGTATTTTGTAGAACCGGGAATGGTTATTGCTACCGCAGAAGGCTGCTTGAATTATGGCTCGGCTGGTTACTCAAACCTGCAACCAACAGGCATTAAGACTATCCTCGGAGAAATCATGATTGCCACGATTGGTTCACCTGGCAATGTGGTTCTTGCAGGTCCCAATCGCAAAATGGACGTTTCTCGATTAATGAGTCAATTAGCAGAAAGGGAAATGGAAGTAACTTTTCTGGATGGAGCTCTCAATCGCCTGGCTGCCATGACAGAAGCGGATGGTTTGATCCTCTCGACTGGCGCTGCGTATGATCAGCGAATTCCGGTTATCGCCCGCCATGCTCAAGCTCTGGAATCACTCTTTCATTTTCCAAAGCATGATGGATCGCTCTATTCCGACGATAACCATGTTCTAGGCTGCAGTGAGAAAAGTGAAAAGTTTGAACTGCCATATAGCTCGGTCTTTGATTCCAATACCGCAGAATTGTTGGCAGGTTGGTTGTCAATTACAGGTGATAGTTTATGCTATGTTCCCGGCACCTTTGCTCCTGGCCTGTTTTATGAAATGTGTCAAAAATTGGGTGACCGGTTGCAAGGGAAGCAGTTCGTGTTTCGCAATCCGCTACACCTGCTTGCTACCGGTCAACCTGAATTGTGGCAGGAAAGCTTTTCTTACCTTGTGAGTAAAAGCGCGCAGGTGTTTTATAGATCATTGAGCCATTTGAATTTTATGACAGTTAATCCGTTTTATCCAAAATATTTGCAAAAAACTGCCAACTATATTGCTGAGTATGTTGATAAAAAGGAATTGCTTTCTTCAGTCAAAGAAAGTGTAAAAAATACCCTGGTGATAGATATTCTCCAGCCACCCTATCCAGACCTGCTTGAGTTATGTAATCTAGATCATAAAAGGAAAAAAACCTATGAGTCCTGATCCGTATTCTGCCAAAAAACTTGATACAAAATATCCATGTGCACGAAAAAACAATGTCATCGGAAAATTGTGCGTCATTCTCGATGCACGGGCACAGAATCGTGCTCTTGAATTGGTTCAATATCCTTCCCGTGCTGTATTAAAGAATGAGATCCATGAGCTCATCCTCACTTCGGAAAAGACTGCCGAACCGGGTGCTGTGGTTAATAATATTTCGTATTTGGGATATTTTGAAGTGTTGGATAGTGGTGTCATTTGGGCAGGCGATAAAGTCTTGATCGGTGACACTGAGATAGGTACACTTGCCGGATATGATATGACACACTTTCCGAACCATATGAATATTGTGATCAAAACAGACTCTGAGCTGTTCACTGGAGAAGAAAAAGGTTTGGAACTGGGTCAGGTCATTACATTTGTATATCCAGGAAGACCAACAAAATAGTAAATAAAATAAGGAGTAAAAATGAGTAAACTTGAAAAAAAGATCATCAAAACAGATAACGCGCCTGCTGCCATCGGCCCCTATTCTGCAGGAGTAGCTGCTGGCGCGTTCGTTTTCACTGCTGGACAAATCGGGCTAGACCCTAAGAGCGGACAAATGGTGGAAGGTGGAGTGGAAGCAGAAGCAAAACGTGCATTGACCAACCTGAAAGGAATCCTGGAAGCTACTGGGTCCAGCCTTGGAAATGTCGTTAAAACTACCGTGTTTCTCAAGGATATGGCTGATTTTGCAAAAGTAAATGCAGTGTATGCCGAATTCTTTACAGAAAATCCTCCAGCCCGTTCAGCGGTTCAGGTGGCTGCATTGCCTAAAAATGCTCTGGTTGAGATCGAGGCGATAGCTATTCTCTAAAAATAAAGGGAGAATTGACATTCAGAACTAATTGTTTTTGCGTGTTTATTCCTTTATTGCTGTCATTTACCAGGGCTTACTTTTCTGATCTCTAAGGGCGTGTCAATGACACGTCCTTAGAATATTTACGTCTTTCTGATACATTAAAGAATAGCAATCCTCAGTTTGCTGCAAAAACTATCTTTGATTAAATGCGTAGATTCTTCCGTAATGCATCAATTTGTGATTGTAGAAAACTTCTTGTGATAGGGATTTCAGGGTGCATAGTATCGAATCCGTGAAATGCACCGGGAAGAACCACCAGCTCACAATCAACACCACTTCGCTTTAATCTTTCTGCATAAGCAATGTTTTCTTCATAGAAAAGATCTAACGTACCAATACCAATCCATGCAGGGGGCAAACCCGCAAGATTTTCGCGCTTTGTGGCGACAGAATATGGCAATACATTTTCTGAACCAAATGTTTCCCCTAAATATGATTTCCATCCAAAGTAGTTACTTGTGTTGCTCCAGGTCAAAATTGACTCATACTGAATTTCTTTCTTAAAAGCTGTTCGATCGTCCAGCATTGGATAAACCAGTAACTGGAAGGCTGGTGCAATTTTTGCCCGATCACAGGCAAGCTGAGCAAGACAGGTAGCCAATCCTCCACCCGCACTGGCACCCCCAACCGCGATTCGTGTGGGATCAATGCCTGATTCCCCTGCATGATCAAATACCCATTCCAAGGCAGCGTAGCAATCTTCGAGTGGTGTTGGGAAAGGATATTTTGGAGCCAGACGATAATCTACTGATACGATCATAATTCCCAGTTCACGGACAAGGTTGAATAAATAGGCATCATTCATATCAGCGCTTCCAAAAACAAAACCTCCCCCGTGTATCCAAATCATTACAGGTAGATTCTTTTCGATTGATGTGGATTTATAAATACGAATTGGCAGGCGATACCCATCTTTTGCATCAATTTGAATTTGCGTAAGTCTGATATCACTAGGAATCTCCGGTTTTTGCAGCAATTTCATAAACAACCTGACCAGTGGAAGAGTCAGACGGTTTATTTTTACTCTCGGTATCAATTTCCAAACATTCCTGAGTTCCGGAAGAATATCTTTGCTATAACTCGTCATTTACATCTCCTGTCAAAAACGCTTTTTAGTATATATTTTAAATTCTCTCTCAATGATATTATTCTTATTTCGTGAAAATTGCATGAACATTCCATAGCTTCAGCCAATAACCATAAAATTGATGCTTGTAATTAGGGATCATTCTTGCTATAATGTTAAGCGCTTAAGCAATTTCATTGCTTTTTTATTCAAGAAAAGTTTAAGCGCTTAACAATAGAGGGTTTTATGGCTTCAATTTATGATGTTGCAAAAGCTGCAGGTACTTCCATCGCTACCGTCTCATATGTTCTGAACAAGAGTAATCGAGTCAGTCAAGAGACCACTGAACGTGTCATGAAAGCGATCAAAGACCTGAATTATCAGCCCAGAGCTTCTGCTCAAGCACTTGCCAGGGGGCGAACACTCACAATTACTCTCATAGCCCCAATTTCCATTTATCGACATCAAGCTTCTCTTTACAGCCTGATAAATGGTATTGGTCGTGTGCTTGAATCAACTGATTATCGCTTGTATATCCATCCAACCTTAAACCGACCTGGTTCTCTGCAAGAAATCGAAGCTGCGATCCGCAGCCAGCAGATGGATGGTGTCATTCTCATGCACGTTGCTCCTCACGATCCGCGTGTTAGTTTATTGAGGCAGAACAAGATCCCATTCGTACTGATTGGTCGAAGCGAAGAATTTACTGATATTTCCTGGGTGGACGCTGATATCGAAGCAGCCGTTGAAACGTGTGTCACTCATTTGGTTGGTAAAGGGCATCGCTATATTGGGATGATGGGCGAACGCGGTGAAGCCAATATTACCAATCAGTTGATACAAGGTTTCGAACGAAGCATTGTCCGGCACAATCTTCCTTATGATCCAAATTACTGTATTGAATTTTCTGATGATCCTGATGATGTTAAGCAGGTGATAACCAGTCATCTATCTCGACCAGATAGACCTACCGCTTTCTTTGCTGTATCTGACCTGGCGGTGTTAGGAGTGTACAATGCGGCTTTTGACCTCCACTTAAGAATACCAGAAGATCTGGCAGTCATTGGATACGCCGACAGTCCAATTTATCCATTTTTATCACCACCTTGTAGTGCTGTATTTGGAAGTGCATTTGAACTAGGGAAAAACTCTGCCGAAATTCTGCTTTCAACTCTCGGTGGAGAAGAGACTGCTGTCAGGCAGATAATTCTTCCATCTCAACTGATTGAACGTGGTTCCACCGCAACAATCCAAAAGTAAATCCAAAAAAGGAGGGTACTGATCAAAGAAAACACTCAGATCTCATTCGCTTTCAGTATCGATCATCAAAAAAATTCCTTCTGGAGGAGAGATATGTCTAGAAAATTCATGCATTACGGTATGGTTCTTTTTACTCTGGTGATGATTGCCAGTTTATTTGCATCTTGTGCTCCTAAAGCTACCCCCGCAGCCAGCACTGAAGCAGTGGCTGAGGCAACGGAAGCACCTGTGGAAGCTACTACTGAAGTAGCCAAAGACCCGGTAACGATCAATCTTTGGATCATCGATCGAGTTGGCATGGATGCCATGGAAACTGTGAAAGCAGTCGCAGAACAGTGGGCTGCGGAAACCGGCAATACGGTTGTTGTCACTGAAGGAAATCAGTTCGAAATGCTTAACAAGATCCCCCAGGCAATCCCGGCTGGCGAAGGACCTGATATTTTCATGAACATCAACAACTACATCGGTGGTCATTATGCTGGTCAATTGATCATACCGTTGGAAAGTTATCTCACTGACGAAGAAAAAGCCAATTACAGCCAGAACTCTCTTGATTCCTTTACTCTGGATGGGCACCTTTTGGGTATCCCGTTTGCAGGAGATACGATGGCTCTTGTCTATAATAAAGCATTAGTACCAACTGCTCCTACGACCATGGATGAACTGATCAGTATGGCAAAGTCATTGACTACAGGGGACCAATATGGATTCCTCTATCAAGTTGACTCCTTCTATTACAGCTATCCATTTATTGCAGCATACGGTGGTTATATCTTCAAATGGACTGGTACCGGGTATGATGTGGCTGACATCGGTCTTGCCAATGAAGGTGCGATCGAAGGACTAACCTATGTAACAGACTTTGTTAATAAAGAAAAATTAATGCCCGCTGATACTACGGCTGATGTTATGAACAGCCTCTTCTCTGAAGGCAAAGTAGGCATGATCATTACCAATCCAGCGATGGTTCCTTCTTATATAGCTGCAGGCGTTGATGTTGGTGTGGCACCTATCCCAACCACTCCCAATGGGCAAGCTCCTAGACCTTTCGCTACTTTCACTGGTTTCTCTGTCAGCAGCCAGTCAAAGAATCAGGATGTGGCAGCCGATCTCGCTATTTATATGGGTAAGAATCTGCCATTACCTCTCTATCAAGCGAATAATGGCAATATCCCAGTGTATGGACCTGTTGCACAAGATCCTGCATTGCAAGCTACTCCTGAATTTAATGGTTGGGTATCACAGCTAAATAATAGCGAAGTCCTGCCCAGCATTAACGAGATGAATTTCGTTTGGGCTCCTGCCACAGCAGCGTTCCAGGCAGCAGTTCATGGTGATGCAACTGTTGAACAGGCACTCACAGATGCACAAGCATTGATCCTACAAACCATCGAAGAGAATAAATAGTTGATTTTCTCTCTGTTCGAACCTGGAGGGGAAAGTATATCCCCTCCAGGTTTTTCAATAAGGAGGAAAACATGGTTTCAGCAATCCAAAAGAAGGCAAGCAAAAGGAGGGCAATTCCCTATTTGTTCATCTCACCAGGATTGATTGCCATGTTGATGGCCGTTGTAATACCGGGTATTTTAACGATCTATTTTGCTTTCACCAATTATTCTCTTACTCACCTGGCAGATTACAAGTTCAATGGACTGCTCAACTTTCGTCGCATTTTTATTGGCAGTGCACAGGGTGAGTTTTTAGGCGTTCTTTCCTGGACTACTATCTGGGCAATTCTTTCAACATTTTTATCATTTTCCATTGGTTTACTTCTGGCTCTCTTATTAACAAATAAAAATATCCGAGAGAGAAATTTTTACCGGATGTTGCTCATCCTCCCCTGGGCGCTTCCGTCCACACTGACGGTGTTGACCTGGAAAGGGTTGCTTAATTCTTCTTTTGGACCGATCAATCGTTTTCTTGCCATCTTTAATATTGCTGCCGTACCCTGGCTTACTGAGCCATTGACCGCGAGAATAACCTGTCTCATCGTTAATATCTGGATTGCATTCCCGTTTATGATGATTACCTGTCTGGGGGCTTTACAAAGTATCCCGGATGAATTATACGATGCAGGGAAAGTGGATGGTGCAAACTTATGGCAATCTTTCTGGAACATTACCTTCCCATTATTGAAATCTGCCACTCTTCCATTGATAATATCAGGTTTTGCCATGCAGTTCGGAAATTTTGGTGTGATTTTCCTGCTTACTGAAGGTAGCCCTTTTGTAAAAACATCAACTCTGGTAGGTTCAACCGATCTGCTTTCAACTTATATGTACAAAATGGCATTTGCGAGTGCCAGCTTTGATTATGGCATGGCTGCAGCTTGTGGTTTGATCCTATTCATAATCGTAGGAACCCTCACATTGATCAACACAAAGCTCACTGGTGCATTCAAGGAGGTGGATGTATGAAACCCCTGTCTAGAAAAACATCTACTTTTATTACCACTAACTTTTGCAGGCTGTTGTTGATCATTGCCTGTCTGGCTACGCTTTTTCCGATCTATTGGATTGTGACTGCTTCTTTTGGAAAGAGTGCTTCTTTGTTCTCCACCTCTCTCATACCTACTACGGTAACATTGGTGAATTTTAAAAATTTGCTCATAAATACTGATTTCATAATTTGGATGAAGAACAGTGCAATTGCATGTTTAGGGGGAAGTTTGCTTTCTTTATTCTTTACCATAACAATGGCTTATGCATTTTCTCGCTTTAAATTTCCTGGAAGACGCTATGGACTTTTAGCGCTCATCCTTATTCAGATGTTACCTGCGACTGCCACGATTGTAGCAATTTACCAGGTGTTGCAACATCTACAACTACTCAATAAGCTGGTTGGGTTGATCCTGGTGTATGGCGGGTTTTCCATTCCATTCAATGCCTGGTTGATGCGCGGCTATTTTGACTCAATTCCGCGAGATCTGGATGAATCCGCTTACATCGATGGTGCCAATGAATGGCAGACTTTTATAAAAATTGCTTTACCGCTGGCAATGCCAATGGTTGTGGTTGTTTTCATATTCAATATAATCAGCTTCTTTAATGATTATTTGCTCGTTTCCATTGTTATGAGTGGTAATGAGCATTACACAGTGGCCCTTGGTATGCGCTTCTTTACGCAGGCATATGCCGCGAACTGGTCAATGTTTGCTGCAGCAGCTATTCTGGCGTGCATTCCAATTATGATCATATTTTATGCATTACAAAAATACCTGGTGCAGGGTTTGGTTAATGGTGCAATCAAAGGATGATCTTATGCTCTCGATGTTTCCTCATCTCAAATCGTTTACACCAAATCCAGACATTCACCGTTTTATAGATTATTTGCTTGGAAAAACCAAGCGTTATCCTGCACCTATGGTTGAGTTTATCGTGGATGAACCGGTAATGAAAAGGATCGTTATTGATGTATTCCAACGGGAATGGGTAGATCCGGGTTCTGATCGTGAGTCTCAAAAAAAATATCTCGATAACCTGATCTTCTTCTGGCATAGTATGGGGTATGACATGATGCGTTTTGAGGCGGCACCAGATTATCCAGGGTCTGCGCGGATAACAACGAATACGGTAAAGGATTCAAATACTACCCGATCCTGGGCAGAAGAAAGCATTGGAGCCATCACCTCATGGGAAGATTTCGATACCTATAAATTTCCCAAAGCAGAAGAAGTTGATTATTTTGCTTTTGAATATCTCAATGATCATCTTCCAGAGGGAATGGGATTGGCTTTAGCGCATGGAGGGGGATTATTTGAGCGTGTCTCATGGATCTTTTCTATTGAAAAGCTTTGCTACTTTCTGTATGACCAGCCAGACCTGGTTGATGCAGTAACGCAAAAGATCAGCGAAATTCAGCTGGCTTTCTACCGCAACATAATGGATTTTAATCGCCTTGCAGCGATTTTCCCTGGTGATGATATGGGGTTCCGAAGTGCAACCATTATTTCTCCCAATGATTTAAGGAAATATTTTCTCCCTTTTCACAAGCAAGTTGCTGGTATGGCTCATGCCAGGGGAGTTCCTTATTTTCTTCATTCTTGTGGGAATGTAATGAAGATTATGCCTGATTTGATAGAGACAGTTGGTATTGATGGTAAGCATTCATTTGAAGACGCGATCATTCAGGTTGAGAAATTCCAGGAGATGTTTAACGGAAAAATTGCTGTATTGGGAGGATTGGATGTGAATTTCCTGGCGAAGGCAAAACAAGATCAAATTCGAAATCGCGTGCGAAATATCCTTGAGGTTTGTGAGTCACGCGGAAGATTTGCCATTGGATCCGGAAATTCGATCCCTGATTATGTTCCCATTGAAAATTACCTGGCAATGGTAGATGAAGCAATTTCGATGAAGAATTCCTAGTTTATTGGAGGAAGAGTGTTTAAAGAGATCCACTATTACAAACCTAACCTTGAAGATGTCATTTCACGCTACCAGGCGCTTTATGAAACAAAAGAACCAGGACATGCGATGATCTATGCTATGCCCTGTGTACCAGATTCTGAACCGGTTCCTGCCCTGAACAAGATCGATTTGAATACTCAAATGGAAGAATATCTGGATATTTGCCTACGTAACTACGCATCAGCTCTTGAAAAAATGATTGATATTCAAGATGATTTAATCCCTACTTTCGGACCGAATTTTGGAATTGGGGATTACAGTGCTTTTATTGCTGGAGAAGTGATATTTACCGAAGATACTTCATGGGCAGCACCTGTAATGAAATCTCTGGAGGATATGAAAGGATTTTCACTATGCCGGGATGCGTATTGGGTAAAAATTATGGAGAGGGCACTGTCATATTTAGTCAAACAAACAGCATCCGGTCCAATTCCGATCATTCGTGGTTTCTATTCACCACTTGATCTGGCTCATTCATTGCGTGGTGAAGCTTTATTCATCGATTTTAAAGAGTCGCCCGAGCAGGTTCATGAGTTCATGAATTTTTGTGCCGATGCGATCATCTGGATTGGTACGATTTTACGAAAGATCACAGGGGAAAATTTTGGCGGCAATATTGCTGGTGCCTGGCTGAAACCGGGCACAATCTGCATGTCAGAAGACATTGCCTGCCTTATCTCTCCAAAAACATATGCTGAATTTGCCCGTCCATATACTCAGAAGGTGATCCATGCTTTTGGCTTTGGACAGATCCATACTCACTCTCTTGGATATAGAAGTATCCCGGAGATAGCCAAATTAGATAAATTACTTGGGATACAAGTTTCTGACGATCCAAATATTCCTCGTGGTTTTGATCGACTGGAATGGTTATTACCACGTGTCAGTGGAGTTCCCTTGACCATAGGATGCACTCCAGACGAATTGATCAAGAGTTTTGAGTCGATTATTGATGAATGTAACATAACTTTTGCGTGTGAGGTTTCGGATGCCAAAGAAGGGAAAGAATTGGTCGAATGGGTGAGGGGGAGGGTGAAGTAATGGATGATTTTATCTTTGGCACGATGGATACCGATTCACTGCGATTAAAACACTACAAGCAGACCCATCTTGAAATCTCTCACCAATCCAACCGATTTCCATTGGATCCACGCCCAGGTGAAGCAGTAACACTGACAATTACTGTTGGGCAAGACCAGGATGTAAGGGATGCCTGGGTATATTACTCAACAGATGGGCAAGACCCAGAAGGTAATGAAGAAAATAGTATTCATGGTTTTGTAGAGCCTATGCATTGGGTGAAAGTTGAATGGGATGATCTGACCTGGGGATATGTTCATACTTTTTCTTGCACTCTTCCGGGGCAGCCTGATCAGACCGTTGTCCGATACCAGATATGCTGTAAAACATTTTCGGGAGACCTGATCTATGCTGATAATGGCGCTTATTATGCCTATGCAGTGGACGAATATTCAGAACCTCTCTGGGTAAAAGATGCTGTGATCTATCACATTATGATAGATCGCTTTTCCACCTCGCCTGGGAAGGAATGGAACAAGGTGGGAAGTATTCAAGATATTTATGGAGGAAATTTACAGGGAATACAGAGCCGTTTGGATTACTTGCAGAATCTGGGAATCAACGTACTTTATTTGAGTCCAATTTTCCCAGCAGATAACCATCATCGGTATAACGCTACGGATTATTTCGAAATTGACCCTGTGATTGGCTCGAAAAAGGATTTTAAGAACCTGTTGGATGATGTCCACGGGCGTGGTATGCGTCTGATCCTTGATTTTGTTCCCAATCATTGGTCAGACCAACATCCAACTTTTCAACAAGCGATCTCAAACCCTGAAAGCCAATTTCGAGAATGGTACATATTTTCCCATTATCCAGATCAGTATGATCGCTTCTTTGATATTGGCGCGATGCCAAAAATCAACTTACGAAACGCTGGCGCGCGCAAGCACATCATCGATTCTGCCTGCTATTGGCTTGAGTTTGGTGTTGATGGGTTGAGGCTGGATTACGCCATCGGACCAACCCCAGATTTTTGGGCAGATTTTCGACTTGCTACTCGTAAAGTAAAACCTGATTGCTGGACTATTGGAGAAGTTGTCGACTCGATCAATGCCCAGGCAACATTTGAAGGATTGCTGGATGGCTGCCTTGACTTTGTTCTTCTTGAAGCCCTCCGCCAGACTTTTGCTACACATGTATGGTCAGTGGAAAAATTTACTTCGTTTTTGCGAGGGCATCAAGCAATGTTTCATAGGGAATTTTCGCGACCGTGTTTTCTTGATAATCATGACATGGATCGGTTCTTATGGGGTGCTGGAAATAATAAAAAGGCATTGAAACTGGCTGCTTTGTGCCAATTCACATTAAGAAATTGTCCAATGATCTACTACGGTACTGAGGTGGGACTTACGCAAAACAAAGGAACCCGTGAATATCGTGGAGGTTTTGGCGTGTTAGAGGAAGCTCGCCTTCCCATGCTCTGGGGTGAGGCTCAAGACACAGAGCTGGTTGATTTCTACAGATCACTTATCTCTTTGCGAAAGAATGAAGCCTCTTTACGGTATGGAGATTGGGAACTTGTCCTGGAAAACAGAGAATGCTTCTGTTATTCAAGACAGGATGCAGGCTCAAAATTATTCTGTTTATTCAATACATCAGAAACATCACAGCAGATTGAGATCCCTTTTTCATGGTCTACGGTTATTTTCTCTACACAAAAAGAACGCATTGGAGAGAAACAGATGAATAAATGGATTGATCTTGCACCAATATCGGGTTTGATCTTACGTTGATGTATGAGACGGAGATAGCATGAATATACGCGAACATGAAACCATCCCCACAAAAACTCCGCTGATCGAAGGGAATAAGGTCACCTTTCTTTTTCGCAGCAAACAACAACCTATATTAATTGGTGATTTTAATAATTGGGATTTCTCTCATGGGATTGGTCTGGATCAATACACTCCTGGCATGTGGATAACCACGCTTGAGTTTCCCATAGATGCTTATATGGAATATTCCTTTTTTGTCAACGGAAAACGTGTTTTAGATCCAAAAAACCATCAAAGAGCTGATAACGGGACAGGCGATATCAACAATTATTTCTATATGCCAGAAGCAAAGCCATCAGAGTATGCCATTAAAAAGAATTCTTACAAAGATTTGAAAGAATATCAAATTATTGATGATATAAGATTAGTTGACTCGAGCAGAAAGATCTATCTCTATCAGCCCAAAACGGAAGAGCCCAGTCCATTGTTGGTTGCATATGATGGTAATGATTATCTAGAACGTGGTTATATTGTCTCGATTATCGAAAACATGTTAAAAAAGGAAAAGATCCAACCACTGGCGTTGGCGCTAGTTCCCAGTGCGCGGGCAAGATTTGTGGAATATGCTGGCAACGATAGCACAGTCTCGTTTGTATTAAACAAAGTCATCCCTCTCGCCCAGAAAAATTTAAACCTGATCGATATCCATGATAACCCTGGTGCTTATTGCATCCTTGGCGCCTCAATGGGTGGCATGATGGCTCTTTACTCAGCCATTCGAGCACCAAAAATCTTTGGTAAGGTAATCTGTCAATCTGGGGCATTTCGAATGTATGAAGAAGATTTTTCTATTTTTGATCTCGTTGACCGGGAACAAATTCCTCAAATTCAAATCTGGATGGATATTGGGAAATATGATTTCCTCTATTCCATAAATCAACGAATGCACCAGCTTTTGATTGACAAAGGCTACTGTGTCAAATATGAGGAAGTCAATGGTGGGCACAATTACACTACCTGGCGGAATATACTGCCGCAAGCGCTTGAATTTCTCTTTCCCTGGCGAGGAAACTCATCTACTCATTCTGGAGAAAATTAATGGAAAATAGGATTAAAGAAATTTACGAAGCTGTAGTCAATGGGGATACAAACTGTGTAATGCAAAGGGTTCAATCAGCTCTTGCAGATGGGATCAACCCTGAGGCACTATTGAACGATGGCTTGATTGCTTCGATGAAGGAAGTCGGGCGATTATTTGAAGAAGGTGAATACTTTGTGCCCGAAATGCTGATCTCGGCTCGAGCGATGCAGGCAGGCATGGGTATTTTGCGTCCCATATTGGTCGAGCAGGATATTAAACCCATTGGCAAGGTTGTCATTGGAACCGTCAAGGGTGATTTGCATGATATTGGCAAGAACCTTGTTGGCATGATGATGGAAGGAGCAGGTTTCCAGATCGTTGACCTGGGAACAGATGTCTCTCAAGAAAAATTCCTTGATGCTATTATCCAGCATACCCCTGATATCGTGGGCATGTCTGCTCTTTTAACGACTACCATGAATAATATGGAGACGATCATCAAATTCCTTGAAGAAAAAGGCGTCAGAAAGAATGTCAGGATCATTGTCGGTGGAGCTCCACTGACACAGGCTTATGCTGAAGAAATCGGTGCTGATGGGTTTGCATCCGATGCAAGCCAGGCTGCGATACAGGCAAAAAGACTGATGGGGAAGTAGACGAGGTAAGCGAAGCTGCCATACGCATTAAACGCAATATCCTACCCGGGGTTTCAATAAAAATCTAGAAGAGTACTATCGTTCAATACTTTTTTGTGTTATTTCTTCCCTGGATAGATAGCATATCAATACAAGAATGGAAGTGGGTAATCAGGTGGAAGAACATACTTCATTTGGTGATTACTTTTCACCAGTCATATTGCCACCATTTAATTAGCGTTTTTCTACAACTGGTTGATATTCCAACTTAAGCAAAGATATCTTAATTTGAGAGAAAGGGTACCTCCCTAATCTGAACCAGCATCCATGAATTTGTCATATTGTAATAACTTTATGACAGGGATTTTTGAGAAGATTAATAATTCATGTGAATAATAACTCAAACCTCATCGATTAAGATTTTTCACCATCAACAAAAATTTTATTTTTCCCCGGGTTACCCCGTAAAACGTATTAAGCCTTCAATAACAATCTGGATATCACCTGACTATAAGTGGAATGTTGTGCGCTAAAGTTTTTTCTGTTTGACTTCCCACCGAATCAATAACCTGACACTTGTTTATGGGTAAATATGTGGGCTAACCTGATCGTTTGTCACGTATCTAGATGAGCTAGCTTTTCTTTTCCAGATTTCTACTTTCCTGGAAGAGACATCCTTCATTTTCTATGTCTGAAGAATAAAAAGAGTAAACCCTGAGATTTATCTTCACTAAGGTATGCACTTTCCAGCTTTCCTTATCCAACATGGGAGTATTAATCCATTGATTCTTTTCCAATAGACTATCCATTATTATGAGTTTTTAAAAGAATACTTACTGGAAGAAAAGCTATATTTTGAAATTCTGGATGGCGCAGAACTTGGTGATCCGAAGTTAACCACCAAATAAAACCTTGCCCAAATATTTATTCAGCCAAGTTATGGAGAATTGAGTTATCTCCAAATAAGGCTAAAAATAATAGCGGGCAGTGGATGTTAAACTTGCCAGGATATTCAATACCATCCTTGCCCCTTATTCGCCTGTAGGTAGTGCATACAACTCCTCAATAGTCATCCCAAAGGTATCACGGACGTATTGCACCATCAAATCCACAGAATGCTGGTAAACATTCTCGATAGCGGGGTCGTTAAAAGCTTTGATGAAGTATTCTTCCACGGTCTTCTCAGAGTCGCTGCACCATTCATCTACAAACTTGCCAGTATCCATAAAATACTCAAATTTCGCACCCCCCTGATCGTTATCGTCAGCTCCGACACCAAACTTCTTTTCTGCCACATTATATGTGATCACGATGCGATATTCATCACTTAAGGGGGTAAAAAAGAGAACGTCGAAATCCTTCTCTCCCCATTCGGGGCGGTGAACTTCCAGGCTTACTTCTCTCTCGCCACGTTGCTCATACAAATAAACAGCGTTGGCTTGATCCGCGAAAAAGCCAAGGTTCTTGAGAGTCGGCGGCTCATATGGCAGCGCAAATAATTTTTCAGGGGTCATGTTGAAGGTGTTCTTAAGAGTCTCATTAAAAATACGCACAGGCGCAAACAGCGCGTCTTCGTTTTCCAGCACATCCATTGCTGCGCGTATCGCCTGTTCCACACTCGGGCGAATTGCTGGATCGAGGTAATTGCTGCTGTCGTTGGTGTCGTAAATATAGTTCATAATTTGTTCACCACCCTTATCCATTTGGCAGACGTAGACCTTGTGAATACCGTAATAACCAACCGACAACTTGTAATCACCCTCCAGATACATTGAAATCCGGATGATATTCTCGTCCCATTCAAAAGGAGGAGGTCCCCATGCCGTGTGGTGGATAGTGAAGGAAGCACCTTCACTGTCGTAGTATGCCTGGTGGGTGTTATCATCCAGTCGAAATCCAAGCTCCACCAGCGTGGACGGGATGATGAAATCCTTCTGCTCAAGGCCGGGGTAGATAGTTTCGAGGGGTGATAAGTCCTCCACGGAAGTTTTAGCCAGATAGAGCTGCCGCAGGTTGGTCAGCGTGGCCAAGGGAGAGAGGTCAGTGATCGCTGAGTTGTCGAGCAAGAGGACTTCCAAATTGACCAGGTTCGCAAGCGCGCTGTAATCTTGCGCCTGGCTGCCTGAAAGGATCAGGAGCTTGAGGTTGGTCAACCCGGCGAGGGGCGAAACATCCGCGACGGGGTTGCCAGCCAGCGACAAGGCATTTAGTTTAATCAGCCCCTGCAGTGGGGATATGTCGGTGACAGCATGGTTGGACAGGTCGAGGGTCTCAAGGTTCGTGAAGTTCTCCAGCCCGCTGAGATCGTTGATCAGTGTCTCTTTTGAAATGTAACGCTGTAATTCATTGTTGAGGTTCATACTCGTCACTGTCTGTGCCTCAGCCAGAGTAATGTCGCCTTCTGTTTTGCCCATTGCACCACGTATCATTGCTTCCAGCACCGGATCAGCAAACGTTACGACGGTGGGTATTGCTGTAGCTACGAACGATGGAGTCGATATCTCGGTGGGTGTGCTACAGGCCACAAGCCCCATGACCAGCAAAGCAGCCAACAGTATGTTATGTGTCTTTTTCAATGATGAATAACCCCTTTTAATGTATGGAGGTCTACGCGCTCATCATATTTTACCTTATCCAGATGAACACATAGTAAGAACTGGTTTTTCTTTATAATTCAGACTAGTGATAAATATAAGCAAATTTAAACGGCCATTTATAGTTATCTGATAACAGCTTCAGAGAGAGGATTAAAATCATCAACCTCAGATTCTCTCACCAAATTACCAAATAACTTGATTAGTAAGTCACTCATTATTCAGAAGATGAAGGATTACTCCCCCATTTTTTCTTCAGAATTGAAATCACCAAAAACAGTATTATCACAACCGCAAGGGTGATCAAACACCTAAGGATTTGAGTATCTTGGCTTTGTCTAGCAATCTCAGGTGGCACCAAACTGTTGAACTCATAAGCACCGCGGTCCACCACCGCATGACCAATGTTTTTTGCATCCCATAGACGGTTCTTTTTATCCAGATCCAATGTACCAACATTCACCGCAGAGGGATCACCGGAATCAATACCAGGAGAGTTTGGCTGTAAATGGTAATTCCCCAAGGCAGGGTCGACAAATAAGGGGTTTTGGTAGAAATTACCATTGTCCTTGAAACGCCCATCATTCAGGATAGAGTTGATAACACTGGCTGGCACCAGAGAGCCCCGGATTGCATCTTCGCCATCGTTATTCCACAGGATGGTGTTAGCAACAATCACCCCAGTAATGGTATTGCTGATATCCAGAGAGTTAATATTTATCCCACCTGCCCAGCCACTGTTAATACCATTCATAACCAGGGTCAGATTGGTGATTGTGACATTATTTATGGCATTATTCTGGCTGGTGTCATCATCACCATGTAACAGGACACCAGCTCCAGTGCAATTTGTTATTAATGAATTCCGAAGTGTCACATTCTCAAGCAGATTATTATGAGATCCACCGGTACCAGCGTATAAAGAAACTCCATTGTCACATCCAGTGATTTTATTGCGATCAATCAATACCTCCGAAATGACATTGTCGTGAGCATTGGTGCCTGTCGCCCCACTGAATTGGATACCACCACCGGCCAAAATATTATCGGTGATGAGCACATTCGTTAATATGTTTCGTGCAGCGTTTGCACCTAAACCAACACTAAGCAGCTCCATAGTCACCGGAGTACCATCAATCTGGTTTTCAGTGATCGAAATATTACTTACAACGTTGTCATTGCTATTTGGTGAATTGGCGGCAGAAATCAGGATGGGGGGGTTAGCATGGTCATTTATGTGATTGTTGCTAATCTGGATATCTTTGATTTTGTTGCGATTAATATTTTCACCGGCCGTGGCAGTGATAAAAATATCAGCAGAGAAGCCCGCGGCAGCCATCGTATTTGAGATGATGGAAACGTTCGAAATTTCATTGTCACTTTCGGTCTCAATAAATCCGCCAGTGAGTTTTATCCCAAAATGATTATTCTCAAACGTATTTTCAATAATCTTGATATCGCGAATCACAGCGTGATTTTGGTGATGAACGATATCAATCGCACCAGAGTTACAATCGGTAAAGGTGTTGTGGCGCAGAGATATGTCTTCTATAAGGTGTATATCTTGCTGGGGGATAGTACTGATTTCAATTTCAGGTGCACCGAAATTGCTAAAATGGAGACCCTCAATAACTACATGAGACGCTCCTTGAATTTGGAGAGCCTGGAAATTATTATCACCACCTTCGATTGTGATATCTGGAATACCATCACCATCGATGTCGCCATTTAATGTCAAACCATCATGCACTATTGCTGGCAAAGTTTGTGTTAGATTAATAATTGATCCGCTTAAGGAGGGGGTAAAGACAATAGTATTATAAGTGCCGGTATTTTCGATGGCTAAGATAGCTTCGGGCAGAGAGATGCCATCAGAACCTGGATTGTTAAGGAGTGTGGTTGTATTAGACGTGTCACCATTGATATCATCGTTGGAATTGGTTACAGTGATGGTTTGCGAAAATGTATTTGTATTTTGAACGTTGACTGCCACACCGCTTCCCATCATTGAAGTTAAGAGTGGTAAAGCAATCAAACTTGCAAGGTTGAGCAGCCAAAAAGAACTCTTGCCCAATTAATCCTTGTCCTTCCTGATGCATAGAGAATTAAGATAAAATCTCTACTTTTTCACTACACTGTATGAATCATCCGAATATACACCTGATTATTTTCAGCATTATTAACATAGAAGGTAATGACTTTGGCTGTATTTATTTATATTAGCATCATTGCATTAATTTTTCATCCCTTTTTGCGATTCATGTTGCAGTCACAAATTCCCAAAGAAAGGGTTACACAGATGACGAGTTCCAGTTCAATATTGAATTTAATATACTAAAAAGAAAAGAACTCTTAATAACAAACGGGGCTGTATAAATCAGTATAACAATGAGAATTGTAAAAAGAAAATAGAAAATTGAATGAAAAATCAAAATGGAGAAATAAAACACAACAATCCAAAGAATAGCGATAGAAACGGGCCAAAAAGCACTTGTAATGGAAATCAAGGGAAAAAACGAAAGGAATAGCAGAGAATCTGCCAATGAGCTGGCAGAATGGGGTGATAGAAGATTACTGGTTGGTAGGCAGCCTGGGAACAATGAGATATAAGAGATGGATTTATCTGATTGGAAAACTGGAAATTCAGAAAGCCAGTGGGTGAACCATTGGGAATAGAGAGATATGGACGCGAAGATGGACGAGTTCGGGAAATGCGAACGTCCTTGGCTTGCATGGAGACATATCAGCTGACAACATGCCAACTGAGTTTTTTGATCAAGGCACCCATCAGCCATCGTGCAGTTTAGTGTATGGTATAGATTATGAGAAAACGGATTGCGGATGGCGGAGAAGCCAAACGGAGTAGAGTATTTGATCACGATATCCTATTGAAGGGGAAAAACCAAGGCTCTGGTGCGGCATGGCGAATGGTGTTTGGTGTACTTACACCGAGAGAAACGAAGATTAACAGAAGTAAGAGTAGCCATTATGGGTACAGGCTAATCATTGATTGGAAAAGGCGGTTATCGATTTGAAAACAAAAGCTGTATTGCCACAATTGGGTTGAATTCAAAACAGCGGCAAGAGTAAATTGTTCGAGAAACTCATCTTTCTTGTGATCTCAAGAGTCAACGATATTGATCAGTGATAGTGATGGTAATCATAGGTTTAGCATAGCATGGATCACACGAGGGTTCTACAGGAATTCATTCTGGATCGGTTTCAACTGTGCAGTGCCACCGGATGAACATTCCATTACCAGGTTGAAGCTGCTCAGATTGTTAACCAGTAAAGACAAAATGGATTTTCTTCGGTAGGCAAAGAATTGAGGTAACGTATTGAACAATCTGAAGGCAGAGAAAGACAGAAACTTATGAAATTCTACAGCTACATCCAAAATAATTAAGATGGCTTACACTAGATTTGGAACACCTCGAGATTGATCTTCCTGCTTTCCTGGACGGTATTGTAGGAAATGTGGCCTAACTGGCGGTTCACCGCATGAAAGGCAGGGGTGGTTTCCTGTGGGTTACGAGGTTTACGTGCAATGCTGGCATTATGCTGCGATTATAATTTTCTCAAGCACCATTCGTATCGTTATGTTTCGTTATCTGTTTTAGATAAATTTGTTCATCAAGTTCAGAAACTCTATGTAGAATAATCGGAGGTACTTTTTATAACTATGCCTATCCTGCATTGTCCTGACCACGATAAGTCTTGGGCGAATACTCTACGAAAGATGATTCACAACCGTGACCTTCTCTTTCCCAAATCTATGGAATTTTGATACTGTAACTTTTTTGCGATCTGGAATTTGATCGTTGTGTTTAATGAGTGGTTGATTTATTAAACAACCTCCATGAAACAGGTCCCAAGGAAAATATCCTCTGATATTAGCTGATTCTAGTTAATACTTCTTTAACCTGGTCAACAGAGGGGATTTTCCCTGCAAATTGAATCTCGTCACCGATGAATAATGCAGGTGTAAACCTCGTATTATAAGTCCGGAAAAGAGCCAAAATTTGCTGATATTGTTTGGAAGTCAATTGATCGCTACCGTGGAGTGCATGGCTCAGAGATACTTTCTGTATTTTGACAGAAAGGTTTAAATCGCTAATAGCTTCACCTAAGACTTTTTCGAGCATTTGATCCTGGCGAATCAAGTTTGGACTGCAGCAGGCTCCAGAGACAATTAAAATTTGTGAGGATGATATGGATTCCATTTGTTTTCTCCTTGGAAATTGATCAAGCAATCATGTTGAGAACGAAGCCGGTGAGAATAGCGCCAATTATCATCGCAACTGTAAAGACAAACACATATTTCTTTTTAAATAAAGCAGATAGCATGAAAAGTTCGGGGGGACTGATCGTTGTAGCTGTAATTAAGAAAGCGAGTAAAGCTCCTTCGCTCATACCTTTCAGTGAAAGGGAATAAATGATTGGAATAACCGCAGCTACATTCACATACAAAGGCACCCCAATTAATGCTGCGATGGGGACAACAAATAAACCAGTACCACCGGCATACTTCAGAATGAATTCTTCAGGGATGAAACCATAAATTAATGCACCTATTGCGCTGCTGATCACGATAATCAATAATAGCTTTTTAACAAAACCGATTGTGTAATCCCAGGCACGCTTACATTTTGCTTTAAAACTTTCATCGATATCGATCATGGGTAAGTCTAACTTGTTTGTAACAGATTGAACGTCACCTGAATTATCAACTATCTCAACTTTCACCTGATCCTGCCATTTAAGCTTTTGAACGAGTAATCCTCCCGCAAGAGCCATGATACCCCCAACGATTAAAAATGCTAGTGCGACTGGAATGCCGAATAAAGGTGCCAAGATCGGTATCGCTATCTCAACAGGGTAAGGTGAAGCATATAAAAATATGGTCATGATGCCAATGGGTATGCCAGCCTTTACCATGCTGGCAAGCACAGGAACTGTTGAACAGGAGCAAAAAGGGGTAACCCAACCCAATATTATTGAAATGAACTGCCCCCAAATTCCTTTTCGCCCGCTTAAATTTTCACGGAGCTTTTCCGGTGAAATATATTCCAAAGCCAAACCGGAAAGAAAAGTGACGAGCAAAAATAATGGAATTAATTCAGCGAGTATTAATAAAAGGAACTTTCCGGCTTTTAGCAGCATTTCTTCCATGTTATTTCTCCTTTTGGCGATTTATGAGTCGGTTGTTATAAGCCATATTACTTCAATGAATGTTGAAATATCAAGATAAAAAATTTACCTGCGGGTCATTCTCAATAAACTCTGACGCTGCTCTTCAGTAATTTTGGGACCACACGTAGCTCCTCTTGGTTGGATGCGATCTTTATTAAAAAATTCAGCAAAAAATGCTTGTAAATCATCCATCATGATTGGGTTAATTGAGTAATATATCCAGCGATTATCTACAGGATCTCTTTCAGCGTTGATCAGACCAGCTTCTCGCAAAACCGAAAGATGGTGCGAGATCAGGTTCGGGGCTATCTGAAGTGCCTGTCCAAGCTCACAATTACAATGAATCCCCTCAATAATTTTTTCAAGCAACATGAGCCGGTTAGGTTCACAGATGATTTTGAGCCATTGCGCACTTTTGATCAGGTCATCGCTAGAAAATGTCTTTGCTCTCATAATTCGTAATTATACTTCAACCATGGTTGAAGTATAATGTAATAATACTCTTTTGTGAATTACATTAATCACTTAAGAAAGCCTGGTGATCAGTTACTGCTCTTCAATGTGTATCAATAAATTATTTACCCTGGAAATTATGTCATCCCGAACAGAACGAAAGACTGCCATCACCTGCTCTTCATCCCCTACTGCTTTGGCAGGATCGGGGAATCCCAGATGAACCCGTTTCCCTTTGCCCAACCAGACCGGGCAGTTTTCAGCGGCATCGTCACAAACCGTGACGACCAGATTAAAATCCACCTCTCGAAATTGATCAACGGATTTGGATGTCCCTTCATGCTCAATCCCAATCTCTTCTAATGCTTTAATCGCATTAGGGTGGACATATCCGGCCGGTTGGGTGCCTGCACTAACGGCTTCCCATCGATCTCCATATTTCGCGTTGACAATCGCCTCTGCCATTTGAGACCGGCAGGAATTCCCGGTGCATAAAAATAGGATTTTCCTTGTTGGATTAGTCATTCTTTATCCCAGATAATGTCATAAATTATATCCAAATTAGCTCATATAACAAAAAAGAATCAAATTATCGAAACATTTTTTGCTCGTTGAAGAGCTCTTCATGTCTGTTAAGCCGATTTCTCAGCGCAGGGAATACAAACGGTTTTCCCATTCTTAATTCGGGCGTATCGTTCGACCATCACTTCGCCGCACTCCTCACAAATATGCGTGTTGAAATCGTGCGGGCGTCCCGGGGTAAGTTTGATCTCCTGAACCAGATCGATTTTGAAAAGGTTCTCGTCTGGTTCAGCCAGGATAAAATCAACAGCAGGGTCAATCAATTCTGCCGCAATCTTTGATGCAGGAACGCCCTTCTTGCGGAATTGGATGAACTCGGATTCTTGATTGCGTTTGATGACCTCGTTTCGGGTGGCCACACGCACACTGCGTCCGGATTTATTGTCAATCAGGGTCAGCACAAATTTGCCGTATCCTAGCTTGCGGATATTACCCTTGCCAAAGGTACAACCGGTGGCCATCATCACACCATCGGCATAGCAGGTGGCGCAGTGATCGCTGTCGATCTCTACCAGGGCTGTGAGCTGCCCATCCGTAGCCCGTTCAACGCCCAGGGCTTGAAGGGCAGCCTGACCCGCACGCAAGCCCATCGGCATGGCCGGGCATTTGTGACCATGTAACAGTAAACCAGCTTTGTATAACTCATCATTTCGATCCATCTTCTTTTCTCCTTATTTGACTAAATCAAAAATCATCTTGGCCGCGATGACAAACAGTAACACGCCGATGATCTTCTTCAACTGACCGCTGGAGACCTTGGTCTTCATCAATTGCGATCCAATGATCGATCCACCTGCAGCCATGACTGCCATAATGCCCACAAAAAGGGGATCCAAACCGCTGATGCTTGCATGCGCCAGGAAGCCAGACAGAGATGAGAATATGACTACCAGAGCTGTAGTTCCAGCAGCCACTTTGGCATCCAGACCCAGCCAGTTGAGCACCGGCAGAATAAAATTGCCGCCGCCCACGCCCAGTAATCCGCCCAGGAACCCGGCCACGCTTCCTACCCCAGCTCCGGCAGTTACCTCGATACCACGACTCAGCTCGTGTTCGCGTTTTTTAGCCTTATAGAAGAGCATCATGGTACCTGCAAAAACAAGGAAAGCCGCAAACAAAGCCAACAGGATCGTTTTATCCACATGGGGGGTTAAGAGCGCGCCAATAGGGGAAAGTGCAACCGCTGTGATGAGCACAGGAACCCCTACCCGCCAGTTGATCAGTTTGCCACGCCAGTAATTGATAGTGGCGAATAACAGGCTGACCACGTTGAGCAGCAAAGCGGTGGGGGTTGCCTCAGCCAGAGGGACCCCCAGGTAATAGAACAGCGGAACAAACAGGAATGCTGCCCCCAGACCAGCCATGGCCAGCAAACCAGAAAAGAAAAACACCAGAACTGCGCTAATCAGGTAGATTTCAATCGCCATGCCAACCCCGATTACCGGTCATAACCTGAGCAGGGGATGCAGACGTGCTGGTTGCCGTCCACGCGCAGATAGGCCAGGGCAGTCAATTCACCGCAGCGATCACAGGGTTTAAAGCCCATCACTTCCGGGATCCATTTGCCCGGGTATTCAAATACCTCACCGATTTTCAGTACTTCTTCCTCCGGCGCATTCCAGACCAGTTCCACCAATTCCATTTGATCTTCGAGGGGGATTTCATCGGGTGAAATGCCGGCGGCGCGTTGCTGCATAAATTTGGAGGCTGCAATTTGCTTCTGCAGTTTGCTGGTGAAAACTACCCGCACCGCGCGATTGGTGTCTTTTTCAATCAGGGTGAAGCCAAGTTTACCCAGGGGATTCTTGTGGATATTACCTTTACCAAAGGTGCAGCCGGTGGCATATTGCACGCCGTCGCCAAAACACATACCACCGTGCTCTTCGCCAATTTCAACGATGCCATAAAGCTGCGTGCCGCCTGAACGTTTGACGCCCAGCTTTTCCAGGGCAGCCAGCCCCACCCGAACGCCGGCCACGCTTGCCCAGCATCGGTGACCATGAAACTCCAGAGCTTTATCCAAAATCGTTCGTTTATCCATTTGATATCTCCTTTTTTAACCAGCAGCTAAAACCAACCCAAAGATATAACCAGCCAGCGTGCTAAATACAGCCACCAATGAAACATAGATTACCGTTTTCTTTTTGCCCATCACTCCGTTCAATACCAGAATGGATTGGAGCGAGAGTTCTGGATCCGAAAGCAGATACGCCAGCAGCGGACCACGCGCCATGCCCAGATCGAGGAACATTTTGGCGATGGGAACTTCAACCAGGGTGGGGAAGTACATAAATACGCCGAATAAAACACCCACCAGGTTAGCCCAAATGGTATTCTGTCCGGCGATGGTGCGTACCCAGGCTTCAGGGATGACTACTTTGACGATACCGGCAGCAAAGACACCCACAATAAGCAGTGGAAATATTTGTTTGACAAATTTCCAGGTTTCCCAAACCCAGCCGCTGAGTTCGTCTTTGGTGAATGAACGGCTGGCAACGATCGCGATACCGATGAGAAGGATGATTTCTCCAATCAAGCGGCCGTTAATTCCGATAACCAGCGAGCCCACTTCTTCTTTGGGGGCTGCAATCAGGATGGTAAGTGCAATGAAAGCAAAGGCGGCATAGGTCCAGCCAGTAAAGCCGTCGAATATTTTTTCAAAACCTTTCCAGGCGGTGATGCCGATCACGACCAGCATCAGAATGAGGACGGCGCCCTGAATGGTCAGGTTCATAGTAGATAAGAGAGAACCCAATCCATTCGCCCAGTCAAAAGGCAAATTAATACTGGCGTACACATTGGTCAAAAGATCAACCTGTAAAGTACCAACGATCAATACTGCGACCAACATGAGGAAGAGTACCCAAACTGCTGGTTTAACTTTCGCGGTTTGATCAAACACACCGTTGGCCGCCATCTCGGTTTCACGAGAGCTTTCCTCTTTTCGGAAGATCCAGGCCATGATCAGGCCAATGACGATACCGAATACAATGGAAAGCACCAGACGAGAGATGGCAATATCCATCCCGATGGTTGCGCCGGTATAGGTGATTGCCAGGATGTTGATGGCCGGACCAACAAAGAGAAAAGTGATCGCCGGGCCGAGGCCTGCGCCCCGCTTCCAGATACCGGCAAAAAGGGGGAGAATGGTGCAGGAACATACCGCCAGGATAAACCCGCCAAAAGCAGAAGCCGGGTAGCTGATCCATTTGGATGCCTTTGGCCCGAGATAACGGGTAATCGCCTCTTTAGGGATCATTGAGCTCATAAAACCGGCAATGATAAATGCCGGTACCAGACAAAGAAGAACATGCGCAGCCAGGTAATCTAGCAAGCCTATCCAGCCAGACCAGAGCAACGTGCCAACATAATTCAATACGGAGTCCATAGTACCTTCTATAATCGGAAAATCATATACAAATATTTGAATATCTTTTAACCAAGATAATGGGCAGACAAAGCTGCCCAATCCATCGGATTACTCCTGTAACCAACCAGCAATTTGTGATTCTGAAGGGATGCGGCCAGAAGAAACAACTTTACCGTCGATAACCAATCCAGGAGTTGAGAGAATGGGATATTTCATGATTTCATTCATATCGGTTACTTTTTCAAATTCCGCTTCTATCCCCAGATCATTAACGACCTTGCGAGTTACCGCTTCCAGGCGCTTGCAGTTGGCGCAACCCGAACCGAGAATTTTGATGTTTTTCATAGATGCTCCTTTATATTCAAAAGTTTGTATATAATGACTCAAAAAAAGAACGGCTTATCCGCTATTTTGTTTTGTAATGCAATGAGGACAATTACAACTCACCACATGTCCAGAAAAAGGATCGATCTGCTGTCCTGTCAATTTCTGCACTGCATCCAGTACAGTGTATATATCCGGGTTGATTACACGATAATAAATGTTCCAGCCATCCCGTCGATCTTGAATAAGACCTGCTTCGCGCAGTACCGCAAGTTGTTGAGATATGTACGATTGTCGAAAGCCCAGGTGAGCTTCCATGTGGCAGACGCAATGCTCCCCATCCCTGAGGATGTTGAGGATTGCGATCCGTGCCGGGTGGGTAAGGATTTTAAACACCTGCGCTTGCGCATCGAGAGGATCGGTATTTGTTTTTTGTTCTTCAATCACATTCAAATCCATGAATATGATTATATCCCTTTACACTTTTATGTCAAGAGTATGCTGGAAGGGGTGAGGGGGAATACACAATAAAAGACCAGCTCTTCCTCGATAGGCTAGGTATCGGCTAACAAAAGCAACATCGAAACAAAATCACTGGTTTTATCTTCCGGCGCAGTTCTGCTTACGCAATGCAATTTCTATGTGTCTGAGATGTACCATCGAACTATATTCACATACCAGGTTAAAGGTCTGAGTAAAAAAAAAAGAACTGATGTATATCTCCCTTCGGTAAATTAAACTCATCCCATTTGCTGTTTTTACGACCCTTGAGCGTTCTAATGTCTCCTCTGACAGGTCAATTGTTCTGGTATTGAAGCTTATTTCACAGAACAAACAAAATTAGGAGTTGCCTTTCTATCAGCGGCACACTTGATCACTTTTGATCTTGGCATCCCCTCGTGAAGACGCACGAAAAGCTGGTAGAAATCAAAATAAAGATATACAGGCGAATGGTAGATCATGAGCCATTAATTTTTCTGAGATGAGTATTGAATGGCATGTATCGAAATTCCATGTCTACTATTTTTCACCACAATTATCACTGGTAGGATGATGTTGGTAGTAACAGGCTTCAGCCAGGCTGGGTTGGAATGTATTCCCCCTTTTTCAAATTCTGTGTATTGCGAACCAAATGTTGAGGTCCCCAGATTACTGTCACGGCTATCGCAGCCAGGACCCAGAAGATTATGTAAAACAACTCTGCCCGGGCAGTCAGTTCAAACAGTTCGCCAATGAAATTCACTGAAAAATGAAATAATATCGCCGACAACGTGCTTCGCCGATTGTTGTTGTACACCCATGTCATGAGTACTGATTGAGGTATTTTGTCCGCCATAAATAACCAGAACCCTGATGTACCCAACCCCAATCCATGTTGATAACTTCCTGAGATGAAGAACAACGGAATATGCCACACTGTCCATGCAGCTCCCAGAAACAAACTCGATGCCAATGCCCCCCATCTTTTTTGTAGAAGCTCAAGAGCATATCCCCGCCATGCTAATTCTTCTGGTAGCGGCCCAAAAAGCAGTATGAAGATTGCAAATGGAATAACAGCGAGAGGATGGGAAGTAAAGCGTGCTGCTGCTTCTGGAAACGCACCTTTCCCTCCGGCAATCAGATCCAACATAGCACCCAGACCAGCAAGCATGGGAGCCATGAGAAGAATCACAGCATACCACTTTGTTCCAATCCGTTTGAATCCAATTACGCGTTGCCAATAATCCCGCCGCTCCTCTGGGGTATGTCGCACATAGATCATCAGGATCGCCATTAGTGGGGGGATTACCCCGCCAATATAATGAAACACCTGGACAGGAGTTTCAGGGTATGCTTCGTGCAATAGAATTCCAATTATCCAAAAGAGCCAAGAGAATACAAAAGTCAAAATAAAGAACAGCCATAGGCTCTTAATCCTTGGTGTTGGGGTTTTATTCTGGATCATCTATCCACGACCTTTCTTTGTTTTAGCCAGACTGGTAAATTCACCACAACAATGATGGTTGCTACAATCCACAGGAGAACAACAGCTATCCATAATGGACGCAAATCACCACCTGTATCCATTGGTAGAATAGGTAGCACTCCCAATGTCGTATTACTTGCCGCATGAAATAGATTCACAATTAACAGACTCTTCCCAGTGCCGTTATACAACCATGTCAGCACGATGGATAAAGCGATATCCTGTAAAATGAACAAGACAAGGGGTATTTGACTGTGAAAATTGCTCTTCATCCAAAACTCAGGTAGATGCCAGAACCCCCACAACACTCCAATGATCAAGCTGGCTAAAAGTGCGCCATGTTTCTCTTGAAGCCTTGGTAAAACGTATCCCCGCCATCCTATCTCTTCACCCAACACGCTAAGAAATAGAACATAAGCAAAAGCGGGTATTACAAGATAGATCTTCCTGGGATCATTGAATTGTGGAACTGCGCCACCTATCTTCACATAGATACCAATTGACGCCATTACCACCAACATTGTCGCTAGAAAGCTGAACAAATACCAAAAAATGTTTACTCGCCAGATTAATAATCGGCCAAGAAGTTCCCGCAAGCCACTCCACCCCCTGTCTATTCCTGTAAGCAGAAGTGCTACCAATGTCGGTCCAAAAGTCCCAATTATTAAAAGCAGACGACTTTCATGGTTGGTTGATACCATCGGCATCCAGAATAGCCACGAGAAACTATAAGTCAACACGAAAAAAATGATTATGGGATGTTTTTCCAGTAAGCCTTTTCTCTTCATAACATTGCTCCTAAGTTACGCTGGTGTTGATGAATTTTCTTCGTAAAAACTTATTGCCTTAACAAAAGAGGTGAGTCAGAGATTTTTTTATGGTAACAAAATAAATACAGGTGAAACATGATTCACAAAACCGATTATAGCTTGTCTCCCAAATTCGTAGCATGAATTAGATGATCAAATATTCGTATCAGATATTAGAATGGATGGCAGTGTCATTTTGCTACAATGTCTTTATTTCCCATCCTGGTTGTAATGGCTTGCCTGGCAATTCCTGCACCCTGGAACGCGAGAGCAAATCCTCAGCCAAAGTACCATAAATAGACCGTTCTATCTGCATGGGCGTTTCAGGTGGATTAGAGAGGAAATTGCCTTCCTCTTTGAATTTCCATTTTCTTTTCCAATAATATAAATCATTCGCTAAACTGTGATAATCTCAGTTCTTAGTGAGGTGAGGACTTGCCGACACGGATGAGTTCTGGGCAGCTGAAGAAGTCTCAGCTTTATTGAAAGATTTTGTTATGGTAATGTGTAATCCCTGAAAACCTATTTTTCTCGATTGGTTTTTACGTTTAATCATATTAATATAGCAAATATTAATCTTAGAGAGGATACCCTTGATCTATCTCAAATAGAGAGTTATGAATCATAAACAAATAATCTCTCTTCTCAATTGAGTATGAGGTATAGACCCCCACTAAATTAGCCTCTGGTGGAGAAAATTGATTAATAAAATTTACAAAAAAGTATCAAAAATAACCGGGCTACGCCCGGTTATTTTTTACCTGTTCTTTAAGATTACAGATCATGCGTGTTGTTAATTAATATCGGTATTTAGTGAGTTTCTGTGCCAGTATCAATCCACTGGCCTTCACCGCCGTGGCTTTCAAGACGCGTCCTCAATTCCACGATCACACCGTCCAGGTTGTGACTGGTATCAAAATATGCCCACCTGGACCCAACATGCACACCTGTGCCGCTGGAGATGTTCTGTATGCCCTGATTTACCATTGCCTCAACACTTTTTTCAAAGGCAGGAACGCTTAAGCGGAAATGATGCAGTCCGGGTCCGTGGTCACGGAGGAAATCGCTGTAGATATTATCGCCTTCGAGCGGTTGCACAACTTCGATCTGGATCTTGCCAACTGTAGCAAATGCTAAAAGCATGCGGAAATTACCAGGTTCACCATGGTATGTAGCCTGCGGGTCTATCCCTTGCACCGGCCATTCCATTATACGGAAAGGACCAATCCCAAACAACCGTGTCAATTCTTTGGTGAAAGCATCGAGATCATTTACCACGATGCCGATCTGGTCCAATTCAACGCCGCTGATCAAGGGAGATTCTTCAGTCATGCTAAACCTCGATACATTCCCTTACAGCTTTGCCCGGATTTCATCTGTCACATAATCGATCGGAATGCCTTTTTCTTTCTTCTCAATGAAGTTGAGGACAACTTTTCTGACCGCATTAGCGATATCATCAAGGTCCTCTTTTTCGAGAAGTGGATGTACACTGGCAAGCCAGAAAACTTCTTCACACGCTTTTTCTGAGACCGGGCACAAACCTTTGTAATACTCAACCTTGCCTTCGTACCAGGGACACTCAAACGGGCATTTTGTACCACCATACCCTGTCTTGTTAAGGAATAATGGTTCAAGGTGCTGCGGGATCATCCAACGGGTGGTGCTGAGGTAATTCAGATTGTATGTTCCTTCTGCAGCCAGTGCTATTGCCATATTCAACATATCTGCCCCGATGATCTCCGGGTTGATCCTGATCACATAGTAGAAGAACACCCGCTCACCATATGGAACTTCTGGGGGTAGAGTTACGCCCGGTAGATCTTTCAATTTCTCATTCAAATAGTGGGCATTTTCTGTGCGTTTCTTTTTCAGGTAATCCAGACGGTTGATTTGCTGAATACCTACGGCAGATTGAAATTCTGTGATACGGTAGTTCGTGCAGGGCAGGCTCCAGTGGTACTTTGAGGCAGGTCCCTGCGATTTCTTACGTCCGAAATCCATAAAGCCCCACATTTTCTCAAACAGGTCATCATCGTTCGTTGTAACAAATCCGCCTTCACCAGTAGAAATGATCTTTCCCGTTACTGTGCTGAATGACCCGATGTGACCAACGGTACCAACGTATTTTCCCTCATACCGGCCATGGTAAATAGCCCCAAGTGACTGGGCAGCATCTTCAACCACGTAAAGGTTATATTTCTTGGCAATATCCATGATCGGTTCAATGTTGATGGGTGTGCCAGTAATGGATACGGGAATGATGGCTTTTGTTCGCTTTGTCACCTTCCGTTCCACGTCAACTGGATCTAACGTCAAAGTGACAGGGTCCACATCCGCAAAAATCGGAATAGCGTTCTGTTCCAACACACAGGTGTCTGAGGCAACAAATGTGTAGGGGGTAACAATCACCTCATCGCCAGGACCGATCCCCAGTGCTGCCATGGCGATATGCAGCGTGGTTGTTCCGCTTGTAACCGCAATCGCATGTTTGACATGTAGTTTTTCAGCAATGAGTTTTTCGTATTCAAGGGTTACTGAACCGCGGCGGATCTTATTCGACTTCATTACCGCTACTACGGCATCAAGCTCTTCATCAGTGAAAAAATCTGTTTCCACAATAGGATTCTTTGTCCGGATTGGAGTCCCGCCGTCAATAGCCAGTTTTTCCATGATTCACACTCCTGTAGTTGGTTACATATGATTCATAAGATGTATGCAGATAGAATACATCTCATTTGATACCATCAGTATATCAATATGAATAATGCCTGTCAAGCCCATAAAAAGGCCGTTTTTAACCAAAAAATGCGAATTTTTAGCCTGAATATTGACAAAGTAATAGTTTGTTGCTATTATATTTCTAACAGTTGTCATACCTCTAACAGGTAAATATATGGACTTTTCGGTAGTGTTTACAGCCTTCCAGCAATGGAATAAAAGCGCGCCAGAAGGAATGCAACTGGCGCAACGGGTAACAGAATACCTGCGCACAAAAATAATGGATGGAGAACTGGCTCCGGAAACTCAGCTCCCCAATGAACCTGATCTTGCTTCATATCTCAATATCAGTCGTTCTACAGTCCGTTCGGCTCTGGCGATTCTGGAGCAGGGCGGTTTCATTCAGCGCCGCTGGGGAGTAGGCACATTTGTTGCTAAAAACCCACCCACTTACAATAACTTGAGCCTGAATTCAGGGGTTACGCAATTGATCCGGTCATCTGGGGCAAATCCGGGCAGCGCCGAGATACTGATGGCTGTAAGACCGGCAAGCGAACGTGTTTCCAATCAGCTTGCAATTGAAATTGAGGTACCAATTCTGGTTGTTGAACGGGTCAGGTTGGCGAATGACCGCCGTGTGGTTTTTACTGTAGATTCCCTTCCCCTGGCTTTGTTTCACGCATCCAATGGTGATGTCTCCATTGATGAATTCCGTAAAGCCATTGAGGAGCAGCAATCGATTTACAGTTTTTTACACCAGCGGTTAAACCTGGAAATCCATCACGGTATTGCCTGGATACGCCCGGTTTCTGCTGAAGAGTATATCGCGGACAAACTCCAGGTGCGAGTGGGCAGCAACATTCTGCACATTGAACAGGTTGACTATGATTTTAACGGCGAACCAGTCGCCCTTTCCGATGAGTATTACGTAGCCGACGCATTTCGGTTCTATATCTACAGATCGAGTCAAGGAGATTATCGATGAATGTGAATACCACTACAAAAGAAGGTGAACTTGATGGTAAGGTGTGCCTGATCACTGGTGCCGCATCCGGCATCGGGTTGGCGATCACCCGCAGGTTCATTAAGGAAAAAGCGATGGTGGCAATGATGGACATCAACGAGGAAAGATTGACCGAGTCCATAAAGGAATTAAAAGAGATGGATCCCTCTGCCCAAATCCTCCCTGTGAAGGTTGATATTACCAGCGAAGAGGATGTGGTTCGGGCAGTCAAAGTCATTGTTGACCACTTCGGTAAGTTGAATGTTGCTGTCAATAATGCGGGTGTTTCGGTGAGTGTCCCGTCAGAAGAATGTACTCTGGCTCAATGGAACTGGGTGATGAGCATTAACCTTACCGGTAGCTTCCTGGTTTCGCGCGAAGCCATTAAGGTGTTTATGAAACAGCCGGATGGCGGAGCCCTGGTTTACATCAATAGCGATGATGCCCTAAAACCAAGCCGGCATTTCCTGGCCTACAATTCTTCAAAAGCCGGTCTGTTGCATATGGCTCGCACAATCGCTAACGAGTTTGGAAAATACAAAATTCGCGCCAACAGTGTCTTGCCGGGTGCAGTTTTTGGCGGCAGTAAGATGTGGACGCCAGAATTGCGAGAAGCCCGTGCAAAGATCCACGGCTTTGATCCGGCATTACTGGAAGAAGAATACAAGAAAAATAATGCCCTTGGTGTGATTATCGATCCTGCTGAAATAGCGGAGGTTGTTGTTTTTCTTGCCAGTGACCGTTCAGCCAAAATGACCGGTGCTGCACTGGTTATTGATGGCGGAGGCCTTGGTGGTTTTGTCCGCTAAACCTGCTACCAGACTTAAGTACTACAGATCCATTAATAAGGATAAAGAACATGATGCTTGAAAAGTTGCGCCAGGAAGTATTTGAATCATTAATTGAATTACCTAAGAATCGTCTGGTAACCATGCACAGCGGAACGGTCAGCGGCCGTGATCCTGAAACTGGCAACATTGTGATCAAACCCACCGGTTTTCGATATGACCGGCTTACGCCAGGTGACCTGTTGGTGATAGATAGCAAGGGAAAGATACTAGAAGGCTCCCTGCGTCCATCCAGTGACACAGAAACCCATTTGTACCTTTACGAACATCGCCCAGATATTTTTGGGATCGTCCATACTCATTCACCGTATGCCTGCACTTTTGCTGCACTAGGAAAACCGATCCCAGCAGTGATGACTTCCGCAGCCATGTTGGGGGGGGAGATCCCCATTGGTGGTTATGCAGCTGTTGGCGGTGAAGATATCGGTTCTGAGATCATCCGCAAGATTGGCAAGTGTTCTGCCATCATTATGCAAAACCATGGTGTCTATACCATATCTTCAACAGTATGGCAGGCTACGATTGATGCCGTGGAAGTGGAAGATCTGGCAAAGATCGCATTGTTTTCATCTTTATTAGGTGACCCGATAAAAATGACCCAAGCGCAAATAGAGGAATTCCAAAATATCTACCATACCCTTTACGGGCAGAAGAAGTAACACTAACAGCTCTGATTTTGGATTTTCGCAGTGGGCTTTTGAGAAATACAACCACAAAGACGAAGATTTACCTATGAAGGAAGGATATCCAAGGCGGTAAGTAAATGTATTCATTGAAAAACAATCCTGTAGGTGTTTACGAGAAAGCCTTCCCTGAAGAATATACCTGGGAGCAGATCCTGGTTTCTGCTAAACAAGCCGGATATGACTTTGTCGAAATGTCGATTGATGAAAGCACTCGTCGGCTCGACCGGTTAAAATGGCCACCTTCAGAAAGGGCAGCACTGCGTCAGGCTATTCTTAATACTGGGGTTCCAATATGGGGAATGGGCATCAGCGCCCACCGGAAATTTCCATTGGGCAGTGCTTCTGCGGTTTTGCGGCAGCAAGGTCTGGACATCCTTTACCAGTCGATCGAGTTGGCAGCTGACCTTGGCGTACGGGTTATTCAGGTAATGGGATATGATGCCTTTTACGAACCCAGTAATACGGATACAGAAGCCAGGTATCTGGAAGGATTGTATACCGGAGTACGTTGGGCAAGTGCAGCCGGGGTGCTGTTAGGATTGGAAAATGGCGATACTGAACTGGTTAATTCTGCATCTAAGATCATGCGGATTGTGAAACTGATCAATTCGCCCTGGCTCCAGGCGTATCCTGACATCGGAAATATGACTGCATTTGGCTATGATCCCCTGGAACAGCTTCCCCAAACAGACGGCCATCTTGTCGGGGTGCATGTCAAAGACACCCGAAAGGACGAGCTGCGTGGCGTGGCGCTGGGCGAAGGGACTGTCAAAATTGAAGCTGCCTTCCAGTTATTAGCCCGCCTGGGCTATTCCGGGCCTCTGGTAATGGAGATGTGGTCTGGTATGGGTAAGAATGATGACCCTATTGCTTCAGTAACGAGTGCCCGGCAGAAGCTGTCCCAATGGATAGCTAATGCATGGAGCAGCACGCAAAAAGAATCATAAACAGCGTCGTAGATTTTTGCCAAGATTATTCAAATGGAGGTAATGAAAATGAGAGTATTAGCATTTGGTGCACATCCCGATGATATTGAATTCAGGATGGCCGGTACCCTGGCAAAGTATGCAGCACGTGGTGACGAGGTTTACATGTGTGTGGCAACAAATGGTGAGATTGGCTCATATGGAATGTCACGCGCTGAAATTGCAGCCATGCGGCATAAAGAAGCACAGGCTTCCGCTGATGTCATTGGGGCTCATCTAATCTGGCTTGGTTATGAAGATGAGATGCTCTTTGACAACAGGGAGACAAGGATGGCTTTTATTGAGGCTGTCCGGACAGCACGGCCTGATGTAATATTTGCCCCTCCAAAACATTTTGATTACAACCAGGATCACGATATTTGCGGTTATCTGGCGTTTGAAGCTCGTGTTCTGGCAACCGTTAAGTTGATGGAAACTGAACACCCTGTCATTGACCATCTGCCTCCGTTATTCTTCTGTACTGCACTTGGAGGTCTGAGCATGAAAACAAATCCGCAATATTTCGTTGATATCACAGATACTTTCGAAACAAAGATGAAAATGTTCAGATGCCATGCTTCCCAAGATGGGCCATGGTCCAAAGCCGCTTTCGGAGTAGGTTATTCCGATATGTTGATTAATGAAAACAAATTCTATGCCTCTGCTTGCGGAACGCCAAACGTTGAGTATGTTGAAGCATTCACACTCAGCACTGATTGGCCAATCATAGCAAACGCATATAAGCTTCTGCCGTAAAGAACTGAATCTGCTAAGGAGGTTCTTATGTCCAGGAAATTGACTGTTTTATGCGCATCAGCGCACCCTGATGATATTGAGTTGCAATGCGCCGGCACACTCATTCGATACGTAAAAGAAGGACACAAAGTGTTTATGGCAATTGCCTGTACTGGTAATGTGGGTTCCAAACAGCTAACAGGCCCAGAGATTGAAGCCATCCGGGCAGAAGAAGCAAAGAGAGGCGCTGAAGTGATTGGCGCAGAACTGATCCATATGGATTACAAAGATGCGGATGTTTGGCTTGACCATCCCCATTGGACCCGGTATGTAGACCTCATACGCCAAACGAATCCCGATGTAATCCTCACCCACGACCGTGATGATTATGTCCATGACCATTCGAATGTGGGTGAATTGGTTTATAGAGCTGCAATCTGGGCAAGCACAGCCAATATTCCCGAATGTAAGCTCCCGCCCATTGACCACATACCAACGGTATTCTATTTTGAGACGGTAGGAACCCATCGCGTTGCCCCGCCGGACCACTATGTTGACATTTCAGAAGAATTTGAACAAAAGCTTCATGCATTTTCCCAGCATGAATCCCAGCATGGTGATTTTCTGGAGAAGCAGTTTGGGGTAAAGGATTGGAACGATTACATGATAACCGTGAACAAATTGCGTGGGTTCCAGTGCGGCTGCAAATATGCCGAAGCGTTCCGGGTGGTTCAGACCTGGCCAAATCATAAAGCCTACCGCTTGCTACCGCCTGTACAGTTTAGCTCACGGTAGTATTAATAAGGAACCTGGCTAATATGTCAAAGAAACTTACGGTTTTAGCAGCTACCACCCATCCTGACGATGTTGAAGTGGATTGCGCGGGAACTCTCATCCGTTATGTAAAAGAAGGGCATAAAGTCTATATTGCGATTGCCTGTACTGGTAATGTTGGCTCGAAGCTTCACACTGGTCCTGAGATCGAAGCCATCCGGGCGGTTGAAGCCCAGAAAGGCGCAGCTGTAATCGGCGCTGAATTGATCCACTGGGATTTCAAAGACGCAGCAGTCTGGCAGAATGATAGTACATGGAAAAGGTATGTTGACCTTATCCGAATGACCAACCCTGATGTGATTATTACAATGGAGCAGGATGATTACGTCCATGACCACACCAATGTTGGTGAACTGGCATACCGGGCAGCAATCTGGGCAAGTACGGCCAATATCCCTGGAACTGAATATCCGCCGATTGACCATATTCCCACTGTGTTCCGCATGGAAACAACCGGTACATACCGAGATGCCCCGCCAGATTACTATGTGGATATCACCAATGAGTTTGACCAAAAAATTGAAGCATTCAAGCAGCATGCAAGCCAACATGGTGATTTCCTGGAAAAACAGTTCGGGGTGAAGGATTGGTATGAGTACGTAGCCACTGTCAATAAGTGGCGCGGATTCCAGTGCGGTTGTAAATATGCCGAGGCTTTCCGTATTGTGAACACCTGGCCAAACCAGAAAGCTTACCGGTTGTTGCCACCAGTCCAGTACGGAACTGATTGATTAGCGATAGCGAGGGATGAATTTATATGAAACAATATATGCAATTTCACCCCTTCGCAAATTTGCTTGAGCACCTCAGGCCAAACATCTATTTATTGATAAGAGTGACGCGGAGAAATTATTTTCATTCATTAACCAAGATTCATTTAATGCAGTCAATGACTGATATTCAACGAAATATGTGCAATCGATCCGCGAGTTGTGTTTGTGAAAACTAACGCTCTGGTATTGAGATATTGCTTTTAGGAGGATTTTGTGAGTCCGGATGAGTATGTCCTCGAATTAAGAAACATTAGCAAGACTTTTCCTGGCGTTGTCGCCTTAAAAAATGTAAGTATGAATGTAAAAAAAGGAGAGGTTCACGCGTTACTGGGAGAAAATGGTGCTGGGAAATCCACGTTGATCAAGATCCTCAGCGGATACCACCAACCTGACAAAGGCGGTGAAATCCTGATCAATGGGAAACCGGTTTCGTTCAAAGAACCCAGAGATGCGATTAAATCTTCCATTGTCACAATCTATCAAGAATTAACCCTTTGTCCGGATATGACTGTGGCTGAAAACATCGTACTGGATAAGCAGAATGAATTCAAAGGGTTCCTCCTGCGCCAAAGCGACTATCAGGTAATTGCTGACCGTGTATTATCTGCTTTAGGGCAGAATGAAATAGACCCGAACAGGTCAGTCAGGTCTTTATCGATTGCACAGCAGCAAGTTGTTGAGATTGCAAAGGCAGTGACATCCAAAGCGCAAATTGTGCTGATGGATGAACCAACCTCATCCATTTCAGAAAGTGATACCAAGAAATTGATGGATATCATCCGCAACCTCAAAGCAAATGGTGTTGCAGTAATTTACATTTCTCACAGGTTGCATGAAATTAATGGTATTGCTGACCGCATCACAGTTCTTCGTGATGGAGAGCTGGTGGGTACCGTGAATAATGCTGATGTCACAGAACAGGACCTGATCCAAATGATGGTCGGACGAGAATTGAAAAATGTCTATCCAAAGCGGGATGTGCAAATTGGGGAGACAGTATTGAAGGTTGAGAATCTGGTCAGCGGGGAACTGGTCAAAGGGATTTCATTTGAGGTCCATAAAGGCGAAATCCTGGGTATTGGCGGCCTGGTTGGTTCAAGGCGCACCGAGATGCTCGAAGCCCTTTTTGGTTTGCGCCCGATTACTGAAGGGAAGATATATCTGAATAATGAAGAAATTCACCCCCGGAACCCGAGGGAAGCAATTAAACATAGAATTGCTTTTGTTACAGAAGACAGGAAGAAAACCGGCCTTGTAGCATGCCTTCCGGTTTATGAGAATATAAACATGCTCAATGCCCAGCGCCCGTCATTCGCTGGATACCTGAACTGGCAACAGTTAAAAGAAATTGCACAAAGGCACCGGAAAACTTTAGATATACGGGTAAGCAAAATTGAACAGATCATGGGCTCCCTGTCTGGGGGCAATCAGCAAAAAGTAGCCTTAGCGAAGTGGCTTGACTTCTCGCCGCAGGTGATCATTTTCGATGAACCTACCCGCGGTATCGATATTGGTGCCAAAACTGAGATCTACCAGATCATGGGTGATCTTGCTGCCAGGGGAACTGCAATCCTGATGGTTTCATCTGAACTACCTGAACTGATCAGCGTGGCAGACAGAATTTTGGTAATGCAAGAAGGCTACATGAAGGGGATTGTAGAAAAAGAACAAATGACCCAGGAGTATGTGATGAGCCTGGCTACACAGAAAATGCAAAATCTACCTGCAAATTCTCCAATGAAGGGATTAATGACTGATGCATGCTAAAACTGATTCCACACCGAAATCAAGAACAACCTTTATGAAGCTGCTGATCCGATATCGGACGATGGTAATCCTTATTGTTCTTATGGCTGTATTTTCATTACTGCGACCCGTGTTTATAAACCCGGCAAACCTGCTCGCAATCCTGAAAAACATGAGTTATGTACTGATTGTTGGATTGGGAATGACATTTATCATCACATTGGGGGGGTTGGACCTTTCGGTTGGATCCATAGCCGCCGTTGTCGGTGTGACCTTTGCATTGCTGGTTAGGGGTGGCCTGGTACCAGCCATACCAGCATTGTTAATCGTCTTGGTCCTCTCGATGCTTCTGGGTTTCTTAAATGGATTTATCTCTGTCAAGGGAAAGATTGAACCTTTCCTGGTGACACTGGCAACCATGAACATCTACAGAGGGCTTGCACTCACACTTACGAGCGGGAAACCTGTACCCATCGTAATACCCCATTTTGCTGATATTTTTGGAAACGGCCGCTTATTTAATGTCATTCCTACTCCTGTGATTATTTCACTGATCTTATTTGCAATTTCGTGGTTCGTTTTCACACAAACTAAATTTGGATTTTTTGTGCGTAGTATTGGGGGAAACCAGGAAGCATCACGGGTGGCAGGAATTGAGATCAGCAAAGTCAAGCTTGCAGCTTACACAATGAGTGGATTGTATGCTTTCATTTCCGGTCTTATTCTCGCGGCATTAATGAATTCCGGCTTGCCTGATGCAGGGAAGGACCTGGCGCTGGATGCCATCTCTGGGGTTATTCTTGGCGGAACTGCGCTGTTAGGTGGAGTTGGTACGATGTGGGGCACATTGGGAGGCTGCATGATCATTGCATCCCTTAATAATGGTATGTCTTTGCTTGGAGCCCAATACCATGTTCAGATTTTGGTTAAAGGTCTTGTCATCATCTTTGCCGTTTTGATGGATAATGCCTTCAAGTCCAGACAAAGGTGAATTCTCACCTATTGATATGGAAACGACAAGAAAAAACAGAAGAAAGGAGGAACACAAATTAACCCTGTTTGTAGTATGTCAATAAGGATTGACCAACGCAACCATGTAAATATTTTCAAAGGAGAAAAGTAAATGAGAAAAATTACTCTGATTGCATCGCTCTTGCTGATTTTGACGCTTATCCTGACTGCCTGTGCACCGACTGTTGCACCTACTGAAGCTCCGGTAGTGGAGGAAGAGACTGCAGCCCCCGTTGTTGAAGAAACCGCTGTTGAAGCGACCGAAGCAACTGAACCAGAAGCCATTGTTAATCCCAACGCAGCTGATTTCACATACGTTGGAGATCCGGATACTGTATTTGACCTGAATAAGTGGTACGGAGATGTTGGTGTTGAAGCTGCTGTGACGATCAGGTCAGCAGGTGCTGCAAAGGTACCGGATGTTATGACAACTGCAATGCCAAAGGCGAATGAAAAGTACACCATTGGTTTCTCTGTGTACTATACCGTGGATGAGGTTGGTTCCATGATCCTTGAGAGCATGAAAGCTGCAGCCGAAGAAGCTGGCGTTGAATTACTGATCAACGATGCGAACTACGATCAGAACGCCCAGAACCAGGCTATTGAACAATGGATCCTGCAGGATGTTGATGGCGTTATCCTTGCTCCGTGTGATTTTACCGGTGTAAAGACTGCCCTCGATGCTCTTGAAGCAGCTGGCATTCCTGTGGTCACCCTGAATGCCCCGTTGGCCGGATCGGTTGACTCTCTGGTCATTGGAGATACTGTAGAACAGGGTGCAATCGCTGGTGCACTTCTGGAAAAAGCTTTGCTGGATTCAGGCAAGGAAATGAAAGGTACTATTGTTTATCAGACATTGCCTTTTGTCCACCCCAACGCTGCTACCCGTGCCAAAGGTTTTGTTGATACCTTCACTAAATACCCAGACATAAAGATCGTAGAGCTGACTGGTATTTCACCAGAAGAACACTACACTGCCTTTGACGGCGCCCTCAAAGCATATCCCGATATGATTGGTGCATGGGGTCTGTATTCATCAGCTACCATCGGTATGATGAATGCCAAGACTGCTAACAACAGTGATGTCCTGCTCTCCTCTGTCGACCAGGACAAACCCATCCTCAAGGGTATCTATGATGGCATCATTGTCGGCACTGCTGCCTACTCATCCATCGCTCCTGCCAGATGGTGCATGAGCCAGATGGTCAACCTGCTCAACGGCGCTCCCATTCCCGGTGTTCTGTTCTATGCCACCAAAGAAATCACCCCGGATAATGTTGTTGACATGTTCGAATACTACTACCCTGGAAAGACCCTCCAAGATTATATTGAAGGTAAAGTCCAGTAACATTTCTGTGTAAGTGAAGCATTCCCGAGGCGGACTGCGGATGTCCGCAGTCCGCCTAATAATTACTGATATTGATTATGAATTCCTGGTCTTGGAATTCATCTAATATGAATAGCCTGGCCTTACCCGATTCAAGTATTCTGGTTTTCCCTGTACAAAGGATTACCAGAACCTGGTTTATGAGAATACCTCATTAGGTTTTCTAAGGAGATGAAGATGCAAAACGGCAGCACCCATTTAAAAACAAAGCAATTTGGTAATACCGACATGCAAATCACACCGGTAGGATTTGGCGCTTGGGCTCTTGGCGGCGGAGACTGGATATATGCTTGGGGCCCGCAAGATGACAACGAGTCTGTAGCTGCAATCCATCATGCACTTGACCTGGGCATCAATTGGATCGATACCGCTGCCGGCTACGGGCTTGGTCACTCAGAAGAGGTGGTGGGCCAAACCCTGAAGGGGATGTCTTCGCGGCCTTATGTTTTTACCAAATGTTCAATGACCTGGAATGAGAAGGGCGAATTTACCTTCAACCTTTCGCGGGATTCTATCCGGCGTGAATGTGAAAACAGCCTGCGCCGCCTTCAAATGGATTATGTTGACCTTTACCAGATCCACTGGCCAAACCCCGATCCTGACATCGAAGAAGGTTGGGCGACGCTGGCTGAATTGCAGAAAGAAGGTAAGGTGCGCTGGATCGGGGTCTCGAACTTCAGCGTAGAGCAGATGAAGAGGGTGCAATCTATTGCCCCCATCAATTCACTACAACCTCCCTACTCACTGATCCGCCCCGAAGTTGAAAAAGAGATCCTCCCATTCTGCATGGAGAATAATATTGGGGTCATTGTCTATTCGCCCATGTATTCCGGATTGCTGACTGGTAAGATGACACCGGAACGGATAAAGAATATGCCCCCAGATGACTGGCGACAGCGTGACCCAGAATTCCAGATGCCCAAACTCGAGAAGAACCTCAAATTGGTAGAAGCCCTGTCTGAAATTGGTAAACAGCATGGCGTGGAACCCGGCGTGGTGGCCATTGCCTGGACCTTGCGGGTTCCTGCAGTGACAGCTGCAATTGTTGGTATGCGTCGCCCAAGCCAGGTAGATGGGATTTTCCCTGCAATGGATTTTAGGCTTACTACCCAAGAAGCCGGATGGTTGAACGAAGTTGCTGGTATAGTTTAAGGAAGTATTCATTGATGAGTTCAAAGTGAATTAGCTGGTTCAATCTGGACACGCAGCCAGGCTATTGAAGAAAGCTTAGCGCTGCTGTAAAGAAGTTAGAATTGCTTTGGACCAGTTGAATGAGGTATGGAGGAAGTAAATGGATTGCCTGCTTGGTATTGATGTTGGTTCGACAAGCATGAAAGCTCTGGTTTATGACCTGGAAGGCAACGTCATCTCACGGGGAAGTCGGCCGACAATAAGCGTTGGTGATAACCCGGATAACCCGAACTGGCAAGTGTATAAACCGGACCATATCTGGGATGGGATCTCCTCAGCCATTCGTGAGGCTACGGATCAGCTAGGACCCCAACACAGCATCCTTGCAGCTGCGGTTACTGGCCTCGGTGCAGATGCTGTTCCGCTGGATGAAACCGGCACGCCGGTTTACCCCTTTATTAATTGGATTTGCACGCGGACGACTACCCAATTCGAATGGTGGTTGAAGAATATCGGTTTGGAGAAGACCTTTCAGATAAGCGGCTGGCAGCCATTTATCTGGAGCACTGTTTTAAGGTTCATGTGGCTAAAGGAGAATGAACCTGAACTTGCCCGTAAGGTACAAAAATGGCTGATCGTAGAGGATTTTGTAAATTATCAGCTGACAGGAAAATATACCACCGATTTTACTGATGCATCTCCCACACTATTATTTGACCAGCATACATTGCAATGGTCAGATGAGTTATTGAATAAGGTGGGGTTAAACAAGGATCTTCTCCCTGTACCCCAGCGCAGTGGTAAGTTCATAGGTGAAGTTACATCTCAAGCAGCAGAAAAGACCGGTTTACCTGCTGGAACACCGGTTTACCAGGGAGGTCATGATTATCTTGTTGGCGCACTAGCGGCTGGAGCGGTTTCTCCTGGCATGTTCTTGGATGTAACCGGTACCTGGGAACTTGTTATTACACCAGTCGCTGCTCCCCAGTGGACCCCTGAAATCCGGAAACTTGGTCTGACTATTGAAGCACATGCAGCACCAGACATGTACTGCATTTGGGGCGGCGGGACTGCGGCAAGCATGCTTGAATGGTATAAAGATCAGCTTGGTCTAGAAGCCCAGCTCAAAGCCCAGTCTGGTAGCGGAAATCTGTGGTCGAACCTGATGGAAGAAGCTTCCGCTTCATCCCCTGGTGCAAATGGCGTCTTTTTCCTGCCTCATTTCAATGGTACAACCTGCCCGAACCTGGATCCGAGATCCCTGGGTGCGTTTTTAGGCTTAAATGACAATACAAAGCGAGAGGACATGATCAGGGCTGTGGTCGAAGGTTTGAATTATGGTTCTCTGGATATGCTGAAGGCTCTCGAAGCAGGCGCAGGCCAAAAAGCTGAAAAGATTACTGCCATTGGAGGAGGCACCAGAAATGCATTCTGGATGCAAAACAAAGCTGATATATCGGGTCGTCCAGTGGTAACCCTGGATATAGAGGAAGCTACCGCAATGGGAGCAGCAATGCTGGCAGGTGTTGGTGCCGGTGTTTATAAAGACCTGTCAGAAGCAGCCATGCGCGTCCAGCGCCCAGGTAAGACCTATGAACCAAATATGAAACTGGTGCCCCTGTATGCTGAGCTATTCGGGATCTACAAGGATATTTACCCTGCCCTGAGTTCGGTCAATACACGGATTTACAACCGCTTCCGGGTGTGAGCGCCTCCTTTTATGAGCAAAACATGAGTGTGAAGGCAGCAAGAGTATTTGAGAAGAACTATCTTTATAAAATTTGCCAGGAGCTTTAAAGGTTGGCTGGCTTTAAGATAGCATCCTAAAAATAGCTATGCCTTAAAAACTTCCGCATCATTGATGCGGAAGTTTTTATTTACTGCCTGGTTCAGCATAAGAATTTGGGCTTTCTGATTGACGGTTCCAGTGGGGTAAGGGTCCACAGTAGCGGGTAAAGAAGTAGGTCGTTTCTTCCTTCCAGGAATAGAACAGTAAAGATAACCTATACCAGGGTTGGATTCCAGTCAAAATAATCAGCTATTGCCATGGACACGCCGTCTACGGGTCACTTCATGCCCAGACCATGGCGGATTACAAAGCAGTTTCCATGAACCTGATGCACGAGAGTATCGAGATCACTGACAGCACTTACACTCTCATGCTTTCTTCTGATGTTCAAGAGCGCATAGCCGGGCTGCCTGGAAAGACGACGTCCATGCCGGGTGATGAGCTTGAGGTCTTCCTTGATAAACTTGACCAAGAAAGCCAGAAAAAGGCATTGATGTTTATCGCAGGAAAGTTGGCTCAATGAAGATTTCCTGTTTACAAACGCATATTATCAACTGGACTGGCTTTGCGATGCGCTTGCTCCACGTCTACTTTGGCTGTCTGGGCATAGCGGTGTGCCATAATCAAGCGAACCATGGCCAAGAAGCGATTGGAGGAAAAAAACATCTCCTCCAGAGAGCAGGTAGGTGATGGCGTCGGAGGTAATTGAACTTTTCGTCCTATCGCTCGAATGCGGTTTATTAAGATTCATCAAGAAATTATTCTCAAAAGAGGGCATTGGATTCCTCCTTGACGTAAATCGAAAACAATATAGAATTAGGTCAAGCGATGAAGCTCGCATAAGAATCTCAAAAACGCCAGATTGGCTGATAGCTTCTACCATTAGTGAACATGGTAGAAGTTTTTTATTATTGGCATAAGGAAGATGAAATGAAGAGCAATAACGATAACCTGTCAACATTGGATGAAGCCCAATTAAACTTACCAGAACGAGATCAAGTAGAAAAAAACGTAATTTCATTGGGGTGGGTAGCCTTTTTTGGTGGCTTAGCTCAGGATATGATTCAGCCTATCCTGCCAACTTTCTATACAACTGTTTTAGGACTAAATAAAGAATTTATTGGTTTGATTGAAGGATCACTTACTACTGTCGTGAGCCTGATGAAAATCGGCGCTGGATATCTCTCAGATTTATTAGGTGTCAGAAAGATAATCGTATTTATCGGATATGCGCTCTCTGCTATCGCTCGTTTTAGTTTAGGACTGGTAAATAGCGAATTTGCAGTTTTTGGAGCTCGACTAACAGATGGCGTCGGAAAAGGGTTAAAAGATGCTCCCCGTGATGCTTTGGTAGCTGGATCTGCTGGCCATAAGAAATTGGGGTTAGCCTTCGGAATCCAACGCACACTGGACACATTGGGTTCTGTTGCAGGCCCATTAATCGCGTATGGATTGCTCCGACTCTGGACAGATCACCCGAATAAATACAGGGAGATTTTTATGGTAGCAGGTTTAATTGCATTCATACCACTCATAATCATTGGTTTTTGGGTAAAAGAAAGAAAACAACCTGTCAATAAATTATCAATCTCTCTGAAGTCTTTGAAAGGACCCTTTGCAGGTTTCCTTTTCATCATGCTTTTATTCACATTGGGCAACTCTTCAGATGCTTTTTTGATTTTACGGGCTGAAGATGTTGGTGTTTCGAGTACCACTATTCCCCTTATGATCGCTGCGTTCAACCTTGTTTCTGCGTTGGCAGCCATTCCTGTTGGTAAACTTTCCGATCGAATCGGTAGACGAAAAGCCATTACTATTGGTTGGTTTATTTACGCTCTGGCATATCTTGGTTTTGCGGTAACCAATCGAGCTTGGATTGTTTGGGTTTTATACTCATTTTATGGACTTTATTACGCTTTTACCGAAGGGTCAGCCAAGGCAATGGTTGCAGAATTGGTTCCTGAGTCCAATCGTGGTGCAGCCTATGGCTTGTTCAATGCATCCATTGGAGTGATGGCACTGCCTGCCAGTTTAATAGCTGGTTATTTATGGAATGTGTCAGCTGCAGCACCTTTTGCTTTTGGAGCTATTATGGCTTTTCTGGCTTTTATTGCATTACGCTTTCTTCCGCAGAAAAAAATAGCATGAGTTATCCTTTGAGCCGGCATTAACAAAACCAATATTTGTCACATAGAAGGTTATTTGGAAAGATGAGCTTTGGAAAGTGATGGATATGGAACAAGATCTATTGACACGTCCACAAAAAAGAGCATTAACCTCTTCCCTGAGTATCTTTGAATCAGCTTTGAGAAAAACTCATCGATTATTGAATGATAGTGATGAAAAAAGTATTTTTATTAAACGAAGCTCAAATATCAATATTCAGCAACAGCGTAAGATTAAGGAGAAAATTGCCCAAACTCTTAAGGAACTAGCTGAGTTTTCGGATATGTTGGGGTTGGAGTCGGACGAAGAAAATTTGGAAGGTTTGATAAGAGCTGAGATGAGTATTAGTTGGGAAAGTCTTGAAGAAAGTCGATCAAAACGGTTAAAAGGGTATGGTGAAATCAATCCTCAAGCAGCAGCATTGATCGATAATGCAATTACGCATTTTGCGCAAGCAGCTCTGCTAATCAGTCAATTGATTACTTCAGAACCAGCAAATCAAGACAACAAAATGAGTTCTTAATAAAACCTGATGTTCTTATTCTAGATATTGAGTTTTCTAGCCGTGGAAAGTCTATGATGATCTAGCAATTCTTAATAATGCTTGACACTGAGATGAGAACGAATAAAATAAATTGACGATGAGGCTCGCTAGTGAAGAATTGAAGTGCGAACCGAGATTGATAGCTTCTGTCTTGTAACTATCAAGGGCAGAGTTTTTTAATAATAACGATATCATTTAAAAAAAGGAGCTAAACCCTATGTCTAGTATTGATTCAATCCATGCCCGAGAGATTCTTGATTCGAGAGGAAATCCAACAGTTGAAGTGGATATTGTATTGGAAAGCGGTGCTTTTGGTCGAGCAGCTGTTCCTTCTGGAGCATCTACTGGTGTGCACGAAGCACTTGAACTTAGAGACGGAGACAAGTCTCGTTTCAGTGGAAAGGGTGTTCTTAAAGCAGTCTCCCATGTCAACAAGGAAATTGCTGAAGCAGTCATAGGGATGGATGCTCTGGATCAATCTGCCATTGACAAAGCAATGCTTGATCTGGATGGCACACCAAATAAAAGCAAGTTTGGCGCTAATGCAATATTAGGCGTTAGCCTTGCTGTTGCTCGAGCGGCTGCAGATGAAGTTGGTCTGCCACTTTATCGTTACCTGGGTGGTGTCACAGCCAAGTTATTGCCTGTTCCTATGTTCAATATTCTCAATGGCGGTGTGCATGCCAACTGGCAGGGAACAGATCTGCAGGAATTCATGATCGCCCCTGTCGGCGCACCCAATTTCCGCGAGGCCCTTCGATGGGGCAGCGAAGTATATCACGCCCTTAAGGGTGTTTTGAAGAGCAGTGGTTATACTACTGGCGTTGGTGACGAAGGTGGGTTTGCACCCGCATTGAAAACAAACGCCGAAGCAGTTGAAGTTATTTTGAAAGCCATTGAAAAAGCTGGTTATAAACCTGGCGAGCAGATTGCTATAGCTCTTGATCCTGCATCCAGTGGTTTCTATGAGGATGGCTTTTACAATTTGCGAACTGAAGGGAAGAAAGTCTCATCAGCTGAAATGGTTGCTATGTACGCCGACTGGGTGAAAAAATACCCAATCGTTGTCCTTGAGGATGGGTTGGCTGAAGACGATTGGGAAGGCTGGAAGCTCTTGAATCAGACCATTGGTGACAAAATCGAATTAGTAGGAGACGATCTGTTTGTCACAAACGTCGAACGTGTTTCTAGAGGAATCAAGGAAAATGTGGCTAACGCAGTTTTGATAAAACTCAATCAGATTGGTACGCTCAGTGAAACGATTGCTACCATTGAAATGGCTAAAAAAGCCGGTTGGGGAGCCATGGTTTCACATCGATCTGGCGAGACTGTTGATAGCTTCATTGCTGACTTTACCGTTGCCATGAGCACCGGTCACCTTAAAACTGGTGCGCCATGCCGTGGTGAGCGATTAGAAAAATATAACCAGCTCATGCGTATCGAGGAAGAATTGGGTGACGCGGCTATTTACGCTGGGCGTAAAGCATTTGTACGATAAACCAGTTCTGCATTGGGGGGCAGGTGCGATATCAACCTACCCCCCAATATTCAGGAGACCTGGGTGACTACTATCATTATTGTTCGCCACGGGCAAACAGAATGGAATCGAATCGAACGATTCCGTGGAAGAATTGATCTGGAATTAAATTTAACTGGTTTAGATCAGGCTCACAAAACCGCTGTCCGAATACAAAAGTCTTGGAAACCGGATGCTATCTATTCCAGCCCACTAAAACGAGCATTACAAACTGCTAATATCATTGCAGAATTAACCCATAATCAAGTTGAATCTGCACCTGAATTAATCGACATTAATTATGGCGATTGGCAGGGGCTCACCGATGAAGAAGCCCGCTTGCGATGGCCTGACCAGGTGAACGATTGGTATCAACACCCTGAACTGGCGACCATCCCGGGCGGAGAAAACCTTTATCAGGTTCAAGCTCGGGCAATTGCGTTTTTACATTTAGTTTCAAAAACAAATGATAATAAAACAATTTTGTTGGTAAGCCATACCGTTGTAAATCGATTAATTCTTTTGGGAATATTAGGACTTGGAATTGACCATTTTTGGCGATTGCGGCAAGAGCCCTGTGCGATCAACGAAATAGAAATAAATAGTGATGGATCTACGCTCGTGGAGATGAATGATACCTGCCATCTCAAATAATCATTAAATATTAAATTCATGTTAACTTATTATTGCCCAAAATGCTGGAATATCATTACGGAAGGCCAGCAGGTTTGCCCCAATTGTGGGTATGTTCTGGATGAATTTTCTCACTTTGATTTTGACGATAAACTAATAGCTGCTCTACATCATTCGGTTGCAGAGCGAAAAATAATGGCTGCTCAAATATTGGGTATACGCCAATGTAAGCGCGCAATACCAGAATTCAAAAAAATCTTAGAGAGTGATGAAGATAATTACTTTTTCTTAAGAGCAATTCTTTTAGCAGTTCAAAAAATCGATGATCCTGATCGTGAGAAAATTCTTGAACAAGCAATAAAGCATAACTCTGAATTGGTTTCTCGATTGGCAGTAGAGCTACTCGTTGAATTACGCGCAGGAGAAAATCGAGGACAATGGGATAGACACACGGGTTAATAACAGTGTAGGTTTAATAAATCTGTAGAAAAATATTGAGATAAACCAGAATTAACAGAATCAATAAAGCAAGCGCTCTTAAGAGTTTTATCCTCTTTGCTATTCTCATTACTTTGTTTGAAATATCGATGAATATCGCCAAATCTGATAATTGGCTCAGTAATACAGAGGAGTACTGCATAGCAATCGGAGAGCTGTTCGCCTGAAATGAAATGCCAACATCAGCAACCCTTAGAGCAATTCCATCGTTTGGGCCATCGCCTATCATGGCAATTCGATGACCTCTAAATTGGAGTTGCCTGATGATACTGCCTTTTTGAGAAGGCATCAATCTTGAAAAAATTGAGCAGTACTCTGATTGCCTGCCGACTTCGTCAAGAGCCATTCTTTCCATCACATTCCCATTTAAAGCTACTGAGGATTTTGATGCGATTCCACAATCATGCGCAATTTTAATTGCTGCTTGCTGTTTATCCCCTGTAAGCAGTAAAGGGCGCATCCCTTTTTCAATAGCCTTTTGAACCACTTCTTTTGCCCCTTTTTGTAAAGTGTTCTCTATTTGGACAAGGCATAGAAAGGTAAATTCCGATTGTTCAATACATGATTCTGTTTCCGCTATTGCTAAGGCTATCGCAGTATCTCCATTTTGGCTTATTGTGTTCGTCATGGCCTTAATTTCAGATTGAAGATCAAAATCTATTTTGTTAATTTCCCCATTTTCCGAATAGTAATTTCTACATTTAGTAAGAACAATATCAGGATCGCCTTTTAAAAAATACCATTTGTCCTGATTATCGGTTTCATATCCGCAACACATGAATCTGTTTTCTGAATTAAAAGGCATATCGTAAATTTGCTTGTATTTTTTATAAATTTCTTTAAAATCAACTCCCATCTTTTGAGCGAATGAGATCAAAGCGTGATCAACCGGATTCGCGAAAGTTATTTTTTCATGAAATGAGACATCGGTGCACAATGAGCATCCAATTTTTATCAAAGCTGGAAGGGAATTATTAAGATCTTGATCTCTGATGATTATTTCAATTAATGGTGAACCCAAGAAAATTTTTGTAACCTCAATATTACGTGTGGTTAAAACGCCCGTTTTATCAAAACAAATGATGTCAACATGATCCATAATCCCGAAAATATCAAAATTTCGAATTAAGATATTGTGTTTTTTAATTTGGGTTGATCCATAATAGAAAAACAAGTATTGAAATAATGAATCCGATTGAAGAAAAAACATTAAAATTCCAATTAATAAGAAACTAAAAACAGTTCCTAACAGGTTATGTGATCGAAGTAAAGAGATACATAATGCAGGAATAAGAATCAAAAGAACTGTTAACTGGTCTCTATGAAAGATTTGTGTCCAGCATAATTTATCCACGAGAGTTGGCGGCGCAATTATCCTGCCATACTCGGTATCATCCTTTAATGCGACCACAATTCCTTTTGCTGAACCACGAACTACTCGACTTCCCATATATAAAAAAACATCTTCATCCGTAACTGTTTTATATACAGGTGTGAGTTCACCAGTTATATCAAATTCATCAACTTCAAGCAACCTGGCCTCAATTAATTTCAAGTCGGCTGGAATCACATCACCCGTTTGAACGAGAACCAGGTCTCCTTTGCGCAGATCAATTTCATGAATATTGTAAGGTTTACCTTCTCTGATGACCGTTACAAGATCACTGTTCATGAAAACTACCTTAGTGTGATAGGAGGGATCTTAAGTAAGTCAAAGTTAAATTTAACCAATATGGCAAAATTCTTCATTGTTGGGGGGATTGAGTACTTTTATTTCGCCCAAAAATATTCATGAAAATATCCTCACCATAACTGGTTGGTAAAGGCTCACCCATAGAAAGTTTGAAAGTTCGCTTTCCTCCCGTCTTTCTTTCAGCACGTAAGAAAATCGCATCCTGCATATGTTTTTCAAAAAAGATTCGGCCGAATTCATACATATGGGTTACAAAGAATACTTTTATATCACGTTCCAACAATGCGCTTGTTATTTGCCTCGCTATCTCGGATCCTTCTCTTTCGTTAGTCGCAGCAAACGATTCATTGAACAGCATCAATGCATTTGGCTTGATCTGGTCGACAATCACACTCATCCGGCTCAATTCTTCATCAAATTTACCGCTCTTCATCGACGCATCTTCCTTACGTTTGTAATGGGTAAATATTCCTTGACACAAATTGGCAGAAAAATCTTTTGCTGGAACAAACATCCCAGCCTGCATCATTAGTTGAGCTAGCCCGACGCTTCTAAGAAAAGTTGATTTACCTCCCTGATTCGCACCGGTAATAATAGCTAGATTCTTGCTATCTGCATTAATATCATTTCCAATGATCGCCTGTTTCATGGTTAGTGCCAGACTGACGTCATACAGGCCTTGAAATGCATGCCTTCGCTCATTCATGTTGAATGGAATTGGAAAAGTAATGGGATTGCCGATTTGTTCTAGTTGTTCTTTTAAGTTGATGCAACCCACATAGAAAGCAAGCTCATTTCGGAGCATATTTAAAAAATTTTCGATATGTTCTGTTGCTTGTGCTAATGCATTGGCAGCTGAGTTAACTCCTATGTTTTTCAGATCACCCAATGCCTGTGCGCCGGCATCATCTCTTTCACTGATTGTGAATGAGTAAACCGGTGATCTTTTACTGAAAACTTCTTTGAACCAATTCTTGTTCTTTCCGTTGGGTAGACGCAAAGCATAATTTGTTCCTTCATTCCCCTTGCCCAATTCAGCACTGATTAAAACACCGTCTTTAAATTTTAACTGCTTGAGGTGATATTCAACTGATTCAAAATATTCATCGCTGAGCTCTTTTTGGATCATCGAAAAGAAACGAGTAAAGCCCTCGGAATGAAAGACTGCAGCATTATCATCAGCAATTTTCTTAAGCTTTCTTAAAAGGATTACAAACATAGACATCATTTCTACTGCACTGCTTAAAACACCACTCGGAGAACGGGTTAGTATTCCCAGCCAACTATGACGTTTTCGTTCAATAGCCTCAAGAGGAATCTGATATATTTCCCGAATCACTGAAGGATGTATCAAACATTCTTTCAATACCTCTTGCCGATAAAGAACCGTCTCTTTGTCGGTAAGGCTCAATAATATTGCTGCTTTTGAAACGTCTAAAAGGAATTTATCCCCAAGGGCCATTGCATTAAATAATGTGTTTAATTCAAGATCGTGAACCAGATCAGGTGTATTGGCAGGCAGTGGCGCTTGTGGATTAAAATCTTGGTTACGAAACATCAAGTAAGCTTTCATTGCGAAATTCGCTCCTTAATCAAACTATAAGTAAGGTGATGTTTTTCAGCGATATATATCGCATATGAGAGCCCATTAGCAGGCATTCGGATGATCTTGAAAGTTCTTTGGGCCGGATTTTCTGGAACAACGGTGCTCACCAGGCTCACCGTTTGTACATCCAGTGTAGATAACTCATCAATAAATGTGACACAAACACAAAATGCATCCAGACGAATGATTCGCTGGATAATCTCCTTACTCAAAAATAAAGCATCTTTTAAAGTGGTTGATGTGAATATTTCATTCATGATGATGATGCTGTCTGATGTTGCTGTTTCGAGAATTCCGTGAATTCGAACCAGGTCATCTTGCAACTTTCCACGCAAATTGCGAATGTCTTCTTCTTTTTCAAAATGAGTAAAGATTCGATCATAGTGAAATAATGTTGCTGCTTTACCAGGAATAGGACATCCAAGACTGGCCAGGTAATGTAGTTGGCCGAACATCCTTGCAAAAGTCGTTTTTCCACCCTGATTGGGGCCCGAGACTACAAATATCCTTTCTTTACCTTCAAGATAAAAGTCATTACAAACAACCGGTGTGGATTCATGTATACATTTATTTGCCAATGCGATATCAAAAGCCCCTAGAGCGTGAATGGCTTTATCTTTTGTTATGATGGGATAACAAAACTCTAACCCCTCCGCTTTCATGTTTTCAATAAAATCTAAATACGATACAAAAAATTGAATTTGGCGGTCAAAGGTTAAAATGATTTTATCTATAAAATTACTATGTTTAATAAAAAAGGAATCTAAATCTTTGAAAATATCTGGATAAAGTTTTGCCACACAATCTAATATTTGCGCTTCGACATGATTCATTCCTGAGGATATAACAAGATCGATCCGGTAATTTTTTACCTCACCTTGTTTAAATTTTTCAAAGGTTTGCTCTACTGCTTTGCTATAGTCAATTTCAGATTCATATTTTCGAACTCTGACTGTATTCTCTTTAATTATTATGCAATATTGTATGGAAGACAGATTTGTTTTACATTCAAGAGATTCTCTTTGGAGTAACGTGAACTCAGAAGAAGATATGTAATCATTAATATAGGCGAGGAGATCTATCAGTCCCTTTGACTCAATTGAACATTCTTTAAGATCTCTAACCAGGCCTTCGACAGCTTCGCAATAGATAATAGCAGCTTCTAAGAACCACCCTTCTTTATGATATTTAAAATACAACTTTTCGATCATGTTCAGATAGCGACGGACAAGCACCATTTTTTCTGCGAATGACTTTATTGCTTTGAGGACACTTGCATTTTCCAGGTCCATAAAAACATCTTGTCGATACTTAATTTCCTCAATCCTTTTTAGTGGAGTATAGAAAAATGGTTTGAGGTTGTATTCCTGTTTTCGATTCGTAATTGCCTCAATAACCTGGTCGAGATTTAAATCCATAAAGAAATCAGGAACGTCATCATTTTCTTTTACTTTGAAGTCGCTGTTTATTAGATAAAGTACACTTGGAAAAGCCATTCGGTTTAATACTCCGATTTGAAAACCAATATTGGTTGCTAATTAAGATAACAAAAAAACCTCTACTGAGCTGTGCTCCAGTAGAGGCTATCAGTCTACAGACATTTACGGCGAGCCTCATCGCCAATTATGATATAAATTTTCATCATTATACCGCACATCTGAAAATGTACCATTCCTTGACGCAAGAAATGAATACCTTTACAATAATGACTAAGCGATGAGGCTCGCTAGATTAACTGCCACTGTGCTGATGGCCTCTGCCAACAAGTTTTCTTGGCAGAGGTATTTATTTAATAATTGCATGTCTTAAGACCAATTGAGAGGATATGGATAAATTCTTAGTTATTTCTGCAGGCGCTATCTTAGGTGCAAATGCGCGATATTGGATCGGTGATTGGGCAGCCCAAAAATTAGGTGCTAATTTTCCTTATGGTACTTTTATCATAAACCTAACTGGAAGCCTTCTAATTGGTTTCTTCCTTACACTAGCAACTGAACGATTGATGATAGACCCAAGGTTGCGGTTACTAATCGCAGTAGGTTTCTTGGGAGCATACACAACTTTTTCGACTTATGCGTACGAGAGTTTTAATTTAATAATTAACGGACAATGGATGTCAGGGTTAATTAACCTTTTTGGAAGCACTTTGTTAGGAGTTCTGGCGGTTGGTTTAGGAGTGTATCTTGGAAAAGCAATATAATCAAAAGATAATGACCAAGGAGGTAATCATGCCGGACCTGTCTCTGCAAAAGAAAGCAAAAAGGCTGCGAATATATATCAGTGAAAAAGACCGATGGCGAGGTAACTCTTTGGATGTCGCTCTGGTTGAAACCCTGAGGGAAAAGGGGATTGCAGGTGCGACGGTCTTTCGTGGGATTGTAGGTTATGGTGCGCATTCGCTAGTTCACACAATACGGATTGAAGTTCTAATGGCTGATCTCCCACTGGTGATTGAAACAATTGATACACCAGAAAAGATTGAAGGCGTTCTGGATACCATTTACCCAATGGTTCGTGAAGGGTTGATCACAATTGAGGATGTTGAGATTGTTAAGTATTCACATCGTTATCTCAATCCACTGCCAGCAGATAAATTGGTTTCTGAGGTAATGACGCGGGACGTTGTCACATTGAATCCAGAAATGAGTGTACAGCAAGCCTGGAATCAGATGTTGAAGAATTATGTAAAAGCAACACCAGTTGTTGATCCATCGGGTACGGTGATAGGAATTCTTACCGATGAAGACCTTCTGGAACGAGCCGGAATTCAACAACGGCTTTCGATTGCGATTCGGATGGATACGAATGAGATTAATCAAGAGTTGAAAACTTTGGAAAATTCGCCATTGATTGTCAAAGATGTAATGACCCAACCAGTCATCACGGTCCTTGAAAATGAAACATTGGGCATAGCCACATCTCGGATGGTAAAGTCTGGATTAAAACGTTTGCCTGTTGTAAATGATGAGGGAAAACTGGTTGGTGTCTTATCACGGCTTGATATCCTAAGACAGGTTGCCAAGACAACATATGAAACACCCACCCCACATTTTCCTTCAGGAGTGGTCAGAACAGTGTCGGATATCATGAGTGTTGAGATTCCGATGGTTAATCAAGATGATGACTTATCGCTGATCATAGAAAAGTTCTCGAAATCAAATTCACACCGCTTAATCGTTGTCGATACAGAAGGGGTTGCCATAGGCCTATTAAGCGATTCAGATATCGTTACACGCGTTCAACCTGCAAAACGGCGTGGAATTCTGGAGGCCTTAAAGAACATTGGCAGACCGCCAGCCAGCAAAGAGACAGCGTTCGATCTGATGTCCCCTGGGCCATTGACTACATCTCCGGAGACTTCTATTGTTGATGCATTAAAGAGAATGTTAGCTGATTCGCGCAAATGGATGGTCGTGGTCGACGACAAGGGTCATCCTCTGGGATTGATAGACCGTCAGATGATGCTTGAAGCAATTGCTGTGTTTGAAGGTAAAGGTTGACCGGAATATAAATTATGCTGTAATGGGTAGGTAGTGTATGGTCCCTTACATGATGTGACTTCATCGCTTCATGTGAGTCGATTTTTTTATTTACTTATCCATGGATAAGCATATAGAGTCCAATTGCAATCAATAAAACCGAAATATACTTCTGAAAATTCTCAGGCGTGATTTTCTCGATAATCCTTTTTGCTGTCTACGTGCCAAAAATCATGGCATTTCGCAACAGTATTGAAAGATGCCAAAACTGCTGGTCCAGCGTAATAAATTGTTGGTAAATGATCAACTTCACGCTATGCATCACATGATTATTATCTATCGATCTGGTTTCCGCGCTGGCGGCTAAGAAAACAGCCAGACGCACTATCCCACCCCCGACCAACTCAATGAAACGGACTTTTAAAGAGCGGGGTTGTGGTTGAAGTCTTCTTCGTTTTAACGTCGGTTGTTCCACAATTCCCCATTCTTCGACCTGTCCGTGATCCTTGACCCAAAGGGCAGGTTCCATCTCTTCCAGGCATCTTTTTCCCTTTACTAATTTGGCTTCTTTTAATATGTATGATTGTTTCGTCTGTTTTATCTAATTCACGTTTCCAATATTGCAGTGCTTCTTCACCCTGGGCTGTCAACCGATATGTTCTCTTGGGGTTTCCTTTGTCTGATCTGTTTCCTAAGCTGATTGGATCAAATTCAAGCTCTCCATATCGCGCAAAGCGCGCTACGCTACACTGGGATGGAAGGTGTATATTCCCAATAATCCTAGATCATTGTAGCCTTGCTGAGGTTGCTCTTTAAGCAAGATAAGCAACGCTGGTTCTAGCAGCGAATTTGTAAAAGGAGAATGGCGAACTTCGCAATTGAGGCTGCTCCCCATTGCTTATTACCTTCCGTGTCTTGGCATCTGTTTGAGCTTCCAGGTTAAAAAGGATAGAAGATGGATATTCTTTATCAAGGCGAAGCGCAAGATTAGAAATCAAGGTTGGTGGAATTTGTGTTGATTTATTGCATTTTGGGTATATTTTCAAATATGAAAAATTCTCTTAGCCCAAAAATCCTAAATATATAAATTAATACGTATTACCTCTTGAAATTTTTTTGCCAACAAGTAATTTTCATGTCAAACAAAGAACGGATAATCCTGCATTTTACCTTACCAAAAGATCCCTCCAGGGTAAGTGTAGGCGTTTGGAGAAAGTCGGAAAAATACGGATCAATTGGTATTGGGCAATATATGCAACTGCCCCCTTTACCCCAAAAAACACGTACAGAAATCTCAAAAGAGATTAACAAAGTCATGGGACCACATTTGTTTTAAATGGAAAATTTCTTATCTCTGAAAAGTCAGATGACATTATACAAAATTCAATAACATCAAAAATTTAGAATACAAGAAATTCTTAGGTAAATGTGAAGATTTTTTCAGGAAATTGAGAAAGAGACAAAGAAAGAATATTTTTACCTTCGCAGTATAAGAACAAAACGATTTAGAATTCAACAATCTTGAGATTTGAATTAAGAATGTTGTTGCACGGAACTTCTTCCAGACCTCATTAAAACGAGAAGTAGAAGAAAAACTAGTGACATGCATACAACTTATAAATGAATATTGTTGAAAGGTTTTTACTCTGAACTGGGAATAACGGGAGAAGAAAAGGAGCAAATTAATAATTATGGATACAACGAAGAAACGTTTTTCGCCTGTTTTTACAATAGTCATTCTATTTGGCTTGATTAGTATGTTTGGCGACATCATTTATGAATCTGCCCGTAGCGCGAATAGTCAATACTTAAACTTGCTTGGTATCAATGCTGCTAAGGTTGGTCTGGTTTTTGGATTAGGTGAATTCCTTGGATATTTTTTACGTCTGGTAGCTGGTATTCTGTCTGATAAAAGCGGTAAACATTGGGTTTTTATGTTTATTGGTTATGGTATGTTGATCGCTGTTCCTGTAATGGGCCTTACCCTGAATTGGAATTTCCTCTTCATTCTCATTCTCATGGAAAGAATTGGTAAAGCGTTACGTAGCCCTGCTAAAGATACAATCCTATCGAAAGTCTCCGAACACAAAGTCGGAGTGGGGATTGCATTTGGCATTCAAGAAGCTGTCGATCAAATTGGAGCATTTTTAGGTCCGCTAATATTCACATTGATTTTCTACGTCACTGGGAAAGAAGCTCTTAATCAGTATCAAATGGGCTATAAAGTTTTGATCATCCCATTCATTCTGTTGATGGGTTTCTTGTATTATGTTTACCGCAAGGTGAATCAAAATAAATTAATTCAATTAGAAACAGGAAAAGGACTTCAAACAGAGAAGATTCAACCGGTTTTTTGGATCTATACCGCATTTACATTCTTCTGCGCATTAGGGTTGGTTAATTTCAGCATAATTGGGTATCACTTGAAAGCTAACAACCTTGTGAGTGATGGAAATATTACATTGCTCTATTCAATTGCTATGGTAACAGATGCAGGAGTCGCTTTGCTTGTGGGAAAAGCATATGATCAAATCAAAAAAAGAACGGGGAATAAGACCGGTGGTTTTTTGATCTTGTTGGCTATTCCAATTATCACCATCCTTCTACCCTTCACGACACTAAGCAGATCAATTCCTCTGATCATTGTCGGGATGATATTTTTTGGAATCATCATTGGAACTCATGAAACAATTATGAGATCGTCAATCGCAGATATCACCCCCATGAATAAGCGCGGTACAGGGTATGGTGTTTTTAACACAGTATATGGTCTTGCGCTTCTGGGTGGTTCCTCTTTGATGGGATGGCTTTATGACTTCAATCAAACAGGAATCATAATGGTCTTTACAGGTATAGCAGAGATTATCGCATTGGCATTGTATATTAAAATGAATGCGATGGTCAAAGGAGTATAAAATTAGAAACATTTTTTATTCCATCTTGGATTGACCGCAATAAAAGCTATACTCTAATTAACTGAATATTTATATTTCAATCATTAGCCGGACTTTACCCATTAGGATCTGTCCGGCTTTTCCTTTTTAACCTTAAATGATGAGGGTTTTATGAACAAAGAGGTCAGATGAGAAACGATGTATTTCTAGAAGAAATCGCGGTATGGGGATCCACGGGAATATATAGATGCCCTGTTTTTCCGGTTTGTGGTCTATCAAGATAGTGATCTGCCTGCCAAGAAATTGGATCTGGAACGTAATGCAGGCGATTGCATCAACACCCAGGTCAATGGCGGAGCCAATGGGTTGATCCATATTCACCGCGGCATGCGATTTCGAGTGCATGGTTTCCTCCAGCCTCGAGATTTTCGCGAAGGCTTTGGAAAGTTTATATATAAAGTGCGTAAATCCAAGAATTGTGCTGACCTGACGATGTTATATCATTGCATGCGATTTGAAACAAACCCAGGTATTCATCGACCGAAACGTGGTCGAGGCAGTCGCCATGCGCATTATTATGTTGGATGCTGCATCAGAGCGAGAAAATGACAAAGATGATCGTACATAAGACTCCCGGCCAATCTCCGATAAAGAAGACGATATAACCGGAAAAGACGATTCTGTGGCAGTAGAAGACCGATTCAGTTGTTGTCTGGCAATCGAACGTAAATTCAAGGTACTGATCCTAACGAACGGACGAAAGTGCTTACAAACCAAGGCACAAAGAATCATCCACCCTAAAAGCGATCAGCACAAATCAGTTTCAGGTTCAGAGAAGGATTACAAGCAAGTGGGTGATTCCATAGCAGGGCAGTGATTTCTTTTTCTGGATTGGGGAACTTGCACTCCATCTACAGTCAACCGAAAAAGGGTTAATACGTCCCCCACACGTTTCGGATGGATTTTGCGGACAGTGGTTCGGAGCTATCATTCCTACGTGTCGGTTTATACTCGGTTCTCAATCAGGCCATTTAGCCGGTCAGGTCAGAAGATTGAATTTCCGACACCTCTCGATCTCCGATGTATTTCAACCAATGACCAAGAGTGAACTCATAGGAGGTAATTGTGTGTTGGCTTAATCCCTCTGCCGTTTTAAATTTTAGGAAGCCATCAATGGCTTTGGATAGGGAAAGTGAAACTTTGGATTTTGACGTACCCGGCGAACTGTAGTTCACGTGAATACGCACAGAGGTGTAAGAAATTCCTCCATTTTTGGAAAAATGTCTACCGCTGTACGCCGGGCCCTCGCTCTGCGCCCCTTTGGGGATCAAAAAACCAGAGCCTGACGGGCTCTGGTTTGACCTTCGCAACGGTGAGTGGATTCGCCTGCCCTGATGAGCTGTCCAGGGAACCACTACCCTGACGGGTACTTAGTGACCTTTGGGTTACACCAGCGCACAGCACGGTATGGGTTAACATCCTGTAACTGTACATTTATGTTGTGGGCTCTGCAAACCGGTTGTCCCATCAGTTCAGATTCAGAATTTAGACTTATAACCCAAAGAGCGCTGCCACAGCGAACAAAATGATCAATACGAGTATCATGCCCCCTAACACAAGGGAGTACTTTTGGGGCTCAATCTGTCCCTCACGATCCATTTTTCGAGCCAACGGGAATAACCGCCAATAGAAGGTAAGTGTCGCGAGCCCCAGCGCCACCAGACTCAACCGCTGCAAATTGAGATCGGCGAACGCCACTATCAACCCCAATAGAAAGAGAAAGATCAGCTTTGCCCCTGCCACCCAATAGACCAGATAACGCATGAGGTCATGGATCTCGGGATACTGCTTGGACTTTTCCCAGGCAGAGAACACTCCCACTGCGTTAGCCCTTTTCGAGCCTGGAAAGAAGTACAACGCCAGGACATTCGAAAATTCCAGCAGGATGAAAACCAGGAGCACGATCTTCATGAGCATGTGTTAATGCTTCTTTGAATGCTTGATAATCTTTTGATAGGCATGCCAGGCAGTTAGCATCGAAATAGGTACACCGGCAGGGGCATACGCCCACTGCCCAGCTTTATATATGTTCGGCAGTGCGGTGAAGACAGATTTCCCCACATCTGTGAGCTTATAGATCACAGGTGGCTTGGCTTCGAAGGACCATCCGGTGATCGCCCCTTCGGAACTGCCTGAAATTTTATTAATCGTCAATGGGGTGGAGGAGAACCTAAAAAGGATATCTCTTTCAAGATCCTTGAAAATAGTCTTTGAGAGATTGCTCAATATCCTCTCTTCAACTCTTTCCTTGAATTCATCATACCAACCGGCGTTTTCAACATTCTTTATCAACTGGTAGTCAAATAGGCAGCTCACCATCACACCGGTCTGTCCTTCAGGCGACAGAGATCTATCCCGTAGAACTGGGACGGATATTTCGTAGGTATTCAGGTCGCAGTAGATTTCAAGCCAGTCGATCACCTCGCTCTTTGAAACCTGATCAAAATGTTCGATGAGATGCACCCGTTTTGACCTGTTTATCTCACCCAGCCCCTTCCTCGAGGGGGTGTAGAACAGGTGCTCCCCGCCATGTTCCTTGAAATATTCAGGCGGACGGTTGACGCCAAGATAAATGATGAACACAGATTCCGCCCCTTTGGAAGAAAGTATGCGCTGCTTCTCAAATTCTAGTTTGCGAGTGATTTTGGCATCCAGCCCAACCGGGTCCACGCTGCGATAAAAGGTCTTCAGATCTGCTGCCCATATCAATTGATCATAAGGATATTCATTTCCTTCTGCATCAACCACTTTCGATTTTGATGGAATGACCCGGCTCACCTGTTTGTTCAGCTCGATCTTCCCTCCACATTCGCGCACTTTCTTCACCAGCAGGTCATTCAAAATGCCGGTTCCACCTTTTGGGTAAAAATAGTCCAGGTAAACATAAAAGTACCCCAGGGCAAAATAGGTCGGTGTGTTTCTGAAGAAATGCTGGGTGAGGATATCAATGAGTGATTGATTCCTGGTTAGCAGATGCAGAAAATTCTCCATCGGCATCTTGAACTGATTGAACTTTCTTAAAGCTTGAAGGAATTTAAGCGTCCACGGCAGCAGTTTTTTTATTACATATTCTTTGTTGCCGAATTGGTCGCCGAAATAAGGGCTGTCAAATTCATAAATGACCCTGGTGTACTCAGATAATTCATATACTGCAGCAATAATTTTCTTAATATCTTCTTTGTCTTCCGGATATAGATCCGTCAATATACGTTGGTATTCCCGCAAGTCATTGATCGAACATACCCTGAAAATCTGGTCTTCAATACCAATCGAGATTTTATTTTCATAAAACTCCCATTGGATACCCAATTCCTTCAAAATTGGCTTTACAATGCCCGAGTTGATCAAAGCCCTTGGACCAGTATCAAAGCAGAAGCCGTTTTTAATTATCGTACCCAGCAAACCTCCGCTTCTGTCATTTTTCTCTAGAAGTGAAACATTGTATCCTGCATTCGCCAGGTATGCCGCTGCAGTTAAACCTGCCATTCCAGCGCCTACGATAACGATCTTTTCATCATCTTGTCTCAAGTAATCCACCTAATTCTAAACTTATTGTCCATAATTTTTCTGCAGCGACCCTATCCAATGCCGGAGGTGTGGGTTCTTCTTCGGTAGTCAGATTGAAAAATTTCCCGGAGAGCTTTTCGACTTCATCAGAGACGCCAAGATAATAAAGCGCTTCGGCAGAAATATCTACTGGTTGCGAAGTTGGTTCCACAAAGAATTTTTTAAAAATTTTATAAAATACACCATTGTTCTGCCCACTGTTGGTCTTCACATTGCCGGGATGCATGGCATTGATCGTGATACCACTTCCTCGAAAACACTCATTAAATTTTAGCATGGAGAGCAATTGTGCTAATTTGGCTGATCCGTAGCTATTGATCCCTGAATAGTGGTGCCGCTCCCACGAGAGGTCGTCCAAATGCAGACCAAGCACAGCGAACCGGTAGGCTTCAGAATTGACAAATAAGATCCGCCCACGTGCTTGGCGTTTAAATTTCTCCAGGAGTAAATAATTCAAAATAAAAGTGCTCAGGTAATTGGTCTGAAATACTTCCTCCAGATTGTCTGCAGTAAGGATCCTGGTGGTGTTGTAAATGCCGGCATTGTGGATCAAGACATCAATGCTCCTATCAAGCGTTGATAGTTTCTCTGCTGCCAACTTAATATCGGCTAACCTCGTAAAATCAGAAATTATGTAGCTGCAATTCGCATTGAATTCATTCTTCAGAGTTTCACAAATCTCTTTGGACTTTTGTTCATTCCGGTTGATACAAATAAGGTCAGCTCCGCGCGAGGCATATTTTCTCGTGGTGGCATAACCAATCCCTGAAGTGGCACCTGTTATCACTACCAAACGATGGTTGAAAGCATCTGTGCAGATGCGGGGTTCAGATCTTAGATTGCGCAACATTGCGAATACATTCGACCATTTGTACTCTTTCAGGTATTGACTCAAATTACCTCCAGTCAATTGACATGTCCGAGTTCATATTAATTCTTATCAAGTTAATTATATAAGAATACAATCCATCCTTGAACCATTTCACCTGGATTGTTTTTTCCAGATAAAGGAGCCTTACAATCTGGTGCTTATGCAAATTCTTTTCTGGAAAATTGATTAGGTTATTCAAAAATTAAGGATCAATCTGGCGTGCACTTGCTGTTCTTCGTTCGGTTCATATAGAGCGGCTTTCATGTACCTTTGCCACTCGATCTTCATACCAGTATTGATCATGGTTCGGATCAACTTCGGCAGATAATCCATTCCATTTACCGCAATCTGTTCTACGATTTCTTCAAGGTGTGTAAAAACTTTTTGGTAGATCACGTGTTTTCCGTGTTAGCCTGGTAACCTCAAGAATAACCTGACCTATCGCCTTTTTTATAAAACCTTTAAATTCTACAGAAAGAAACCTGCACTACTACCCATAATCAATAAAGTGTTGTATGGGTTGACAAGGTATGGATAATTAATGATATGGATCAGACTGATTTCCTCATGATTTCCAATTTGAATTAGAGGACAAAAAGGATATTTCCATGAATGCAAATATTAATAAGCACTGGCATCATCTTCCAATAGACGAAGTAATTGATCTTTTGGATACGAATGTACACGATGGATTGGATATCTTTGATATCAAACATCGCCAGGCACACTTTGGTTTTAATGTTCTGACACCCCCTAAAGGAAAAAGTCCGTTAGTTCGCTTTCTTCTTCAATTTAACAATCCCCTGGTGATCATTTTGCTCGTTGCCAGTGTGATCACTGTCGTTATTAAAGATCCTGGTGATGCAGCTGTGATTTTTGCAGTGGTTCTTATCAATGCAATTATCGGTTATGTCCAGGAATCACGTGCGGAGCAGGCAATTGCGGCGTTAGCAGAAACGATAACTACTGAGGCTACGGTTATTCGTAATGGGAAAGTGGTTCGGCTCCCAGCCTCAGAACTGGTGCCTGGAGATATTGTTCAATTACAATCTGGAGGTCGTGTACCAGCTGATCTTCGTCTAGTGGTATCACGCGATCTTCAAGTAGCTGAAATGGCACTCACTGGGGAGTCACTCCCAATAGAAAAAAATGTCAGTCAGTTAGTTCCGCACGATGCGGTGTTGGCTGAACGCCATAATATGGTATACGCTTCTACACTGGTCACCTCCGGGACTGCTACAGGAATCGTGGTTGCTACAGGTGATAACAGTGAAGTGGGGCGAATCTCACAATTAATCTCCAGCGCAGTCGAGTTGCAAACACCTTTGACACAAAAAATCAATCAATTTAGCCGTGTTTTACTGATTGCTATTCTGGCTTTATCCGCAATCACCTTTGGTATCGGCGTTCTGCGTGGCCAATCGGTCGCAGATATGCTCATGGCGGCAATTGCACTGGCTGTTGGAACTATTCCTGAAGGTCTCCCCGCAGCATTAACGGTTACACTAGCAATCGGGGTTTCACGCATGGCTCGTCGGCATGCCATAATCCGGAATTTACCAGCAGTCGAGACACTCGGTTCTACAACAGTTATTTGCTCAGATAAGACCGGTACTCTTACCAAAAACCAAATGACTGTTCAGGAAATCCGCACCCGGAGCGGGATCTATACAATTAATGGGATTGGTTATCAGCCAGTGGGAGAAATTTATCAAGAAGATGCCAATTCCATAAATTATAAAAACGACTTAGCGTTTATCGAAACCCTCAAGGCAGGGCTATTATGCAATGACAGCCAGCTGATTGAATCAGAAGGGGTTTGGAGTGTGCAGGGTGACCCTACAGAAGGCGCACTATTAGCCGCAGCGCGAAAAGCATCACTCACTAATGATTTGGATGCGTACCCAAAAAGACTGGATACCATCCCCTTTGATTCACAACACCAATACATGGCAACTTTGCACGCTGGGGGAACAATTTATATCAAAGGTGCTGCTGAAGTATTGTTAAACCTCTGCGTTAGCACTCTTGGTCCTTCAGGACAGGTTTTTGATTGTGAAACTGATTTCTTCCGCCTGGCGATGGAGGAGATGGCTTCGCGAGGTCTGCGTGTCCTGGCATTTGCACGCCTTGAAAAACCAGGTGCGCAGTCAATCAGATATGAAGATATCACTGGTTTGACGCTGTTGGGCTTACAGGGTATGATTGACCCGCCCCGCCCAGAAGTGATCGATGCCATTCAAGCCTGCCAAACTGCGGGTATTATGGTCAAAATGATTACCGGCGACCATGCACTAACTGCCGGTGCCATTGGAAGACAAATAGGTTTGTGCAAGGATGATTGTTCCACGGTTTTTTCTGGCGCTGAGTTGACCAAACTTTCTGATCGAGAACTAATTGAAAAGGTTGAGAAGATCGATGTATTCGCCCGGGTTGCCCCCGAGCAAAAATTACGTCTTGTTGAAGCATTGCAAATGCGTGGACACGTGGTAGCAATGACAGGTGATGGTGTCAATGATGCCCCAGCTTTAAAACAGGCAAATATCGGGGTGGCAATGGGTATTACCGGTACAGACATATCCAAAGAAGCAGCAGACATGATCTTGATGGATGATAATTTCGCATCAATTGAAGCTGCTATCGAAGAAGGACGGGGCGTTTTTGATAATCTAATAAAATTCATTGCATGGACACTCCCTACCAACCTGGGAGAAGGTTTAGTGCTATTGGCAGCAATTGCGACTGGATCTATACTGCCCATCCTTCCTATTCAACTCTTATGGATTAACATGGTAACTGCAACGTGTCTGGGGTTTGCATTATCACTGGAACCCAAAGAATCGGGAATAATGAATCGCAAGCCACGTAATCCCCAAACGCCAATATTGAGTGGAACAATAATTTGGCGTATCTTTCTGGTAAGTGTCATTATCTTCGTCGGGGCTTCTGGTTTGTTTGAGTATGAGCTCGCGCGAGGGGTAATGCTGGCTGAAGCGCGCACAGTAGCCGTAAATGTGGTAATTTTTGTGGAGATCTTTTATTTATTCAACACTCGTTCTTTGATACTCACCCCTTTTGAACTAGGTTTCTTTTCCAATCGATGGGCGATTGCAGGTGCAATTCTTATGGCGATTATCCAATTTTTATACACCTATATCCCGTTTATGAATAAACTCTTTAATAGCGCACCAATTTCGCTGAATCTATGGGTAGATGTATTGGCAGTTGGTTTATCAGCTTTTATCATCGTCGAATTTGAAAAATGGCTACGACGCAGGTTTAGTCGTTCTTCGAAATAACCCGATTGGCTCATTCGATCAGCGAAAAGAAATTATGTTTTTCATGTTATATGAAAATTACCCGATGGTTCTGTGAAGAATTTACCAAAACTTGTGAAGGAGTGAAAAGGGAATACGGTACGATAGCTTCTTAAGTCAAAAGGCGAACATGCATGAACGATTTCCAGGGATACAACTGATTTTGAGAGCTTGAAATTGATGACAGAGAAATGAGTAGTCTCCCTTGTTATTATTGAGGATGGTAAGGTTATCTTGATTTTCGCTGAACGCGATTATTCCTGAAAGATTGGTCCTGGTCGAAAAAATCCTGAGGAAATGCGTATTGAAAAGATCATGACAAGAGAATTGATCACCGTCGCTCGAAACCAGACTGTGAATGAATGTTACTGATCCAGAATAAAATGCGATTCTTTGATTGGTAGAATCATAACCACGATCATCCGTGGATAAAGTTATCCAGGGGAAAAAGTTCGAAAATCATAGAGGGTTGATCAAAATATATAAAATGTAGTTATTTCCTCTCAAATTTTCGAAACGAAGATAAGATTCATGTTGGTTTGCGGTATCTATGAACCTTGCTGAAGGATAGCAAAGAAAACCGCCATTATAACTACAATGACTCCAATCGTGAACGCCAACCAGGTAGCAACCCTCTGCCGCATAAACCCTCCTTAAACCAGGTCGAACCTTTCAGAGTGAATATCGCCCAGTGGGATACCAATCTGGATAAGTGCTTTTTCCACTGTGTCCATCATTGGACCTGGTCCGCATATAAAAACTTCAAACTCATTGCGTATACGTGCTACCGGTAAGTAACGCTTCAGAATATCGCCGTTCACAAATCCTTTTTCGCCATTCCAGCCTTCTGGTGGAAATTCAAGAACATGGACTATCTTAATATTTAACTTTAAAGGCAATTCTTCGATCTCTTCCAGAAAAGTGGCTGTCTCAATGGTTTTATTTGCATAGATAAGGGTTAAAGGTCGTTTATCACCCCGATCAGCCAATGTGCGCAGCATCGACATGATCGGCGTGATCCCGATTCCACCGGCAATGAAGACAAATTCATGCGAATGAGGATGGCGATCAATACTAAAAGATCCATAAGGGCCGTCAACATATACGCGCTGCCCCTGAGATAAATTTTTGATTTTCGCAGTGAAATCTCCCAAATCTTTGATCGTAAAAGCAAGTTGAGAGCTTATTGCTGCGCTGCTTGAGAATGAAAATGGATGCTCGTGATCTTGAAAGGGTGAATCCCATGCTGTAAGCCAGGCAAATTGGCCTGGTTGGAAACTCCAGCCTTTGAAATTATCTGGTCGCAATACAACTGTCCACGCATTACCGCGTTCAGAGATAACCTTTTCAACAAGATATGCTTTACGCAATAAAATAAATGGCTTGATCACACGCACCCAGGCTAGCACCCCGATCCACAAAATGCTATAAACACCCCAAAAGATTTGTTTTCCAGGTGTGTTAAGGTAATAACCTCTCAGCTCTATGTGTGCTAAAGCTAATGCCATTACTCCAATAGCCAGAATACCATGCCAAATTCGCCAATGATCATATTCAATCCGAAATTTTTTTCGCCAGATCGATAGACTGATCAATGCTATCAGAGAAATTAAAGCAGTCACACCAAATCGGGCTGCCCAAGGTGCCGTGACTAAGTTGAGCAATTTGAGATATTCCAAATTAAATATAAATAAAATAAATGGATGGCTTGCAATTAATGCAAATGCGACCAGTGAAATTTGGCGATGAAAGTAGTAAACGATATCGCTGCCGTAGGGTGCCTTGATGACCTTAAACCGGGCTGTCAGTACAAATTGCAGGCCAACCATCGCGAAACCACAGTATCCCAAAGCTACTGAAAGGTCGCGCCACAATTCTCTTCCAGGAGGTCTTGGCCCGGAAATTAAAATTAACAGTGGCGCCAGGGTTATTAACAAGTAAATACCAATCCAAAAAATTCCTTGAAGAATGCGCTTCGCCATCGTATACCATCCTATTTATTGAGTCAATTAATTTTAATTTTGAAGGTCACTTGTATGAAATCCATTTTCATCAAAGATCTATATTTTTGTTTTTGATGAGCATGAATACGGTTGTCTGATGATTGTGTGGGTGAATTAATGATCGGGAACTGCGAGAAGGAAATCCGATGTGGCTGCTATTGATCGACTTAAGACTGATACTAGTTCTAATAATTATCTAAATGCACACAATATTATTCTTATTCAAATTTTAGCGGAAGTTGATAGGATCTGCCAAATTCTTCGATCTACTTTGGATCCAACATAACCGGAGAGACAAATCCTTCTGGTTTGACAGTCATAAGCGAACAATTCACTCTCTGTAACACCTTTTCAGCGGTGTTGCCGATGAGTAATCCAGCTATGCCCGCGCGACTGACAGTACCCATCACAATGAGTTCAATAGCCTCAATCTCAGATAATTCAGTGATAAAAGTTCCTGCTTCTCCTTTTAACAAATATGCTTTGAATTTTAAATTTTTTAACGGGAATTTTTGTAGAAACTCGATTAGCCACTCTCGATGTGTATCTTTAGTTTTTCGAAGTAACTTTTCAATTTCCTGGTTTGATATATCTCCTCGCCCCCTTAATATCGATTCTCCATACATTTTCCAGGTATGGACAATTAGAAGCTCACTTTGACCCATTTGGGATATCGAAGTAGTTAGTTCAATAATTTTGTGGGCGAGTGCAGCTCGCCCTTTATCGTCCTGATCCAGATCCACTGCGGCCAGAATTCGATCGAGTTGTCTGGGTTGATCCGGTTTAATCACTCACACAGGGGAGGGACATTTGCGCATCAGGTGCAATGTTGTGCTTCGAAAAAGAGTCTCCTTTAAGCCTTCCTTGCCTTAGGCAGTGATCATAACCAGATCGAATTGATTTCGCAAAACCTCTTTAATAATCTCAATGAATGGTACTCCAAACAATGTCTTGTTTTTTACCCGGATTGCAGCCTTTTGAAAAGCTTCGATATACTCCTCTAGCCTGCGATTTTCTTCCTGTATGATATATTCCTGAATATCAATCTTTGTATCTTCTGATGTATTGGTTTTATCTTTCCAAATCTCAACCTGAGGTTCAGGAACTGATGATATGGAAGTATCTATAGATAATTCCTCAATAATAGGAATTTTTGGTTTCCCTTTATCGCTGGCCGATTCTCGTAATACAGGTCTGTCAAATCCAAAGTGTGGTTCTTAAATTATATCGATTACCGTCAAGGTGGCTTGATTCTTTTGTGCCAAATCCACTGCTTGATTAAAAAGAGATCGGTTGTCGGCTTTACTGTTAAAAACAATCAGAATTTTAGTAAATCGTTTTATGACTTATTCTCCTATAATTGTGGTGGCTAAGAGAATCATTAATCTTTCGATAAGTTGCTGTTGATTTTAATTACAGTTATCGTTAGTCTTCATTAATCTTCAATCGGAGTTGTTCATTCTCTGTAACATATTGAAAGACTAGTCAATCATGTTGTTTATGCAGCAAAAAACTGGATCTGGTTAATCAAACAGATCACGGGCAGAATCTTTTACCTTTCCACGAACGCCCACTCGTTTCTATCCAGGCATCAGCCTTTGACCGCGCCAGCTGTCAGACCTTCCACAAAATATCTTTGAATAGCTGTAAACATGAGCACAACAGGAATAGTCGTCGCAGTTCCAAGAGCCATAATCACACCCCAATTGATCTCAACAGAACTAATATAATTTGCCAAGCCAACTGTCAGTGTTTTCATTGTATCTTGTGAAACTAAAACACTCGCTAACAAGTATTCATTCCAGGACAGAATGAAAACGAGAATCCCTGTACTGAGAATCCCGGGGATGCAAAGCGGCAAGATAATTTTATAAAAGACAGTTATATCAGAGCCTCCATCTACCAGCGCAGCCTCTTCAATTTCGCGGGGAATACTGCGAAAAAAGGCTATCAATAACCATATTGCGAACGGAAATGTTACTGTCATGTGGCCTATGATCACACCAAACAATGAAGCCTTAAGCTGGAGGCTGGCAATAATTCGGTACAAGGGAATCATCAACATGATTGGTGGGATACAATACGCTGAAAGTACCGCAATAGTTATCGCTTTCCTTCCGAAAAAGCGAAATCGGGTCAAGCTGTAAGCCCCGAATGTTGCTAAGATAATTACCAGTATTGATGTTACTGAGGCAACGATTAGACTGTTTAAGAAATAATGGACAACTATCGAATTGCTGAATGCCTCTCGATACCACTCAAGAGAAAAATTCTGCGGGAGAATTGTTGGAGGCATTTTAAAGAGTTCTGTAGGTGGTTTAAGTGAACTCATCACCATCCAGAAAAGAGGAAATCCAACGAGCCCTATAGCCAAAAAAGTAAGCACAACGAGGATTATCCTCTGAATTAGTTTTCTGCTTGTGTTTTCCGCGCGGATTTTCATGTAAAAACCTTCAATCTTTGAAATGTTAATCAGCGAAATCCCCTGACTTTCTAACATAGAAGATAATACAGATAAACAATACAATTCCGAGTATTATGGAAATTGCAGACGCATATCCAATCCTGAATGATCCGAAGGATGCCTGATAGATCATGATTGGTAGATGTGTCGTAGAGCCAGCTGGTCCACCACCAGTTATCATCCAGATGAGATCAAAATAGGTGGCGGTCCAGACGATCCGGAGTATCACCAGAACGATCGTTGTGTTACGCAATTGAGGAAGAGTAATAAACCGAAAACATTGGAGCTTATTAGCGCCATCAACATTTGCAGCTTCGTATAATTCTTTATAAATTCCCCTCAAAGCTGCCCAATAAATTAACATTGGAAATGGATAAGATCGCCAAATGTTTACAATTACTAAGAGCGCCATCGCTCCACCATATAATGCCAGCGGAGATTGTCTGTAATCGATCAAACCCATATCCTGTAACCATTTGCTTGCAATGCCATAATCGCCATTGAAAATCCATTTTGTGATCAAAGCAATTGCTACAGCCGGTACAACATACGGGATCAACAGGAAACTTCTTAAGAAAGATCCTCCCCGGATCTCACGGTTGATCAACAATGCAAGACTTAAACCCAATACTAACTGCCCTATTACCGAAAAAACTGTCCAGATCACGGTATTCCAGGTGTACTTCAAAAACATCTTGCTGGAGAATAGTTTTAAATAATTATCTAATCCAATAAAGTTGTATTCACTTTTCATCAACTTGGCATCTGTAAAACTCAGGATCAAATTGCTGATCACTGGGTACAGAACAAATATCGCCAGGAATAAAATCGTGGGGATAATGAATAAGAACCCCAGTATTTTTCTTCTCATATGAAAACTTGAGAAAAAATTATGTCCTCGTTTTAAAGATTGCAGATAGGACCCTTCAGCATTAACCATATTGAATACCTTACCTTAATCCGTCAATTCGATATTTTATGTCCCATCGGATGCGGAGAGGATATTCTATATGCATCCGATGGGACTGATCTGTAGTTAATGTATCATTATATTAGCAATATATTTCCGAAGAGGTTTCAAGGATTATTCACTGATTATGCTGAGCTGTTCCTGCAACATTTCGTCTATATATTCTACTGCCTCTGTGGATGTCATCTGTCCTAACGCGACGCTTTGCATTGCTTCACCAAAGAATGTGGTGGCCTCGATTTGAGAGGACATCTGGCTCAAACCATGCTCCATACCATACCAGTACCAGTCGCTATTCTCAAAAGCGTCAGTGATAGTGGTGATTTCATCCTGGAACATAGCTACAGACGGATCCTGTTTGTAGATCCCGAGAGCTGTGTACATTGAAGGGAAAGCAAACATCGGGCGAGAAAGCGCCCGCTCAGCAGCTCGCTCAGGTGTGTACAGCAGTTTCATAATTTCTTTGGTTAGCGCGATTTTCTCTTCAGAACCCTGGTTGCTGACTACGAATGCATAACCACTGCCGAAGGAACCATATTTCGTTCCATATTGGCCAGGGAGATCGAAACGCCCAAGGTTGGCTACCATATCAGGATTGTTTGATTGTGCAAGACCGATTACAGCACCCATATCCAGCGTCATCGCAACAGTCCCTTCAACGAGCGCATTTCGATATTCATTCCAGGACCACTCAATCGCAGAGGGTGGAGACACTTTCTTATAGAGGTCGATCACATAATCAAGGACCTCAGCAGCCTTTTCCTTTTGTTTTCCAAAAACATATTCTCCTGTGACTGGATCAAAGGTATAAACACCAGCGGAATAGAGGAACTCGTAGTAGGTTTGCGGTGCGACCTGTACAGGATTCATAGGAACCGGGAAACCGTAAATGTCGATATTGCCATCATAGTTTTCATCAATGTTAAGAGCTTCTGCCACTGCTTTAAACTCTTCCCAATCCGTGGGAATTGTCAGGCCTTTTTCTGCAAATAGATCTTTCCGATACCAAACAGATGTGTGCATTGCCCAGTCAGGGATACCCCAGGTTTGATCGTCAGCGGAGAGAACACGCAGGTAGGTCGGAATAAAATCGATACGTCCAACCTCATCAATAACATCATCCAATGGTGTGATCATGTCCTGCGAGTACAGGTAAGCCACCCCAGCAAAGTTCGTGTGCATGATGTCGGGTACTTCACCTGATTCAACAGCGGTAGCAAGTTTTGTGTACATATCTTTGAAGGGAACCGCTTCTATGACGATCTCGATACCTAATTCATCAGCAATCTCATTGAATTGTTTCGTCAGTACGATCTGCTGAGCTTCGGCTGTCAGGTTTGACCAGATAACCAGTTTTTGAGGTTGTTTTACTTCCGATGGAGATTCGGTTGCAACCTCGGTTGGAGCTTCGGTTGGAGATACTACTTCTATTACCTCTGTTGGTGCAGATGCTTCCTGTGTTGGAAAGGAAGTTTCCGCGCATCCAGGGAGAGTAAAGAGCATCAACATTGCCGTCAACAAAAGAGCCAAACTTCTACCTGTTTTCATTTCTTTCTCCTTTTTGTGTATTATGAGTTTTTCAGAAAATCACATTTTGGTTGAGTAATGCTACATGCAGCATTTTTATGTCCACTTTGCGAGGTGTAGTACCTATTTCCACTGCGAGAGCAGCTGCAGTTCCTGCTGCTTCACCCATAGCCATGCATTGTGCCATGCATCTTATGCAATTCGCAACTTCAGCTTCGTATGAGACACATCGCCCGGCAACTACGATACCTTCTACATTTTGTGGTAACATGCATCTGTAGGGAATGGTCATGGATTTACCTGGATCCAGATCGTACACATTCATAGTTACGCCATCAGGGGTGTGCGCACCCGCGGGCATAGCACCTCTTCCTATACTATCTTCAAATTCCCTTGCAGCCAGGAAATCATCCAATGTGACTTTATAGTCACCGATAATGCGTCTGCTTTCTCTAATTCCGAGTTGACTGGCAATTGATGATAAGTAAGCATTTTCAAAACCGGGGACGTACAACCTTAAAACTTCTGCCACATCATATAGGCACTTTTGTGACACAGTCTCCTGTTCTGTTCGGTCTTCAAAACCAGCAATACTATGCGCCTCCGTCGCTCCGGAACAATTGATCATCAGCTCGCCCGGATTCGGAGTTGATGTAAATATGGCAAGCCAATTTCGAAGATATTCAAGATGTGCTGGAAGCTGAACATGCTCAAGCTCATCCTTTAAACCAAAGTGCATCAAGCCGGGAAAAGTTTTAAATTCGCGCCAGGCGGGAGGAACTTCAGCATCATGTACGGGCGGGTTATCCTGATAGTATTTTTTGAGCTTATCCATGTTTATTCCAGCCATTTTTCCCATCAACGTCATTGGCTGGATATCTTTCTTGGGTCGTATTTCGTAAGGAGCTCCTGCCTTGGCTGCCACAACAGCATCACCACTGCAATCGATCACAACGTTTGCATGGATTTCCATTGGTTCCAATTCAGAAAGAACAATTATTCCTGAAACCTTATTTCCCTCCATGATAACGTCTGTTATGATTGTGTTCAGATACACTGAGAGTTGCGTTTCTCTTTTTACCATCTCGTCTAGAACTACCTTGGCGACCTCAGTGTCATACAGGTAGCAGACATCTGTATCCGGATCTTCTTCTACAATCGCGTTCCGTTCCTTGAGAATTTCCCTTAATTCCCAGGCAATGCCTTTCACGATCACCTTTTCTTTATCACTAAACCCAACCCATGCGCCTAACATTCCAGCGGTAAACTGGCCCCCTAGGCACCGTTGCTTGTCAATAATCAAAGTTTTCGCACCATTTCGAGCAGCGGCTATTCCAGCAATTACTCCTGCTGTTCCTCCACCCGCGATCAAAACATCGACCTTTTTTGATTTCATATTATTGTTCCTATGATTAATCCCTTTTCACTAGTTTTTATTTAGGAGGTGATAATCTATTAAAGGTAACCGTATTCCTTCAGCACTGACTTTAGAGATGTTAGAACATCGGCAGGAAGTTCAGAGATGACCGGTTTTCGGCAGAAGCCTGCGTCAACCCCTCGCAGCTTCATACCTTCCTTAATTATTTGTAGCCATGGGGCAGGCATCCCTGCAGCTGTAGGCTTGATAAAGAGAGGCAGATATGGACGGATCTTTTCGAAGTGCGCCTTCATGGCTTCTTCCATCTTTCTCTCTTTGGCTAGGTGGAAAACCTCAGTATTTTCCTTGGGGAACAAGTTGCCGGTTCCGCAAACCCAGCCATCACACCAGCAGCTCAGGCTTTCAACTGGGCAAATATCGTAACCATAGAAGATACTGAATCCTTCATCGGTCAGGTAACGGAGATCCTGTTGTCTGAAGACATCAGCCTGGCGTTCTTTGACAGCGTCAATGAAACCTTCTTTGTACAGTTTTGCCATGAACTCATCAGTCATCAGGCAAGTAGAATAGTACGGGTTATGATAGAGCATGATGGGGATACTGATGGCTTTACGGATGGACTGATAGTGTTGCAGGAGTTCATTCTCATTTGGAGCCATGTACCATGGAGTAACTACCATGATCCCATCCGCACCATCAGCTTCAGCGGCAATGGACATATCCACCACATCCTTAGTGCGATATGCACCTGTGGAAGCAACAACTTTGATCCTGCCAGCTGCGGCTTTAATCGTCGCCTGATTCACAGCGATCTGTTCCTGCTTATTCAGTGCAATCATTTCGCCAGTGCTGCCAGAAGGAATGATGCCAGTAACGCCATTCATCACAAGAAAATCAGTGCACTCCTTGATCCCACTGAAGTTGATCGATTCATCCGCATTAAAGGGAGTAACGATCGGAATATAAATGCCTTTCAACTTCTCTTTTGTCATAATGTTCTCCTAATTTGTCAATAAACGGAATAGCTATTCCAAATATATATTAGCATATCAGAATAATTAATACAATAAGGAATTTATATTTCGTTTATTTCATAATTTCAGATAAACGAACACAAACGTTTAGCTATATACGGGTTAATCCACGGCAAACCGAGTTCTGGAAGAGATTATGAGGAGATAAAGTTCAGAATTGGACCCATTTATGGAATTTAGTTTGTATTATAGTTGATAAATTTGAATGAAAATGGTATATAATAAGTTAAGTGATGTATTTACCGTATCGAATAGGAATGATCATTCCATAAACAACAATTACAACGTACAAGCCCAATGCAATAAGCTTAAATAAATCTAGCGTGTACTAAAAGGTATAGATATAAAATGAAAAACCAAATTGATCAGAATAGTGAAACAATAAAAATGGTCGAGTATGCGCTAAAGGTTCTCGATTTTTTGCGTAATAAACGTGAGCCAGTTGGCGTGAATGAAATAGCTAAGACCTGTGGATTAAATCCATCCACCACATATCGTATTCTAAAGACCTTGGAACAATCAGGTTGGGTCTTCCAATTTAATGATCGGCGATATATCACTGGACAGAAGATCAGCTTTGTCACCGAAAAGAACAACTTGTTCCTTGCCTTACGTGAAGTTGCGCAGTTTGTGATGGCAGAATATACTGCAAAATATGGTCAAGCGATGAATCTTACTGTGAGGGAGGGATTTCATTGCATAATCCTGCAACAGTCCCGGACGAATAAATTTATAGATTATGTGCCACCATTGTTCTCTAAACTGCCCATTTATGCGTCTGCAGGGGGTAAGATCTTGCTTTCAGAATTACCCATCAACCTGGTTGATCAAGTTATTAATTCAATTGAAATGAAACCATTCACGAGCCACACGATCACGGATCCAAAGCAATTCTGGCAGGTATTGTTGGAAACAGCGAAGCAGGGATATGCCATCGATTATAAAGAGTCTGCAGAAAACGGTTGTTGCATTGGTGTACCCGTTCGCGATCATGAAGGTACGATCATAGCCGCGCTTTCTTTCAGTGGTTTCATAGGCATTGAAGATCCACAAGAATTGCTTAAGTATCTACCAGCGTTACATGAAGCATCCGAAAAGATCTCTCACAGTCTCTATACATGTTGGGAAAGATAGTAAAGGATAATAAAGCTCATATATAAATAATAATCATATCAGTTCCAGACGAATTTTAATATCTGATGGATTTAATTTAAATAAGCTGGATCACTCCTGCTTTAAATAGAAGATCTTATGCAGGTATTTCTCGAACATGTGATAGATAAATCCCACACCACCATTCATGTTTTGCGCCATGAATATGGGGGAGTGATTTCCTGTTTAAGCAACTGTTTAATTATCTCAGCTACAAGGCACTTTAAGACAATCGTTGTGGTGATACCGAAAACAGGATAAAATTTTTGCGAGCAGCCTTCGGATTCCAGAATAACGTCTCGCTTTCTTTGGCTTTGTCATCCAACACAATATCATCATAAGCGAACATGATCTTTACTACCGGATGACTCGATTCTACTTATCTTTTTTGTTTTTAGTTCCTTATAAAAATTACCATGACTCACCTTTCCTTCGTTACATTGGCTATTTCGACGGTCCGAGATCGAAACAAGGATTAACTCATCGCTTTTATTGATAGGGCATGGTTCAGGTTGGCATCAGCTTAACACTGCGTTACTGACGGAACCGTCTCATCCAGGGAGACGGAGACCCACATAATTAGTGCGCTCCAATTGACCGCTACTTCGCTGCTCGAGAACGATTCGATGGTATCGAGATAATGCCTGGCCAGTGGTAAACTCATAAGGTCAGCCTCACTCGTCGTCGAGCCATCCGGTTTGAAATTTGGTTCACCTTTAACCGCCCATCCAAAGAGGGCGGTTATTTGATCCCTGCGCAGGGGAAGGGAAAGCGCAAAACGTAATAGATAAAGTTTGCCAGGCTCCCTGGCAGGCTTGTGTTCTGAGTGATGAAAGCATTTCCTGACTCAATTAAAATCCGCCTTATGACCTTGACCGTTTTGTGGGTCACCCCACCCAAAGCAGTGGGGCAGGCAAACGACTGGAATGGGATTTTCTCAAGACGACCTCCTCTAAACTGATGCGTGACGGGCTGCTGACCTATATCATGCCACAGAAAATCCTAGGAATGATTGAAGTTGCTCGGCTGTTAGCCGGACATTATCAAGCCATCACGGTCTATCGGTTTCCGGATGGATTGTACGAGAAATTCAAGCAGGTGGTGGTGTTGGCTTCCAAGCGCAAGCTCTACCAGTTGCCCACAGATAAGGAGGTTCTTTCACTTCAAAGCCTGGCATCAACTGAACTGGAACCCATCCATTCCGCTGTTGAACCGATCTATGAACTGTTGCCTGCGCCATTACGAGGTGCAAATGGCAAACCAGTTATGTTCAAGCGAACGGATTGGGAACCAGAAGAGGTGGTTGAAGCCACGAAGGAAGCAGGTGTCCACAAGACCAGTGATTGGCTTGACCTGATACACCCAACGCGTGGTTTGGCACAACTCTCCCAACCAGTCATTCCCTTGAAGAAAGGACATATCGCTATGCTCATGGCCTCTGGCATGACACTGGCACCGCCCGCCAGGGCAGGTGTGGGCACGGTGAAGTTGACTGATGAAGAGGGTAGGCCAATGCTGATCAAGGGAAGGGTGATCAAAGTGGTCGAAAAGACTGAGCAGCCGGATGCCAAAGAAGCGGATACAGTCGTAGAAACCTACAAGGATCGTTTTGTTACTACGGTGGCTGTGCTGAAACAGGATGGTATCCAGGTGATCCAGGATGTTAAAGGTCTTTCAGAGTTTATGAAAGTTCACGGCGAGAAGATCGCTGCGCATGTCCTGGAAACCTATAAACCCATCTACAACCTGGACCCGACTGCAACCGAAATTAAAGTCCTCGATAGTCTTGGTACGCAGCGA